>ERZ1031273.98-NODE-98-length-44177-cov-13.801890_pt1 | contig 44177 bp, 39 predicted proteins | sample MGYA00516575_ERZ1031273 | MGnify/ENA primary metagenome ERZ1031273 (study PRJEB33718, sample SAMN03159816) | human skin metagenome | collected 2014-02-25 | study: EMG produced TPA metagenomics assembly of the PRJNA266117 data set (Human skin bacterial metagenome... | reverse complement strand
CGGGCGCTTTTCCCCGCGAGTTGGCTGGCCAGCAAACGCCAGCCAACCAGGGTGAAGAGGTTGACACCCGAGGCGACCAGAATGAACGGGCCGGCGGTGCCTTCGCCCAGAATGATCCGGATGATCATTCCCACCAAGACTGTTGTCGCCCAGATCCCCACGCCCGTGCGAAGTGGCGCAAGAGGGGCAGTCCACACAGCGTTGGCCAACCAAGCGATCGCGAGCGCTGCCATAAACGGCCACGCGGTGCGTAGAATCCCAGAGAACTCCAGGTTCTGGGCGTGTGTGTAGTAGCCCACGACGGCAAAAAGACACACGAGCACGGCATCGGTGACTAGGGTGATAAGAAGATGAGACGTTGATTTTCGTGACACGCTCATAGTGTAGTTGCGAGCCAGGGAGGTTCACGTGATTAGTGTTCGGCGTGTAATGGGTGCCGAGACCGAGTTCGGTGTCTGGCAACCGGGTAACCCCAAAGCCAATCCAATGCGCGATTCGGCGCGCGTGGTCGATGCGTACGCACAACCTCGGGGTCTGAAATCTAGCCAGAACTTTTGGGACTTCTCTGCCGAGAGCCCCCTTGCCGACGCCCGAGGTTTTCTCATGAGCGTCGATGACGCGCACATTTCCCAACTTACGCACCTTCCGGAGTCACAACCTGAAGCGCAGTACCTGGCAAATGTGGTGACGGAAAACGGGGCGCGACTCTATGTGGACCACGCGCACCCGGAGTATTCGAGTCCCGAAAGCTTGTACCCGCGTGACGTGGTGCTCTATGACCGGGCGGGTGACCTTGTAGCGCTTGAAGCGGTGCGCAATCTGGCCGCCAGCGACCAGCCGGTGAACCTGTACAAGAACAACACTGACTCCAAGGGCGCCTCCTACGGCACTCACGAAAACTACCTGGTGGACCGGGCCGTTGAGTTCGACGCGATCGTCGAAGGGCTTACCCCGTTCTTCGTCACCCGTCAGATTCTGTGTGGATCTGGCCGTGTGGGTATCGGGCAGTCTGCGTCAGTCCCCGGATTCCAAATCTCCTCACGCGCCGACTTTTTCGAAGAGCGCGTGGGACTGGAGACGACCTTGCGCAGGCCCATCATCAACACGCGCGACGAACCCCATGCGGAACCCGGGCTGTACCGCCGGTTGCACGTCATCATTGGTGACGCGACGCTGGCAGAACCCGCCACCCTGGTGCGTTTTGGTGCCACGTCCTTGGTGCTGGCGCTCATCGAACGTGGCCTGGCGCCTCAGATCCTGTTGAAAGACCCAGTTGAGGCGCTTTACACGGTCTCGCACGACCTCGGGCTGTCTGCCGGCCTTCCGCTGGAAGGCGGGGGAGAGATGACGGCGTTGGATATCCAACGCGCGTACCTGGACGCGGTGAAGGCTCACATGGATCCTGACTGTGGGGCCACCGCCGAGGTCGTCGCTGAGTGGGAGCGGTTCCTTGAGGGCCTTGCGTCCGACCCGTTGTCCTTGGCTGACTCGATCGACTGGGTTGCGAAATACCAGTTGCTCCAGGGTTATGTGCGTAAACAGAACCTGCTGTGGGATCACCCCAAGCTCCAACTCATCGATGTGCAGTATCACGATGTGCGCCCGGAGAAGGGGTTGTTCTACAAACTCGAAGCATCGGGCAGGATCCGTCGCCTCACCTCGCCGGAGGCCGTTGAACGCGCTGTGACGAGCCCACCTGAAGATACCCGTGCGTGGCTTCGTGGAACTTTGGTGTCGCGTTTTGGTGACTTTGTTGAGTCGGCAAGCTGGGACACGATCGTGCTCAACTTGGGGCATGACTACGTACGCATTCCCATGCGCTACCCAGAACTGGGTACGCGAGAGCTCGCGGAAAAGGCACTTGCTGACGTGACCGACGCCCAGTCGCTGTTCACAGCGCTCTCACTTATTAAACTGTCAGACAACGAAAGGGAATGAGATGAGCCAATTTCAGCAACACGCCGGTGGCGGAAAAGGTAACAACGACGATTCAGAAGAGTTTGTTGAAGCCGGTCAGGCCCAGATCAACACGCAGGGTGTCGACGACATTCTGGACGACATCGACTCCATGTTGGAAACAAACGCCGAAGACTTTGTGAGGAACTTCGTGCAAAAGGGTGGCCAGTGAACTCAGGTTTCGACAAGCACTTTCTCGATGCGACTACTAACTCGTTTGTCGAGTTTGCGGCCCGCGTGCGTCCGCACGTGTTGCCACAAGCCCCGTCGCAGGTGGTGTCGCAGCAACTCGAAGCGCCAGTAGGTACGACGATTGTCGCTTTCAAAACGGAACATGGAGTGCTCATGGCTGGTGACCGCCGGGCCACCATGGGCAATCTGATCGCCAGCCATACCATTGAGAAAGTCCACGCCGCCGACTCGGCATCGGTCATTGGAATCGCAGGTACTGCGGGGCTTGCGCTTGAACTGATACGGCTTTTCCAACTGGAACTCGAACACTACGAAAAGATCGAAGGTACCCCGCTTTCGCTGGAAGGTAAAGCGAACCGTTTGGCGTCGATGTTGCGTGGCAACCTAGGCCTCGCGCTGCAAGGTCTGGCAGTCGTGCCACTCTTTGCGGGCACTGTGCCGGGAACCACCTCGGGAGCGCTCTATTCCTTTGACGTCACAGGTGGGAAGTACCAGGAACTGGACTTCCACTCGATCGGGTCGGGGGCCGGGTTCGCACGCGGCGCCCTGAAGAAGCTCTGGAAACCACAGCTGGATGCTGAAGAAGCAGTGCGCGTTGCCGTTCAAACGCTCTACGATGCCGCCGATGACGACTCTGCCACGGGTGGCCCGGACCTGGTTCGGAAGATTGCGCCACAGGTGATGACCGTTGACGGAGACGGTGTGAACGAAGTCCCTGCCGACCAGGTGCTTCAGATTGCTCGCTCAATTGTGACTGGACGGAACAACTCATGACTGCACCGTTTTACGTATCTCCTGAACAGCTGATGAAGGACCGCGCGGAGTTCGCGCGGAAGGGAATCGCCCGAGGTCGTTCGGTCATTGTGTGCCGATATGACGCTGGTATTGCGTTGGTTGCTCACAACCCGTCGTCCACGTTGCACAAGGTAGCGGAAATCTATGACCGCATTGCTTTCGCAGCAGTGGGCAAGTACAACGAGTTCGAAACGCTGAGGCAAGCAGGCGTGCGGTACGCGGACTTGCGCGGATTCTCATATGACCGTGCCGATGTCACCGCCCGCGGACTCACCAACGCGTACGCGCAGACTCTGGCCAGCGTGTTCACCACCGAGTCCAAACCCTTTGAGGTTGAACTGGTGGTCGCCGAGCTGGGTGAAACTCCTGCACAGGATCGCCTCTACCGTTTGTCTTATGACGGTTCGGTCGCCGATGAAAACGACTGCGTGGTGATCGGCGGGAACGCTGAAGTCACCGCGCAACGCATTCAAGCCGCGCCAGGGCTCAAGGATCTCGACTCCACGATCAACACAGCAGTACGAGCGCTGTTTGGAGACGAAGATCCCGTTGCGGCTCACGTTGAAGCCGCAATTTTGGACCGCAACGCGCCAGGACGCAGGACCTTTGTGCGGCTCACGGAAGACCAGGTTTGTGAGGCACTCGAACAAGGTCAGTCGGAACGTGGACAAGCAGACTCTACACATGGGGAAGAGACCGGCGAATGAAACGCATTTTCGGTTTAGAAACAGAGTTCGGGATTGCATACGCACCCACAGGTGGCCGTCGCTTGGGGCCAGAAGAAGTGGCCCGGTACCTGTTTAAACCTGTTGTGGCATGGGGACGATCCTCCAACGTGTTCTTGCCCAACGGTTCACGCCTGTACCTCGACGTGGGATCACACCCCGAATACGCCACCGCCGAATGCGACCGCCTCGATGACCTGATTGCGCAAGACAGCGCCGGAACGGTCATCATGCAGGACCTCTTGCGCCAGGCAAACCAGGCACTCAAAGCCGACGGATACGACGGCGTTCCCCACCTGTTTAAGAACAACTCCGACTCCGCCGGAAACTCGTACGGAAGCCACGAAAACTTCCTCATCCGCAGGAACATGGACTTCGCGCACTTGACCAGTACGCTCCTGCCGTTCCTCGTGGTACGACAACTCATGGTGGGCGCAGGCGCGATCATCCCACGCCAGGTCTCTACTGCAATGCCCGCCGCCCAGACAAACCGCGCCAACCCCAACGCCACACAGACTTTGGCGACTCCCACCTCGGACGTGGTCTTTGGGCTATCAGGCCGATCCGATGTCATGTGGGAAGGCGTATCCAGTGCGACTACGCGGTCACGCCCCATCATCAACGCGCGAGACGAACCCCACGCGGATGCCGAAAAGTACCGCCGCTTGCACGTGATCGTGGGCGATTCGTCCATGGCACAACCCACCACACAGCTCAAGGTGGGATCGGCCGCACTGATCCTGGACATGATCGAAACGGGTATGCCGTTGCGGGACTTGACGCTTTCCGACCCCATTCGCGATATCCGTGTGATTGCACGCGACCTCACCGGTACAACGCCGCTGGAACTCAAGGCCGGTGGCACGCTCACGGCTGTTGAACTGCTCGAAATCTACCTGCAGGCGGCCACCACAATTGTGGACCGTGGGGACCACAGTGTGGGCGATGACCAGACTGCGCGTGCAGTGCTCGACTTGTGGGAGCGCATGCTCGAGGCGGTGCGCACACAGGACTTCTCCAGCGTCGATACTGAAATCGACTGGGTGATCAAGAAGAAGATCCTGGACCGGTACATGTCCCGGTCCCAAGTGGAGCTGAGCGACCCGCGAATTCGTAGGCTGGAGCTTGCGTATCACGACGTGACGCCCGGAGTTGGGCTGGTCGAGAAAATGGAAGCTGGCGGGCTGATTGCTCGAACCGTGGGCGACACCGAGGTTGCAACAGCGAAGGATGTGCCACCTCAGACCACTCGTGCCAAGATTCGTGGCGCGTTTGTCGAGGCGGCCGTGGAACACCGTGTCGACTACACGGTCGACTGGGTTCACTTGCGACTCAATGCGCACGCTCAACGCGCAGTGACGCTGAGAGACCCGTTTGTTTCCACCAGCGAACACGCAGACGAACTCATCGCGTGTCTGAATGATTCTGAGCTAGCATAACTAGGGCAGAAGAGAGGAAACCAGTGAAAAAACTTGTGTGCGCGGTCGCCGTTTCGGCTCTAGTCCTGACCGGTTGTGGTGGCCAAGACGAGGACTCCAAATCACCCGATCAACAGGAACAGAAGCAGAACGGGTCGATTGACGACATTCAGGTTTCAGGCGACGCGAAGAAGAAACCAGAAGTCAAAGTCACAACTCCGTTTGTTGCCGAGAACGCGCACAAGACCCTGGAACAGGGTTCTGGGAATAAGGTCGACAAAGGCCTTCAGGTCACGGCGAACTACACACTGATTTCCGGTGAGTCTGGCGAAGAGATCGAGTCGTCGTACGATTCCAAACCGTCTGGTTTCCCTATGGATGACCAACAGATCAACAAGAGCCTCTTCGACGCTGTCATGGGTGTTCAAGAAGGCGGCCGTGTGCTCATGGTGCAGAACGCCAGCCCAGGTGGCAATTCGCCCAACCAGACTCTCATTTACGTGTGGGACATTGTGAAGGTCGATGAGATGCCGGAAGTCCTGTCCAAGGCTGAAGGCACCGAGAAAGACATTCCTGGCGACTTGCCTCAAGTGAAGCGCGACAAGGACGGTAAGCCGTCGATCTCTAAGCCAGAAGGTGACGCTCCTCAGAAACTCACCGTCGCGCCTGCGATTGAAGGTAAAGGGCCCGAGGTCAAAGAAGGTCAGAAGGTCAGCGTTCACTACACCGGATGGTTGTGGGACGACCCCAGCAAGCCGTTTGACTCAAGCTGGGACCGTGGACAGCCGTTCTCCTTCACGCCCGGTGCCGGTGAAGTCATCGCCGGTTGGGACGAAGGTGTGAAGGGCCAGAAGGTCGGATCCCAGGTTCTGTTGATTGTCCCCGCCGACAAGGGATACGGCGACGCTGGATCACCTCCCAACATCCCTGGCGGTGCCACCCTGGTGTTTGTCGTCGACATCTTGTCTGCTGTGGGCTAATGGTCTCGGCTCCAGTTCGCAGGCAGTACGAAAGGCTTCTTAACCTTCTTGTCGCACTGCGCAATACGCGGACATGGATGAGTAAGGCTCAGATTCGCGAGCACGTTGAAGGCTACGAGAACTTAAGTGACGACGCGTTCAACCGTATGTTTGAACGCGACAAGGCCACCCTGCGCGGAATGGGGATCAATATCTCTAGTACCGACTGGGGCAACCGGCCAAATGAAGACGTGGTCTACGGCTACCGCATTACAGACGAGGACTACGCGCTCGATGAGATCTCCTTCACCCCTGCCGAGGTGGAGGTCCTGCGAGCCGCATCGGTGTGGCTCCCGCAGACGGGACCAGCGGTGCGTGCGATGACCAAGCTCACGGGCTTAGGCGAAGATCTCATTCAGCGCGACGTTCCTGTTCCCGCTACCGCAACGAACACGAAGCTCACTGGCCGTTTTATCGACGCGGTTGAGGACCGCAGGCCTCAAACGTTTACGTATCGCAAGGCAGGCGGTCAACCTGAAGTCCGCACGCTGTTCCCTTATGGGGTGCTCAGCCGTGGTCCGCGCGTGTACGTGGTCGGCTATGACGTGGACCGCGAGGGCATCCGCGTATTCCGGCTCAGTCGGATCGTTGGGAAGGTGAAACACCACCCCAAGTACCGTTCAAGCGCATATGACATTCCGTCCGACTTTTCCGCCAGCGACTATGTGCGTTCGGACCCCACAGTGCGCGTGTCTGTTGCCCTGGCTCATGGGCGTGGAGAGAACCTGCGGAGTCGCGCGCATGCCGTGTCACGCATTGACGACAGTTGGGATCGCGTGACTGTGGATGTCACCGACATGCACGAGTTCGTATCCGAGATGCTGAGTTTGGGGTCGTTCGTCACACCTCTCGAACCGCCCGAGGTCGTGCAAGCGTATGAGGACGGGTACCGCCGTACGGTGGATCGGTTAAAGGAGCTGGCTGGTGAGTAGTACACCTCAAGTGGTGACTACGCTGATCAGCCTGGTCGCGTATATCACCAAGAAGGAAGAAGTGCCCATTGCCGAACTTGCCTCGGTTTTTGGGCTCAGCGAAAGCACGGTGCGCGACTACCTCGACGTCCTGCTTGTCAGCGGCATGCCCGACGATTATGGCGCCAAGATCGATGTGTGGGAAACCGACGGAATCGTGTCCCTGAGTAATACCGAGGGCGTGGATGTTCCGGTTCGTCTGTCCAGTCTGGAAGCGCACCTTTTGCTCATGGCGTTAGAGTCCGCAGGTTCGGACACCCCCGAGGTCGCCCAGACTGTCATTGAGAAGTTGCGTGGCGTTGTAGGGGAGGGTGAGTCGCGTGCGGTGAGTTTTGAACCCGCCGAGGTGTCCCCAGAGTTGCGCTCGACAGTGGCCCACGCGCTGGAGACCGGAACTGCCCTCGCGATCGACTACTACGTCCGCAGCCGGGACGAAATTACCACCCGCACCATCTCACCCATCGCGTTCAACCTGGACGGCCAGTGGTACCTCGACGCCTACTGCCACGACAAACAAGGCCGGCGTTCCTTCCGCGCCGACTACATTCGCACGTGGCACACCACCTCGGAACCGGCCCAAACGGGCACCGACGACCACAACAACGGGCATCCCTGCCGCATCACTTTTTCACCCGAAGGTGCGTGGCTCGCCGACGAACTGACACCTCGGGACGTGAGTTTTGACACGCACGGACCCGGAACGGTCACTGTTGACCTCACCGTGTTTTCCGCAGATTGGATAGTCCAACTGCTCATGATGCACGGGCGACACGTGTTGGCGATTGAGCCACGGGAGTATGCACGTGCCGCGCTTGAGCGTTTAGAATAGTGTGGATCGAAAATAAGGAGAATGCTTTATGCGCCCGGAGCCGTCCCACATCATCATACTTTTGGTCATCATTATCCTGCTGTTTGGAGCTTCCAAACTGCCATCGTTGGCGCGGAACCTGGGGAAGTCGGCCAAAATCTTCCGCGACGAAGTCAAGTCGATGAACGACGACTCGAACGAAACTCCAGCCGAACTTGAGTCCTCCCGTTCCGAAGACGCTACAGACAAAGCTGCACGCTCGCACGTAGATTCGACGCAGTCGGTACGCGACACCGATAAGTGAAACGTTCGAAAAACCCTGACAGAACCATGCCCCTTATGGGGCATTTTAAAGAACTACGCAATCGAATGATCGTGGCGCTCATCGCGCTCCTGATAGGAGCTGCGGTGGGCTGGTTCTTATATGACCCTGTCATTGTGCTGTTAAAAAGGCCCTTGGACGACGTTGCAGAGTCCCAGGGCCGTACTGCCGAACTGAACTTCGCAGGCATCGCCTCACCTTTCGATCTCAAACTCAAGGTGTCCGTGTTTATCGGATTCATCGTGACCGCCCCGGTGTGGCTGTACGAACTGTGTGCATTTGTGGTTCCCGGCCTCACAAAGAAGGAACGTCAATACGTATTCGGGTTTCTAGCCGCCGCTCTGCCACTGTTTTTCGCCGGTGCGGGGCTGGCGTTTTTCGCGCTTCCACGTGCGATCCACGCGCTAGGCTCGCTCATTCCGCAGGGTGCGTCATACATCGTCCCGGCACAGGACTATTTGACGTTCACCATGTTGCTCATCGTGGTGTTTGGGGTGGCTTTTGTCTTGCCCGTGATCCTGGTGGGTCTGAACTTCATTGGGGTGCTGAGCGCGCGAACAGTTCGCCACTCGTGGCGATGGGTCATCATGCTGGTCGCTACTTTCGCGGCCATCGCCACCCCGTCGCCCGACGCTATTTCCATGTTCTACCTGATGGTGCCCATGCTGTTCATGTTCTTCCTGGCATGGGGCGTGTGCGCAATCAACGACAAGCGGCGCAAACGCAAAATGATTGCCCAGGGCACGTGGGTCGAAGAGGACTAACGCCCTGTCGGTTAGAGTGAGCATATGGACCAGCCCACTCCAGCCCAAGCTTATGCGCAGTTCCAAGCTAAAAAAGGAACCATGACCGGTCCTCTCGCAGAGTTTCGTAACGAGCTGTCGTTTGAGCTCGACGAGTTTCAACTCCAGGCGTGTTCCGCTCTCAGCGACGGGCGTTCTGTTCTGGTGGCAGCCCCAACCGGTGCCGGAAAAACCACTGTCGCCCAATTCGCCGTCAAGCTTGCCGTGAGTCGCGGTGTGCGCGTTTTCTACACCGCACCCATCAAGGCGCTGTCGAACCAGAAATTCAACGAATTGTGCGATGCGTACGGTGAAGAGTCAGTGGGCTTACTGACCGGTGACGTGTCGATCCGGCGAGACGCCCAGATCATGGTGATGACTACCGAGGTGTTGCGCAACATGATCTATTCGGGCACCGATTTAAGCGACCTCGGGTTTGTTGTTTTGGACGAGGTCCACTACCTGGGCGACCGCTTCCGGGGGCCCGTGTGGGAAGAAGTGATTATCCACCTGCCCATTCACGTGCTGTTGGTGAGCTTGTCCGCAACCGTGTCCAACGCTGAAGAGTTTGGAGCGTGGCTGGCAGAAGTGCGCGGGTCAACAGACGTGATTGTGTCCGAACACCGCCCCGTGCCACTGCACAATCACGCGTGTGTGGGTACGGACATCTTCCCGTTGTTTGCGCCACGCGGCTTCAACGTGAATAAAGAGTTGGAGCGCTATGTGCGCCGGTTCCAGCCGTCCCCGGGAAACCGCCGCCGAGGTCGTTATTTCTCCCGCTTCCGTCGCCCTGCGAGAAGTAGCGTGATTGAAGCTTTGGGCAGTGAGAATTTGCTTCCCGCGATCTTCTTTATCTTTTCCCGCAACGGGTGTGACGATGCACTCGATCAGTGCTTGGCCGGGGGAGTGGACCTCACATCGAGCCGAGAGAAACAGGAGATTGCGCTACGGCTGGATGACTTGAGCGAAGAGCTCCCCGCAGAAGACTTAGGTGTTTTGGGCTTTCACAACTTCTCCGCCGGCCTCATGCAGGGCATCGGGGTTCACCACGCTGGGTTGATTCCCCAGTTCAAAGAGGTTGTTGAAGAGCTGTTTGTCCGCGGGCTTCTGCGGGTGGTGTTTGCCACCGAGACGCTTGCGTTGGGCATCAACATGCCTGCCCGCACAGTGGTGCTAGAGAAGCTCACCAAGTTCAACGGAGAATCCCATGTCCAAATCACGCCGGGGGAGTACACGCAGCTGACCGGGCGTGCGGGACGCCGGGGGATCGACGTTGAAGGACACGCGGTCACTGTGTGGAATCCGCAGATTGAGCTTGCCGATATTGCGGCTCTTGCGTCCAAGCGCACGTACGCGCTCAAGAGCCAGTTCACTCCCACGTACAACATGGCTGCGAACCTGCTCGCGCGCATGACAAGTGAAGATGCGAAAAAGGTTCTTGAGACGTCCTTTGCCCAGTACCAGGCCGACGCCGCAGTGGTGGGTCTGGCCAGGAAAGTGAGGTCAAAAGAAGAGACGCTCGCTGGCTACGAGTCTGCAATGGAGTGTTCCTACGGTGACTTCTCAGAGTACGCGGGGTTGCGGAGGACGATTGCGCAGTTAGAGAAGCGAGCCAGCAATCAGCGTAGTAAGTTGCGTCAGCGTGATGTGATCGAATCGCTCTCGCACTTAAGCGTGGGAGACACGATCTTCATTCCGAGCCGACGCGGTTTTGGAGCGTGTGTCGTGTTGCAAGCGCTCCGCAACGACGACCACGGGGTGCGCTTGCCTACAGTTCTGACGGAATCGGGGAAAGTGTGGCACTTGCGACCGCACGAAGTCACCGAACCAGCGGTCAAACTGGGGCGTATTAAGCTTCCCAAGAAGTTCAACCACAGGGTGGTCGCTCACCGTCGGCAAGTACAAGCCATTGTGGAAACGGCCCTGGACGAAGGACGCTTGAAGGACCCCGCGGCTGTTCCGCGTTCCAAGCACAAAGCGCCTACTGTTGGCCAAGAAGAAATCCAACTCGTTCGCCAGCAGCTACGTGACCACCCGTGCCACGAGTGCCCGGATCGTGAAACCCACGCACGGTGGGCAGAAAGGGCGGCAAAGGTTGAGAAAGAGCTGTCGAGCCTCACCCACCAGATCGAGGGCCGCACGTCGTCGATCGCCCACGTATTTGACCGCGTGTGCAATGTTCTTGTCACGCTGAAGTTCCTGCCAGACGACTCGTGGATCCTGCGTAGAATCTATGGCGAGCGCGATCTTCTCACCGCGATGTCGGTACGTGCAGGCATATGGGACCGTCTCACGGAACCGGAGGTCGCCGCTCTGGCATCGAGCTTGGTGTATCAGGCGCGCCGTGAAGAGGGTGGAGTTCCGCGTCTGCCGTCAAAGCAGTTGCAAGAGGCGTTTGGCGAGCTACAACAGCTGTGGAGCCAACTGTTTCACATCGAAACTGATTCGCGTCTGCCCATTACGCCCGAACCCGATCCGGGAATGATGAAGGCCATCTTCGCGTGGACCGAAGGCAAAACACTCAGCAGCGCAATGGGAAGTGCCGAGTTCTCAGCGGGTGACTTTGTGCGGTGGGCAAAGCAGACGCTGGACCTGTTGGGCCAAGTGGAAAACGTGGTCGAACCAGGCACTGCCAAAGTCATCAAACGCGCTGCCATGTCGATCCGGCGCGGTGTCGTCCTCGACAGCTAAGTGAACAGCGCAGTTCTACTTGCGCACGCGCTTGACAATGTTTTCGACATCGGAACCGAACGTCGATTCGGCTGCTAAGTAGGTCCACGTGGACGACGGGCGTTTCAAACCGTACGTGTCCAGATCCACCCCTTGCTTGGTGATCGTGACGTCGTTGAGCACCTCAACCGATCCGTCGACGACGTCGTCCCAGAACGACGAGAACACGCGCACGGATTCTGAGTTGAACGCTTCGTGCGGTTTCTCGCGCGCCAGAGTACGCAAGTGGATACCTTCACGCAGGTCATTCAGGTACGCCAAGTGGTCGACCCAACGCTCATCGATCTTAAACAGCAACACCGAAGTGATCGCTTGGTCCACAATGGCGTCATCGAGATCTGAATGGCGCTTCGTGAATTCCTCATCAAGCCGTTCTTTCACTTCGTCAACACCGTGGCCCTCGCGAACCTTCACACGCCGCTGAAGAACGAGTTGGCGCTGTTTTGCCATGAGCTCGTTGAAACGCCACGTGTCACGGTGGATCGCGGTGTTCTCACCTTCGGCAATGCGCTGTGCGTGCTCAACCATTTGCGCCGCGCGCTTGGAGTCGATGAAACCGGTTTCATCGCCGTCTTCCACAAACCGTTGCGCGTCTGGAACCCGGTCCAACAGGCTGTCCTCAAGGGAGGTGAAGAACACCGAGGTGCCGGGGTCACCCTGACGGCCGGCACGACCTCGAAGCTGGTCATCCAGGCGCGAGGACGGGTACCGTCCGGCGCCGATCACCAAAAGCCCACCCAGGTCAGCGACTTCTTCATCAGCCAAGCGAATATCGGTACCGCGCCCAGCCATCTGCGTAGACACGGTGACAGCGCCCTTTGCGCCAGCTCGCGAAATAATCTCGGCTTCGCGCGAATCGTCCTTCGCGTTGAGGACCTCAGCGTCGATTCCGCGTGCCTTGAGGCGCGACGCCAAGCTTTCCGATTCCGCAACCGACCGGGTACCGATCAAAATGGGGCGACCCCTCTTGTGCTGGTCCAGAACCTCGTCAACGATCGCGCGTTCCTTGGACTCTTGGAACGTGTACAGACGATCAGGCTCATCTTCACGCACCGTAGGAACGTTCGGCTCAATCGCGGCGATCTCCAAGTCGTAGAACTCGCGCAAATCATCGCCCACAGCAAGTGCTGTACCGGTCATGCCACACACCGTGGGGTAGCCGTGAATCATCTCTTCAACGGTCATCTGGTCTAAGATTTCGCCGGACTCACTGGTTTCAAGTTTTTCTTTTGCTTCGACCGCGGCTTGCAGGCCGTCGGGCCACCGCTGGAGCTGCGCGACGCGTCCACGCGAGTCCGAAATGAGTTTCACCGCACCGTCGACAATGAGATAGTCGACGTCTCGGTGAACCAGGGCCTGTGCATACAGTGCCAAGTTGATCGCCGCGAGAGTGTCGGCGTCTTCGCCGAACAGTTCAACATCGAGTGTCTTTTCTGCAAGATCGACACCCTCATCGGTGAGCGAAACAGCCTTGTGGTCAGAGCTCACCTCGTAGTGCACACCATCTTCGAGCTTCTCGACGAACCGGGCAATCTGGAAGTTCGCCTCCTCGACGTTCGTGGATCCAGCCAGAACTAGAGGAACACGCGCCTCGTCGATGAGAACCGAATCGGCTTCGTCAACAATGACAACATCCCGAGGTGGTACCCGGGTATCCGCGTCATCTTCGACGAACCTGTCGCGCAACAGATCAAAGCCGATTTCTTGCACGGAACCGTAAACGACCTCGGCGCCGTAGGCCTCCCTGCGGGTGGCGTCGTCATCAGACTCCTGGATAGAGGACACACTCACGCCCAAGAGTTCGAACAGCGGCCGCATCCATTCAGCGTCACGGGCCGCCAGATAGTCATTCACACTCACCACGTGGACGTAACGTCCCTGCAGGGCATAACCGGCCGCCGCCATGGCACCCACCAAGGTCTTACCTTCACCGGTGACCATCTGGACCACCATGCCGTCAAGAAGCGCCACCAGACCACGGAGCTGCACGTCATACGGACGCTGTTCGAGGGTCTTCTGGGCAGCCACCCGAACTAGGGCCGCGAACTTGGTGAACTGTTCGCGCTTGTCACCGGTCTCAAAGATCTTGGCAGCAGTGGACGGGAACTCGGAGTCTTTGAGGTCTTCGTAGTCCGCCTCGGGCAAATCCTTGAGGACCTTTTCAAACCAGCCAATACGCTTCTTGGCTTGCGAACCGGGTTTGTTGACGAGTTTGTCGAAAAGTCCCATCAGCGTTCTCCTCGGGTTAGAAAGGGCCACTCATGATCAACGACCGCGTTGGGGTCACGTCGAGTCCGAAGATATTCTTGCAGACGAGCCGCCTGGTCGCGTTTCCATTCCTTTTGCGCGTGGTGAATTTGTTCCGCACTCAGTTGGGCGAGATCAGGAAAGGCGTCGGCGATCGCCAAAGCCACTAAGCCCGAGGCGCGGGCGTCGGCCGTTGCGTCGTGCGCGTTGTCTAAGGAAATGCCCCAGCGCTTACACACGGCGTCCAACGTCCGGGGTCCCTTACGGAACGGTTCGGCTTGTTTGTCGATGACCAGAGTGTCGATGACGAAGAAGTCTGGAATGCGCAAGCCCTGCTGTGCGCATTCGCGGGCGAAAATCGTCAGGTCATACGGCGCGTTGTGGGCCACAATGCACGCAGGTGTGCGTTCCGAGATAACAGCGTGCATGTGTGCGATTGCTTGTGCCCGTGGCGTGCCGTGGGTGCGGGCAAATTCGGTGGTGATCCCGTGGACAGCCGTTGCTTCCGCCGGAATGTCGTCTTCCGGGTAGACCAGCCACTCCCAAGTTTCGTTGGTGCGCATGTCGATGAGAGCCGCGCTGACGATGTGTGCCGTGTGGGGGTCGCGACCCGTGGTTTCTAAGTCGAACGCGAAAAGCGGTTCGTCTGCCCACGACGTTGACTCCGTGTGACTTGGGGGAGTGGCACGGGGCGTTGCCGGTGGCTGGGACTGTGGTTGGGCGCCTAACGTCTGCGTGAGCCGGCTTATTGATCGTTCAACCCCGTAGCGCTGGGCGAATGCGTCTAGACCGGCAACGTTTGGGGTGATTGCGGCGGAGGATTCGATGAGGTTGCTGACGTCTAGATCGGTGAGGACGGTCATGACCTGCACGTTGTTGCGCACCGCAGCTTCGGCTGCGAGCAGGTTCTCCCTGCGCTTAGGTGACAGGCCGTGATCCTTCACGCCACGTTTCGCAGCGTCAAAAACATTGTCGAGGCTGCCATACCCGGCCAGTAGTTTCGCAGCGGTTTTTTCGCCGATTCCTTGCGCACCGGCTAAACCATCGGACGGGTCGCCACGCAGAGCCGCGAGCTCCCGGTACCGTTCGCCGTTGGGGATTCCATACAGTTCCGGGAGGTCGTTGATTGTGGTTTCTTCCCACTGCCCCCGCGGCCGAGGTCGTAGCAGGGTGATCTGCTTGTCAGGGCTGAGAAGTGATAAGAGGTCCCGGTCGGGGGAGACGACGGTGATGGGGCCGTCCCACTGGTGAACGACGGATCCGATCACGTCGTCGGCTTCCGTGTCCTCTATGTGCCCTACGGGAAGACCTAAGAGTGTGCAGGCTTCGTAGATGAGCGGAATTTGGGGAATGAGTTCGTCGGGAGTCTCAGTGCCAGGTTTGTCTTCGCGTTCCCGGTGCGCCTTATATTCGGGAACGATTTTTGTGCGGAAGCTGGGCCTCCATGCGGCGTCACTCGCTGCGATGATCCGCGTTGTGTTGAGTCGACTTGCCAGTGTCGCAATGGCGTCGAGCGTGCCTCGGAGCGCATTCACGGGAGCGCCGTCGGCGCTCGTCAGTGAGCTGGGGACGGAATAGAACGCACGGTAGTAAAGCGCGGGCGTGTCGATGATTACTATGCCGGTCACGCACTAAACCCTACATGTGAACACCTGAAAGTGCGTTAATGTGTGGCCCGTGAGTGAAACTTTATTTGGTGGAGACGTCTATTCGAGTGCAGACCCGTTTGCAACAGCGATCACGTATGACGGTGACACTGTTGTGTGGGTGGGTTCCGATGAGGCGGTGAGTTCCGGAACTTCGCTCGATGGCGATTTCGTGGCTCCTGGCTTCGTCGATGCTGCTCTGGATCTACGCAGTGGAGACGGTTACGACTATCTGTCCCGTGGCGTGACGAGCGTCCACGTGGTCGGAACACAGGAACAGTGCGACGCAGTGACAGGCCCACACGTCGTGGCCTATCCCACCGACGAGCGTGAAGGTCGTCGAGCCATCCAGGTCGATGAGGCCCGCGACGCCAACACTCTGACTGGTCCTGTTTTCATTCTGGTCGACACAGCCGATGAGCTCGCAGCGCTTGAAAAGTTGGTACGCGACTCCGCCTGGAAGACTGCCGCCCAACGCGCGGGGGTGCGCGTGCTTATCGCGTGTGAAAGCCAGGTGGATCCCGAGGTTTGGGGCACCTCTGGTCTGGCCCTGACAGTGAACCCACATCACCCGCGTGACTTGCATGCTCTGTTTAACGCTGGGGCTCAAGTGAGCTTTTCGCTGGCCGGGAAGCCGTGGGAGGCCGTGCGAGCAGGTGTTGAAAACGGCCTTTCGGCACGCGCGGCGTTTAACGCCTCTACGCGATTCGGGTTCCGAGCGCTAGGGCAGTTTGACGGTGGCGTTCTTGCGCCAGGAAGTGCTGTCGACATGGTTCGGTGGTCAGCAACCTCGCTTGTGGTCCAGGTGGCCGATCCCAGGGTAGCCGCGTGGAGCACGGACCCACGGTCGGGAACGCCGGGCCTGCCTGATTTGGGGGCAACTTTGCCTCATGCGCGAACAACATGGGTAGGCGGCCGTTCTTACGACGCGACGCCTAAGTCCGTGTAGCATTGCAGGAGTGAAAACACTAGTCGTCATCCCCACGTACAACGAGCGTGAATCGTTACCCATCACCATTGAGGCGATCCGCAAGTACAACACCGTCGACATCCTGGTTGTCGATGACGGTTCGCCTGACGGCACAGGGGAGTGGGTGAAGCAGTCGCCTGACTATGGCTCGACTCTGTTTTTGCTCCAACGCACGGAAAAGAATGGCCTGGGTCCGGCGTACATTGCGGGCTTCACATGGGCGCTTGAGCGCGACTACGACGTGATTTGTGAAATGGACGCCGACGGGTCACACCGCGGTCGTGATCTGCCACAGCTGTTGGCACAAGTGGAGCGTGGCGCAGACTTGGCTATCGGATCACGCTGGATCCCTGGGGGAGCGGTGGTCAATTGGCCACGTAACCGCCACTTCTTGTCACGTGGCGCAAACGTCTATGTCAACGTCGCTTTAGGCCTGGGCGTTCACGACGCAACAGCAGGATTCCGTGCGTTCAAACGCGAGGTACTCGAAACAATCGATCTTTCGCAGGTTGAGTCGGCGGGTTACTGCTTCCAGATCGACATGACCGTGCGGGTTGCACTTGCTGGCTTCTCGATTGTTGAAGTTCCGATCACCTTTGTCGAACGTGAGCTGGGCGAGTCGAAGATGGATGGAAACATCATAAAAGAAGCCTTCACCCGAGTAGCGGAATGGGGCGTTGCCCGTCGCACTTCTCAAGTGAAGGCTCTTGTAAGTCGTCTGTCGGCTAAATCTCCGGAGTAGCCTCACCGCGACGAATCGCCAAGCGTTCGTCCAGAAGAACCTGCAGTTCCTCGAAGCTACGACGTTCCAGAAGCATGTCCCAGTGGGTGCGTGCAGCCTTTTCTGGTTCTTCGTCTGGTTCTTCACCGCCACTGCGAACACCAATTCCGTGAGCGCCTGAGTCCCACGTAGCGGGTACTTCAGCATCAACTGAGAAGGGAACGGTGAACCTGTGCCCGTCCTCGCATACGTACTCGACGTGCTGGCGGGGTGCCGGCTCAACACCGACTTCAGACTCTAACGATCGAGATCCCAGCTGTGTACCGCGCAAGCTACGTTCGCTCATCGAGATCCTTTCAAAAGTAGCGGAAGGGAATGTAACCACAACATCGTACCGTGGCCATTTATTCCGTGTACATATTGACCCTGCCGGAGCGTGCGCACAGAATAGAACTATGACGAATGCGACTCAGCCAGAAGTTCAGGACGCCACCTCACGCACGCTACGTGAACGTGTAGCCAACACCGCGCACGCTACCCGTGTTCGCATGAGCAATGTTCGGCCCGCCGAGGTCGTTGACAGTTCGGAAGAGCGCCTAAATGAAGGTGTGGAGTATGTGCGAGAAGCACTGCACAACGGTGTTGATTTCTTGTCTCACCTCACAACGACTGGCGTGACAAAAGGTGCCGACTTCACGCGCAGGGGAGTGGAGTTCTTCTCCCGTAAGTAGTGATTGAGGTCGCGCGCACGCGTATGTGTGTGGAACAGCCCACTGAAGTCAACGCATCTCACATCCCCGTAGCTTGATAAAGTAACGGTTCGTTATATATGCTTTACAACTGTCACGGAATGGTAACGGGATTGTAAAGGCATCACGTATGGGCAAGCACACTTCTTCGCGTACACAGGGATCTGTTCTTGACCTCTTTTCTCGTACCAAGAAAAAGGGTCGTCACGCACAATCTAATAAGCTGTCAGCTTCGGCGGTTCTGAGTTCGGGTCGACGCGCACCAGTCATGGCCGCAATCGCCGTGCCAACCGTCGCAATTATTGCGGTCGGTGTCGCTGGAGTTGTCGGAGCACCTCAAAGCGGAGACACCTCGGCGGAAGCCTTCACGCAACCCGAAACCATCAGCGTTGAGCAACCAAAATCGGGTGTCAATCACCACGAAGATGACTTTCAGCAGGCCCAAGAGCAGGCGCGTAATGTCGCGGCTGTTGGCAACGCTTCGGTGACAATGCCTGAAACGTCGACGGATGAGTCTTCTGACTCCGAGTCGTCCTCCTCATCTTCATCTTCGTCAACCTCTGGTTCGTCATCGAGCGGTTCAAGCTCGTCAAAGAAGGGCTCAAAGAAGAAGAGCTCGTCGAAGTCGGGGGAGTCCTCCGATGCGAGTGCCGGTGACGCTAGTGGCGATTATTCTTCCCCAATGTCCACGGCAGAAATCAAGGCCATGCTGGGTGGGCCTGGGTCGCGCTGGTACAAGATTGCCAAGTGCGAATCCACGTTTAACCCACGTGCTATCAACAAGGCCAACCGCGCGCACTTTGGTCTGTTCCAGTTCAAGCTGGCGACCTGGCGCTCAGTTGGAGGCAAGGGCAACCCAATCGACGCCCACCCGCGCGAACAGTTCAAGCGCGCAAAGATTCTGCAAGCAAAAGCTGGCTGGGGCCAGTGGTCCTGCGCTTAATGTGAGCGCGGTATCAGGAGTATTAAGGAACGTTTATGGGTAAGCATTCTGCGTCAAAGCCAGCGACTCGCGGGTCGCTTAAGGACTTGTTTGGTCGCCGGAAATCCTCGGCGGGGCGCCACAGTGAACCTGTATCGGCTGCGGGAGTTCTTGCTTCCGGCCGTCGTGCGCCCGTGATGGCAGCTATTGCTATTCCTACCGCAGCGATCGCCACAATTGCTGTAGCCGGTGTGGTCAACAACGGTCAGGGGGAGTCGCACGCTGACGTTGAAGCACAGGCTAATGCTCATGACTACTACGAGCCTGACTTCGCACTGCCACAGGGCGAATCGGAGCAGGTTACCGAAGTCAAGAAGCACGAAGAAGAAGCCAAGAAGCAGAACAAGGCTTCTACGGCATCGGTCCAGATGGACGCTCCTAAGGAAGAATCTGAGGAGTCGGCATCGGGTTCGTCTAGCTCTGCGGGTTCATCAAGCTCGTCGAAGTCCTCGAAGTCTTCTGGTGGGAAGGGTGCTTCGGCTGACGACTCGAATAAGCCGCACAACAAGAAGGCTTCTGGCCAAGGTGGAACGTGCAAGGCATCCATGTATGGCAACGGAGATGGCACGCATGGTGGACCAACGGCGAGCGGTGAACGCTTCAATGCAAACGCTATGACCGCGGCGCACAAGACACTTCCCATGAACAGCCGTGTGAAGGTCACCAACAAGTCCAACGGTAAAACGGCCGTTGTTCGCATCAACGACCGCGGTCCGTACGTCGGTGGGCGTTGTTTGGACCTGTCCGTAGCGGCTATGAAGGCCGTGGGCGGATATAGCAGTGGTGTTATTTCAGTTTCGTACGAAGTTCTCTAAGGCGACTGACCGCGCCTGGCGAAGCGCAACTATGGGCTATTAGCCGATAATATACATTATGTTAAGTAGAGTTGAGTGGGGCTCACCTTCGGGTGGGCCCCACGATTTTGCATAGATTTAACGTGCGAACGGAATTTTTCTAAAGTTGAGTGCGTTAGGCTCAATGTACAGAGTTCATTACAAGGAAGGTGATCTTCTATGGCTACTCGTTTTGACCCTATCCGTGACATCGACCGCTTCATCTCTGAAGTCACTCGCTCCAACTCCACCACACTCCCCATGGACCTGTTCCGTGACGGAGAGAACTACGTGGCACGCATCGACATGCCAGGTGTTCGCCCAGAAAGCATCGACGTTGACGTTGAAGACCGCACCCTGACGGTCCGCGCTGAACGTGAAGTTGAAGCTGGTGAAGGTGTCGAGTGGCTCACCCGCGAACGTCCAACCGGAACCGCGGCACGTCAGCTGACGCTGGGCAACCGGATTGCCGTTGACCGCATTGTTGCTGACTTCAGCGACGGTGTTCTCACACTCACGATCCCAGTCTCAGAAGAAGCCAAGCCACGCAAAATCTCGATCTCCCACAGCGGGAACACCACCTCGGCGCCCACCGAGCCAAACAACACGCCACTGGCAGGCTCCTCCAACACTGAGGCCTAAAGAAAACCTGGCTCACATCTAAAGAGCCGTAAGTAAAAGGTCAGGCAGGGACACTCTCCTTGCCTGACCTTTTATGTATTCAACCTCGCCACATAGGTGAGGCACACGTATGGTAGCTGCACGGTCTCCCCCATGGGATTTTCGTTGAACAGATAGTCGCGAAGATTGTTCACGATTCTGTCTCGCTGGTGTTGCCCAGAACGCAACCAATACGAACGCGTCGACGCCAGCCCCACCAGATCGTCAAACGTGAGCTTCTGTGTAAACGTGCTCACATGCGCCTCAACCTCGCCGAACGGGCCACCTAAATTTGGACGCCACTCCGGCCGGTACACATCGCCAGCGTGAATGATGCGTGCGATCCGCATGACCCACTTGTGTGACACGTCTAGCTGGTTGACCAGAATTGCCACTACTCCCCCAGGTGTTAGAACCCTGGCGCATTCCGTGACGGCTACCTGTGCGTCGACCCAGTGCCATGACTGCGCAAACGTCACCATGTCGACGCTGCCCGCGGGTAAAGGAAGGTTCTCGGCGGTCCCCACCAAAGAGCGGCACGGGTTATGTTCCAGGGCCGAGGTGTCAGGGTCTACCGCGGTGACGTCCAGCCCGCGGTCGCGCAAGGCGACGCTGAGTTTTCCAGTTCCCGCGCCGATATCGGCGACGCGTGGGCCAGGTGCGGCGTGTACACAGATATCCAACGCTTCTCTGGGGTATCCGGGCCGAAAACGCTCATACGTTTGCGGAGACTGACCAAAGTGACGCCCATGAAGGCGGTTACTGATCTTGGGCTCAACCATCAGCGTCCTGAACCGCGTACGAAAACTCGAGACCGCGGTGATCGCTCCCGTCGATCACGAACATTTCACCCTTGTACGGTGTGAGCACCTCGGGCTTATACAGGTGGTGATCGATGCGCGCACCAAGCATACTCGACCACTTGGACGGCCAACTCCCTCGGGCACCCATATTGAGTTCTTCGGCTGAGTCTGAGCACCTGCCAGTGCGCATCAGTGGCGAATCCGTTGTCGCGTTGAAGTCACCAGCAATCAAGGTGGCACGCTCACAAATATCACGCTCTGTCTTGACGCTGTGTGCCCAATTGCGCTGTTCGACCGCACGCTGGACAGGAGCATGAGCGTGGATCGAATAGAACTCGCCCAGCGAAGTGCGTACACCAGCCGTAGCAAACGGGAGCGAGTGCGCGTCGATGACCTCCGGCTCTAGGTCGTGCTTGACCATGACCAGAGAATCAGCGTCTGTGGGTGATGCAGTGGGCGTTTCAGGTGTGACCAGATATGCATCCGACAGCCCGAACTTCTCAAGCTTGTCCTCAACTGTCGTGTGAGCGGCCTCTTGCAACGCGACGATATCTGCATCAGTATCGTGAATCCGCTTAAACAGCCTGTCGTACGAATCGTTACCGATCAGAACGTTCGCACTTACCACGGTGAGTTTGTCGCCGGAAGGAGCTGCCACCTCGGCGGTATTACGCAAACCTTTTGACGCCCACTGGACGCCAACGATGCCCGTAAACAGCGCTACGACAACCAGCATGGCAAGCAGCATGGGCGACCGCCAGAACGCCCACAGAAGAAAACCCAGCATCGTAGCGCCACCCACAACGGCAAGCGCAAAAGGTCGCATGGCAGTAAAGTGAACGAAACCAGTGACGGTGTGAAGGCTGAAAACTTCGGGGAAGAAACAGAGCACGCTGATCAGGACCCCAAAGCCAGCACCGAAAATCACTGAGGGGCGTCGTAACGCATCAAGCATGATGCTTAGGATAGTGAATATAGAGCATCACGAAAGTCAGGGTTTTTTCATGGAGAATCTCGCACACGCCCAAAAAGAGTACACGGCGTTCCAAGAACGTGGCCTGTCACTCGACATTACACGCGGAAAGCCATCGGTCGAACAGCTTGACCTCTCTGCTGATTTGCTGACGAACGTCACCAACGAAACTGCTACGGCTGCCGATGGCACCGACACGCGCAACTACGGTGGATTGAAGGGTTTGACCGAACTCCGTGAGATCTTCTCCCCCCTTCTACAGGTGCCCACACAACAGCTGTTCGCGCAGGGCAATTCGTCGCTGGTGCTCATGAGCCAAGTCCTGCAGTTTCACCTACTGCACGACTCACCAGACGGTACCGCATGGGCCGGAAAGAAGCGCGCGATCCTATGTCCTGTTCCGGGCTATGACCGTCACTTTGGTCTCGCTGAGAGCCTGGGATTTAAACTGATTCCCATTGAGATGGACGACGAAGGGCCTGTGCTCGAGCAGGTTACTGAATACGCTTCCCGCGATGACGTGAAAGGTATGTGGGTCGTCCCCGCATATTCGAACCCCACCGGCATCAATGTGTCGCCTGAACGCGCTCAAGCGCTGGCTGAGATGCCAGCGTCGGCTGACTTCAAACTCTTCTGGGACAACGCTTACGCGCTCCACCACTTGGGTGATAACAATCAAGCGCCTGTTCTGGACATCCTGGATGTGTGCAGCAAGGCCGGCAACCCCAACCGCGTGTGGATCTTTGCCTCGACTTCTAAGGTCACTCAGGCAGGCGCGGGCGTGGCGTTTATTGGCTCCTCACAGCAGAACATGGAGTGGTATGAATCGTGCCTCTCCCCCACATGCATTGGGCCCGATAAGATCAACCACCTTCGTCACGCACGGTTCTTCCGTAGCGCTGACGGTGTGCGCGCCCACATGCAGGCGCATGCGGCGATTCTCCAGCCCAAGTTTGAGCTGGTTGAAAAGGTGCTGGACCGTGATCTGGGCAGTGTTGAAGGGGTTTCGTGGACACAGCCCCACGGCGGCTACTTCATCACGCTCACGGTGCCGCAAGGCACGGCTAGCCGCGTTGTTGAACTCGCCGCGCAGGCTGGAGTCAAACTCACGCCAGCGGGGTCCACACACCCATACGGTGAGGACCCCACTGACTCAATTATTCGCCTTGCGCCTTCCATGCCCACACTCGAAGAGCTCGAAGTAGCCATTGAGGGGCTCGTTGCGTGCGTTCGGGTGGCCGTGGCAGAACGCGCGGAAGGGTAGAACGGGCTCGTTACTACTTCATAAACCAGTCTGACTGTCGAATCTGGCGCATGGCCTCTTTTCGGCGGTCAGACGGTAAGGTCTGCACGTACACCACGCCGTTCAAGTGATCGGTTTCGTGTTGCAACATCTGTGCAAACACCCCGTCACCCGAAATCTCAACGGGCTGACCGTGTTCATCGACCCCGCGTACTGTCGCAAACTCGTAGCGAGGAGTTGGGAAGAACAGGCCCGGGACTGACAGGCAACCCTCGTCAATATCCCGAACCTCGCCACTCGCAACGACCTCGGGATTGAAAACCACTCCCCTACGACCGTGCAAGTCATACCCAAAGGCGCGCACAGCGATACCGATCTGCGGGGCCGCAACGGCGGCGCGACCTTCCGGCGCCGCCGTGTCCAACAAATCCTGAGCCAGCGCGACGGTGGACTCTCCGAACTGGGTCACCGGTTCACACGTTGTACGCAGAACCGGATCCCCAAACGTACGAATCGCGCGATTAGCCATCGATCACAACGACTAGGTCGCCACCCTCAAGCTGAGCGACCGGGCCAATTGCCAAACGAGACACCGTTCCATCGATGTGGGAGGTGATCGAGGCTTCCATCTTCATCGCTTCGATCGTGGCGACCGTCTGGCCTGCCTTGACCTTGTCGCCTTCCTTCACCTGCAGGGTGACAACACCAGCGAACGGGCTGGCAACGTGGCCAGGGTTTGAGGTGTCGGCACGTTCTGCAGCTGCAACGTCAACCTTGATGGATTCGTCGCGTACCGACAGCGGGCGCAACTGACCGTTTAGCGTACACATCACGGTGCGCATACCACGGTCATCAGCTAAACCGATTGCCTGGATACCCAGAAGAAGCGCCTTACCCTTGTCGATGACAACGGCGTGTTCTTCGCCCTCTTCCAGGCCGTACAGGTAGTCGGTGGTGTTGAGGACCGAAAGATCGCCGTAGGTGTCCCGCATGTTCAGGAACTCCTTGGCCGGCTGCGGGAAGAGCAGACGGTTCAGAGTGCCACGACGCACTTCACCCTGTTCGTCCAAAAGCTTGGAGTCGTTAGGCGAAAGCTCGCTTGCAGGGGCCTTGTGGGTGCGTCCTTCCAGCGCCTTGGTGCGGAAAGGCTCTGGCCAGCCACCCGGAGGGTCCCCGAGGTCGCCGCTGAGGAATCCGACAACAGAGTCTGGAATGTCGTAGTTCTGTGGGTTCTCAGCGAAGTCCTGTGGATCCGCTCCCACAGCGACCATGTGCAGTGCGAGGTCACCCACGACCTTCGAAGAAGGAGTCACCTTGACGAGGTGGCCCAGAATCTTGTCGGCAGCCGCGTAGAAGTCTTCAATTTCTTCGAACTTTTCGCCCAGTCCCAGAGCGTTTGCCTGCTGACGCAGGTTGGACAGCTGACCGCCCGGAATTTCGTGCTTGTACACGCGTCCGGTTGGTCCAGGGAGCCCAGATTCGAATGGCTTGTAGACGTTGCGCACACTCTCCCAGTACGGCTCGAGGTCCTCAACGTTGCGCAGGTTCAGGCCGGTGTCACGTTCGGTGTTTTCAAACGCGGCGACCAGTGCTGAAAGAGACGGCTGGCTGGTGGTTCCTGCCATCGATGCGCTTGCCGCGTCCACGACGTCTGCTCCTGCTTCAGTGGCAGCGATGAGTGTCGCCAACTGACCACCTGCGGTGTCGTGGGTGTGGACGTGAACCGGCAGGTCGAAGTTCGAACGAAGCGCAGAGACCAGCTTCTTGGCTGCTGCAGGGCGCAACAGGCCGGCCATGTCCTTAATTGCGAGGACGTGGGCGCCAGACTCGACGATCTCTTCAGCAAGGTTGAGGTAGTAGTCGAGCGTGTAGAGCTTCTCGTTGGGGTTGTTGAGGTCCGAGGTGTAGCAGAGTGCTACTTCGGCAACCGCAGTTCCCGTGTTGCGCACGGCGTCGATAGCTGGGCGCATCTGGTTGACGTCGTTGAGCGCGTCGAAAATACGGAAGATGTCGACACCGGTGCGTGTTGCTTCGTCAACGAACGCGTCCGTGACCTTGGTGGGGTACGGCGTGTAACCCACGGTGTTACGACCACGCAGAAGCATCTGCAGGTTGAGGTTCGGCATGGCGTCGCGCAGCTTTTCGAGACGTTCCCACGGGTCTTCCGCGAGGAAGCGCAGAGCAACGTCGTACGTAGCTCCACCCCATGCTTCGACACTGAGAAGTTCAGGAGTCATGCGTGCGACGTACGGTGCGACATCAACGAGGTCGCGGGTACGCACACGGGTTGCCAAGAGCGACTGGTGGGCATCGCGGAACGTGGTGTCGGTGACGCGCAGGGCGTTCTCTTGGCGCAGTGCCTGTGCCCACTTTTCAGGTCCCAGTTCTTGTAGCTTCTGGCGGTGACCTGCGGGTGCTTCTCCTGAAATGTCGAGTTCGGGAAGCTTCTCACGAGGCTGAAGGGCAACAGGAGACGATCCGTGTGGACGGTTCACCGTGACGTTCGCCAGGTACTCAAGAAGCTTCGAACCACGGTCGGCACCGACCTTTGCTTCTAGCAGGTATGGACGCTCATCGATAAATGTGGTGGCGAGGTCGCCAGCCTGGAATGCAGGATCTACCAGGACGGCACGCAGGAATCCGATGTTGGTAGCTACACCGCGAATACGGAACTCAGCCAAAGCACGGTTGGCGCGTGACGCAGCCTGTTCAAAGGTGCGTCCGCGCGTGGTGCACTTCACCAGCATGGAGTCAAAGTGGGCCGACACCTCGGCGCCCGCATAGACGGTTCCGCCGTCAAGGCGGACACCGGCACCACCGGCGGAGCGGTAGGCGGTGATGGTTCCCGTGTCAGGTCGGAACGAGTTCGCTGGGTCCTCGGTGGTGATACGGCACTGGAGGGCAGCGCCCTTGATGTGGATGTTGTCTTGTGCGAGGCCAAGTTCTTCGAGTGAAGCTCCGGCTGCGATCCGCATCTGCGACTGCACGAGGTCGACGTCGGTGATCTCTTCAGTCACCGTGTGTTCCACCTGGATGCGCGGGTTCATCTCGATGAACGCGTGCTTGCCCTTACGTGGACCTTCCGTTTCGAGCAGGAACTCGACCGTTCCGGCGTTCTGGTAACCCAAGGCCCGGGAGAACTTCAGAGCATCTTCGTGAAGAGCCTGTGCGATTTCGGGGTCGAGGTGTGGAGCGGGCGCAATCTCGACGACTTTCTGGTGGCGACGCTGAATCGAGCAGTCGCGCTCAAAAAGGTGAACAGCGTTGGAGTCGTTGTCAGCGAGAACCTGCACCTCAATGTGGCGTGGTCGCTGAACGGCCTGTTCAATGAAGACGGTCGGGTCGCCAAAGGCACCTTCAGCTTCTCGCATAGCCGCCTTAAGCGCGTCGACAAGCTCAGTGCGCGAGTTGACGCGACGCATACCACGTCCACCACCACCGGCGACTGCCTTGACGAAGAGTGGAAACTCCATGTCTTCGGATTCGGCGAGCAGTTTGTCGAGGTCTGCCGACGGGCGGGTCGAAGCTAGCGTTGGAATGCCAGCGCGACGGGCGGCGTCGAGAGCGTCGACTTTGTTTCCGGCCATTTGGAGAACATTGGCTGCGGGCCCAATGAAGGTGATTCCATTAGCGTCACATGCGCGTGCCAGATCCGGGTTTTCGGAAAGGAAACCGTAACCGGGGTAGATCGCGTCGGCGTCGGATTCCTTTGCGACACGGATAATCTCTTCGACGCTCAAATAAGCGCGAACTGGGTGTCCCTTTTCGCCAATCAGGTACGCTTCGTCAGCTTTGAGGCGGTGCTCAGAGTTGCGGTCCTCATATGGGAAAACTGCGACGGTTGACGCTCCCAATTCGTATGCCGCACGGAATGCGCGAACCGCGATTTCACCGCGGTTGGCAACCAGAACCTTTTTGAACATGTAGGCCCTTCCTTGTTTCACGTAGGCAGATTCGCCCCACGCCATTTTCTACGCTTCTACTTTACAAAAGTACATGTGTTCTACACGACACCGGGCACCTTTGTGCGTGGTGTCGCGACGTGACTTTCTGTGTCAGTGCCTCTCGATACGCTTATGCCATGCGGTTTCTTCATACATCGGATTGGCATTTGGGGCGCACGTTTCACGGCGTGGATCTCACTGATGCGCAAAGTCGCTTCGCTGACCATTTGGTCGACTTAGCCCAGGAAGGCTCGTACGATGCAGTAGTTGTGAGCGGTGACGTGTATGACCGCGCGGTGCCTCCTATTGATGCACTGCATCTGTTTGACCGCACAATCACCCGCTTGGCAGATGCCGGGATTCGTGTCATCGCATCGAGCGGCAACCATGACTCGTTTCATCGGCTAGGTTTTAGCCGTCACCAGCTGGACCGCGTAGGAATCCACCTACGAACACATGTGGAAGATATTCTGTGGCCCATCGATATGGGCGACTGTGTCATTTATGCGATCCCCTACCTCGAACCCGCCCTCGTGCATCGGGCTCTGAACGTTCAACGGAATCACCAGTCCGTTATCTCCCATTGCGTACAAGAGATCCATGCGCATGCTGAGCAACATTTCCCCGGTCGTCCGGTAGTTGTCGTTGCTCATGCGTTTGTGACAGGTGCGACGCCTTCAGAGTCTGAACGCGAAATCGGAGTGGGCGGTGTAGGCAACGTTGGCAGTGGCGTTTTCACGAACGTCGCGTATGCCGCTCTAGGGCACTTACACCGACCTCAAGAGATCACTCAAGGTGTTGTGTATTCCGGATCCCCCATCCCTTATTCATTTGAAGAAGCACGCATTCCGAAAACCGTGCAAGATGTGCAGGTCGACGCCGACGGCGTGAAGTACCACGCGATTAAGCTTCCTCAGTTCGTGCTAGCCCACAGCATTCGATGTAGTTTCGAGCAAGCCCTGACTCGCGACTGGTCTGATAAAGATGCTCTCGTTGAACTTGAACTCACAGACAGCAAACGGGTTCCACAAGCGCTTCAAAAGCTCAAAGCGAAAATTCCTAACCTCATTCACCTGCGCTGGGTGGCCGAGCATCTTCAACGCTCATCTGCCGAACACGTCCACACCGAGCGCACGACTGATACTGAGGTGTTTAGTGCGTTCATGAAACATGTCACGCAACACGACCCCACGCCGGAAGAACTAGAACTCTTCCACGAAGCACTGCGAGGTGGACAACAATGAGAATTCTGCACCTCACGATCGAGGGATTTGGACCGTTCGCAGGTAAGGAAGAAATCGACTTCGAAACGCTGACATCAGACGGCCTTTTCCTGATTGCGGGCCCCACAGGAGCAGGCAAAACGAGCATTCTCGACGCCATCTGCTTTGCGCTCTACGGAAAGGTTCCGGGAAGCCGGGGCCAGGTGAAACAGCTACGGTCACAGTTCGCGTCTCCGCACACGACAACTCGAGTAATCCTCGACTGCGAAGTACGGAGCAAACGTTTTAAGATTGAGCGATCGCCGTCCTATGAACGCCCCAAACAGCGTGGCACTGGAATGACGACGCAGCCAGCAAGTGTCAGCTATCACGAATACATCGGGGGTGAATGGATCGGCCGGTCACGTAGGCACGAGGAAGTCGCTCAGATTGTTCACGAGAACGTAGGCTTGAACGGCGATCAGTTCACGCGCGTCATGATGTTGCCACAGGGAGAATTCTCTGCGTTCCTTCGAGCAAATGCCACGGAGCGGGAAGCCATCCTTGAACGACTTTTTGGAACCGAACGGTTCGGCATGGTGGCCGCAAACCTCAGTCGGATGCAAAGTGAGGCAAATAAAAGCACCTCGGAGATTCGCACGCGACGTGCTGAGAAGATCACGCGCTTTTTGGAAAACGCTCACGTGCCAGGCATTCGGCAGCTTTCAACACACCCATCCCTGACGAACGTCGGTGCTGCCGCGACAGTCGCGTACATCGAAGAAGAAAGTCGATACCAGACTGCTCAGCGTGTGAATGACATGGCCCAATCACGTAAAGATGCGGCTGAGTCACGTTTGGAAGCGCTTCGCCAAAGACGCGATGATGCAGAACATTTTCTCAAGCACCGTGAAGTGGAACGAGAGTACGACTCCGAAGGGCACTCGCAGTTGGCGAAACGCGTCAAACGTATGAGCGAAGCCCACAGAATTGCGCCTGCATGGGACGAATATGAACGTGCCAGGCGGCAGGTCAACAAGGTTCGAGCTGAACGCGATGAAGTGGCTTCGCACTTCGACAACAGTGCCAGCGAGTTAAAGGAACTGCTCGACGTCACGCGCAGATCACGTCGCGCCTTTAGTGAACTCGAAACGCTCGATGCCCACAAGACGCAACTCGAGCAGCAGCTGGGCGATTACTCGTCTCGTGTTCACACGCTGACTCAACACGTTGAAGAAAAACGCGCCCAGTTTGAGGCACTTGATGATCCACACGTGATCGAACACGCAGTCGACCAGGCACAGAATGCTTATGAAGATTCCACTGCGGTGCGCGACCGCGTGTACGCGCTCGGTTCCAAGCTGCAGAAACTCACTCAGAAGTGTGAACGTCTGAAGGACCAACTCGAAGAAGCACGTGTACGCGCACAGGAAGCGCGGAAGGCGTATGACTCCATTCGATCTCAGCGGTTAGCTGGTATTGCTGGGGAACTTGCCGCCAAACTACACGACAACACGTCGTGCCCAGTATGTGGTTCCACCGATCACCCCTCCCCCGCACACAAGCAGCCCCAGGCCCCGGGGCAAGCGGACGAAGACATCGCGTTCGACGCGATGTCTCAAGCGAATGAACGGCACTCCGTGCTCAGCGGCGAATATGTGAAAGAACGTGCCACATGGGAAGAGCTTTCAAAGCAACGGCAAGAATATGAACAGACGTCAGAAATTGAACAGCAGTGTGTACGCAAACAGGCCGAATACAGAAGACTTCAAGATGAGCATAAACGCTTGACGGAAACACACGCGAAGCTTCAGAAAGAGCTTGAGCAAGCAGAACACGCCATGGAAGCAATGCGTGTCAAACAGACCGACTGCGAAAGAGAACGCATCCGCGTGGACACCCAAATTGAGCACCTTGAGTCTGAAACCTCGGTACCCGAATCGTTGCTCAACGTCATCGATAGGTCTGCCCCTACGCGTGCAACTCAAGCGCAGGATCTCGAACGATATGTGGAGTCGCTTGTACAACGGGTAGAGAAGAGCCTGGAGCTATCCCGAGAACTGCAATCCCGGATCACCGACCTCCATGAGCGGGAGAGCGAGTGGGCGACTGCGTTTGACACCTCGGTCTTTACCGAACATGACGAATTCAACGAACTGCGAAGCGCGGATCTCGAGGACGCTTCACACCAACTCAACTTGATGGAGCAACACGCGACCCTTCTGCGGGAAAATCGTGCATCCGAATGGTACTCACGAGGTATCGACGAACCTCTCACATACGATCAACTCACTGAGCGTGTCATGGCGCAACAACGTGTACTCGAGAGCTACACAGCAGACCTTGATGTGGCCAGCAAACGGCTGTTTCACGCCATGAAGAGGCGAGATGCGGCCCATCACGCGCGGAGCACGGCCCTTGAACAGGAACGTTCCTGTGAAACGGAACTCGCGCACAACGAACGCATCGTAGAGCTGGCGCAGATCGTCAACGCGACAAGCCCGTCCAACGCTCCCCGCATCACGCTCAAGTCTTTCGTGCTGGGTGAAATGTTTGCTCAAGTAACGCAGGCGGCGTCGGACAGGCTCGAGGTGATGTCTCGACAGCGCTATCGCCTCGAACACGCGTATGAACGCCAAACTGGGCAAACAAAAGGTGGTTTGCTCCTGAAAGTTGTCGACACCTTCACATCGGAAGAGCGGGACCCGCGAACGCTGTCAGGCGGTGAGTCCTTTATGGCTTCGCTCAGCTTGGCACTAGGCCTTGCTGACACTGTCTCTGCACACGCTGGTGGTATTCAATTGGACTCCCTGTTTATTGACGAAGGTTTTGGAAGTCTTGACCCTCAAGCGCTGGACGCAGTCATGACGGTGCTCGACGAGTTGCGTGCACACGGTAGATCAGTTGGCGTCATTTCACACGTCGAAGAAATGCAACAGTCGATCCCATGCAAGCTTCAGGTGGCCCCGTCACCGACCGGCTCAACGACCTCGATTGTCACCGGCAGTTCGTAGTGCGCAACACGCGTTGACACCAGTCGTGCGTTCACAATTCGCGACCTTAAGACACCAAACGGGCAGAATCCGCTAACGTTAGAGTGTGCTTGTTCTTAGCGTTTCTAGTCTAAAAGGTGGGGTCGGTAAGACCTCCGTAACTCTGGGGCTCGCCTCAGCGGCGTTGAGCCGTGGCATTCCTACGCTCGTCGTAGACATGGATCCTCAGGCAGATGCTTCAACTGGGCTCGATGTTCCCGTCACTACCCCAGCGGACATTGCGGATGTTCTCTCTGCCCCCAAGAGCAAACTCGTCAACCAGGCGATCACCCCTTCTGGATGGGTTGAAGGGAAACACGGCGTACTCGACGTGATTCCCGGTTCGCCTCGGGCCGCGGAGTTCGATCGGCCCTCGCTGTCAGACCGGTACCTTAAACGTTTACGCGAAGCCATCAAACGCAATGGCTCCAAGTACCGCCTGGTACTCATCGACTGCCCTCCATCGCTCAACGGGCTCACTCGAGCTGCGTGGACAGCAAGCCAGCGAGTCCTTATCGTGACGGAACCCGGCCTGTTCTCAGTGGCCGCTGCCGACCGCGCATTGCGAGCCACCGATGAACTTCGTCGTAGGAGTGCCGCTAAGCTTCAACCTCTGGGTATCGTCGTCAACCGCGTGCGTCCATCATCTCGCGAACAGAGTTTCCGGATTCAAGAGCTCAAAGATATGTTTGGGCCTCTTGTTCTCAACCCGCCGCTGTCGGAACGTACCGTACTTCAGCAGGCGCAGGGATCGGCACGCCCGATTCACGAATGGCCGGGTAAGCCAGCCGGTGAACTCGCGTCTGCATTTGATTCGATTCTCGACCGCGCGTTGCGCAGCATGAATGTGCGCGGAAAAGGTGGAACACGCGATTCGTCCGGAACGAAGACTCAAGAGCCGAACGCTGAAGCTCCTCAGGAAACGCCGAAGACGCCGTCGCTGGAACCGAAGGCCGAGGCTCCAAAAAAACCCGCTGGCGCCCCACAAAAGCCTGCTGACGCCCCAAAGAAGCCAGCCAAAAAGAAAGCTGCCAAAACGGGCAAGGAAGCAAAGGCAGACAAGGGTTCAAAGCCAGACACCGACGCAAAAACTGAAAAGCCAAAGAAGAAGTCTAAGGAACCCACTCAGGCATCCGATCACAATGCGAACTCAGCGGGATTTGACGCCATGCTTTCGCGCAAGATCGAGTCTATGAAGGAAACTAAAGGACACAAACCAAAGCACTAGTGCGATCAATATGTAAAACACAGAGCGCACAAAATGAGCGGGGAACCAACCGGTTCCCCGCTCATTGTTTATCCCCCAAGATAAAAGCTTTTAAGTAGCGCTATCTAGCCGATCTTCTTCTTAGCAGTGCGACGAAGCGCAAGTTCGTCAACAGGTGCAACAGGAGCTTCAGGGCGTTCGCTGGGCAGTTCAGCCAAAGTTCCTTCGACGTCGCGCCATACACGCCCAACCGAAATTCCGAAGACTCCCTGGCCTCCCTGAAGGAGGTCAATGACCTCGTCAGGAGACGTGCATTCAAACACGGAAGAGCCGTCGCTCATGAGCGTGATGTTTGAAAGGTCGTCGATTCCGTGTTCACGCAGTGACCCCACAGCGACGCGGATCTGATTGAGTGAAACACCGGTGTCGAGCAGACGCTTGATGATCTTCAGCACCAGAATGTCGCGGAACGAGTAAAGACGCGTAGAACCTGAGCCGGATGCCGTCTGAATGGTTGGCTGGACCAGGTTGGTTCGTGCCCAGTAGTCGAGCTGACGGTACGTAATACCAATAACGTTGGCAACGACGGGTCCGCGATACCCAATTTCCTCGTTCAGTTCGGGTAGGTCGTCGTTGAATAGCAGTCCCTGCGCCTCGCGCGATTGGGACGTTGCTACTTCTGGGCTCTGGTTCACACCAATTACTCCTTACACCCCAGGGGGAAGTGGGGCTCAAGCGCTTGCGGAATTACTCCATTCTACATGCGCATGGCTTTCGGGATGATCTACGTAAACGAAACTATGCGCTTGGCGACCCTGACTCAACAACCGCGCAGATAACGATTTGGCGTGTCGCCGTTATCGAAATTATCGAACACACGTGCAATCCCAACAGCAGGCAAAAAGTGCCTTACGAGCTAGGGTCGGCGTCCTTCTTTTCGGCCAGCAACCGTGTCTTCACTGTGGACGCATACGTATCCACGTACTCTTGCCCGGAGAGTCGCAGAATCTCGTACATGATTTCGTCGGTAATCGAGCGCAAGAGAAAACGGTCCTCAGGTACATTCTCGTAGCGTGAAAAGTCGATCGGCTTACCAAAAACAATTCCAACTCGGCGCAATTTGGGGACCATTTTTCCCTGAGGCTGAACCTTGTCCGTGCCGATAAGCGCCACCGGAACTACTGGGCAACCAGACTCCAGGACCAGTCGCGCAACGCCGGTACGACCTCGGTAGAGGCGACCATCTGGGGAGCGCGTCCCTTCCGGGTAGATACCGAGCAACTTGCCGTCGTTGAGGACCTTTAAACCGGACTTGAGCGATGCCTCGGAAGCGGAGCCACCACCTCGGTCCATGGGTAGCTGGTTGGTTGCCAGAAAGAACGACCGCACGAGCCGGCCTTTAATGCCAGGGCCGGTGAAATAGTCCTTTTTCGCCAAGTACACGACCGGGCGGGGTGCGATGAGCGGAATGAAAATGGAGTCCATAAAGGACAGGTGGTTACCCGCGATGATCGCGCCACCTTCTTCTGGAATGTTCTCGATCCCTCGGACCCACGGGCGGAAGAGGATCTTAAGCAACGGACCAACCAAGATCCGTTTGAGGACCCAATAAAACACTCGCTCACCTTTCGACGGTTCCGCATTCACTATATGGCACTGTGGCATGCTGGAAACATGACTGAGTTAACGACAACTGATTCTGTGTTGTCCCCGATTTCCTTGCGCGGCGAATCGTCTGCCGCAGTTGTGATGCTGCACGGTTTCACCGGCTCCCCGTATGTGTGGCGCGACATAGCGCACCGCGTGCATGCGTCGACGGGTGCGACGGTGTCGGTTCCTCTTCTGCCTGGGCATGGCACGGTGTGGACAGATATGCTCGACTGCACGTGGGAAGACTGGGTTGACTGTGCGTTGGACGCAGTTGATTCGGCGCTTGCGGAACACGACCGCGTGGTTGTTGCCGGGTTGTCGATGGGTGGCACGCTGGCTTTGGAGACGTTGGTTTCCCGGCCCGAGGTTGCCGCCGGCGTACTGGTGAACCCGGCTGTGTACGTTGACTCACCTCTTGCGCGTTTTGCGGGTGTGCTTTCGCCGTTCATTACCGATGTGAAGTCGATCGGTGGCGATATTGCACGTCCCGGCATGGATGAATACGCCTATCCACGCACGCCGTTGAGTGGAGTTGCCCAGTTGTACCGTGGATGTGAGCGCGTGCGTGCTCGGCTCTGGTCATTGCAAACGCCGGTGACGCTGATGTCGTCCTCGACCGACAACGTGGTTGCTTCGCGGTCGAGTGACTTTATTGCGCGCACTGCACAAAACGTGAACCGTGTCATTATGCGTGAAAGTTTGCACGTGGCCACTCTGGATTATGATGCACCGATGATTATTCAGCAGATTGAACGTGCCCTGGCACGTGACGAAGCATGAAAAATAGCGACAACGGTGACTCTGTTCCTGAGTGGGAACGCCTGAGCGAGGACGAACGCGTCCGTGACGAAGATTGGGACGCGATTGTTGCCGATTTTGGGCGTTCGACCGCGTACAACTCGGAGGTCTCGGCAGAAGAAGTCACCGAGTACCTTGAGCAACGCGAAGACTGGGAAGGTCCGGTCGTCGAAAAGGTGAATCTCAGTGATGCTCAGCCGGCGCGAGTCGTTTCGCTTGTCGCTTTGGTCGGTGGAATTCTTGCGATCATCGTGTTGGTGCTGTTTGTGCGACCTGTGCCCATGTGGGCGTCCATCGTGTGCGTTGTGGCAGCCGCCGGAGGTGGTGTGGGGGCGATTTTCACCTTGCCTAAGGAAAGGCGCCCCGACGATGATGGGGGCGCGCAAGTTTAGTGGTACGCGAGGCGACGAGTTTCGTTATGCGTCCTGAACAGTTTGTGGCACCGTGTCAGTGCCATCTAGAACCATATGAGTTATGAACTATCGTTTTGACGGCTCCGCATCTAGCGGACCCATGACGTTTGCCGATCTGGGTACCGAGCTCCACGATGTGACGTTCACTGTCGTCGACCTTGAAACCACGGGCGCCAATGCGGCCAACGGTGACATCACGGAGATTGGCGCGGTTAAGAGTCGGGGTGGAGAGATAATTGGTGAGTTTCAGACGCTTGTGAAACCCACTCGTTCCGTGATTTCGCCTTTTGTTGAGCGACTGACGGGCATTACCAACTCGATGGTGGCAACGGCGCCGGAACTATCTTCTGTGATCCCAATGTTTCTAGAGTTTGCACACGGAAGTACCTTGGTTGCACACAACGCAGGGTTCGACATTGGGTTTCTTCGAGAGGCGTGTGCGCGTCTTGACTATCCGTGGCCATCGTATTCCGTGTTGGACACTGTGAAGTTGGCCAGGCTGTGCGTCACCAGGCAGGAAGTACGTAATCATAAACTTGGCACGCTCGCCACGTTCTTCAACGCGCCTACTCCCCCGGTACACCGGGCACTTGAGGACGCGCGTGCGACACACCATATTCTGCAGTGCATGTTCGAGCGCTTTGGTGCGCTAGGCGTGACCACCTTTGAAGAACTCCAAAGCCTCAAACCACAAGGGTGGAAAGTTCGGCAGTCAAAGAAGCACCTAGCTAGTGATGTGCCTCATGCGCCCGGTGTGTACATGTTTGTCGACGGGTCCGATCGCGTTCTCTACGTGGGCAGTAGCCGAGACATGCGGTCACGTGTCACGTCATACTTCAATGCTGCAGAATCACGCGGACGAATGGCCGAAATGGTTACAGCTGCGCAGAGCATTCGAACAATCGTCTGTCCAACAGAGCTTGAAGCACGGGTGCGTGAAGTCCGGTTGATTGATGAACTTCAACCTCCGTATAACCGGCGTTCAAAAGGTGCATCGCGCGAGACGTGGCTCAAACTCACAACCGATAGGTTCCCTCGCCTTTCGATAGCCCGGACGCCACCCGCACCGGGCATGCTGGCGTTAGGACCCTTCCGGAAGAACGCGTCAGCACGTGTCGCAAAAGATCTGCTGGAACGCATGTATCCGCTCAAGCGGTGTACAGCAAAACCAGAACGTGCTGATTTCCGGCCCTGTCCAGCCGGAGAAATGGGCAAATGCGGTGGACCGTGCAACGGTGTCACTAATCCCCAGGAGTACCTGAACGGAATCATCCCCGTAACTGCTCTCATGGAGGGGCAACCTCAGGTGTTTGTCGACAACGTCATGGACCACTTGAAGCAGTTGGCAATTCATGAACGCTATGAAGAAGCGGCCCAAGCCCGAGACGTAGCCATCAGCGTCTTACGCGCGGGAGCACGCGGAGAACAAAACAGAAGTGTTGAGGAGTCGGGGCGACTCATTGTCGCAATAGCCACAGATCACGGGTTTGACGTAGCAGTTGTCCATCGCGGGCTCTTGGGAGCTTCAGAGCACGTCCCATGGGGAGCCGATCTGGGTAGCGTGTCGCGCAGCTTGGCTCTCACCGCGGCACAGTTTCCAGAAAGCCACCGTGGGCTCGCCGAAGAGCGCTCACTGATCTACCACTGGGCCTTGAGCGACGGTGCCGTAATTCTGGAGCTAGATGAGCCAATTGCTCAGCCCATCAACGGGTATCAGCAGGCGCTCAACGAGTCAGCCTTGGGTGCTCCGAAGATCCTGCGACGCACGGACCACAGAATCTAGCTTGGCGCGCGCAGCCCCGGAGTCAACGACCTCGGCGACCGTGTCAAACTTCGCTGCCAACCGTTCCGTAAAAGACCCCTCTGAGGCGCTGTCAGCGGCAACCAACGCCGCCGCCGCGTTGAGGAGCACAACGTCACGCACCGGCGAATGTTCACCCGAGAGCGTGCGTTGCATGACCGAGGCGTTGAACGCTGGATCTCCGCCGCGGAGGTCGTCTTTTGTTACACGTGGCAAACCCAAGGTTGTAGCGTCGAACTCCCAGTGCGTGATGTTTCCGTTGCGGACTTCCCACACGTCGTTCACATCGGTGTTGCTGAGCTCGTCGAGCCCGTCGCGGGAACGGAACACGACTGCCTGGTCGCCACGGTTGTTAAGAACGCCGGTGACTAGGTCGATCATGGCAGGGTCAGCAACCCCAATAGCCGCCTTCTTAGTGCGTGCCGGGTTGGTGAGCGGTCCCAGGATGTTAAAAGCAGACGGAACAGCGATCTGCTTGCGCACAGGTGCAATGAAGCGCATCGACGGATGGTAGACGTTCGCGAAGAGGAATGCCATGTTCTCGCTGTTGGCGAGTTTCGTTGCAGCCTCCGGGCCCAGTTCCAGCTGAAGGCCAAGGGTTTCGAGAACGTCAGCGGATCCGGACGCCGAGGACGTTGCCCGGTTTCCGTGTTTGAGGACGCGTTGCCCAGATGCGGCGATGATGAAAGAGGCGGTCGAGGAAATATTGACCGTCTTAGCGCGGTCCCCCCCGGTTCCAACGATGTCCACCGAATCTTCGAGACCATCAACGCGCACAGCATGTTCATACATGGAACGAACAAGGCCGTTGATCTCTTCAACCGTTTCGCCCTTTGCATGGTGCGCGACCAAGAACGATGCCATGGTGACGTCTGGGACAACACCGGACATGATTTGATCCATCGCCCACGCCGAGGTGTCAGCATCCATGTGAACGCCGCGCATGAGACCCACAAGCAGGTCCGGCCAGTTGCGCACATCAGACATTGTGGCCGGTTGTGCAGTACTCATACGCTCTCCTCTGATCATTGCCTGTGTGAAATTTACTGCCGTGAAGCGAAGTAACGACTAAATGCTAATGAGTCCTCGCTCATTTTTCGACACGCCCACCCGTTTTTCTCAAAAGTGCCTCTTTGCCACTATCCACGCGACTTTCCTGGTGGCACGCGAAGTAAACCTCACATCGTTCCTGAGTAAAAGATGAAATTACCCTGCCAACTGGGTAATAATAGGCCTGTGTCAACAGCAACTGCATCTCATTCAGCGCCAGTTCATCCAGTGATCAACCGGCCTAACACCTCAACCGTGGGGTTCATTGTTTGGCTTGGTAGTGAGCTGATGTTCTTTGCCGCGCTCTTCGCCATGTACTTCACCATTCGGTCTGTCGCACCAGAAATGTGGCAGGAAGAAACGCCAAAACTGGCTGTGCCTTTCGCTTTGGCTAACACAACCGTCCTGGTGATCTCATCCATTACCTGTCAGTTCGGTGTTCACAAGGCCGAACACTTCAAGCCGGCACGTACCGGCGGCATCTTCGAGATTGGCAAGTGGGGAATGATCGAGTGGTACCTCCTCTCGTTCGTTCTTGGTGCAATCTTCATTGGTGGACAGGTCTTTGAGTACGCGACCCTCGTCAGTGAAGGTGTAGCCCTCAACTCGAACGCCTACGGATCGGTGTTCTACCTGACAACAGGTTTCCACGGTCTTCACGTGATCGGCGGGCTTATCGCCTTCTTGATGGTTGTCGGTCGTGCGTACGGTGCCAAGAAGTTCGGTCACCGTGAAGCAACCTTCGCTGTCTGCGTGTCGTATTACTGGCACTTCGTGGACGTCGTGTGGGTTGCCCTGTTCGCAGTGATTTACCTCCTGCACTAATACTTATCGCCTAGCTCAGACAGAAAAGGACTCGTAACGTGAAGCTTCTAGCGCAACGCCGTCGCCACCCGCTGGCGCTGGTCGTCCTGTTGCTCGTGGGCCTGTTGGTGACCGGAGGTGCCTACGCACTCTTCACTAACAACTCAACCGCCACGGCACAGCAGGCTTCGGCCAAAGACATCGAAGCTGGTGAAAAGCTCTTCATTGCAAACTGCAAAACTTGCCACGGCGCAAATGCAGAAGGTAGCCCCAACGGACCAAGCCTCATTGGTGTAGGTGCGTCCGCTGTTGACTTCCAGGTGGGTACCGGACGTATGCCGCTTCAGATGCACGGGCCACAGGGCCAGGTGAAGAAGCCACAGTTCAGCCAGGACGAAATCGACCAGATGGCAGCTTATGTTGCATCGCTCGGCCCTGGACCTTCGCTTCCTGACGAAGAGTACCTGGACGCTTCCAAGGGTGACCCTGCTGCTGGTGGTGGTCTCTTCCGCACTAACTGCGCGATGTGCCACAACGTTGTCGGTGCCGGTGGTGCGCTGACTCGTGGTAAGTACGCGCCAAACCTGTCTGAAGTGTCCGAGAAGCACCTCTACCAGGCAATGCAGACGGGGCCTCAGAACATGCCTATCTTCAACGATGCGAACCTCACGCCTGAGCAGAAGCGCGACGTTATCGCTTACGTACGTACCGTGTCTGAACCGCCGTCACCAGGTGGTTTCAAGTTGGGCTCGATTGGGCCAGTCGCCGAAGGTCTGTTTATTTGGTTCTTCGGCCTTGGCGCAGTAGTTGGGATCACTGTGTGGCTGACCGCCCGCTCTAAGTGATCAAAGAAATCAGTATTGAGAACTAGACGAGGAAGCGAATGACCTCGAAGAATTTGACTGGCACAACAGGCCAGCTGGAGCAGGTGAATGGGTTTGAGAACCCAGGACTTCCTGAACACAAGCCGCGCCTTGTAGACAGTGACTCAGGTGCTGCGAAGGTAGCTGAACGACAGATCGCCATGTGGTTCCTGGCCTCCATGGTTGGAACCATCTGGTTCATCGTGTCGTACTTCCTGTTCCCTCTCGACGGGACCATGGAGGCACTGCGACTGCAGAACACCATGCTTGGCTTGGGTGCGACACTCGCACTTGCCGGTATCGGTATTGGAATTGTCCTGTGGGCTAAGAACCTGATCACGGACGTCGAGGTGGTTGAAGACCGCCACCGCATCGCTGGGTCCGAAGAAGACCAGGCGATCGCACTGGAGATCCTCAACCAGGCCAAGGAAGAATCGGGCATCGCACGTCGCCCACTTCTGCGCAACATGCTCATCACTGCGGTAGCGATCGCTCCCCTGCCTGCTGTGCTCGTTTTGCGCGACCTCGGTCCGCTTCCAGGTAACAAACTGTTTGAAACCCTGTGGGGACCAGGCGTTCGTCTGATCCAGGACCCGGGCGGTATCCCACACGAAGGTGCTGAGCGCCCGATCAAGCTTGCTGACGTCACCATCGGTTCGGCTTTCCACGTTCTGCCAGAAGGTATCGCAAAGTCCGGTCACCCGCTGAACGAGAAGGCTAAAGCAGCGGTTCTCCTGATGCGCGTTGACCCACGCGAACTCAAGACGGACCCAGCTAAGGAAGACTGGGGCATCGACGGAGTAGTTGCATACTCCAAGATTTGTACTCACGTGGGTTGCCCAGTTGCTCTGTACGAGCACCAGACACACCACCTGTTGTGCCCATGCCACCAGTCGACCTTCGACGTGACAAACCACTGCAAGGTGATCTTCGGCCCTGCAAAGCGCCCACTTCCACAGCTCCCGATTACGGTCGACAGCGAAGGGTACCTCGTTGCACAGCGCGACTTCCCTGAACCAGTCGGACCGACCTTCTGGGAGATCCACACGAGGGAGACTGAGACTGAATGAGTAACGTTCAAGTGACTGAGTCGAAAACACTTCAGGATTCAGCAAAATGGATCGAAGCGCGTACGGGCGCTTCGGTTGCAGTGCGCGAGTTTGGTCGTAAGATCTTCCCAAGCCACTGGTCGTTCATGTTGGGTGAGGTTGCGCTTTACAGCTTCATCATCCTGCTGATCTCGGGTACGTTCCTGACGCTGTGGTTCAAGCCAGCAATGGGCGAAACCATTTACAACGGCCCATTCGTGCCACTTAAGGGTGTCGAGATGTCAGAAGCATATGCTTCGACGCTCGCAATCTCGTTCGAAATACGCGGTGGACTCTTTATCCGCCAGATCCACCACTGGGCAGCACTGCTGTTCATGGCAGCACTGAGCTTGCACGCACTGCGTATCTACTTCACCGGTGCATACCGCAAGCCTCGTGAGATCAACTGGATGATCGGCGTCGCCCTGATCGCAATGGGTATGGCGGCCGGGTTCACCGGTTACTCGCTCCCTGACGACCTGCTTTCGGGTAACGGTCTCCGAATCATCGACGGTCTGCTCAAGAGTATTCCGCTGGTAGGTACGTACATCTCGTTCTTCCTGTTTGGCGGAGAGTTCCCAGGTGTCGACATTGTGTCCCGTCTGTACATGTTCCACATCATGCTGGTTCCGGCTATTCTTATTGCGCTGATCGGTGTCCACCTGATGTTCGTTGTGATCCACAAGCACACGCAGTGGCCCGGCGCTGGTCACACCAACAAGAATGTTGTTGGTGAACCAGTTCTCCCAACATTTGCGGCGAAGGGTGGAGGATTCTTCTTCCTCATCACCGCTCTTCTGACACTGATCTCGGGTCTGTTCACGATTAACGCTGTGTGGAACTACGGTCCATACGACCCCTCCCCTGTTTCGGCTGGTACACAGCCTGACTGGTACATCGGATGGATGGACGGTTACCTGCGTATTATTCCGGGCTGGTTCGAGTTCTACATTGCTGGATTCCCAATCAGCTTTAACATCTTCTCGGCCCTCTTGGCTGCGGGTGTGCTGTTCGGTGGAATGATCGCATGGCCGTTCATTGAGCAGTGGGTGACCAAGGACTACCGTGAGCACCACATTCTGGATCGTCCACGTAACACGCCTACGCGTACCGCTCTGGGTGTTGCCGTGTCGATCTGGTACCTCAACATGTGGGCCGCGGCGTCCGGTGACCTTATCGCAGTGATGTTCCACATGTCGCTGAACGACATGATTTACATCTTCCGTGTCCTGTTCTTCGCTGGACCTGTCATCGGTTACATCATCACAAAGCGTGTTTGCCTTGGACTGCAGCGTAAGGACCGCGAGATTGCGCTACACGGCCGTGAAACGGGTCAGATTATCCGTCTGCCACACGGTGAGTACCAGGAACGTCACGAACCACTGTCGCCTGAAAAGCTGTGGGTCTTGACATCCTTCGAATCGCCTAAGTATATTCCGGCCCAGCCGAATGAAAAGGGCGTTATCACCAAGGCCGAGCGTAACCGTGCGAAGCTCTCGAAGTTCTTCTTCGAAGACCGCGTCGCACCGGTCACTAAGGCTGAACTTGACGCAGCGCACCATGACCACGCTGTTGAAGGTAGGAGCGACCGCAACCAGATTGAAAAGTGAGTCGCTCGGCTTAGATAGCTAGCAAAAAGGAGCGGGTGGGAGTATTTCCACCCGCTCCTTTTGTGTCTAACGGCGCAAAACGAGCAATACGGCGCGTTATATTGCGTAGTTATGCTCACTTTGCGTCGTTTGGGCCGTATCCTGCGTCAGGACTTAGTTGACACCAGCACCCAGCAACAATGAGCCATGCGCTACAACAACCCCAATCTCGCGGTCGTCAACGCTGTGACCGAACAACACATGAGCGTCATCCAAGCAGTCGGACACATCAATCGCTTGAGTCAATGGGTTACATTCTCATTTTCGCCGTATGGACTTGGCTACATCACCCGGAGTGCTTCACTTGGACTGTTTTGCCAGGCACACGTGAGTCACCATGCAGGTGCAGCGTCGCCAAGCGCACAAAATCGTTTACCCAACACCCTTCGAAAGGGGTGGTGAGTACCCATCACTATTGTTCGTTTCGTTCACGTTCTCGGCCATAAATCGCCTAGTTACCCAACACCCCTATGCGGACACCACTCACTTGTGGTGGGTAACTGGGGATGCATGCATACCTGCGGCGCAAAGTGTCGACCATGTCTCGACTGACATTGTCAACTATGTCCCGACTGATCACAGTGTGTCTGTGGGTGGATGAGGTGAAACGTTCAGCTCAGTTTAATCCTGATCTTCTCCACGTACTACGACTGTAAGCCAGGCAACGGAAGGATACGACTGTTCACACCATGCCAAACGTCGCGACGCGAGCAATACGGCGCGATACATTGCGTAGTGTTGCTCGTTTGGCGTTGTATGGGTCGGGTCCTGCTCGTTTGCCGTGAGGAGGACGCAGGCACACTAAAAGGGGCCACAGCGTAAAAACGCTGCGGCCCCTTGTAATGCTTAACGCTTAGTGCGCGTGGTCTCCACGGTCGTATTCGTAGACGAGCCCAATCAGACCAACGAGTGAAATCACGGCTCCGAAAGGTACGATCCAGAATCCAACAGCAACACCGACGAAGATGATTGCTGCACCGGTTGCGAGAACCAGTGGCCACCAGGACCACGGGCTGTAGAAACCGTACTCGTACGGTTCTTCAGAGATTTCGCCACCTTCATTGTCTTGTGGCTGTGCTCCAATGCTCTTGTGGTGCAAGAGAATGTAGCCACCAACCATGATCGACATGA
>ERZ1031273.97-NODE-97-length-44529-cov-38.776836_pt1 | contig 44529 bp, 40 predicted proteins | sample MGYA00516575_ERZ1031273 | MGnify/ENA primary metagenome ERZ1031273 (study PRJEB33718, sample SAMN03159816) | human skin metagenome | collected 2014-02-25 | study: EMG produced TPA metagenomics assembly of the PRJNA266117 data set (Human skin bacterial metagenome... | reverse complement strand
GGGTTAAGTAAAGAAAAGTGTGTCTTTTCCGGGCGTGTTGCGGTTATTTGATCCAGCCTTTTTGGATGCCGAGGTTGTGTTGGTAGCTGGTGTCGATGGCGGTGTCGTATTCTGCTGGTGCACCGATGTCATTGGTAGTGGCTGTGGTGTTGTGGGTGATCAGGTCTGTTGCTGTGGAAAGTGCGTCTTGACCCCATCGTTGGTCCCTGGCGATCTTGACCGGATCGTCAGGGACTTCTGTATGTAGATACAGCCACCAATCCATCACTGTGCGTTGATGCGGTAGTGATAGTCCGCGGTGTCTGCGGGCTAGTTCTTTTATGGGGGCGTTGATGCCACCTTCGAGGCTGTTTGTTGTTGCTGCAAGGTTGTCGGGGTCGATGGTTGTTGGTGGGGGTTGCAGGTAGGTAAACAGCAGGTCTCTGCGGTGCAGAGATAGCAATGATTGATAGGCCGCTCGGACGCGTTGGTGGGTGTAGACCTTGGTGTAGGCGCCGGTAACGGGGTCTTTGATGGTGGTTTTCTCGTTCATCCATTCCCGGTAGGTGTGGTCGAATTCGTGCAGGTGGGCGACCCATGTGGATGCTTGGTCAAGGTCGGTGATGCGAGTGAGTTTCAGGGCTAGGCGGTAGAGGGTTTTGCCGGCATCGGTGCGGGGGTTGCTGGTGGTGTGGCGGCGGACTGTTCGTTGGGCGTGGACGAGGCAGCGTTGGATGCGTGTTGTTGGCCAGCAGTGGTGGATGGCTGATTGGGCACCTTGTCCGCCGTCTGTGACTGCGATTAGTGGTGCGGCAATGGGGCGTAGGAGTTCGGTGTAGGCGGCGGTGGTTTCGTGTCTGGCCCAGGTCCAGTTGATGACGTGGGTTTTACTGGCTGCGATCAGGAGGCATCCGGACTTTAGATAGGTCGCGTCGAGGAAGATTTGGTCATGGATGCGGAATGAGTCGATGGTGGGTGTGGGGATGATCCACCAGCACCATCGGAATCGGTGGTGCATGGTTTGCCTGGTTACGCCATGGTGTGCGGCGAAGGTGGTTAGAGATTGGGTGCCGGTGGCCCATTGGATGAACAAAGCCATGGTGGCGGTGTTTTTGTTGTGGGTTTGGGTGTTGCGGGTAAAGGAGTGTCCGCAGTGGGTGCAGCGCCAACGGGTGGTTGATTTGCTGGTGGTGCCGTTTTTCTTTGTGTTGTTGCCGCATAGTGGGCAGCTGGGGCGGTTGGTGGTCATCCTTTAATCCAACCGGTGTGCGGTTAGCACAAATGTGGCCGGAGGTGCGGGATGGTGTGGGTAATAGCTTTCGGGGAGCTATTCTTTGGTGATTTGTGGTGTGTGGTCTGGGGTTATGGTGGCATGCGGACACACTTTTCTTTACTTAACCCTCTAGGGCGGGCTTACGCTTCACCAGAAGTAGTTTGCTGCACAGTAACCGGCTGCTGGCGAAGCGCAAGCCGTCCTAATGGCCCTAATGACTCTAATGCCCTGGTGGCCCTGTCGATTTTGGTGGCTCTGGCGGTCTTTACTGCCGTTGACAGCCTATCTTTCTGCCCATATGATTGGTGACATGACAACAAAGGACGAAGCCAAGCAGGTAGATAACGCTAACCAGGTAGAGGATTCCTCCCGCTCCACCGGTGGTGTGTACTCGCAGGAGGGTAAGGACTTTAACCGCGACACCCGCTATATCAACGACCGCATTGTTAAGAACGGTCGCGAGGTAGGCGACGGAATTAAGACGTGGCCCGTTGAAGCCGGTCACTACCGCCTCATCGCGGCTCGCGCGTGCCCATGGGCACACCGCACGCTTATTGTTCGCAGGTTGCTCGGCTTGGAAGATGCAATTTCAGTCGGAATTCCAGGGCCAGTGCACGATGCCCGCTCCTGGACATTCGACAAAGGCCCAGGTGGCCGCGATGAAGTACTCGGCTACGAGCGCCTGCAGGAGGCATTCCTCAAGCGTTTCCCGGACTACCAGCGTGGCATTACTGTTCCGGCCATCGTCGAGATCGAGTCGGGCGAGGTCGTGACCAATGACTTTCCCTGGATCACCTTGGACTTCATTACCGAGTGGACCGAGTTCCACCGCGAAGGCGCCCCGGATCTTTACCCGGTGGAGATGCGCGAGGAAATGGATGAGCTTATGCAGTTCATCTACACCGAGATCAACAACGGCGTCTACCGCTGTGGTTTCGCAGGCTCGCAGGACTCCTACGACAAGGCTTACGACCGGCTGTTCGATGCCCTAGACAAGGTTTCTGAGCGCTTAGAGACCCGCCGTTACCTCATGGGCGACCACATCACTGAGGCCGACATTCGCCTTTACACGACCCTGATCCGCTTCGATGCCGTCTACCACGGCCACTTCAAGTGCAACCGGAGCAAGATTTCCGAGATGCCGGTTCTATACAACTACCTGCGTGATCTCTTCCAGACTCCGGGCTTCGGCGACACCACTGACCTCGTCGATATCAAGCGCCATTACTACGAGGTCCACCGCGACCTCAATCCTTTAGGGATTGTCCCGAAGGGGCCGGAGCTCTCTGACCTGCTCCAGCCGCACGGCCGTGAGGCCCTTGGTGGCAGCCCATTCGGTAACGGCACCGCCCCGGCCCCAGTCAACCCAGATCCCGTTGAAGAGGGTCACCGCATCGAGGATCTCGTCGTAAAGCACTAACGTGCGGGGGCGTGTCCACGTACCCTTAGAGACATGCTCAAAGTAGGACTAACCGGCGGCATGGGCAGTGGGAAATCTACGGTCGCCCGTAGGTTTGCCGAGCTCGGTGCCGTCATCATCGACGCTGATCAGATCGCTCGCGACGTCGTCGAACCCGGGGAACCGACGCTTGCCGAACTCGCCGAAGCTTTCGGCGAGGGCATTTTGCTTGACGACGGCTCCCTCAACCGCGGCGAGCTTGCGAAGCGCGCCTTCGTATCCGCGGAGAAGACGGAGCTGCTGAACTCCATCACCCATCCGCGTATTGAGCAGCGCACCGAAGAGCAGTTCAACGCGGCAGGTGACGCCATCATTGTTTTTGACTCTCCGCTGTTGATTGAAATGGGGCAGTCGGAAGCACAGGACCTCGTCGTAGTTGTGCATACCCCGGTGGAGGTCCGTCTCGACCGTCTGGTGGAAAGCCGCGGTGTAGACCGAGAGGATGCGAAGCAGCGCATCGCTAAGCAAATCAGCGATGATAAGCGCCTGCAGTTCGCCGACGTAGTTCTGGAAAACTCAGGCACCGAGGAGGACCTCGTGCGCCAGGTCGACCGGATTTGGGAGCGGATTATTCAGCCGCTGAATCAGATTCGTCAGCTGCAGGCCGGGCAGCAAGATAATCCCGCAGCCGGATGATAGCCTCCTCAATCACCTCGGCGCGCTTGCAGAAAGCGAACCGCACCAGGTAGCGGTACTTTTCTGACTCTGGGTCATCCACAAAAGCGGTGACGGGGATGGCTGCGACGCGGCATTCCTTGACCAGGCGGGTGCAGGTCTCCAGGGCGTCGCCAAGCCCCCAGCTCGAGACATCGGCGACGACAAAATACCCTGCCTGCGGCGTGAAGACGTCGGCGCCAAGGCCCTCCAACCCATCGGCGAGGAGCCGCATGTTGCCCTCGAGCTGACCCGCCAGCTCGTCCACCCATGGGGCACATTCCTGCAGGCCACGGGCGACTGCGGGCTGAAGGGGAGTGGCGCCGACATAGCTCAAGAACTGCTTGGCCTTGACGACGCCATCGAGTAGTTCGGTCGGGGCCAGCGCCCAGCCGATCTTCCATCCGGTGACGTTGAAGGTTTTTGCGGCGCTGGACACGACAATGGTTCGCTCGCGCATGCCGGGCAGAGCGCTGATGGAAGAGTGTGACAATCCGTTGAAGTACAGGCGTTCGTAGACTTCGTCGGCAAGCACGAGTAGATTGTTTTGCGATGGCGACATCGGCGATGGCCTGCAAGTCCTCCTCCGTGAGGACGGTGCCGGTGGGGTTGTGCGGCGAATTGATGATAATCATGGCCGTTTTAGCGGTGACGGCATCGGCAAGCGCGCTGCGGTCGAGCGACCAGGAGCGTGCCGTGCCGGAAGCTGCGGGGATGAGCGGCACCGCGGTATATGTGCAGTTAGCCAGTGCGATGGCGGCTTTGTACGAGTCGTAGTACGGCTCGATGACGATGACGTGGCTGCCGGGTTCGAGATGCCCCAAGGCGGTGGCGGCAATCGCCTCCGTGGCGCCGACCGTGACGAGGCATTCGGTGTCGGCGTCGTAGACCTGCCCCGTGCGGCGGGCGCGATCGGCGACGATAGCCTCGCGGAGCACCTTCATGCCGCGGCCGGGGCCGTACTGGTTGTTTCCTCCAGCTATCTGATGTCGCGCCTCCGCGAGCACCTCCGCCGGCCCATCCCAATCGGGGAAGCCCTGCCCAAGATTGATTGCCTCGTGCTCGGTAGCGAGGCGGGACATGGTGGCGAAGATGGTCTCGCCGAAGGGGCGCAAGCGGGAAACTGTCATGGTTTCACTGTAGGCGGGAGTTTGCGGGCTTGTTGCGATTCCCCATCGGCGAATCGCGGCTGGCGGCCAGCAGTTGCACCGACTGCCGACCGCCACCTGGTGCGCTAGTACATGTAAATCTTCGCGTTGTTGCCGCCGGTGCACACGACAACGTCGTCTTGTGTGCTGCAGCTGAGGTCGTAGGTCTTCCCGGTCGCGGGGCTCTTGGCCTTGATGTTTGGCTGCAGGTGGTCGCGGATATTGTCCTCCGAGGCGTTAAGCCCCTCGGTCTGCTGGTTGAAAACGGCCTTCGCAAAGTCGCAGCTGGTATTCGGGCCCGCCGCGATGAGGTTGAGGCCGTACCCATCGCCGTAGATGCAGGTGGTTGCCTGTTCGCCGGCCGCCATGAAGGTAGATCCCGGCGAGGGGTTGTTGTAGATTTCAGCGGTCATGTCCTGACGAAGCCGGCTCCCGTCGCCGTTGTCGCCTCTTTCGCTTGACGACGTCGACGCGCCACCAGTCTCCGCCGTCGATGTATCGCCTCCCTGGTCCGGTGCAGAACCGGTTGGGTTTGGCGTGTTGCCCGAACTCTTGTCAGACACGCCATCCTCGGTCTGAGTAACGGTAGTGGTTTCAACCGGAGCAGCAGATTCGGGCGCTGCTTCAGTTTCCTGTGTTGAGCAGGCGGTGAAAGCCAATGCGGTGGTAGCGAGGATGCCGGCCACAAGGGCTCGGTGTGAGGTTGCTTTTCGAGTGGTGGAACCTGGGCGAGTCGTAGCGGGCGTGTGGACTGGTGTGCGGCGCGAAGTGTTCATAGGCGCCAGGCTAGTTGCTGTTCGGTCAGTTTTCATTACAAAATAAATAACAATTTGGCAAGTGGATGGCTGTTTATCTCGCGATATCGGCTGTTTATCGCTGCTTATTGGCGTAGCCAACCGTTGGATTCCATTCCCAAACTTTCTGACAGGCAGGCCATCCTGGTTTATAGTCCACGCGGGGACGGCGCTTTTGCACCCATCGAATTGCCTGCTCGATCTCGTCGAGGACGCTGTCGAGATTCCAATTGATGCATGAGTCTGTGAACCGCAGGACTATCCAGCCGTGCAGCGTGCCGGAGTTGGCCTTCCAGCGATCTGCGATGAACGAGTCCTCGTTAGCGTGGTACGTCTCTGAGTCGACTTCGATAGCTATTTTCCACTGGTCAAGCAGGATGTCGAAGCAGTAGGGGCCGATGTACTGGTTCATTCGGATGCGGTACCCGCGCTTGATTAGTGGACGGGCCAGCTTGCGCTCGAGTTCGCTGCATGAGCCGATTGGCGTGGTGGCGATGGTTTCACGCAGCCAGGCGGGAACTTTCCGCATCCGGCTGAGGTCGTGGTTGAGTCGCTTCTCGCCGTCCCGGCCGGCGTAGTGTGTTTCCAGGATTCTGCGTGCATAGTCTTTTGAAGCTCGTGCTGCCCAGAGTGCTTCGACAACTGGGAGGCCATTGATGCTGGTGTAGGACGGTAGGCGGCTGTGCCTAATGGAGAAGGTCTCGGCCTGAACTGATCCCGCGCCTTCTGCCTGGATAGGAAGTGTCAGGGGAAGTCTCAAGTGGATTTGAGCTGCGCTTTTACCGGTTAGCGCAATGCTTTTGTAATGCCCCGTGATTGCTCGGGCGACTGAGGCGGGAGAGTGGTCGTCAATGTAGAGGCCACGTACCAATTTAATTAGCCTGCCTTGTTGTAGGAGGGCTCTGGTCTTTTTCTCTCCGATGCCGAGTGCACGCAACTCGGCCGTGGTGAAACTTCCCATGGTCGGGACTCTAAGCTTTTTCGGCCCAGGGGATTTTCTGTGAGAGAGGCTCCACGTCCAATCTGTGGACAACTTTCAGGGTGTGGATAACCCAGGCCTCCCGCAGCCTTGCAGCCTTGCAGCCTCGCAGCCGCAGCCGCGGACCATCGATAAGACGGCTTGCGCTTCACCAGGAGTCAGTCCATGCGCACTAAGGGCCAGCTGGTGAAGCGGAACCCGCCTTTGCTGGCCTGGCAGCGACTTTATGCCAGCCTTGTCCAAATCTGTGCCGATTTTAATGTTGGTCCGGAACTCGACAGCCGCTCCTAAGCCCCTGGGCCCCAGCCCTGGACAGCCCAAAGCCCCAGGAAGTAACGTAACCAGCCGCTTTCAAGACAGCCTTCGCTACGCTGGGAACTATGGCATTTGCAGCAGAGCAACCCGTCCTCGCGCACTCGGAGTTCCGTCCCGTCGGTGAAGTCGAGCGCGCTGAGGGAAACTTCGAGGTCATCAGCGAGTTCGAGCCCTCGGGCGACCAGCCGCAGGCAATCGCGGAACTGTCGGAGCGCCTAGATAGAGGCGAGCGCGAGGTAGTCCTGATGGGTGCCACGGGCACCGGTAAGTCAGCCACCGCAGCGTGGTTGATCGAAAAGGTGCAGCGGCCAACCCTCGTCATGGCACCGAACAAGACGCTTGCGGCCCAGCTGGCCAATGAGCTCCGCAGCCTGCTGCCAAACAACGCGGTCGAGTACTTCGTTTCGTACTACGACTACTACCAACCCGAGGCCTACATCGCGCAGACCGATACCTATATTGAAAAGGATTCCTCCATCAACGAGGACGTGGAGCGCCTGCGCCACTCGGCTACTTCAGCGCTGCTGTCGCGTCGCGACGTAGTCGTCGTCAGCTCTGTTTCTTGCATCTATGGCCTGGGTACCCCGCAGTCATACCTCGACCGTTCGGTGTGGCTGAAGGAGGGCGAGGAAGTCGACCGCGACCAGTTCCTGCGCCTTTTGGTGGACATTCAGTACGCCCGCAATGACATTGCCTTTACCCGCGGCACCTTCCGAGTAAAAGGTGACGTGGTCGATATCATCCCGGCCTACGAAGAAAAGGCCGTGCGGGTGGAGTTCTTCGGCGACGAGATTGATTCGCTGTACTACCTCAATCCAGTCACAGGCGACGTCATCGACCAAGTCCCTGAGCTGCGCATCTTCCCAGCTACGCACTACGTCGCAGGCCCGGAGCGGATGGAACGGGCCGTCGCGGACATCAAGGCCGAACTCGCCGAACGCCTGGCGGATCTGGAAAACCGGGGCAAGTTGCTGGAAGCACAGCGTCTGCGCATGCGCACGGAGTACGACCTCGAAATGATTGAACAGGTCGGCTTCTGCTCCGGCATTGAGAACTACTCGCGCCACATCGATGGTCGCGCGCCGGGCTCGGCCCCCGCGACGCTCATTGACTATTTCCCGGAGGACTTCCTCACCATCATCGATGAGTCGCACGTCACCGTGCCGCAGATTGGCGGCATGTTCGAGGGCGATGCCTCCCGTAAGCGCAACCTCGTCGACTTCGGTTTCCGCCTCCCATCGGCGTTGGATAACCGCCCGCTGACGTTCGACGAATTCGATGCCCGCGTGGGCCAGGTCGTGTTCATGTCCGCAACGCCGGGTGACTATGAGCTCGAAAAGACCGGTGGCGAGTATGTGGAGCAGGTTATTCGTCCGACTGGGCTGGTGGACCCCAAGATCGTCGTTAAGCCTACTGAGGGGCAGATCGATGATTTGATCGGCGAGATCCGAAAGCGCACCGAGCGTGACGAGCGCGTTCTCGTCACAACCCTGACGAAGAAGATGGCGGAGGATCTGACCGACTACCTGCTCGAAAATGGCGTGCAGGTGCGGTACATGCATTCGGATGTGGATACGCTCAAACGCGTTGAGCTGCTGCGGCAGTTGCGTCTCGGCGAGTACGACGTGCTGGTCGGTATTAACCTGCTGCGCGAGGGGCTGGACTTGCCCGAGGTTTCGCTGGTGGCAATCCTCGACGCCGACAAGGAGGGGTTCCTGCGTTCGGAGCGCTCGTTGATTCAGACGATTGGTCGTGCCGCGCGAAACGTCTCCGGCGAGGTGCACATGTACGCCGACAAGATCACCGATTCCATGCGGTTCGCCATCGACGAGACGGAGCGCCGCCGCGAAAAGCAGATTGCTTACAACACTGAGCATGGCATCGATCCGCAGCCGCTGCGCAAGAAGATCGCGGACATTCTGGATCAGGTCTACGACAACGCTGACACCGATTACGAAGGCAAGACCGGTGCGGCCGCTGATGCGCTGCTCTCGCGTGCCGACGGCTCGGGCGCGGCCGATGGTGCTAGCGGTAAGCAGATGCCGAGGGCGGAGCTCGAGGCGCTTATCGCGGACCTGTCGGAGCAGATGGCCGCGGCTGCGCGAGAGTTGAAGTTCGAGCTCGCGGGGCGCTTGCGCGATGAGATTTTCGACCTCAAGAAGGAACTTAAGGGGATGATTGAGGCCGGTGTCGAGTAGTTTTTTGCTACTGTTGTGGGAAGTAAAACAGTGTATTCGCGAAAGTGGCTCTGGCCAGTGGGTTCGGGGCAACGACGGCGTTACGCACGATGAACTGTTTTAATGCAACTTCCACAGTGAGGGATAGTTTTCATGAGTGATTACAAGACCATTGTTGTCGGCACGGATGGTTCTAAGTCGTCGCTGCTCGCAGTAGAGCGCGCTGCCTCGATTGCCGCGGCTTTCGATGCCACCCTGGTTATCGGCTGCGCTTACTACGAGACTGCAGAGGATGCGTCCAAGACCCTGCGCCAGGATTCGGTTCAGGTCCTCGGTGATGACCCGGCTCAGAAGAACCTGGCTGCTGCTAAGGAGGCCGCAGAAGCCGTCGGCGCTACCAAGGTTGAGACCGAGGTTCGTTCCGGCTCCCCGGTTGAGGCTCTGATGTCTCTGGTCACTGACCGTCGCGCTGACCTGCTGGTGGTTGGCAACCGCGGTATTAACTCGCTGACTGGTCGTCTGCTGGGCTCCGTGCCGGCTGATGTTGCTCGTCAGTCGGACTGTGACGTCATGATTGTTCACACTGTGAGCTAACAAAACGGTGAGCTAGTAGTTTAGCTTTCGCTTTAAACCGGCATCTCTTAGTTGAGGTGCCGGTTTTTCTATTGCCGGCCGGTGATAATCCCTTCTTCAACTACAAAAGGCCAGCTAATTCCGTTTCTGGTTAAGACCTGGTTGCGAAGGGATTCAGGAAGAATTTCGGTGCGGCTGCCGTAGCCCATGAGGTACTCGTCAAAAGCGGGCAGTCGAAGCGTCAGTGAAAGCGCGGCTTCAAGCTCGGCTTCAGTTACGTTCTGCTGCCATGTCGGCATGAAGTACTCATTTTGCGCGAGATTTTCGCCGATGAATTCTGTGCCAGTTGGCGCGTCCGGAGAGGCAGAGGAATCGAGGGAGAAAGGAGCTATTAAGTGGTCGATAAGCTTAAAGGCCTTTTTCGCTTGAGTTTTCGTCAGCCCCAGCCACCACGCGAAGTCAGCTACACAGATAGGTCCGCGGGAATTAACATAGCGCCAGGCAATGTCGGCCAGCGTGGATTCAGCTGAGTGTTCTGTGCTGGAGCCCTCTGTGGTATTTGCTGAGAGGCCGTCTTTGGACGTTACGTCGGCAAGCAGGACGAAGGTATCTTCGGATCCTCTTCGTGGCCCTTGGACGACAGCGCCTTCGCCGCCGAATGTGCGCAGTATGTGAGGACCTCTTTGTTCCGTGGGGTCTATTCCATGATCTGCGAAAACCTCATAGGCTTCAGTCCGAGTCAGCGGGTCGGACAGGCCACGTGAGCGCAATTCGGAATGAAATGCTGCCCTTGCGGTCTGCACATCATCTTGAGAAAGCCCGAGTGTCGTACGACGTCTTGCTGCTGCCTTTTCGATGCGCGGATTCGTCAACCTCATAATTGCTCCCGCGTCTTGCGCTGAAACAAAGTGCAGGGTGCCTCGTTGCGACCAACAGCGAACGATGTCGTAAGAAGAAATGGCTGCTAAAACATCGTCGGTGGTGCTGCCACTGCGCAAGGCGATGGCATCAACACCGTTCGAATAATTCTGTCCTTGCAGAGCAACCATGCCATGCGTTGCTGATAATGCAGGCGACTTGAGGTTTGTATTCCAATCGCTGCGTGCTTGACTTGCAGCTAACCCCTGGGCAATGAGACGGCGTGCGCGAAGTTCAGCTAGCTGAGGTAGATAGTTTTGGGACATTATGTCTCACTCATTCTGTACGGCACTATCCTCGTCATTCTAACCATTGCAGCTCCGGCAAAACGCCCGACTGCTGAGGCGCCACAACAATTAGCCCCTGGGTCGCACGAGTCAGTGCAACGTACAGGTCCTGTAGCCCCTGTGGGGATTGCGCCACAATCTGGTCGGGCGCAACGACGATGACCTCGTCGAATTCCAGGCCTTTTGAGGTCGTGATGTCGTAGACCGCGCAGTTGGTGAGTTTGCTGGGGCGAGTAGCAGGTGCGTCATCGGCGGCACTAGCCCCGCCAGCACCATCAGGGTCACCATCTCCATCAGCTCCACCACCGAGAAAATCCCGCACCTCCGCGCGCGTGGCTTCGAGCAACTCGGCGGGCGCGATCACAGCGACCAGGCGGTCCGGCTGCGCAACCTGCTCCACATGCGCCAGAGCCTCCGTCACGGTGCGAGCCTGGACAGGCTTGCGGCCGGTCGCGCGGATCGACTGCGGTGCCTCCAGCTCCGGATCAATCTCGGCCAGGACGCTGGCGGCGACCTCCATCACCTCAGCTGGGGTGCGGTAGTTGACGGTCAGCTCGTGGAGATGCCACCTCGAGCCGATGATGGGTTCCAGCACATCATCCCAGGTCGCGGCACCTGCGGGGGAGCCCGTCTGGGCCACGTCGCCGACGAGGGTCATCCAGCCGTTGGGGCTGCGGCGGCGCAGCATTCGCCAGGCCATCGCGGAGAGTTCCTGAGCCTCGTCGACGATGACATGGCCGTAGGCCCACAGACGATCCGCCGCCGCCCGCTCGGCGGTGGATCGCAGGTCGCGCTCACGGTGGCGTTCGGCCAGTGCCTCGGCATCGATGACGTCATACGCTGACAAAATCTCGGCCTCGAAGCCGTCGTCAAGATCCTGGGATGCAGAACTGGACAGGGTATCCAACGCGCCCTGCGCTTCCTCGACGCGGGCCTGCCAATCCTCTTCATCGGCCTCCGCGTCACCAACTGGGCCGAGGAGTTCCGCCAGCTCGTCGAGAAGCGGGGCGTCGGAAGGCATCCAGTCGGTGCCTTCCGGCCGGTAGAGAGCCTCGCGCGTCAGCTCGTCGTAATCGGTGGCGGCGTAGTCGATGGCCTCGCGAGAGCTCAGCAGTTCCGACAGCACCCGCTCGGGTGTGAGTGCGGGCCACAGCTCATCGAGGATGTCGGCAACTGCTCCGGATTCGTCGATTTCGTCGCGTAGATCGGCAATGTCGGTCACGGACAGCAGGTTTTCGCCGCCCAGCGGATCGGCACCGATGACCTCGGCCATCTGTGCGGCCAGGAGCTCCACCACGTGATCGCGGAAAATCGGGCGAGCCAGATTGTGGGGTTTACGAGTCCTCCGCGCACGCGTGCGTGCAGCTTTCACCATGTCAGGTGTGATCGTCAGGGTGATGTTGTCGTTCCGGACTTCAAGAGGTTCCGCGGGCAGCTCCTGGTAGGCCCGCACGGCCTCACGCAGGATCGTGAGCATCTCAATCGAGCCCTTAACTTCCTGCGCAACCAGGGGTTCGGGGTTGTGCCCGTCGATAAGCGCGTTGGAACCGCGCACGCCGGGGTAGAGATCGGCAATGGTGGTCAGTACCACGCCCGTTTCGCCGAGGCTCGGCAGCACGCGCGAGATGTAGTCGAGGAAGGTTGTGTTCGGGCCGATGATGAGGACACCGGTTTTCGCCAGTTGATTGCGGTAGGTGTAGAGAAGCCACGCGACGCGATGCAGCGCCACCGCCGTCTTGCCCGTGCCGGGACCGCCCTGGACGACCAGGGTGCCGCGGGTGGAGTCGCGGATGATGAGGTCCTGCTCGCGCTGAATGGTCTCCACAATGCCGCGCATATGGCCGGTGCGCGCTTGATTCATGACCTCCCGCAGCACCGATTCGCCACCGACGCCCGCTTCAACTTCGGTCTCGTGTGCGCTGTCGGCTTCCTCGCCGGAGAGCCATTCGTCGTCAATGCTGCGGACCTTCCGGCCGTGAGTGCGCAGGTGTCGACGCAGACTGACTCCCTCGGGATGCGCGGTCGTGGCCAGGTAAAACGGGCGCGCGCCGTCGGCACGCCAATCCATGATGACCGTGCGGTAGTCGTCGTCTTCATCGGACAGGCCGATTCGCCCGATGTATCGCTTATCGACGGTCGCCCCCGGCCCTTCCTCTGACAAAGGATTGTCGGGGTCTGTGTCATCGATATCGATTCGACCAAAGACCAGGCCAATCTCGGCTGAGCGGTAGCGGTCCAGATTAGCCTGTAGTCGGTGGTATTCCACCTCGCGTTCAACGCGGGCTTGCGGGTCTGGGTCGTCGATGAGCATGACCTGGCGCAGGTACTCTTGGTCGCGCTCGCGTGCCCGGTCGAGGAAGCTGAACGCACGGTCGACGTAGGCTTGTTCGGCAGCGAGGGTACTCTCTTCTTCTCGCTGTGGTGCTGAACTTGCCTGGTCCGGCAGACCTGCCTGGCCAGTGTGGCCAATGCGGCCTGTCTGGTCCTGCCCGGGCTCGGATGCGCGCGACGCCAACCTGGTCTCCTCAACGAATCGCAAAATTAGTGCTAACTGATGTGCTGAATGAATATAAAAATATGAAAACGCTCCCGCACGCGTAGTGGCGTGGGGAGCGTTTAAGTATACCGCTTTAACTGCGGCAGCAAACTTACTGCAGGCGCTTCTGCGCCTTCTTTGCGGACTTCTTGGCCTCCTTGGAAGCCTTGGCTGCGCGCTTGCGCAGTTCCTTGCGCTGCTTGCGAGTGTCCTTCTTGAGATCCTTGCCCAGGTCCTCGGCATAGTCGCGCGCGTCCTCAGCGAGCTCGGTGGCCTTGGCAATCCAGTCGTCCTTGTTGTCCTCGACGTAGCTCTTAGCGGTGTCGAAGGCGTCGGTGAGCTGCTCGCGCCAGCCGTCCTTGTTGTCCTCGACGTATTCACGAGCGCCATCGGTGGCCTCAGAAGCGCGGTCGCGGAGCAGACCGGCCTTTTCGCGGACGTTCTCGCCGGCGGAAGCGAAGGCTGCGCTGATTTCCTCAGTGCGCTGCTCGGTTTCAGACTTGGTCGGCAGGGCAGCCTGAACCTTCTTGTTCAGCTGCTTGCCAGCCTTCTCAGCGCGCCAAGCGACACCCGGCTTGCCGTCGGTGTCAGCAGTAGCCAGGAAGAGGCCGCCCAGCAAACCGATGTCGGTCAGGAAACCAGTGCGGCGAGCTGCCTTCTCCTTCGAATCCTGGGTCTCCCAGAATGCGTGGCGAGCCAGCATCGTCGGAACTTGTGCAGCGACCAGAGCGGTGGCGGACAGGCGTGGGGCCTTACCCAGAGCGTAGAGGGAACCCGCAGCAACCTTGGTGCCAGCGACGACCTGGACAACCAGCTTCTCGCTATTTGGCACGTACTTGTTGTACTGGTTCGGGGTTACGGAGCGGACGCGGGCAATTAGGTCGCGTGCGCCCTCTTCATGATCCTTTTGGTTCATCAGCGTGTCGACACCGTCGGCAACGAAAACCGAGGCCAGCATTGGTCGGGCAAACTTGCGAATCATCTAAATTCCATCTCCTTTGTCGTCCAGGTGAAACCGTATTTTTGGCCATCTGGTCGCTGTAATTCACTATTAATCCTACGCAGCCCGGCCTATTTATGTCGCGGGAATGACAAGTTTTTCAGAAGCTGCGGCACCATCCAGCACTACCGACCACGCTCATCCAGCGCTACCAACCACGCTGGCGCCAGTTCTCGACCTCGGGGCTCTCGACACCAACTGTGGTGTCTTTGCCGTGGCCGGGGTGAATCACCGAGTCGGCGGGGTAGACGCGGAAGACACGGCTCTCGACATCGTCGATAAGCTGCGTGAAATCCTCGGGCGAGTACGTTTTGCCGACACCGCCTGGGAAGATGCTGTCACCGACGAAGAGGTGGTGTGACGGGGTGTCGTCGGAAAGCGCGCCGGCTTCCTTGGCGGACAGGTCGAGGCAGAGGCCGCCCTTGGTGTGTCCGCGAAGGATGAACGTGGGCAGCGTGATGTCCTCGCCGAACGTGATGGTCTCGCCGCCGTCGAGCTGCTGGTCGGCGGGCTCGGGAATGTCGGCAGCGTCGAGGCTGGACGTGATGTGGCGGGCCGGGAATGACTGCAGGAGCTCGCCGAGCGCCTGAACGTGATCGCCGTGGGAGTGCGTGGTGACAATCGTGCGGACCTGCGCGCCGACGTGCTCAACCAGGCGGATTAGATGGTCGGCGTCGGTGGCGGCGTCGATAAGTAGGGAATTGTCGGGCTCGCGGGAGTCGACCAAAAGGTAGACGTTGTTGTCCATCGATCCGACGGAGGTCTTATAAATAGTGACATTGCCGTAGTCAATGCGCTCAACGCCGCGCGTTCTCGGCGAGTTGGAGTAAGGGCTGATTGTAATGTCGTCGTTCATGCGCCCCAGGGTAATGAGGTGTCTGTCGGCGCGCTAGGAGCGCAACGTAACCACGAGTCTCTGAACACATGTGCGAAAAATTGGTTATGGACTGTAGACTAGTCGGCAGTGAATCGTCGACGAATTGAGGTTTCCCACTGTGGCTGAACGTCTAGTGGTCAGAGGCGCCCGCGAGCATAACCTGCAGGGTGTTGACATCGATTTGCCCAGAGACAAGATGGTGGTTTTCACAGGTCTGTCGGGGTCGGGTAAATCGTCACTGGCATTTGACACAATTTTCGCCGAGGGCCAGCGCCGTTACGTGGAGTCGCTGAGCTCCTATGCGCGCATGTTCCTGGGGCAGATGGAAAAGCCCGATGTAGAGATGATTGAGGGGCTCTCGCCGGCGGTGTCGATCGACCAGAAGTCGACGAACCGCAACCCGCGCTCGACCGTCGGAACCATCACTGAAGTGTATGACTACCTGCGTCTTCTCTACGCGCGCACCGGTACTCCGCACTGTCCGACCTGTGGGGAAGTAATCTCCTCACAGACTCCACAGCAGATCGTCGATCAGGTCATGGAAATGCCGGAGGGCACCAAATTCCAGGTCCTCGCACCCGTCGTGCGCACGCGCAAGGGTGAATTCGTCGACCTGTTTGAACGCCTCGCATCCGAGGGCTACGCGCGTGTCATCGTCGATGGTGAAATGCACCGTCTAACGGATCCGCCGAAGCTGAAGAAGCAGGTCAAGCATGACATTGACGTGGTCATTGACCGTCTCCAGGTGAAGGAGTCGCAGCAGCGCAGGCTCACCGATTCCGTCGAAACGGCGCTTCTGCTTGCCGACGGCGTCGTGGTCATCGACGCCGTCGGGCTAGAGGCGGACGACCCGCGTCGAACCCAGCGGTTCTCGGAGAAGATGGCCTGCCCGAATGGGCACCGTATTGCTATCGATGAGTTGGAGCCACGGTCGTTTTCCTTTAACTCGCCGTATGGTGCGTGCCCGGAGTGTGACGGTATCGGTACCAAGCTGGAGGTGGACACGGACCTGGTGATTCCAGATCCGTCGCTGCCGACGATTGAGGCGATTGCGCCGTGGCGGCAGACGCTGAACAAGAAGTACTTTGAAAAGCTGGTTGAAGGCCTCGCCACCGAGATGAGCTTCGACCCGACCACGCCTTTCGAAGACCTCACAGCGCCGCAGCGCAAGGCCCTGCTGCATGGTTCCAGCCACAAGGTCACGGTGCGTTACCGCAATCGCTACGGCCGTACTCGCCAGTACACCGCACCTTTCGAAGGCGTGATGCCGTACCTGCACCGCAAGCTGTCACAGGCGGAGAGCGACTCTCAGAAGGAGCGTTTCCAGGGGTACATGCGTGAGGTGCCGTGCCCGGCATGTAGCGGTACTCGTTTGCGTCCGGAGATTCTTTCGGTGACGTTGGATTCGGCGGAGTTCGGGCAGAAGAATATTGCCGAGCTGACAGAGCTATCGGTTCACGATGGCTCGGCATTCCTGAATTCGCTGACTCTGGGCAAGCGCGAGGAAATGATTGCCGGGCGTGTTCTGCGTGAGGTGCAGGCTCGTCTGAAATTCCTGCTTGACGTTGGCCTGGATTATCTGTCCCTGTCTCGTTCGGCAGGCACGCTGTCCGGTGGTGAAGCGCAGCGAATTCGTCTGGCCACACAGATTGGTTCGGGGCTCGCTGGCGTGCTCTACGTCTTGGATGAGCCCTCGATTGGTCTTCACCAGCGTGATAACAACCGTCTAATCAAGACTCTGAAGAACCTGCGCGACCTGGGCAATACGCTGATTGTGGTCGAGCATGATGAGGAGACGATTCGCGAGGCCGATTGGCTGGTCGACATTGGGCCAAAGGCCGGTGAATACGGTGGACAAATCGTCTACCAGGGTGAACCGTCTGGCATCGTTGACTGCGAGGAATCACTGACAGGTGCGTATCTCTCGGGTCGTCGGGTATTGGCGGTGCCGGAGAACCGTCGTGCGATTGATAAGTCGCGCATGGTGACGGTCAAGGGCGCTCGCGAAAACAACCTGAAGAAGATTGACGTGAAGTTCCCCCTCGGCGTGTTGACCTGCGTTACGGGTGTTTCCGGGTCCGGCAAGTCCACCTTGGTCAACGAAATCCTGGCCAAGGTGATGAGCAACGAGCTCAACGGTGCTCGTCAGGTGCCGGGTCGACACAGCCGCGTGGAGGGGTTGGATCAGCTGGACAAGCTGGTGCAAGTTGATCAGTCGCCGATTGGTCGCACCCCGCGTTCCAACCCAGCGACGTACACCGGTGTGTTCGACAAGATCCGCAACCTCTTCGCCGAGACGCAAGAGGCCAAGGTTCGTGGCTATAAGCCCGGTCGATTCAGCTTCAACGTCAAGGGCGGCCGCTGTGAGGCGTGTAAGGGCGACGGCACCATCAAGATTGAGATGAACTTCCTGCCGGACGTCTATGTGCCTTGCGAGGTTTGCCACGGCGCGCGCTACAACCGCGAAACGCTGGAGGTTCGTTACAAGGGCAAGACCATCGCTGAGGTTCTGGACATGCCCATCTCCGAGGCAGCGGAGTTCTTCGAGCCGATTCAGTCGATTGCGCGTTATCTCAATACGCTTGTCGACGTCGGCCTGGGCTATGTCCGTCTCGGGCAGGCGGCAACCACGCTCTCGGGTGGTGAGGCTCAGCGCGTGAAGTTGGCCAGTGAGCTGCAGAAGCGCTCCAATGGCCGGACGGTCTACATCTTGGATGAGCCGACCACGGGGCTGCATTTTGAGGACATCCGCAAGCTCATGTTGGTGTTGCAGGGCCTGGTGGACAAGGGCAACACCGTCATTGTCATTGAGCACAATTTGGATGTCATCAAGTCTGCGGATTGGATCATCGACATGGGGCCGGAAGGCGGCTCCGGCGGTGGCACCGTGGTTGTAGAGGGCACGCCGGAGGATGTCGCGAACTGTTCCGGCTCCCACACCGGGCAGTACCTGAAGCCGCTGCTTAAGTAGCTTAGGTAGTCGGCTCGTTTCCGTCGGAAATTCCAGGACCGTCGGTGCGGGTGATGCCTTCCATTCTGTCAGCAGCGGGGTCGGCATCTGCTGCGCCGCTCGCACCGGCAGCGTCGGCAGCAGCGCCGGCAGCGTCAGTATCGCTGGCGGTGCCGTCACGGTCCGCTGCCGCTGGTCCCTCGGCATTCTTCTGCTTCGCCCCGGAGACCGCCATGGCCAGCAGGATCAGACCACAGCCGAGGAACGCCAAGGCGCGGATAACGCCATCGAGCGTTGCCATGTCGTAGAAGATCAGCTTGACGATAGACAGCGCCGCAATGGTCAAACCCGCTGCCAGTCGCGCCGGAATGTGGTGGAACCTCTTCGATAGCACCAGCATGCCGGCAATCGTGGCCCAGAAGATACTCAGCAACATGTGTGCGGCGTTGAAGCTCACGCCAATAGTTGTAAGCAGCACGATAAATGGCATACCCAGTGCAGCCAGGCCAATCAGTGCAAAAGCTGGCGGTAGCTGCGACCTCGCTGCCGTCACGGCCAGGCCGACATCGGCGCACAGCAGGAACAACAGCGAAAGCGTTTCTGCCCACGTTGCCGAGTAATCAGCTGCGGCACCGGCATTCAACGCTGCGGGCAGGATGTAGAGGTGTACTACCGTTGCGCCGAGCAGCCAGGTCAGTGCCGCAATCTTTGTATATGGTGCCACGGCATCCTGGGTTGGTTCAGGAGCCTGTAGTCGTGCGCCAATCGCGCCGTGCTTCGGTGCTGTGGCCAGCGCCCAGACAAAGAGCGCGGCACCGATGGAGATTGGGATGAGACCCCAAGTGTGGGTTCCAGTATCGGCTCCTGAGCTCCTTTCCGGGCCTGCCACCGCGAGCGCTAGCCAGGGCAGAATTGCCGTGGCCAAGGCCATTGGGGCGAGATAGCGGAAGATGGCACGGTTCCAAAGGAATACTGCAGCAATTGCGATGAACAGCACGAATCCGCCGTAGAACAGCAGCCAGAGGCTGGAGGCGGACTGTGTGGCGTTGACCATTGGGACTGCAGCTACAACCGGAGTCGAGAAGGCAACTACTGACGTGATGGTGACCAGATCGTCTTCCCAGGTGCTGGTTTCCGAAGGCTCGTCGTCAAGCTCGGGAGTGAGTTGGCGAGCCATCGCCAGCGGGCCGAACTGGGCAAACACGAAAAGGGCAATGGTGAGTGCGGCGATTGCGGGCATCACCAGTGCATTGTTGGTCGTGATTACGCCGATGAGAACGTTTGCGCCGAGCAGGAATGCGACTACGTACTTCCGGAAGGGGACGTTCAGGAGGCAGACGATAGCGGCGATGACCATCAGTTGAAGGGTGATTTGCGCGAGCGAGGAGCTCAGCGGGCGGGCGTGGAAGTCGAGGCCGATCGTCGCCCACAGCATTAATCCGGTGTTGATTGTGATGGCCCACGCGGCGGTTGCACTCGACTTTGTCCACCGCGCGCCGTATAGGCCGACGGCGGCGAAAGGCAGCATGATGACCAGCGTCGCCGCCACCGGAATCCAGTCGAGGAGGTAGGACATCGACATCGTTGTCAGGTGCGCAGCGGCTAGCGACGTCGCAATCAATGCCGTTACGCCAGCAAGTGGTGCTTGACGACGGTGCGCTCGCACAGCCGCGACCGCGAGCACGGTGGCCAACAAGTAAGCCAGAACCACACGACCGGCCGGTCCAATCAGACCGGATTGGATTGCAACCGCGACGAAGAACGCGATACCGGCAGCGGTAATGAGACCACCGAAGATGGCAATAATCTTGATGATCGCCTTCTCGTTGCGCCACCAGGGTTCGCGGGGCTCGCGAGGTTCACGCGGTGCCTCCGGCAGCTTCGGCGGCGGGGCCGAGCCGGTTGGGGAAGACTGTGGCGAGGGGGAAGACTGCGGCAAGGGAGAAGACTGCGGCGACTTCGAATCCCGCCGCCACTGGTGGGCAGAGGGGAAGCCGAACATCGGCTGCGCAGTTGCGCCGCTCTGTGGCAGGGGAGCTGGTTGATTCCGCCAGTCCGCTTGTGCTGGCGGCGGTTGCGGATTGTGTTGAGGTGTCCCTTGAGGTGCAGCATGGGGCGGCGCTTGAGGTGCTGGCGCAGATTCCGCTCCCGTAGTGTGAGGCGCGTGCGGTACGGCCGGGGCCTGCTCGCTTGCCTGCGAGAGGCGTACCTGCCAAGTATGAGTCAGCTGAGCCAGACGAAGCGAGCTAGCTTCGAGATCTGCCAGAGCATGGGAAAGCTCTGAGACGGAGTCGCCGGTCAGGACAAAATCGCCGGTCGGAGGCTTGTCGTATCGGGCGGAATGCTGATTAGGATCGGTGTTCTCGGCTTTAGGGCCAAAGCCGTTGGAGCCAGTATTCATGGTGACGACTTTAATCGTGTTTGGCCTAAAAACTATGGAGAGAATCTACCAATCTGATTACAATTCGGATTGCACTTTTAAGTGCTCGGTAGGGTGCCGGGGAGCTGGTAGTGAATAACCTGGCGCAAAAGCCGGTTTTGGTATGCGAGAACAGCTGTGTTAACATCTCGTCTACGACCGCCAGAATGCGATGCTTGCTGCCTTCGGGGAGCATTTAGTTGCATTCGGCAGCGAAGAGGATTTAAGTCCCACCCTAGGTGCGCCAAAGAACTACGGTAGCGCCGGGGTCCACCCTAATCGGTGATGTCACATCGCACGATTGGAAGGCGTCCTTATACAGTGTGTAGTAATCCGCTGTAGACGCGTGGCTTTTCTTCCTTTCCCGCTTGCTATCGCGGTTTGAAACGAAGATTGTTCAGGTTCAACCTAGGAGGCCACATCAGCGCTGAAGCTCGTATTAACGAGGATATTCGAGTACCGGAAGTCCGCCTTGTAGGACCGAATGGTGAGCAGGTGGGCGTTGTCCGCACCGGTGACGCACTCAAGCTCGCTTACGAAGCAGACCTTGATCTGGTTGAGGTTGCTCCGCGAGCAAAGCCGCCGGTCGCCAAGATTATGGACTACGGCAAGTTCAAGTACGAACAAGCCCAGAAGGCACGCGAGGCTCGAAAGAACCAGCAGCAGACTGTGGTCAAGGAGCAGAAGTTCCGTCCGAAGATTGATGACCACGACTACGAAACCAAGAAGAACAACGTTGTTCGTTTCTTGGAGAAGGGTTCGAAGGTCAAGGTCACGATTATGTTCCGTGGCCGTGAACAGTCTCGTCCAGAACTGGGATTCCGCCTGTTGGAGCGTCTGGCCGCCGATGTCGAAGAGTACGGCACCGTCGAGTCTCGCCCGAAGCAGGACGGTCGCAACATGACTATGGTCCTGGGGCCGGTTCGGAATAAGGGTAAGAAGTAACCGACCTGACCAGAAATGGTTGTAAACGAGATTTTTGCGCCACGAGCGTCAAAGATCGGTAGGGGAGAGTTTTAACATGAAGCAGAAGACCCACAAGGGCACCGCAAAGCGCATCAAGGTTACCGGTTCCGGCAAACTGCGCCGCGAGCAGGCTAACCGCCGCCACCTCCTGGAGGGCAAGCCGTCCACTCGTACCCGTCGCCTGAAGGGCACCACGGACGTTGCTAAGTCGGACGTCAAGCGCGTCAAGCGTCTGCTGGGCAAGGCTTAATTTTTCAAGTCTCGTCCCAGGGCAATCGCCCTCTTAATTTCACTAGTTCTTAAAGACAACGAAAAGGAAGTATCACCGTGGCACGTGTGAAGCGGTCTGTTAACGCTAAGAAGAAGCGTCGCGAAGTTCTCGATTCCGCAAAGGGCTACCGTGGTCAGCGCTCCCGCCTGTACCGCAAGGCCAAGGAGCAGATGCTCCACTCCAAGACCTACGAGTTCCGCGATCGCCGCCACCGTAAGGGTCAGTTCCGTCGTCTGTGGATTCAGCGTATCAACGCTGCTGCCCGCGCTAACGACATCACCTACAACCGCTTCGTCCAGGGCCTGAACCTGGCTGGCGTTGAGGTTGACCGTAAGAACCTGGCTGAGATGGCTGTCAACGACCCGCAGGCATTCGCTGCTCTGGTCAAGGTCGCTAAGGACGCTCTGCCGGAGGACGTCAACGCTCCTGCTGCTAAGTAAAGCAGCTACGAGGTAACTCGTACGTAGCGTCGGCAAGCGTCTGCTTACTGGCAGTGCGCCTGCCAACATCTTTGAAAAACCACCGTCGATTGGGTTAACGAATAACCTCGGCGGTGGTTTTTCGTATCCGCACTGGCTTGCTGGCGGTTATGAATCCCGAGCCGCATCACTAGGATTAATCACTATGAACTCTGCGCTGTACTTCAACGACGAGCCGTTTACTCCTCGCACTCCGCGAGTCTCGGCGGCTATTCAGCTCCACCGTGCGGCCAAGCGGAAGAAGACCGGTCGCTTCCTCATCGAAGGCTTCAATTCCGTCGATGCAGCTATCCGCGCAGAGGCTGTCGTGGAAATCTTCGTCACCGCTGCCGCCGCCGAGCAGTTCCGCGAGCTGCTCACGGGGTATCTCGAATCGGGGACGCAGCGCAAGTCTGTTTCGCTTATCGACGACTCCGCCGCCCGCTCTTTGAGCGAAACTGTCACCACCACCGGACTCTTCGCCGTCTGCGACACCAATGCGGTGTCCACTTCGTTGGAAGAGGCGATTGAGGTTGGAAAGCAGTCCGGCTGTTTGGTGATTCCGGTGGAGTGCAATGACCCGGGTAATGTCGGCACGATTGTGCGTATGACTGATGCTCTCGGCGCTGGCGCGGTTATCCTTGCTGGCGATTCGGTTGACCCGTTGAATTCTAAGGCCGTGCGTTCCTCGGCAGGTTCTGTTTTTCATACCCCTGTCGCACGCGAGCGCGATATTGACGTCGTTATGGAGAAAGTTAGGGAAGCGGGCTTTACCACCCTCGCCACGGCGATGGATGGCGCTCTCACGCTCGGCGTTGATGCGCTTCCCGACGGTCCCGTCGCCTGGCTTTTCGGCAACGAAGCACATGGCCTGTCGGAGGAGATTACGGCCTCGGCGGGGGCAAGTGTGTCCATCCCTATTAAGGGCGAGGCGGAGTCGTTGAACCTCGCCACCGCAGCGGCCATGTGCCTGTGGGAGACGGTCCGGGGTAAGTAGGAAACCTCGATGGTGAGGTGCGTGCACGTGTGCAGTTATCCTCGACTATGATTGTTCCATCACAAGAACTGATAGTCCTATATAGAAGTGGTTGACACGTGAGCGATTCGCCAAATCCTATCGATCTTTCCGAGGACGCCCTCCAGGCGGCTGCGCAGAAGGCCACGGATGCCTTTGATGCTGCCGGCAATCTGGATGAGCTTTCTGCCGCCCGCCGTGAGCACTTGGGGGATGAAGGGTACATTCCACAGGCTCGCCGCGCGCTGGGCTCCATTCCGAAGGCTGAGCGCAAGGATGCTGGTCGTCGCGTAAATGTTGTTCGCGGAGCCGTCGAAAAGCACTATGCTGAGCGACTTGCGGTGCTGGAGGAAGAGGAAAACGCGCGTCGTCTGGTTGCGGAGCGTATCGACGTGTCGGTGGACACCACGCGGGGTCAGCGTGGCGGTATGCACCCAATTACCATTCTGTCCGAGCAGATCGGTGACATCTTTGTGGGCATGGGCTGGGAAGTTGCCGAGGGGCCAGAGGTCGAAGCCGAGTACTTCAACTTTGACGCGCTGAATTTCCTGCCGGATCACCCGGCTCGTACTCTGCAGGATACTTTCCACATTGCGCCGGAAGGATCCAAGCAAGTGCTACGTACGCACACCTCGCCGGTCCAGGTTCGCACTCTGCAGTCACGTGACCTGCCGATTTACGTTATCTGCCCGGGCCGTACCTTCCGCACCGATGAGCTCGACGCCACCCACACCCCGGTCTTCCACCAGGTGGAGGGACTCGCTGTGGACAAGGGGCTGACCATGGGGCACCTGCGCGGCACGCTGGACCACATGGCCAAGGCGCTGTTCGGTCCGGAGACCAAGACCCGCATGCGCACCAACTACTTCCCGTTCACTGAGCCGTCCGCTGAGGTTGACGTCTGGTTCCCGAATAAGAAGGGCGGCGCAGGCTGGATCGAGTGGGGTGGCTGCGGCATGGTCAACCCGAACGTGCTGCGGGCCTCTGGCATTGACCCGGAGGTGTACTCGGGCTTCGCGTTCGGCATGGGTCTGGAGCGCACCCTGCAGTTCCGCAATGGCCTGACCGACATGCGCGACATGGTCGAAGGCGACGTCCGCTTCACGCAGCCGTTCGGTATCCGCGGCTAATTCACTGACCTACAGATTAGGAGTTTTACTTACATGTTCATTCCACAGTCGTGGGTCACTGAAATCGTTCGCGGCCCAGAGAACACCATCAACCTAGACTGGTCCGTCACTCCGGACGAGCTGGATGAGGGCTTCGTCCGCGTTGGTTTTGAAACCGAGGGGCACGAGCCGCTGGAGAAGGTCGAGGGGCCGCTGGTTTTCGGTCGCGTCGACCACATTGAGGAGCTCGAGGGCTTTAAGAAGCCAATTCGCTTCTGTCAGGTCAATGTCGGTGATGCCAATGGCACCGGCGAGCTGCAGGAGATCATCTGTGGTGCCCGCAACTTCGAAGAGGGCTCCATTGTTATCGTCGCACTGCCGGGCTGCGTGCTGCCGGGTGGGTTCGAGATTTCCGCACGGAAGACTTACGGCAAGGTTTCCAACGGGATGCTGTGCTCCGAAGCTGAGCTGGGCATGACCGATTCCTCCGCCGGTATTCTCACGCTGCCGTCGGCCCCAGCTGAGCTGGGTTCGTGCGCCAAGGAGTTCATCGGTCTCGATGACGAGAAGTTCGAGGTCAACATCACTCCGGACCGCGGTTACGCGCTATCGGCCCGCGGTTTGGGCCGCGAGATCTGCTCCGCCTTCAACCTCGACTTCGCCGATCCGGCCAAAGTCAAGGAGCTGCCGGTCGAAGGTGAGGTCCTGAACGTCACCATCGACGAGGACACCGACACCCGCCGCTTTGGTTTGCGCCGTGTCACCGGCATCGACCCGAACGCCGAGACCCCGTGGTGGATGCGCCGCCGCCTGCTGCTGGCTGGTCAGCGTCCGGTCAACGTGGCCACGGACGTCACCAACTACGTGATGCTGCTGCTCGGTCAACCGATGCACGCTTTCGATGGTTCCAAGATCGCTGGTGGCCTGCACATCCGCAACGCTAAGGCCGGCGAGACTCTGACCACTCTCGACCACGTGGACCGCAAGCTCGACCCGGCGGACGTTGTCATCTGCGATGACAATGGTATTCAGTCGCTGGCCGGCATCATGGGTGGTCTTACCTCCGAGATCGCCGACGACACCACCGATGTGGTCTTCGAGGCCGCCAACTGGTCGCCGCTGCATGTCTTCCGCAGTGGTCGCCGCCACAAGCTGAGCTCCGAGGCTTCACGACGTTTCGAGCGCGGCGTGGACACCGCTCTGGTCGAGCCGGCTCTGGATCTGGCCTGCCAGCTGCTCGCTGACATCGCCGGCGGCACTATCGACACTGGTCGCACCCTGCTCGGTGAGGTTGCCACCATGCCGACTATTGACTTTGCCGTCAACCGCGCCAGCGAAGTTGCGGGCGTTGATTACCCGCGTGAGACCGTCATTGGACGCCTGCGCGAGGTCGGTTGCGAGGTCGTCGACAACGGTGACCGCCTGGCTGTCACTCCGCCGACCTGGCGCTCCGACCTGACCATGTCCGCTGACCTGGTTGAGGAAATCCTGCGTCTGGAAGGTCTGGAAGACATTCCGGTTATCCTCCCAATCGCCCCGGCCGGTCGCGGTCTGACTGAGCGTCAGCTGCGCCGCCGCTTCGTCGGTCACGCGCTGGCCCACAATGGCTACCTGGAGATTCTGCCGACACCGTTCATTGCCAACGATGTCTTCGACGTCTGGGGCCTGGACGCTGATGACCCGCGTCGTAACACCGTCAAGGTCATCAACCCGTTGGAGTCCGACCATGCTCAGCTGGGCACGACTCTGCTGCCGTCCATGCTTGAATCGCTGAAGCGCAATGTTGCTCGCGGCCAGGTCGACCTGTCGCTCTACGGTGTGGAGCAGGTATCCATCGAGCGCGGTAACGGTGTCTCGCCGATGCCGTCTACCGCGGGTCTGCCGAGCGAGGCCGAGCGCGCCGAGCTGCTGGAGTCGCTGCCGGAGCAGCCGCTGCACGTCGCCACTGTCGCCTGCGGTCGTATCCGCCTGGATAGCCCGTGGGGTGACGAGGCCGCGTACACCGTCGCGGACGCCATCGAAGCCGCGCGCATTGTTGCCCGCGCTGCCAACGTCGAGCTGGAGATCCGCAACGCTGAGGTGCTGCCGTGGCACCCGGGCCGCTGCGCTGAGCTGCTTGTCGACGGCGAGGTCGTCGGCCACGCCGGTGAGCTGCACCCGAAGGTATGCAAGGACGCTGGTCTGCCGGAGCGTACCTGCGCTATGGAGATCAATCTCGATGCGTTGCCAGTGACTGAGCACCTGCCGGCGCCGGTACTCAGCCCGTTCCCGGCTGTCCACCAGGACGTCGCGCTTGTTGTCAGCGATGAGGTCTCCGCCGCAGAGGTGGAGAAGACTCTGGTGGAGGGTGCTGGTGAGCTCCTCGAATCCATTCGTATCTTCGATGTTTACCGTTCCGAGCAGATGGGCGAAGGCGTTCGCTCACTGGCGTACTCCCTGCGTTTCCGCGCGCCGGACCGTACGCTGAAGGAAGAGGAAGCTTCCGCAGCTCGCGAGGCGGCCATTGAGCTGGCCACTACCCGTCACGGCGCTCAGCGGCGCGGCTAAAAGGGGAGACCCCGGGGAGAGATACCCATGATTGGCAACTTGCGGCACCGCGACAACAGGCTGGATAGCGCAGAGGCGCGAGAGCAGCGCGTTGGGGCGTGCGCGGTGAGCAGCGCGAAGCCTGCGACGACTGTGGCGGCAGCTGCTGTCACGGCAGGTCTGTTGCTCACCGGCGTGCCGAGTGCGGCTGCGCTGGTTGGCGGGGAGGCTGCTGCGCCGAGTGTGGCGGCGGACTCCGTGGTGTCAATCATGGTCCAGACCAGTCCCCATACCGGAAACTTTTGCACGGGAACTGCAATCGCCCCGCAGTGGGTAATGACCGCAGCCCACTGCGTGCGTGATGTCCCGCAGCAGGTTGGGGAAGTCGAGGTCGGATTCGGCTCGGATGCCCGGCGTGTACCGATTGATCGCTGGGAGATTGCGCCCAGCGGTGACGTAGTGCTTATTCACCTTGCGGGCGATGCAGCTCTTCGGGAGTATCCCGCAATGGAACGTCGTCAAGCGTTTTCGGAGCAAGAAACGGCAGGCACGGTCTATGGGCGATCGCTGCTCGGCGATGTTGCGGATGGCGCGCTGCCGATGGCGACCGTCACCGCGTCGATGTGCCCGGTGAAGTATCAGCAGTGCGTGCGGGAAGACTCAGTGTTGGCGCACATGGAGCGACCCGCGGCGTTGCAGGTGGGCGATTCGGGCGGACCACTCTTTATCGACGGCCAGCTGGCCGCGGTGTTCTCGGGTGCGGTGGCTTTTGATGGCAGCGTCGCACCGGAGGAGTCGGGTTACTATCTCTACACCACGACGTCATCGGTGGCGCAGTGGGCAGATGGTGTGATGAGCCAGGAGTCAAGCGTCGTAGTTGAATAGTCCGGCGTTGAGTAATCCGGCGCGCTGATTGAATGGCCGGCTCGGCGAACCAGATGTATGTACCGACGACGGCGTTATATTCATAATTCACTCACGTCACATCGATAGAATTCCAGCACTTTGGCAACGAATTCTATGAATATCTTGCAACGCAGTGAATAAAAGTGTTGAATGTTTGGCATGAGTATTTCCGTTGCCATTGCTGGTGCGACCGGTTACGCAGGAGGAGAGATCCTCCGCCTCCTGTTGTCGCACCCGGCGTATCTTTCCGGCGAACTGACCATCGGCGCACTAACGGGAGCATCCAACGCGGGTGCCCGTGTGGGCGACATTATGCCTCATGTGGCACCTTTGGCTGATCGTCGTATTGAGCCGACTAATGGTGACACACTTGCCGGGCATGACGTGGTGTTCCTCGGCCTGCCCCACGGTCATTCGGCTGCGATTGCAGAGCAGTTGGGCGATGACACGGTGATTATTGACTGCGGCGCGGATTTCCGCCTGCAGGATGCCGATGAGTGGGAGCACTACTACGGCTCGGAGCACGCCGGTACCTGGACTTACGGTATTCCGGAGCTGCCGGGCAACAGGGAAGTAGTGGCTGCTTCCAAGCGTATTGCTGTGCCGGGTTGTTTCCCCACTGGCGGTACCATTACGGCACTGCCGGCAGTTGCAAAGGGTCTGGTCAAGCCGGATCTGTCCGTTGTTTCCGTCACCGGTACCTCCGGTGCGGGCAAGAAGGCAGCTGTGCCCCTGCTCGGGTCCGAGGTTATGGGCAATCTCCGCGCCTACAACACTGCGGGCAAGCACCGCCACACCGCAGAGTTCCTACAAAACCTCAAGCCGTACGCAGAGGCTCTCACCGTCAGCTTCACGCCGGTGCTCGCTCCGACGTCGCGCGGCATTCTCACCACCATCACCGCTCCGCTTGTCGACGGGGTGACGGAGGCAACCGCACGGGAGGCCTACCTCGAGTTCTACAAGGGTGAGCCGTTTGTGCAGGTGTTGGCCGAAGGGCTGCAGCCGCAGACGCAGTCGGTAATTGGCTCTAACTTGGTTCAGATTCAGGTTGAGGTAGATGAACGCGCCAAGCGTCTGGTGCTGACCTCGGCGATTGACAATCTGACAAAGGGCACCGGTGGTGCCGCAGTTCAGTGCATGAATTTGGTTACTGGACAGAATGAAACTGCAGGACTTCCATTGGTAGGAGTTGCCCCATGATGAAGGAAGAAAAAGAAGGTCTCGTCAACGTCGCTGGTGACGAAGGCGGCGTATGTGCACCTCAGGGGTTCGTGGCCAGTGGTGTCATTGCAGGCATCAAGGTCAGCGGAAACCCGGACATGGCGCTCATCGTAAACCAGGGGCCGGAGAAGACTGCTGCGGCTGTCTTTACTACCAACCGTGTCCAGGCTGCGCCGGTGACGGTATCCAAGAAGCACATCGCTGACGGCAAGCTGTCCGCTGTGGTGCTGAACTCGGGCAATGCCAACGCCTGCAATGGTCAGCCGGGTATTTCCGACGCCCTCGAAGTCTGTCAGAAGGTCGCAGATGAGCTCGTCGTCGATGTTACCGAGATTGGTACCTGCTCCACCGGCTTGATTGGTGACCGGCTGCCGATGGACATTGTTCTGGCAGGTGTGCCGAAGCTTTGTGAGAATCTGGGCAGCGATGCCGCCGCAGGTACGGCTGCAGCAGAAGCCATCTTGACCACTGACTTGGTGGCAAAGCAGGCCGTTGCGCATGGTGACGGATTCACTGTCGGCGCTATGGGCAAGGGTGTTGGCATGATTAGCCCGTCGATGGCCACGATGCTCGGTGTGATTACGACGGATGCGTCGGTAAGCGCAGAAATGGCGCACGAGGCTATTGCCAAGGCGAGCGAGGTTACGTTTAACCGCCTAGATATTGATGGCTCCACATCCACCAATGACACCGTCATCATTTTGGCCAACGGTGCCTCTGGTGTGAAGCCCTCGCAGGAGGAGCTCGACCAGGCAGTGCTCAGTGTGTGTGATTCCATCGCGCGCCAGATGCAGTCGGACGCCGAAGGCGTGACCAAGCGTGTGTCCGTGACCGTGCGTGGCACCGGTGGTGCTGAAGATGCTCTGGTAGCTGCTCGAATCATCGGCCGCGACAACCTCTTCAAGTGTGCGATGTTCGGTTCGGACCCGAACTGGGGTCGTGTGCTGGCGGCTGTCGGCACTGCACCGGTGGATATGGATCCGGAGCACATCACTGTTTCCTTCAACGGTCATGTAGTCTGTCGCGATACCGGTGGCACGCCTGATGCTCGTGAAGTGGATCTCTCCGGCAAGGACATTGCCGTGGAGGTTGACCTCGGTACTGGTAATCCGGAAGAGGCCACGATTCGTACGACTGACCTTTCCCACGACTACGTTCACATCAACTCGGCATATTCGTCGTAAAGGTTTTGAGGAGACTCTGCAATGGTTCACCAGTTGACCGAAGGGCTGTCCTTCGAACAGCGGGCACATGTGCTGGCGGAAGCACTGCCGTGGCTGCAGCACCACCGCGACAAGATTGTGGTGGTCAAGTACGGCGGTAACGCGATGACCGACCTGAAACTGAAGAAGGCCTTCGCGCAGGACATGGTTTTTCTGCGCACCGTGGGGGTGAAGCCGGTGGTTGTCCACGGTGGCGGCCCTCAGATTTCGTCGATGCTCAAGCGCCTGGGGCTGGAGGGAGAGTTCCGAGGCGGTTTCCGTGTCACGACTCCGGAGGTCATGGAAATTGTCCGCATGGTGCTCTTCGGGCAGGTCGGCCGCGAACTGGTGAACCTCATCAACGCCTACGGCCCCTATGCAGTGGGTACCTCTGGTGAGGACGGTGGCCTGTTCACTGGTACTCGACGAACGGTAAACGTCGGCGGCAAGGAAACAGATATCGGGCTGGTCGGCAATATCACCGAGGTGCACTCGGAAACGCTATTGGACCTGATTGATGCCGGACGTATTCCGGTGGTCTCTACGATTGCGCCGTCCGCTGATGGCAAAGAGGTCTACAACATCAACGCCGACACGGCAGCAGGTGCACTGGCATCGGCAATTAACGCGAACCGTTTGGTGATTCTGACTAATGTCGAGGGTCTCTACACGGATTGGCCGAACCGCGATTCGCTGGTGTCAAGGATTTCCACTTCGCATCTGCGAGAAATCCTCCCGACGCTGGATTCCGGAATGATTCCGAAGATGGAGTCCTGCCTGAACGCAGTGGATCAGGGAGTGCCTGCGGCCCACGTTATCGACGGCCGCCAGCCACACTCGGTGCTGCTGGAGCTGATGACTTCCGGCGGTATCGGCACAATGGTAGAGCCCGGATAAGGCAGAAAAGACGGACAAGAATTTACCGACATACATGTTAGGCAGGTCGAAAGACGACATGAGCGACTTCAAGCAGCAGTGGCAACACACGATGATGAACAATTACGGCACGCCGCGCATTGAGCTTGTGCAGGGTAAGGGCGCTATTGTCACGGATTCCGAGGGCAAGGAATACCTGGACCTGCTCGCCGGTATTGCAGTCAACGCGTTGGGTCACGCACATCCGGCCATCGTGGAAGCTGTGTCCAAGCAGATTTCCACGATGGGGCACGTGTCCAACATCTTCGCCTCTGAGCCACCGTTGGCACTGGGCGAGAAGCTCATTGAGCTCACTGGCTGGGACACTGATGACACCCGAGTTATGTTCTGCAACTCCGGCACTGAGGCCAATGAAGCCGCGTTCAAGCTGGCGCGGTTGACGGGGCGCAATCGCATTATCGCTACCCACCACGGGTTCCACGGCCGTACCATGGGCGCACTTGCCATGACCGGTCAGCCCGACAAGCGCACCCCGTTCGAACCGATGCCGGGTGGAGTCGAGTTCGTGCCGTACGGTGACATTGACTTCCTCACCAAGACCATCGAATCCGATCCGTTGGGTGTCGCTGCGGTGATTCTGGAACCAATTCAGGGTGAGACCGGTGTGGTCGCACCGCCAGAGGGATACCTCGCTGCCGTCCGCGAACTGACCAAGCGCTTCGACGTTCTCATGATTGTCGACGAAGTACAGACCGGCATCGGCCGTACCGGCCAGTGGTTTGCCCACCAGCACGATGGCATCGTGCCGGATGTTATGACCCTGGCGAAGGGGCTCGGCGGCGGCCTGCCGCTGGGTGCTGTCATCGCCAACGGCCGCGCAGCGGAACTGTTTACTCCTGGTGCGCACGGCACCACCTTTGGTGGCAATCCGGTCTGTGCCGCTGCCGGCCTGGCCGTCATCGAGACGCTGGAAGAAGAAAAGCTGCTCAATCGAGTCACCGAGAAGGGCAAGGTCCTGGCTCGCAAGCTCGCGTCGTTAAGCCATGTCGATCACGTGCGTGGTCGCGGCTTCATGCTTGGACTGGTGCTGCGCGAGAACCTGGCGAAGGAAGCGGTTAACGCCGGTTATGAACGTGGTGTCATTCTGAACGCTCCGCAGGCGAATGTGCTGCGTATTGTGCCGCCGTTGAACCTCAGCGATGAGGAAGTCAACCGCGCCGTCGAGTTGATTGATGCCTGCCTGAACGACGCCGTTGAGGCTGTCGCCAACAAAGGAAGGAATTAGAAACTGATGCTCCGTCATTTTCTCGCCGATGATGACCTGACTCCACAGGAGCAGGCTGAGGTGCTGCAGTTGGCTGCAGAGCTGAAGGTAGCGCCGTACTCCCGACGTCCGTTTGAGGGGCCACAGTCGGTTGCGGTGCTGTTCGACAAGACGTCGACTCGTACCCGTTTCTCCTTCGACGCTGGTATCGCAGCTCTGGGCGGCAACGCGATTGTGGTCGAAACCGGAAACTCCCAGATGGGCAAGGGCGAAACCTACCAGGACACCGCTGCTGTGCTCAGCCGCTTTGTCTCGGCAATTGTCTGGCGCACCTACGCGCAGTCAGGGCTGGAGGCCATGTCTGAGACCGCGACGGTGCCGATTGTCAATGCGCTTTCCGACGAGTTCCACCCGTGCCAGATTCTCGCTGACCTGCAGACCATCATCGAGCACAAGTGCCCGGAGGAAGGCCAGACGGGACTGCGTGGCAAGAAGGCTGTGTACTTCGGCGATGGTGCCAACAACATGGCCAACTCCTACCTCGTGGGCTTCGCCACCGCAGGTCTGGACGTCACCATCTGTGCACCGGAGGACTTCCAGCCGGAGCAGGTCTACGTCGACCGTGCCAAGAAGGTCGCGGAACAGACCGGTGCGGCCGTGTCCGTGACCGCGGACGTCGATGAGGCCATTGCCGGTGCCGACGTTGTCATCACCGATACCTGGGTCAGCATGGGGCAGGAGAACGACGGCCTGGATCGTCGTACTCCGTTCCTGCCGTACCAGGTCAACGCTGAGCTGATGGCCAAGGCAAATGAGGATGCCATCTTCCTGCACTGCCTGCCGGCATACCGCGGCAACGAAGTTACCGCCGAGGTCATCGATGGCCCGCAGTCGGTAGTCTTCGACGAGGCGGAAAACCGCATGCACGCTCAGAAGGCGTTGCTGACCTGGCTGGTGGAGAGGCAGTAAGGTCATGACCGCAGCACAACCAGGTTCTCGCACAGCTAGGCAGACGCGCATCGCTGACCTGCTGGCGCAGCATCACGTGTCCAGTCAGGTTCAGCTCGTCGAGCTGCTTGCCGACGAAGGCATTGAGATTGCGCAGGCGACGTTGTCCAGAGACCTCGATGAGCTGGGAGCCCGAAAGATTCGCGATGGAGCCAACGGTTCGCGGTATTCCATCGTCGAAGATGCACTCGCTGTCTCCAGCGGGGCAGTGGCCAGGATGCGGCGCGTTTTAGACGAGCTGCTGGTCTCCATTGATCATTCGGGCACCATCGCGGTTGTGCGTACACCACCGGGAGCCGCACAGTATCTAGCCAGTGTGATTGACCGTGCGGGACTCAAAGAAATCGTTGGCACAATTGCGGGAGATGACACCGTAATGTGCCTGGCTAGAGAACCACTTTCCGGCGCTGACCTAGCCCAGCGTCTAGCCGCCGGAACGAACCAGTAAACTATTCCACGAAATGCTTTAAAGCACCGATTAAAGGAGCGCTTACCCTATGACCAACCGGGTTATTCTTGCTTACTCTGGTGGCCTCGACACCACCGTTGCTATTCCGTACCTCAAGGAAATGACCGACGGCGAGGTCGTCGCAGTTTCCATCGATGTCGGACAGGGCGGCGAGGACATGGAGTCCGTGCGTCAGCGCGCTCTGGACGCCGGCGCTGTCGAAGCTGTCGTTGTCGACGCTAAGGACGAGTTCGCCGAGGAGTACTGCCTGCCGACCATTAAGGCCAATGGTCTCTACATGAAGCAGTACCCGCTGGTTTCTGCACTGTCTCGCCCGCTGATTGTTAAGCACATGGCGAAGGCCGCAGAGGAGTTCGGTGGCACTCACGTCGCACACGGCTGCACCGGTAAGGGCAATGACCAGGTCCGTTTCGAGGTTGGTTTCGCCAACACCGCCCCGGATCTGAAGATTATTGCACCGGCTCGTGACTTCGCTTGGACCCGCGACAAGGCTATTGCCTTCGCTGAGGAGAAGGGTCTGCCAATTGAGCAGTCCAAGTCCTCTCCGTTCTCCATTGACCAGAACCTCTTCGGTCGCGCCATCGAGACCGGCTACCTGGAGGACCTGTGGAACGCACCAACCAAGGATGTCTACGCGTACACCGAGGATCCGACCCTGAACTTCAGCTCCCCGGACGAGGTCATCATCTCCTTCGAGGACGGTAAGCCGACTGCCATCGACGGCAAGAAGGTTTCCGTGCTTGAGGCCATCGAAGAGATGAACCGCCGCGCTGGTGCTCAGGGCATCGGTCGTCTGGACATGGTTGAAGACCGCCTGGTCGGCATTAAGTCCCGCGAGATTTACGAGGCTCCGGGCGCAATTGCCATCATGACCGCACACGCAGCGCTCGAGGACGTCACCGTTGAGCGTGAGCTGGCTCGTTACAAGCGTCAGGTCGAGGGCGAGTGGGCCAACCTGGTCTACGACGGCCTGTGGTTCTCGCCGCTGAAGCGCGCGCTGGATGCCTTCATCGAGGAGTCCCAGAAGGGCGTTTCCGGTGACATCCGCATGGTCATGCACGCAGGTCACTGCAACGTCAACGGTCGTCGTTCGAACACCTCGCTGTACGACTTCAACCTGGCTACCTACGACGAGGGCGACACCTTCGACCAGACCCTGGCTCGCGGTTTTGTCGAGCTGCACGGCCTGTCCTCGAAGATGGCCGCAAAGCGCGACTTCAAACTGTAAAGCTTCTCCAGAGCGACTAGAGCGAAAGGCCTATTGGAAAAGACAATGGTCGAAAAGCACGGTACCAACGAAGGCTCCCTGTGGGGCGGCCGCTTTGCCGGTGGCCCGTCCGAGGCGATGGCCGCATTGAGCAAGTCCACCCATTTTGACTGGGTGCTCGCGCCTTACGACGTTCTTGCGTCCAAGGCCCACGCCCGAGTGCTGCATGCCCGTGGGCTGCTCAGCGATGCCGACTTTGACACCATGATCGAAGGCCTTGATCAGCTCGGTCGCGACGTTGCCTCCGGCGAATTTGGTCCAGAGCCGACAGATGAGGACGTCCACGGTGCCATGGAGCGCGGTCTGATTGATCGCGTCGGCCCGGAGGTCGGCGGTCGCCTGCGCGCTGGTCGTTCCCGCAATGACCAGGTGGCAACTCTGTTCCGCATGTGGCTGCGCGATGCCGTGCGCGGCGTTGCACTGGATGTCACTGACCTGGTTGCCGCCCTGGTGGCTCAGTCCAAGGCACATCCGGATGCCATCATGCCGGGCAAGACCCACTCCCAGGCAGCGCAGCCGGTATTGCTGGCCCACCAGTTGCTGGCTCACGCGCATCCGCTGCTGCGCGATCTGGACCGCATCCGCGATCTCGACCGTCGACTGGCTGTGTCCCCGTACGGTTCCGGTGCGCTCGCGGGATCTTCGCTGCACCTGGATCCGGAGGCCATCGCGGAGGAGCTCGGCTTCGACTCTGCCACGGACAACTCCATTGACGGCACTTCTTCGCGTGACTTCGCCTCTGAGGCGGCTTTTGTCTTCGCCCAGATTGCTGTGGACATGTCTCGCCTGGCAGAGGAAATCATCTACTGGGCCACCCCGGAGTACGGCTACGTCACTCTGGCTGATGCCTGGTCGACTGGATCCTCCATCATGCCGCAGAAGAAGAACCCGGACGTGGCAGAGCTGACCCGCGGTAAGACCGGTCGCCTGATCGGTAACCTCGCTGGTCTTATGGCCACGCTGAAAGCGCAGCCGCTGGCCTACAACCGTGACCTCCAGGAGGACAAGGAGCCTTTGGTGGACTCGGTTGAGCAGCTAACCTTGCTGCTGCCGGCCCTGACCGGCCTGGTGGCAACGCTGACCTTCCACGAAGACCGTCTGCGCGAGCTCGCTCCGGCGGGCTACACCCTGGCCACGGACTTGGCTGAGTGGCTGGTCCGCGAGGGCGTACCGTTCCGCGACGCTCACGAGGCATCCGGCCAGTGTGTCCGCATCGCAGAGTCCAAGGGCGGTATCGGTCTGGACGAGCTTTCCGACGAGGACCTCGCCGGTATCCACCCGGCACTGACTCCGAAGGTCCGTGAAGTGCTGACTATTGACGGTGCTGTCGCTTCCCGCGATACTCGCGGCGGCACCGCGGGTGTCCGTGTTGCAGAGCAGCTCGCTCGCGTTGACGAGAAGAATACCGAGCTGAAGCAGTGGGCTGAAAAGCCGGTTCGCGGCTAAAGCTGCTAGAGCTAGCAAACCTGCTAGCCCAGCTAACGCAGCTAATTAATCGGTGTGCGGTCAATCGACCGCACGCCGATTTTTTACAGCCCGGGGAGAAAGTAGAAAAACCAGCAACCCGACAACTGATGACCCGACAACTGGCAACCTCGGTAACTGGCAACCCGAAAAATTACGGGCTCCACGTGCGAATACGGGCTGCAAATGTGAAACTGTGTAAGTTTATGACACTTTCAGGCCATTTTTCAGGCCATTTTTGTCATAAACGTAGTCAGTAACTCGGCTCGACCCGCCGCCGCCAGTCATAAACGTAGTCAGTAACTCGGATTGACCCGCCGCCGTCAGTAACCCAGTAATGCCAGGGTGCCCCTGAAGTGACGCAGATTACTGATTATTTCTATATCTGTTGCCAGGTATGGCCGGGTCTCTTACCATAATTTCATGGCGGAAAGTACGCGGTCGAGCGGTGGAAATCGCAGCTCACGAGATAAAAATAGAAATCAGAGTGGTAGCAAGAAAGGGTGCATGGGCCCGGGGGCAATTCTTGCAGTCATTTTGATTGTCATCGCGGCTGTTGCAGTCTATGTCGGTCGCGGCGGTAGTATCCCAGGTTTTTCTGGTGGCAGCTCCGGAGGAAACCGTGATTTCTTCGGTGGTGAAAAGACCGTCGTCAAGGCGATTGTTGGCTCTGAGAAGAAGCCCTTCTTCGAAGACAAAGAGGTCCAGAAGGCTCTTGCCTCTCACGGCTATGTGGTGGAAGTAAAGACGGCGGGTTCGCGTCGGATGGCCACGGATGTGGATCTGGATTCCTTCGACTTGGCGTTTCCGTCGTCGGCACCGGCAGCGGAGAAAATTGCCGAGAAGATGAGTGGCGCTGAGCGGTATGACGTCTTCTACACACCGATGGCGATTGCTACTTTCGACAACATCTTGCAGGCATTGGCGCGGGAAAATGTTGCTCGTCAACAGGGCACTGCGTGGCAGGTAGATATGGCAGCGCTGGCCACGATGCAGCACGACAATGTCCGCTGGCGTGACTTCGCGGAGAACGATTATCCGTCGCCGCGCACGGTGCAGATGTCCACGACGGACATTCGTTCGTCGAACTCGGCCGCGATGTACTTGTCGCTCATGTCTTGGATTACCAATGAAGGCCGGATTGTGTCTGACAGTGGGCAGGTCAATGCGGTCTTGCCGGAGCTCACCCCTCTGTTCACCGGCCAGGGGTACACGGAATCCTCGTCGGCTGGTCCATTTTCGGACTACCTCTCGCAGGGTGTCGGTTCGAAGCCAATGGTGATGGTTTACGAGTCGCAGTTCCTGGGGGAGAACAGTGCCCCGAACAGCCGGTTGAAGCCGGAAATGCGCCTGGCGTATCCATCGCCGACGATTCTGAGTACTCACGTGGCGCTGGGTTTTAACGACAATGGAGCTGCGGTCGCACGGCTCCTCGCCGAAGACCCTGAGCTTCAGAAGCTGGCGGCCAAGCACGGTTACCGCTCCAGCCAGCCTGAGGCGATGGAGGAATTCCAGACGCAGTTGAAGACGGGCCAGGAGGTTTCCACCGATTTTGTGGACTCCATTGATCCGCCGAGTTTCGACATCCTCGAGCAGCTTATTGAGGGTGTTTCCCGTGGATACCAGAGCCCGCCGAGGCCGGAAACGGAAGAGGGGTAAAGCCGAATGAACATGTATAAGGCACTAACTGCCCTCCGCAAAATGCTTCTTGGCCTCGTCGGTGTGCTCGGCATCTTCGCTGTCGCGGCCTGCTCCGACGGTGGCCTGAACCTGCCGCTGGGCTCCGACGAGGAGAAGACCAACAAAGTCGACGTCGATTCTGACCTCAAGGGCTCGACCATGCGTATCGCCGGGGCCACGGAGCTTGCAGAGCTCCAGCCACTGATGCAAAAGGCCTCCGACGACCTCGGTTTTACGATTAACCTCGAGCTTGTCGACGGCACCGTGAAGAACAGCCACGCCCTTGTCGCAGACGAATTCGACAACCAATTTGATGCCACTTGGTTTGCTACCAACCGGTACGTTGATCTGCTCGGTGGGGCTGACAAGCTGGGCGAAGCCAAGAAAGTCGCCACCTCGCCGGTAGCCTTTGGTATCCATTCGGCGAAGGCTCGGGAGCTCGGTTGGGATACCAAGCAGCCGACGTGGGCTGAGATCGCGGAGGCTGCGTCGTCAGGCAAATTGACCTACGGCATGACCAACCCCGCGGAATCGAACTCGGGCTTTTCCGGTGTGGTGTCGGTTGCGACCGCGTTCGCCGACACCGGATCGGCGCTGACTACGGGGGATATCAACCGCACCACGCCTGAACTGCAGAAGTTCTTCGAGGGGCAGAAGATGACCTCGGGTTCGTCGGGGTGGCTGCGTGACAAGTTCCTGGATGAGCCGGACTCCGTCGACGCGCTCATCAACTATGAAGCTGTGTTGCAGCAGATGAATAAAGAGGGCGCTGACCTGGAAGTTGTTGTTCCGAGCGACGGTGTCATCAGTGCGGATTACCCGCTGACGCCACTAGCTCAGCCGGCTAACGACCTTGCCGCGCGGCAGACGGAGGCTCTCGGGCAGTGGCTGGAAGCGAACTCGCAGGTTCTCGCCGATCACTTCCTGCGCCCGGTCTCCGATGACGCCAACCTGCCGGAAAGCATGACCAACAGCGTCATTATCGAGCTGCCGTTCCCGGGCGATCGCGCCGTCACGGACCGCCTTATTGAGGCTTACGACAATGACCTGCGCGTGCCCGGAGAGTCGGTCTTCGTTCTCGACACCTCCGGTTCAATGTTCGGTGAGCGCATCGCCGATCTACAGGCGACGATGCGCGCAATCGTCGACGGCAGTGCACGCACCGAAACGGGAAGCGTGGGATTGCGAAACCGTGAGATCGCGACGATCCTGCCGTTCAGCACGACCGTCGGCGAGCCCACGACCACAACAATTGACGGCCCGGAATCGCGCGCGCAGCTCACCGCCGCCGTCGATGGTCTGTACGCAGAGGGCGAGACGGCGCTTTACGACGCACTGATTCAAGCCTTCGACCTTCTCGGCAGCTCGGATAAAAACTCCATCCCGTCTATCGTGGTGTTGACCGATGGTCAGGTGACGTCGGGCAAGAGCTTTGCGGAATTCCGTGATTTCTACCAGTCCAAGGGCGGGAATCTGCCGCCGGTATTCGTCATCCGCTATGGCGAGGCAGATCCGGGAGAAATGCAGGAACTTGCGAATCTGACCGGTGGTAAGGTCTTTGAATCCCGTGAGACCGAGCTTGCTGATGTGTTCAAGGAGATTCGTGGCTACCAGTAAATCCTCCGGCACTTCCTCTGGCGGTGGCTTTCTCAACAGTCCCGCCAACATTGTCGGGCTCATCCTTGCCATCGCCGTCGTGCTGCTGCACCTGACCGTGGGGCTTGGTTTCCTGTGGCCGGTTGTTGCGATTGCCGCGTGGGGCGCGTCGGTTGCTTTGTTGCCGAGGCAGAGCAAAGTGGCGCAGAAGTCCGTTAGTTCGGCGCCGAAGCCTGAGATCCCACAGCGTCGCCCGCTCAATCCATCTGAGCTGCGTAGGAATCTTCACCGGACATTGGGCAGGCTTTTCGATGCCCAGCCTGGCGAAGCTCTTGGCAACGCCGCAAATGACCTGGGTGCGACGCTGGAATCCGTCCTGAGCGAGTGGAAGTATCTCAAAGATTATCCCGAGCAGAAGGTGGTCATCGGCGGCATTATCCAGGAGTACTTGCCGCAGACAGTCAACTCCTACCTCGCGGTCCCGGAGCGTCTGCGTCACAAAGCCGAGAATCCGGCTCGGGAATCCATCGACCTGCTGCATTCCGCGGTTCAGAAGATCCAGGATGCAATCGGTCAGGACAACCTGATTGCTTTGGAAGGTCAGCGTGACACCCTGGCAATTCAGTTCGGTAAGGTAGTGGACTATGAGCCTTGATCCGAAACTCCTTGATATCCTCGCTTGCCCGCGTGACAAGGGGCCGCTTGAATACCTCGAAGATGAGCAGGTGCTGGTCAATCCTCGCCTGAAGATCGCCTACCGCATCGACGAAGGCATTCCGGTCATGCTTTCCGACGAAGCTATCGCCTGGGACAAGTAATTGCCTTTCCCGCTTCCCGACGGCTACAGCGCCCTCGACCGCACTGTGCTGTCGGGAGCTCCCATTGAGGCTGCGAAGACACTGCTCAGCTGCGTAATTGTCATCCCCGCTGAGCATGTTATCGCCACCATCACGGAGGTCGAGGCCTATGGTGGCCCAGTTGACCAGCGCTATCCCGACCCGGCCGCGCACTGCTTCATGGGGCCAACCGCACGCAATCGCGCCATGTTTGGCCCGGCGGGACATTGGTATATCTACCGCTCCTACGGCATCCACTTTTGTGCCAATATCACCAGCGCTACGGACGGCACGGGCGGGGGAGTATTGGTCCGTTCCGTACGCATTGAGCAGGGCCTGGATGCGGTGCGCCGTCGCCGCGGTGAAAAACCTGCTGTTGCGGGTCTCGGACGTGGTCCGGGCAATGTTGGTCAGGCGCTTGGCCTTGACTTAAATGACTATGGGGTAGATGCGCTGGATCCGTCGTCACGCGTGTTCGTGGCGCAGCCAGAGAGCATCAACCCGGATAAAGACATCCACGCGGGCCCGCGTGTGGGCGTTCGGCGAGCGGCGAATCGGCCTTGGCGGCTGTGGCTTCCGGACGATTCCGTCTCAGCCTATCGGCGCCACAAGAAGGCCGTTGAGGAGTTCTAGGTCACCCTCGCGGTGAACGTCGGCAAGCGAGACGTTACGATAGGGGACGTGACTGAACAGAACATTATCGACGAACTACAGTGGCGTGGCCTGATTAATCAGTCCACCGATGTTGACGCGCTGCGCGAGGCGTGCGAAAACCCCATTACTCTGTATTGCGGTTTTGACCCAACTGGCGATTCGCTGCACGCGGGCCACCTGGTTCCGATGATTATGCTGCGTCGTTTCCAGCTGGCCGGTCACCACCCAATTGCGCTGGCCGGTGGCGCCACGGGCTTCATCGGCGATCCGCGTGATGTCGGTGAGCGTTCGATGCTCAGCCAAGACGCCATTGAGCACAACCTGGAGGCCATCAAGGGCCAGCTGCGTCGTTTTATTGACTTTGAGGGCGATGCCCCGGCGACAATGGTCAATAATGCGGACTGGACTATGAACATGTCCGTCATTGACTTCCTTCGCGATGTCGGCAAGAACTTCTCCCTCAACACCATGCTCGATCGCGACACTGTGAAGCGTCGCCTCGAGTCTGACGGTATCTCCTACACCGAGTTTTCCTACATGCTGCTGCAGTCCAACGACTACGTGCAGCTGCGCCGCAACTACGATTGCGTGCTGCAGATTGGCGGCGGTGATCAGTGGGGCAACATCGTCTCTGGTGTCGATTTGAACAGGCGTATCGACGGCGCCAAGGTGCACGGCCTGACCGTGCCGCTGGTGACCGATGCGCAGGGTCAGAAGTTCGGTAAGTCTACCGGTGGCGGCAAACTGTGGCTGGATGCTGAAAAGACCTCGCCGTACTCCTGGTACCAGTACTTCCTCAACGCTGGTGACTCGGTTGTTATTGACTACCTGCGTTGGTTCACCTTCCTGTCTCAGGAAGAGATTGCTGAGTACGAGGTCGCTGTTGCGGAGCGTCCGTTCAAGCGTGAGGCGCAGCGTCGTCTGGCTCAGGAGATGACCAACCTGGTTCACGGCGAAGAGGCCACCAAGGCAGTTGAGCTGGCAGCGCAGGCCCTGTTTGGGCGTGCTGAGCTGACCGAGCTGGACGAGGCCACCCTGGCAGGTGCCGTCTCGGAGACTGAGGTTGCGGAGATTGCTGAGGGCGAGCCGCGTACTGTTGTCGACCTTCTCGTCGCCGCGGGTCTTGCCAAGTCGAAGGGCGAGGCACGCCGCACCATTAAGGAAGGTGGCGCGTACGCCAATAACCAGCGCATCGAGGACGAAGCGTGGGAGCCGGCTGCCGAGGACCTGCTGCACGGCAAGTGGATTGTGCTGCGCCGCGGTAAGAAGAACTTCGCCGGTGTGAAGTTCGTGTAGGCGCTGGTTGGTAGCAATGAGCCTGGTCTTGATTATTGAAATCAAGAAGTGTGTCTGGTGCTCGAAGCGTTGTTGATACCATCCGCATAGGCAAAAACAGTTGATTCCCCGTGCCACTTTTGTGTTTCGGGGTTTCTTTTACTCAACCGCACGCCGGGTTGTTGATTGGTCGGGGTGAACTTGTCCCGTGAATCCAATGTAGGAACTTTCGTTTCTCGGCATCACTTGAGTGGGGGATTGCCCCAAGAATTAAGGCTTCCGAGCCTGAGGCTTTCGTACTCATCGACCCAGGTCATGTGGAACTCACTCTTGAGAGATCTAGGGAAAGCAGTTGCAGAGTCGCTGGAAGAGGAAATATGAGGATGAGTGAAGCGGTAAAGCGCGTAATTGAGTCGTCCTCGGTTCCTGTTCGATACGATCCCGACAGGCTGCAGGAGTTCGCAGAGGAGGATTTGCTGGCCCAGCTTGTTGCCGGCAATGCTGTTGTCTTCGATGTTGAGGCCAAACGTGAGTTTCTGTCTTGGTGGGACGATGATGAAGAATGGCTGAATCCCGACTGGGATGACCTAATGGTCGAACGAATAATGAAGGATCTGCATGCTTTCGCCAGCCTGGAGCCGAAGGTAGTAATCAAGATCCCAACACCACCGGTTTGGGAAGCGCACTAGCGCAAACAATTGTGTTTCTCACCAGGATGGGTAATGTCGATGCGGGGTTGCAGCATGGGCGGAATCAGGGGGGGGGGCTGTGAGGCTCGAGTGGAATCAGGCTGTTTATGGAGTGTTTCTGACTGAGCCCAGTCCGGACCGGGATCGATTACTGGGGCGATTGCGGCGAATTCGAGTATCAGTAGGCGTGTGATGCCATTACGCTCTTCGGGACTGGCGAATATGATGTCCCCGTCCGTGCTCCAAATTTGGAGGAACCACCGCTTCAAATCTGGTGGTACCCATGCATGAGCATCGACTAAATCATTGAGAAAAAGTCCAGGTGAGACTCCTTCGGTAGTCGGGGCGGTTCCATTTCATCGTTAGCCAAAACAGTTATTAAGCACGCGAAATATATTGGTATGCTTTGCTTGACAATAATGGAAAGGAATTCGTCATGGCGACACCGGACGCAGCAACGATCCAAACCCTTCTAGACGAAGGTATGACTCAGACCGAGATTGCCCGCGCAGCAGGTGTATCGAGGCAGCGTATTCACCAGATCATCAAAGAAGCGGGCTACGAGTCTCTAATCACCGAGGTTTCTGAGAATCTACCGTGGGAGGTAGAGCGTGAATTTCTCACAAATACCATCTACAAAGCTATAAGGCTTCACGGCCACTGGATGTTGGACAACGAAGCGCTAACGAAAGGTTCGATAGGTAAGCTACGTGCGTTTCACCGCAAGCTTATCGCTTTCAATCAGGTTGTCGATTACGACCCCGCATTCCAGGCAATCCCCGGTATATCGAACACTCCAGGCTTCGCTTACCTTCCCCGCCGGCCGGAGGATGGCAACTACGTTATTCGTCTCCGGCAAGGCGTAAGACTTACGCCGACTGGTGAAAGGATTTGGCAGCTGCCGTCAGAGCTTCCGTAAGAAGTCGATAAGCCTGCGCCCAGCAGTGCCTCCTGTGGGCGTGATGTATGGCGGGGCGTTCCTGTATGTATGCGAGGTCGACCTACGATATCCAGCAGATCTAGATTAAGCGGTGTCGTTGTAGTCACCTCCGATACGGGCCTGCGAGTTTAGAAACGCCGCATGTTTGCGATGGAGCCCCGTCACTGTGACAGTTCATAATCAGGCTTGCCGTTGTCCACGCAGATGACTCATTAAGCCGACGAAACGCTCACTCTGTCTCAGTGGTGGCGTCAATCAATCCTGTTGAAGACCTGAAAACGGAGGTGGCCTTGCTCGGGTCATTGGCGCCGGGATTCAGCGCCATGGTTGATTCGTGTGGCTTGGTCGTGAACTTGCGTTACGTTGTGGAACTGTTCCTGCAAACAACATTTTTACGTCGAAGTTGTCAATACTTGTGTTGCTTAACTGCCAGGTTTAAACATCTTTACCTGGGGTTTTGTGTCTTTGGGTGGGGTGTGTGTAATGTATCTGGAGGTCA
>ERZ1031273.96-NODE-96-length-45549-cov-33.692575_pt1 | contig 45549 bp, 42 predicted proteins | sample MGYA00516575_ERZ1031273 | MGnify/ENA primary metagenome ERZ1031273 (study PRJEB33718, sample SAMN03159816) | human skin metagenome | collected 2014-02-25 | study: EMG produced TPA metagenomics assembly of the PRJNA266117 data set (Human skin bacterial metagenome... | reverse complement strand
CCCGAGATCCACACGTAAGGAGTCGTCGGCAGCGTCAGATGTGTATAAGAGACAGCAATAACTCGCCTTCAATCCCCCCCCCCAATCGAACCGTCACATCTACGCGCCGTACATCACATCACGGCGGGCCACCTCAAAACCGACCGCACGGTACGTGCGCACTGCCGGCGCATTGTCGCCTTCCACATAGAGAATTACCTTTTCCGCTCCCCGGTTCCGGAGATAGGAAAGCCCAACATTGGTCAGCCATCGCCCCAGGCCACGTCCGCGTGCCTTCGAGCTCAGCCCGATCACATACACCTCACCAGTTGGCACAGACTCCTCGGCGTGCCACTTCGTCCAGTGGAAACCGCAAATCTCCTCCGCACTGTCGCGCGCCCCGGCCACATCCGCAGCAAAGAAAACGCCCTCCGGGTCGAACCACTGCACGTTTCGAGCTCGATCGAGTTGTGGCTGCGACCAACCACCCTGCTCCGGATGCCAGTCAAACGCCTCGTTATTCACAGCCAACCACGCCCGATCCACGGCCGCCTCACCCCACTTCGCGCGTGCCGCAGTCAGGGTTAGCGCTTCAACATCATCGCGCTTATCGACGGCCCCCGCAGCCTTCTCCAACGCTGAGCTCGAAATGGACATCTGCAACAGCTCGCGGATGACCTTGCGTCCCGTCAACTCTGCCAAACGGCTGGCACCGGCGACATCACCGTGAGCCCAGATAGGCAGGCGCTCGCCGACCTCAGCATCGATGTGCGCAAGCAGCTTCGCCCCGACTCCTTGCTTACGAAACTCCGGATCAACAACCATCTCCACTGCATCCGGCGCAACGGCTGCCAGGCCCAAGTAACGGTCGTTCTCAATAATCGCAAAGTGTCGATGCCCGAAAGAGTCGTCGTCAAGCCCTCGGACGAAAGCCTCGCCGAACGCCTCCACGCCGTCGGTGGAGTGGGCGTGCTGCAGCAGCGTACTGGCGACGGTGGTGTCTACGTCAAGCAGTTCGGTTACGTTCATACGCCCCACCCTATACACAGCAGCGAATTCAACACTTCCCCGATGTCGTCTGAGCCAAAAGCGATGGGGTACTAATAGAGTGTGTCCATTTCCCGACGACAGAAGAAGATCGGTGGCTCTATCCTCGCCGTTGCCGCGCTGGTAGTCGCCACCGACATGGGCTTCGCCAGCCATGCGGAGTACAAGCTCTCCGAGCATATTCAGGAGACTGCTCAGCTGGAGATGACCCCATACGTCGCCATTGGTGGCAAGGCCTACTTGTCTTCCTTTGTTACGGGTAAGTGGAGCTCCGTAACCTCGCGCATCCGCGATGTCGAGGTGCCCGACTTCGGCTTGGTATCTCTGGAGTACGGAGCTTCCAACGTTAAGATCCCGGCATCGGCAGTGCTCAGCGGTAATTTCCCAGAATCGCCGACGAAGCAGTACTTCACTAAGCTCTCGCTCGACGGAGTCTCTCTGGGAAACAAGCTGGGACTGACCGATTTGAGCATCCAGAGCCTGAAGGACTCCTCCCCCACCGGCGGCTGGGAGACCGAGGCTATCTTCGAGGCCACGCCAGCCGGATGGCAGGGAAAAACCCAGGTTACGGCGAAGTTGCGCATTGTCAGCCGCGACGTGGTCATTACGCCGATGGAGATTATTTCTGCGCCCTCGTCCCCAACGGATTCTAAGAACCACGTCAAACCTGAGCTGTCTGAGGCTGATACGCAGCACATTATGGACACCTTCGCTCTGACACTGCGGGATTCAGATATACCGATGGGCATGCCGGCGACTCGCGTGTACGTGTCGGGCGGTTCTATCACCATCGAAGGCGAACAGATTCTGTGCACCGTGTCGCCAACAAACTTCATGCCGCCGACATCCCAGCAGGATGCCGAGGCGTCAGCTCAATCCACGGAGAAGCTGCCGGAGAAGAACTGTCGGGTGCGTCGCTAAGGCCGTCGTCAAGCATCGCCGTTAAGCGTCGGTGCAGCGTTAGCACCATGCGACAACAGCCCATACATGGCCACAAGAGCTTCAGCGGTAGAGTGTGAAGCATGACCGAGAAGAATGGCAGCAACCAGACAGACGCCGCTGCACAGGAGCCTGCAGCTGCGGAAGCCCCTCGCCTCGACGGCAACGAGGCCATCAACCGCGCGGCCGAACAGGCCAAGAGCACCGCTACGCGCAACATCACTGAGCTTGAGGGGCTCCCGATCCCCGACGAGACCGCGAATCTGCGCTTCGGCCCGAATATTCACGACGGCCTGCTGGCACTACTGCCGCTGGTCGGCGTGTGGCGCGGTGAGGGGCAGGCGAACACTGTCGTCGACGGCGAGTACAACTTCGGCCAGCAGCTCATTTTCAGCCACGATGGCGAGAACTACCTGAAGTATGAGTCGCGCATCTGGAAGCTGGACGAAGAAGGCAAGCCGACCGGCCCTGACCAGCGCGAAACAGGATTTTGGCGCATTAACAACGAGGACGAGATTGAGTTCATCTGCGTCCACTCCACCGGCGTCACTGAGATCTACTACGGCAAGCCGGTTTCCGAGCGTGCATGGGAACTGCAGGCAGCCTCCACAATGGTCACTGCTACCGGTCCTGCATCCCTTGGCCCGGGCAAGCGCCTCTACGGTCTGATGCCGAACAATGATCTCGGGTGGGTAGACGAGCGCCTGCGGGATGAGGAGTTCGCTCCCCGCATGTCCGCGCAGCTCAAGCGCTACGCGGGCTAGGTTCTCCCCGCTTTACGACGGGCGTTGTGGGGCCCTACTGCGTCGCCAGCGCCTTGTCACACAGGTCGCGGAATTCCTTTTCCGCGATTGCATCCGGCTGCCGGATGGGCTCACCATCGATGGACTTAACCACGACCGCGATACGCACCGAAGACACCAGCCATACCGCATCGGCGGTGAATAGGTCCCCGGGCACCAGGACCGTCGGGGTGACTTTCCAGCCGCAGTTGGCGGCTGTTTCAAACAGCGCTGCCTGAGTTGTGCCCGGCAGCACTCCTTCACCGGGGTTGGGAGTCAGCAGTTCATTGCCGCGCTGAACGATGATGGTCGATGTTGGGCCTTCCAAGAGCTTGCCCTCTGCGGAGGTGAAGATGACATCGTCAAACCCCTTGGACTTGGCATAGCGCAAAGCGGCCATATTAGCTGCGTATGACAACGTTTTCGCGCCGATGAGCGCCCACGGTGCACGGGAGCCAAGGTCGAGCGAGAAACCGCGCTCTGCAAGCATGACCGATACCGGCTTCAGACGGTTTTCCGCCACCTTTTCCGCGGAGCTAGCCAAAACGTAGCCAGTCGGCTCTCCGGTGGACTCGCGACCACGCGAGTACACCCACCGCAACGTCGCATCCCCCTCAATTGACCTATCGCGCAACTCCTGTAGTGCGACCTCGGTAGCCGCCCGCCACTGCTGCAGATCTGGGGTTGGCAAATCCAGCATTAGCGCTGACGATGCGAATCGCTTCTCATGCCGGTCGGTATTACAGGTATGACCACCCCTGACCAGGAGTGTTTCAAAAACTCCGTCGCCGCGAATAGCTCCGAGATCATCCGCGTAGAGGAACGGCTGTCCTGCCTCGACAGCAATCGGGCCGCCGTCTGCGAAGACGTCGATAAGCACTAGAGAAGAAAGCGAATCCGTCATACACACAAGCTTAATCCATGCTTAATTTGAGGATTTCTGGTTAACATGAGGGAGTGAGTGTTGAGTATGTAAGTCCTTTGATGTCTCACGTGGCTGGCGCCGCTGCCCTCGAACTGGGCGGACAGATGGAAGGTTTGGAGAAGGCCTCAGAGAACGCCCCAGACGGAAACTCAGCGAAAAACGTTGAGCAAACCGCAGGGCAAGCTAGCGTGGCATGGCACTACGGCCGTCCGCTGGTAGAGCAACGTCATCTGCAGGAGGACTGCGGCGTAGTAGATCGCTCGTACTACCGCGTTATTGAGGTCACTGGCGAGGATCGCCTGACCTACCTCAACACACTTTTTTCGCAGAAGGTCGACGAAGCCGCTCCCGGCACTGTCACTGAAGCACTGAACCTGGATGCAAACGGTCACGTTCTCCATCACATGACGTTGACTGTTTTGGACGATTCCGTGCTTATCGACGTGCCCCCTGCTGGCTTCGACTCCCTGTTGAAGTACCTGAACATGATGGTGTTCTGGTCCAAGGTGGAAATTGCTGAAGTAGAACGGGCGATTATTTCCGTCATGGGGCCGAATGCCCCTGAGGTACTGGTAGCCGCTGGCCTCGCATTCCCGCAGGTGGGCAAAGCTACGACTGTGGGACATTCCTACGTCCGGCACCTGCCGTGGCCACGCGGCGGGCGTGTGGATGTGCTCGTGCGCCGACAGGATTTAGTCGGTGCTTGGGACGCGCTGGTGGCCGCTGGCGCCTCCCCAGTCGGCCTGATGGGCTGGGAGGCCGAACGCGTAGTCTCCTTGCGGCCCGAGCTGGGAATCGACGTAGACGAGAAGATGATTCCGCATGAGGCTCCCCGCTGGATTGCTTCTGAATTCGACACGGCTGCCGTGCACTTGGACAAGGGCTGCTATCGCGGCCAAGAGACGGTATCACGTGTCCACAATGTTGGTCGCTCCCCACGAGTTTTGGTGATGCTGCAGCTCGACGGCTCGGCCACCCTGCCGGAAACCGGCAATCCAGTGATGATGGGCAAGCGCGCCGTGGGCCGCGTGGGCACCGTCGTGCAACATGCCGATTACGGCCCGATTGCTTTGGCTCTGCTTAAACGCTCAGCTCAGGAGCGCGAGGGCCTTGTGGTGGGTGACTGCGCCGTGGCCGTCGACCCTTCCTCCATCGACCGCGTTGAGCAGCTGCCGCCGGGCCGTGTGGCCATCAACCGCCTGCGTGGGAAATAGGTAACAGGAAATAGGTAAAGCCACCAGACAGAGTGGTGAAAAAATAACTTTTTCCATTCTTTTTCAGAAAGGACATTTCCCCAGGTCACTACGCATATTGAGTTGCCTGAGCGCGAGGACACGACCCACTATGGGCCTCCCCGCGTAACCCCTTCGTCTAAAAATCAGCTATGGTGTCTTACAGGAATTAACGCAATAAGACATAAGTGGGTCGGCCGTATCCCCGTGCCGTCCCACGGATTACACAAGGGGGTCAGGCCATGGGTCGCGGCCGTGCGAAAGCAAAGCAGGCGAAGGTTGCCCGGCAGCTCAAGTACGATTCACCAGAAATGGATTTGGAACGTCTGCAGCGGGAACTCGTCGGCAAGTCGAACGAGTCCGATCGAGACGACTATTACTCTGACTGGGAGGAATGGGCCTCAGGCGCTGGTCGCGACAGCTAGCGCAAGCTAACCGCTGTCGTGTTTTCCGCAAAGCGTTTCTATTTCAATAAAGCAAGCACCCACCAACGATTCCGTTGGTGGGTGCTTGCTTTTGCTTCGTCGACTGCGTTTATGCTCGGCCGATTATGTTCGGCCGCGGCGAATCAATCCGAGTTACTGACTGCGTTTATGACAAAAATCGCCCGAAAAACGGCTCGAAAGTGTCATAAACTCATACAGTTTCACATTTGCAGCCCGTGGTTTTCTGGGATCTCCGTTGTGCAACCCGCATCCCGGCCGCCCGTCGCAGTAAACCGACGGCCGGCCGACGCTTAGAAGCGCGGGTGGCTGCCGCGCAAAACAGCCCCGTCCTCGCCCGCCTCGCTCTTGCGGACAGTACCCAGCTCCCAAGCGTTGATGTGGCGGGCAGTCAGCAGAGCCAGTGCACGATCGCGGTCCTCTGCAGAAACAATCGCAACCATACCAACACCCATGTTGAAGGTCTTCTCCATCTCCTCGCGGGAGACGTTGCCGAGCTCAGCAATGGTCTTGAAGATCGGCCCCGGGGTCCATGTTGCGCGGCTCATGTCAGCGGTCAGGCCTTCCGGCATGATGCGAACCATGTTGCCAGCCAATCCACCACCGGTGACGTGGCAGAAAGTGCGGACCTCGGCCTCGTTCATCAGAGCCAGGCAGTCCTTCGCATAAATCTTGGTTGGCTCCAGCAGCTCCTCCCCGAGGGTGCGGCCGAAGTCCTCGACGTAACCGTCGAGCTCCAGACCGGCCTTCTCCAGGAGAACGTAGCGAGCCAGCGAGTAGCCATTGGAGTGAAGTCCAGAGGACTCCATGGCGATAATGACATCGCCCTCACGCACGCGGTCCGGGCCGAGAAGCTTGTCCTCTTCCACGACACCGACGCCGGTAGCGGAGACATCGTACTCACCCGGTTCCATCACACCCGGGTGCTCTGCAGTCTCGCCACCAAGGAGGGCGCAACCCGCCTGGACGCAACCCTCGGCGATGCCGGAAACGATCTCGGCGACGTGCTCCGGCACGACCTTGCCAATTGCAATGTAGTCCTGCAGGAACAGCGGCTCGGCGCCGCACACAACCAGGTCATCGACGACCATGGCGACCAGGTCCAGGCCAATGGTGTCGTGCTTGCCGACGGCCTGCGCCACGGCCAACTTGGTTCCCACACCATCGGAGGATGCGGCCAGCAGCGGCTTTTCGTAGTTGCCCAGTGCAAACAGGCCGGCAAAACCACCGAGCCCGCCACGGACCTCTGGGCGAGTGGCCTTCTTGGCAATCGGGGCGAATAGTTCAACGGCGCGGTCGCCGGCTTCGATGTCGACACCGGCTGCAGCGTAGGAAGCACCAGAAACGTTCTCGGTCATTAGAGGCTCTCGCTTTAAACTTTCTCCCCCGGGCGGCGTTACTGCCGTATCCGGGAGTATTGGCGGACCGGGAACAAAGCAACGGCTGCAATCTACAGCACCGCTTGCGCTTCGTTCTCGGTTCAGTTCTCGTAGTTCATTCTAAGGAGGTTTCGAGGCTAATTGCTCGTTGCGGCTTTGGCAGCCTGGGCTGCCTGCATCCTCTCAACCGCTGCCGCATTCGGATTGCCCTCCGGCAGACCCAGCGGGTACTTGCCATCGAAGCAGGCACAGCACACTTCGCTCTTTGCCTGTTCGGAAGCGGCGACCATGCCATCGATGGAGACAAATCCCAGGCTGTCGGCACCAATCGCGGTTGCGATACCGGAGACAATGTCATTCTCATCGACACCGTTGGCCAGCAGCTCGCCCGGAGAGGCGAAGTCAATGCCGTAGAAGCACGGCCATTTCACCGGCGGTGCGGCGATGCGCACGTGCACTTCCTTTGCACCGGCCTCACGCAGCATGCGAATCAGGGCACGCTGGGTGTTGCCGCGGACAATGGAATCATCGACCACGACCAAGCGCTTACCGGCGATAACTTCCTTCAGCGGGTTCAGCTTCAGTCGGATGCCCAGCTGACGAATCGTCTGCGAAGGCTGAATGAAGGTACGCCCCACGTAGCCGTTTTTGGTCAGCCCCTGTCCAAACGGGATGCCCGATTCCTGGGCGTAGCCAACAGCGGCCGGGGTACCGGATTCCGGCACCGGCATCACCAGGTCACCGTCAGCCGGGAACTCACGTGCCAACTGGCGGCCCAGCTCAAGACGCACCGCGTTGACGGAGCGACCACGGATGTTGGAGTCCGGGCGCGCCAGGTAGACGTACTCAAAAATGCATCCAGCGTGGGCGGTCTCGGCAAAACGCTGCGAACGCACACCAGAAGCATCAATGGTCACCATCTCGCCTGGCTCGATCTCGCGGACGAACGATGCACCGACGATATCCAGCGCGCAAGTCTCGGATGCGACTACCCAGCCACCGGACAGGCGCCCCAGGCACAGCGGGCGCACACCGTATGGGTCACGCGCGGCGTACAGCGTCTCGCCATCGGTGAAAGTAAGACAGAAAGCACCCTTCAAACGCGGCAGCAGTGCCATCGCGGCCGCTTCTACATTGGTGCTGCAGCCGTAATCTTCGGGGTGGTCAATCTTGCCGGTTTCGTCGGCAAGCAAAGTGGTCATGATTGCGGAGTCACTGGGCAGCTCGCCCTCTTCACGCAGCAGGCCCTTGTCGACCGCCTCATGGAACAGCGTGAGGTGGTTGGTCAGGTTGCCGTTGTGCCCCAGCGCGATGTCCGTGCCGTCAGAGGCCATCTGGAACATCGGCTGTGCATTCTCCCACGCAGGAGCGCCAGCGGTGGTGTAGCGCGTGTGCCCCACCGCTACGTGCCCCTTCAGGGCGTCGAGCGTCTGCTCATCAAAAACCTGGGAAACAAGCCCGAGATCCTTGAATACGAGAATTTGGTCGCCGTCGCCGACTGCGATACCGGCGGCTTCCTGGCCGCGATGCTGCAGGGCAAACAGGCCATAGTAGGTGAGTTTGGACACGTCTTCGCCAGGTGCCCAAACGCCAAAAACGCCACATTCTTCGCGCGGGGATGTCTCCCCCAGATCGTCGTAAGGCGAAATTGGCAAAAGTTTGGACTTTGGTGCACCTGAAATGTTGGTATCGGCCACGACATTCACACTAATAGCCCCACCCGCCTAGGCACCAATTCAGCATCCCCCCCACGGGCTTTAAGAAATGCGCGCCACCGGCAGATGATTCCCAATTTCCGCCGCGCGCGTGCCCGACATATCGATGTGCGCCTGCACCTGCTCTAACGTGATCATTCCGCACGCGAGTCCCAGCCAAATCTCCGGCGACATCTCCACGACATTGGGCGGCGTACCGCGTGTGTGCCTGGGCCCCTCAATACACTGGACCGCGACGAAGGGCGGCACACGCACCTCGACGCTATGCCCCGGAGCCTCTTGGGCGAGCATCCGCACGGACAGACGTACCGCTTTGGCAAGGCTCGCACGGCTTAACGACGACCCCTGCGCCCCATCCGGCCCGATGAAGGAGGCAGCCTCTTGGTCAGATAGCAATTCGCGGCCGAGAAGCCGTTGCGCCGCCCAGGGTGCGGCGGTGGAAAGAGCGCTGCGAACGTCGAAAGGCGAGATTTTGGATACCATAACCTCATCCTAGAGTTATGCTTTCATATATGGATACGCAGTCAACTGAAAAAGCTGAACAGGTGCATGCTCCAGCGTCACCATCTCTTGTACTCCGTTTTATGGCATCGCCGACCGATGTCATTATGGCCGGAACCAATTCTGTCCACGGCGGCCGTGTGTTGCAGTGGATTGACAAGGCCGCTTACGCCTGCGCGACCGGCTGGTCGGGACGCTACTGCGTGACTGCGTACTTCGGTCACATTCACTTCACTCGCCCGATTCCCAGTGGCCACATTGTCGAGGTGCGCTCCAAGATTGCGCATACCGGCCGCAGTTCCATGCACATCGTCAACGAAGTGCTCTCGGCTGATCCGCGCGAGGGCAAGTTCACCCGCGCAGCTGACTGCCTGGTGATCTTCGTGGCCATGGATGAAAACGGTAAGTCGACTCCAGTGCCGAAGTGGGTGCCGCAAACGGAGGAAGAAGAGCGCGTTGAGAAGGCCGCTCTTTCCCGTTTTGAGCTTCGCCGCGACATCGAGGCCAGCATGCGCGCGCAGACCTACTCCGCGGACTCTTCCGCACCCGAACTGACCACTCGTTTCCTGGCAAAGCCGACCGATGTTAACTGGGGCGGAAACGTCCACGGCGGCACCGCCATGGAGTGGATCGACGAGGCTGCGACGGCAGTTACCACCAACTGGGCAGGGCGCCAGACCATTTCTGTCTACGCAGGTGGTATTCGCTTCTACAGCCCAATCCACATTGGCGACCTGGTTGAGGTGCGCGCACGCATCCTGCGTACAGGCACGACCTCGATGCACCTGTCGGTGCAGGTCTACTGCTGTGAGCCCCGCAAGGGTGTCGGTGGACTGCGCAAGGCACTGCACTCGACCATGACGTATGTCGCCATTGATGACGATTTCAACCCGCAGCCCGTACCGCACTTCCAGCCGACGACGGATGAGGACAAGCGCCTGCACGCTCACGATCTGTCACTGAAGGCGTTGCGTGACAAGTACAGCCCACTGCCGCTGATTGAGCGCGAACAGGACTAAGCCGCCTGGCTACCCGGCTTCCTGTTTTTCCACCAGATGGATAGGAACATCCAGCCAATCAGCGCGAAGGTGATGTAGGTGACGTACCGGTCAATCGTCTGCAGGGAGCCCTGGATGCTTGGGCCAAACTTCAGGCCCAAGTACAGGTAGAAGCACTTGAGCATCGCGGCACAGAGGAAGAGGTACACGCCTACTACCCAGCCGCGCACCTTCGCAATACCACCGATGGCCACGACAATCGTGGCCGGAATCGGCGAGAATGGCACAAACGATGCCAGCACACTCAGCCCGATGCGTTCATAGATGAAGTTCTCCATCTTCTTAAACCATCGCGGTGGGTGTCCGCCGAAACTCATCGTGATGAATTCCGTGCCCCACTTCTTGCCCATCCAGTAGAAGAACGGCATGAACTTGATTGTCGAAAGCGCCGCAATCACTACAACAGCGAAGAGGAGGAGCGGCCGGTCCTCGTTTTCCGACGCGAGAATCAGCACCGACAGATTCGATCCTGTCAGCCATGTGTGCAAGAACGTGTACTTGAGCAGCAAGACCGCACGGAACGGGATGATTGCAAAGCCGTACACGGCAACCAGCATCAGCGATGCATAGAGAAGCTTGTCTATTTTGTCCGGCTCACGCAGGAAGCTCGGCAGATCCTCACGAGGGTCGTGCTCGGCCTCGTTACGCATGTCGGGTGAAGTCATGAACCACAGTTTAACTGCACGCCCTCTTCTGCAGCAGGAGCCGCAGACTAGGCCATTACGTACGGCTCAGACGCACTCGCCAAGGACGACCGCAGCGCCGCCTACTATCCTGGGAAGATATGACCACCGATTCACCCGCGCCTGTACCCGCACAGCAGCCTCATGCAGCACGGTCTGAGTCTTCCTCACCATCGCTTGACGACGGCCAGGAGAACGCATCCTCACCGAGCATGCTGCAACGTGTTCGCGCCGCTATCCCGCCTGTGTCCATCCTGGTACTGACGGCGGTATTCCTCTTCGCCGGGTGGTTCACGCTCTTCGGTCCTATCAATGTTCTGGCTTGGCGTGGTGGCACGTTCCCCCGCACCGAGGCAGACCGCCCTTACTATCAGCAGGCTCTGAAGGATGTTGCGCGCTATCAGTACGAGGAGCAGCCCTCCCCTGAGGTTTACTTCGGCCTGGCGTGTGGCGCTACTGATGACGACATCCGCAGCGTTATCCCCAAGGTCGGCGAACACCCGAATTCAGACGCAGACCCAACTGCTGATGCAGATGCCGTCGCCGCCGCTGCTGCCACCAGGCCGGGTTCTGCACCTGCGGCTGCGAACGAGACTTCGAAACTGAATCCAAACCTTGACGCATTCGGCAACACGGTCGACTGCTCCGGTTCCTGGACTGCGCCATTCTTGTCATTCCTGCTCGCGTCCGCGGGTGTTCCGGTCTTTGATACGCCCGAGGATTCGGCTGCCACAACCGAGAACCCATGGCTGGTTACGGATGTCGAACAGCTCATGGATGCCTACAAGACACATGATGCTTTCGTCACCGACAAGGACTTCTCTCCTCAGGTGGGTGACATCATTTTCTACCGCTACCCCGCAGGCCTTGGGGTGCACGCCAACATGGTTGTCGCGGTTCAGGGTGACTGGGTCACCATCGGTGGCGATGAGCTTGGCAAGGTCGGTCTAGCTAGCATGACCCTGCGCAACCGAGGTGGCATCGTGGGTTACGGTGCCACGGGCTACTTCGAGCAAGCACCGCTGGACGCCACCAAATAGCCAAGTTTAAATAGGCAGGTTTTCCTCGATGAGGTCGCGCAGAGCATCGTCGTCAGGCGAGACCTTGGAGCGGAAACGGCCGATGACCTCACCCTCGGGCGAGACAACGAACTTTTCGAAGTTCCACTTCACATCCCCAGCCTCGCCGTCGGCATCCGGGGTTTCCTTAAGCAGCTTGTACAGTGGGTGCGCGCCATGGCCGTTGACCTTCGTCTTTTGGAAGAGCGGGAAGGTAACGCCGAATTCGCGCTGGCAGAACTGCTTGATTTCCTCGGCGTTGCCGGGCTCTTGCCCACCGAACTGGTTGCAGGGGAAGCCGAGGACGAAGAAGCCGCGGGGTGCGAATTCGTCGAAAAGTCCTTGCAGATCGTCGTACTGATCTGTGAAACCGCACTCCGAGGCGGTGTTGACGATAAGCAGAACGTGGCCTGCCCAGTCATTCATCGTTGCTTCGTTGCCGTCGATGGTGGTCACTGGGATGTCGAAGAGATTGCTCATAAACCCCACACTAGGGCAGTCCCCCGATAGCCGTCAGAGGTAGCGACTAGCCGACCTGCTCCATACCTTCAAAGAGCTCGCGGCCCAGCGGCACCGAAGAGTGGTTGACCGGCTGCGCACCCCCATCGACCGCCTGGTCAATGATGCCGACAACATCCTGGCGTAGCTTGTGCTCCCGCAGTTTCAAAGCGTTGACGGAGATGCGCACCGCGCGGCCCTTCTCCAGCGAGCGCTGCACCGAGGAGCGCACCGCACGGCGCCACCAACCGGCGCCGCCGAAGCCCTCGCCGATAGCCAGCACGCGAGTCGGATCAACAGCACCAGTGGTCAGGTCGCGGACACCATTTCGGTCCGCTGCCACACGGAAGCCCAGCTCCGGCAGCACGTTCATGGTCTCTGGCGACATGGTCCACTTCGGCGGTGCAAAGACGTCCGTCTCAAAACCCATCGCACGCATCTGGCGCGTTGCGGCGGTCAGGCGCAAACGCGCTTCATGTTCGCTTAACGACGCAAATTCCGCGCCTCGGCCTCGAACTGACTGATCGAACCCCGCGAGAACAATCTCGATGCCGTCATCGCTACGACGGCGGAGCCAATCCAGCACCGCCGGAGCTTCCCGCAACGACCAGTTTTTACCCGCATGCGGCGCTACCAGCAGAGACGGTGTAATACCGCGCTGTTCCATCGCTGCCACGAAACGAGCGACGTCGAGCAATGTGCCATCGCGCAAACCCGACACCGACACCAAAAGCGGCGAACCGACCACACCACCGTCAACAGTTACGAGCTCTTTGCCCGCTGGACGAATGACCTGGTCGGTCGTCCGAATCTGTTCTTGCACCCCACTGCCTGCCATGGATTCAACAAAAACAGGCGTATGTAAATTTTTGGTAACGGAGAGGACAAGGCTTGGAGAATACTCAGAAGCCTTTCAAATAAGAGTTCAAAAAGCGCCATCGCAGCACATCAATGTGCGTCTGCAGCGCGGATTATCCCCAATGCACAACCTCATCGAGAGCCAGTCCCTTGCGCCAACCGAACTTCTCCAAGTCACGCTCCTCGGCCAGGTGCGTTACTGGACCAATGCACAGCCAGGCCACCGGGCGCACGGGTGCCTCGACACCGACAAAGTCAGCCAGGAAATCCTCATGGTAGAAACTGACCCAGCCGACGCCGAGCCCCTCTGCCGTAGCAGCCAGCCACAGATTCTGAATAGCCAGCGCGACTGACATGAGGCCGGTGTCATCGACGGTGTCGCGGCCGAGAATGTTCTTGCCGCCACGGGTCGGGTCATAGGTGACGACGATGCCCGTTCCCGAGTCCACGATTCCTTCAATCTGAATCGGATTGAAGGTCTCACGCCGCTCGCCTTCGAGCTTGGCCGCGAATTCAGCGCGACGTCCGGCTACGTGGTCGGCAAACTGCTGCAGGCGGTCCGGATTCTGAATGATATGAAAGTCCCACGGTTGGGACAGCCCCACCGACGGGGCTGCATGGGCCGCCGCCAACACGCGCATCAATCGCTCCCTGTCCACCACTTCTCCGGCGAATTCGCGGCGCACATCCCGCCGCCGAAAAAGGGTGTGGTAGACGGCCAACTGATCGTCGGAAAGCGAATCGGTGTCAAAACCCTGCGCGGACAGCAGCGTGCGCATATCCATGCCGTTACTCCACCGCACCAGCAGTGTGGACAATCCAGGCGTACTCGAAGGCAGTCTGACGCCAGCGTTCGTAACGACCGGAAACACCACCATGACCTGCGGACATCTCGGTCTTGAGCAGGAACTGCCCCGGCTGACCTCCGACAACCTCGCGCAGCTTGGCGATCCACTTTGCCGGCTCCACGTAGAGCACGCGGGTGTCGTTCAAACTAGTAATCGCGAGAATCTTCGGGTACTTCGCATCGGCCGAGATGTTCTCGTACGGCGCGTAGGAGGCCATGTAGTCGTAGACCTCCGGGTCGTGGTAGGGATCGCCCCACTCATCCCACTCCACCACGGTCAGCGGCAGCTCTGGCATCAGCATGGATGTCAGGCAGTCGACAAACGGGACCACGGCCTGAATGCCCGCGAACCTATCGCCAGCAATGTTCGCGACCACGCCCATCAGCATGCCGCCCGCCGAACCGCCGAGTGCTACCAGCTGCTCGCGTGTGGTCCACCCAGAATCCAGCAGGTAGTCAGCGACGGCGACGAAGTCAGTGAATGTGTTCTTCTTCGTGGTTGCGCGACCGTTCTCCCACCAGCCGCGGCCCATTTCGCCACCACCGCGGACGTGTGCAATGACAAAAATCATCCCACGATCCAGCAGCGACAGTCGCGCGATGGAAAAGCCAGGATCCATCGAGGCTTCATAGGAACCGTAGCCGTAGAGCAGCGTCGGATTCGGCTTGCTCAGGTCCAGGTCCGCGCGGTGGATAATCGATACCGGAATCTGGGCACCGTCGGCTGCACTCACCCATTCACGCTTGGCGACGTAATCACCGCGATTAAACTTCCCGCGAATCTTCTGCTCCTTGAGCAGCACCCGCTTGCCCGAGGCAATATCAATCTGCCAAAGCTGCGACGGCGTGGTGAAGGAGCCGTAAGCGTAGCGCAACACCGGGGTGTCCCATTCAGCATTGCCGGTAGTGCCTGCAGAGTAGAGCTCTTCGTCGAAGTCGAGCTCGACGAAGTTCACAGCGGACGCTGGCACTGGAGCAGCAGCATGGCTTGTATCAGAGGCATCACCAGCGGAGCCAGCACCATCCTCATCCTGACCCAATACCGCCAGCGCCACACGGCCAATACCGCCACGACGGTAACCAAACGCGATGTGCCCAGCGAAGCAGTCGACGCCCTCAACGCGGACGTCATCGCGGTGCGGAACCAGCTCAGTGAGATCCGAAATGCTGTCGAAAGACCCCGCCGGCACCATGGCCAGTGCGAAGTTCGAACCAGTCATATTGTGTGTAATCAGCCACATATCCCGGCCGCTAATGACGGCGTGATCGATGTCGTATTCAACACCGGCCTCACGCGGGCGCACGCAGGTGAACTCACCGGTCGGGTCACTGGCGTCCAGGTACCAAACCTCGGAAGTAATCTTCGAGGAGCTCTCAATAATCAGGTACTTTTCGCTGCGTACCGTGCCGACTCCAACCCAGTAGGCCTCATCGGGCTCATGGAAGACACAGACATCATCCTCGGTGGAGGTGCCCACGCGGTGACGCCACACGGAATCCGGCCGCCAGGCTTCGTCGACCTTCTGGTAGAAGATCCACTCGGAGCCGACCCAGGTAGCACCTGCGGCGATGCCCGCAATTTCGTCATCAAGCAGTTCACCCGTGCGCAGATCCTTTACGCGCAGCGTGTAGCGTTCGTCGCCTGTGACGTCGGTGGAATAGGCCAGCAGATTGCCGTCCGCGGAGACGCTCGCTGCGCCGAGGGCGAAGAAATCATGGCCTTCGGCCAGCTCGTTGGCATCCAGGATGACCTGTTCTCCTGGTGCTGGGGCATCGTCGGCGATGGTCGGCGGCGTCCACGCGGCAAGACCGTCACCGGCCTCCGCACGCACGCGACAGCTCATCCCGTAGGACTTGCCCTCCTGCGTGCGCGAGTAGTACCACCAGCCGTTAAGGCGAGTTGGGACCGACATGTCGGTCTCCTGCACGCGCGACTTGATCTCCTTAAAAATCGCGTCCGCGGTGCCGTCAAGATCGGAGGTAAAAGCCTCCGTATAGGCATTTTCAGCCTCTAGGTAGTCGATAACCTCGGAGTTTTCCTTATCGCGGAGCCACTCGAAGTTATCGGTGAAGTCCCTTCCGTGGAAGGACCGAGTCACCGGCTTCCGTTGTGCACGGGGTGCGGGCAAATCCTTTTTTGCAGGCTTGCCGACGGATGCCGAGTCCAAGGTCACTTCGCTCACGCAGGTTCTCCAATCCAGTCCGAGAAGCGGCGGCCCGACAGTCGTTCGTAGGCCTCGACGTACCGCTCGCGAGTTGCTTCCACAACACTACCCGGCAGCGCCGGCGGCGGAGTGCCCTCGCCCTTCTTCCAGCCGGACTTGGAGCAGGTCAGCCAGTTTCGGACGTACTGCTTGTCGAAGCTCGGGTTAACCGAACCCTCCTGGTAGGAGTCGGCTGGCCAGTAGCGGGAGGAGTCCGGGGTGAGAACCTCGTCGGCCAGCACCAGGTTGCCGTCGGAGTCGAGGCCGAACTCAAACTTGGTGTCGGCCAGGATGATGCCGCGCTTAGCAGCCAGTTCAGCAGCCTGGGAGTAGATGCGCAGGGTGGCATCGCGAAGCTCTTCGGCGCGCTTCTGCCCCAGGGACTCCACAACGGCGTCGAAGGAGACATTCTCGTCGTGCTCGCCCAGCTCAGCCTTGGTGGCCGGGGTAAAAATCGGTTCTGGCAACTTGGAGCCCTCGACGAGGCCCTCTGGCAGCTCAATGCCACAGACAGTGCCGTTTTCCTTGTACTCGACCAGGCCAGAGCCTGTCAGGTAGCCACGTGCGACGCACTCGAATGGCAGCATGTCCAGCTTCTTGCACACCAGCGCACGACCTAGGCACTCCTCCGGAATGCGCTCATCGTCAGCCGGGCCAGCCATGTGGTTCGGGAAGTCAATCTCATCGAAGAAGAACACGCTCATCGCGGTGAGCACTCGACCCTTGTCAGGAATCGGGGTCTCCAGAATGTGGTCGAAGGCAGAAATACGGTCACTGACCACAAGCAGCAGAGTCTCAGGGTCAATCTCGTAGATTTCCCGGACCTTGCCCGCGGAAAGATGGTTATACGAGGAAAGTTCAGGTCGCATGGCGATAAAGTCTAAACCCCTATACGCCTTTGCACTCTATTGATACCTCCGGCCGCCACCCCAACTAGTGGGGATTGACGCAATTACCGTCGTCAAGCGGGAAAACTTTTGAGATTCCGGAGTGCTGCCCATCGAATTTTTCACAGGTGGACGACGGTGTTTGCCCCTCACCTCCCCCGCTCGGTAGATGACTGGACAAAAATATTTCTAAAAACGTGACAGAAAACACCGATACCAGTATTGTCTAAATTTAGTAATTCACGTCACACTTCAAGGATTTTGAAGGGAACAATCACATGGCAGCTCAGGCCAACAATAACTCTCTGCGCCGCGCAGTCGTCGTCGGTGGTAACCGCATTCCGTTCGCTCGTTCTAACAAGGAATACGCTAACGAGTCGAACCAGGACATGCTGACCGCCGCAATCGACGGTCTCGTCGCTCGCTTCGGTATCGGCGGCGAGCGCCTCGGCGCAGTCTCCGCCGGCGCTGTACTGAAGCACTCCCGTGACTTTAACCTCACCCGTGAGTGTGTCCTCGGCTCCGCACTGGCGCCGGACACCCCGGCTTTCGACATTCAGATGGCATGTGCCACCGGCATGGAAGCCCTCAACTCTGTCTCCAACATGATCAAGCTGGGCCAGATTGACTCCGCCATCGCCGGCGGCGTGGACACCACCTCCGACGCTCCGATTGCTGTCAACGACCGTCTGCGCAAGATCCTGCTGGAGGCCAGCCGCCAGAAGTCCACTCTGGACATGGCAAAGGTCTTCCTGAAGGCTCGTCCGTCCGACCTGGCTCCAGACACTCCGTCGACCGGCGAGCCACGCACTGGCCTGTCCATGGGTGAGCACCAGGCAATCACCACCGCCAAGTGGGGCGTTACCCGCGCCGAGCAGGACGAGCTCGCCGCCGCTTCCCACCAGAACATGGCAAACGCTTACGACGAGGGCTTCTTCACTGACCTCGTCACCCCGTACAAGGGCGTTTCCCGCGACACCAACATGCGCCCGGACTCCACCCCGGAGAAGCTGGCCAAGCTCAAGCCAGTCTTCGGCCGCGGCCTGGAAGCAGAGCCGACCATGACCGCCGGTAACTCCACTCCACTTACCGACGGCGCCTCCGCCGTCCTCGTCTCCACCCCGGAGTGGGCCGCTGAGCGCGGTCTGCCGGTGCTTGCCGACGTCGTCGATTCCGAGGCGGCCGCAGTTGACTTCGTCCACGGCGACGAGGGCCTGCTGATGGCTCCGGCTTACGCCACCCCGCGCCTGCTGGCCCGCAACGGCTGGACCTTCGACGACTTCGACTTCTTCGAGATCCACGAGGCCTTCGCCGGCACTGTCCTGTCCACCATGAAGGCATGGGAGGACGAGGAGTTCTGCCGCACCAAGCTCGGACTGGAAGGCCCGCTGGGCTCCATCCCGCGCGAGAAGCTCAACGTCAAGGGCTCTTCTCTGGCAGCCGGCCACCCATTCGCCGCTACCGGCGGCCGCATTGTGGCAGCCCTCGCCAAGATGCTGCGCCAGAAGGCAGACGAGACCGGCAAGACCACTCGCGGCCTGATCTCCGTTTGTGCTGCGGGCGGCCAGGGTGTTGTCGCAGTTCTCGAGGCTCGCGTCTAAAAGCGCACCACCGATAAAGACACTTTTACTTTCAAGGAGAATTTTCCATGACCGATAAGTACCAGGAACTCGTCAACGGTGGTCCGCTCACTGGACTGGCTAAGGCCGCTGGCCTGCCGCAGCCACCGTTCCTGCGCCGCCACAAGCCGGGCGGTCCGCTGCTGAACAACGACAAGGTGCTCGTCACCGGCGAGGGTGCAGATGCAGACGCAGTTGCAGCTCAGCTGGCTGAGTGGGGTCTGCAGGTCCGTCGTGGCAACGCCGCTGACGACAAGATTGGTGCCATTGTCCTCGTCGCCACTGAGGCCAAGCGTCCGGCAGAGCTGCAGGGCCCAGTGCTCGCTGCTGCAAAGCACATGCGCAAGCTGGACAAGGGTGGTCGCATCGTCACCGTCTCCCGCGCCAAGGATGCTCACCACAACGCAACCCCGGCCGAGATCGCTGAGAACGCTGTCGCCGGTGGTATCGAGGGCCTGATTCGCTCCCTCGGCCACGAGGTTCGTGGCGGCTCCACCGCCAACGGCATCCTCGTTGCTCCGGGGGTCTCGGTCACCGCGCCATCCGTGATTTCCTCCCTGCACTTCTTCCTCTCCGGCCGCTCGGCCTTCATCGACGGCCAGTTCCTCCGCGTCACCTCCGACGCGGGCGAGATCCCGTCCGACTGGGATAAGCCGCTGGCTGGCAAGGTTGCCGCTGTCACCGGTTCCGCCCGTGGTATCGGTGCCGCTATCGCTCGCCAGCTCAAGGCTGACGGCGCAGAGGTCATCGTCATCGACGTTCCACAGGCGGGCGAGGCTCTGTCCAAGGTTGCCAACGAGCTCGGTGGCCTGGCTCTGCAGCAGGACATCACTGCCGACGACGCCGGCAACGCCATTGCCGATGCCGCTGTGGCCCGCTACGGTCGCCTGGACATCGTCATCCACAACGCAGGCATCACCCGCGACAAGATGTTCGCCAACATGGACGACGCCAAGTGGGGCTCGGTCATCGCCGTCAACATCGAGTCTCAGCTGAAGATGAACGAGCAGCTGCTGAACCACAAGGCCTTCGAGAAGGCTCCGCGTATTGCCACCATGGCTTCCACCTCCGGTATCGCAGGTAACCGCGGCCAGACCAACTACGCCACCTCCAAGGCCGGCGTTATCGCAATGGTCGAGGCTTACGCTGAGGAGTTTGCTAAGCGCGGCGGCAACATCAACGCTGTTGCTCCGGGCTTCATCGAGACCGACATGACCGCTGCTATTCCGTTCGTCAACCGCCAGGTTGCTCGACGCGTGAACTCGCTGCAGCAGGGTGGCCAGCCGGGCGATGTCGCCCAGGCAATCGCCTTCCTGGTCTCCGACCGCGCTCTCGGCGTCAATGGTCACGTCCTGCGCGTCTGCGGTCAGAACATCGTCGGCGCCTAAGCGAAGTCGCGGCTTCCGCATAGGCTCCCGATAAGGAGGAAAGAGGAAAACTTATGGCTAAGACCCTGGATGCCATTCCCAATCTGGTTCCGCTCTACGCCAAGGCAGCTGCTGGTTCGGCGAAGAAACGCCCGAACTCCACCGAAATCAAGGTCGATGAACTAGTGGTCAAGGGCGTCACTGTCGATGCCGACCGTGACCAGGACTTCCGCGACGTCGTTGGCGCCCCGAAGTCTGAACAGGCTTTCTTCGGCCACATCCACGCCCTAATCATGCCCATCCAGATGGAGCTAATGGCTGCGGATGATTTCCCGCTGCCGATGATGGGCCTGGTCCACACCGAGAACACCTACCGCGAAATCTCGCCTGTCACACTCGGTGGCAAAGTTGATATCGCGGTGAAGGTTGCCGCATTCCGCGCTCACCGCTCGGGCACTGAGGTTGTTCTGGAGTCAACTGTTACATCGTCCACATCCGGCGCCACCTTGGTCGAGGAGCAGTCGGTGTATCTGGCCAAGGGCGTTCGCCTGAAGGATGCCGAGGGCTTCGAAGAGGTCCAGGCACAGCGTGAGGCCATCAAGTCCGGCGCCGAGACCATCAAACGCGAGCAGTTCAAGGTTCCCTTCCCCACCGCTCAGTGGAAGCTGGCTGGCAACACCGGCCGCAAGTGGGCCAAGGTTTCCGGTGACTGGAACCCGATTCACATCACCTCTGTCTCCGCGAAGGCTCTGGGCATGCCAGCAGCGATTGCACACGGCATGTACACCGCCTCCCGCGCGCTGGCTGAGGCACAGGTTCTGCCGGGTCAGTCGTACGAGTTCCAGATTTCCTTCGGTGCGCCGGTCGTTCTGCCGACCACCATCAATGTCGCACTCACCCACACCGGTGACGGTGCAGGTGCTGCTCACAACCTGACTGAGGGCAGCTCCAACATCGGCCGCGCAGTCAACATTGTCGCGTGGGATCGCAAGAAGAAGCGTCCGCACTTCACCGGAAGTGTTCGTCCGCTGAAGTAGTTGATGCGAAAGCGCTGTAGAAAACGCCGCGCTTTGGAAAACCAGTCTCCTCATCGACTGGGCCTTTCCAAAGCGCGGCGGTTTTGTTTCCCTGTTGTGCTTTTGCCCGGGGCACGACTGGAGCCCCCTCCGAGAGACACCACCTCCTCCCTCTCCCCCCGGCCGGCAACCCCGCCACTTTCCCGCCTTGAAGATCAGCTGCTGGGTTTTTCCGCCGTTAATGAAGAGTCGCGGCTTTACTTCGCAATTGCGTGACTAAGCACTTTTCAACCGCATGTAGGCAACGCCTTGTTGACACCCCATTCACTCCTCTATTTTATGTTCAATCCATTGAACATAGGAGGTAATCGAGTGTCTTCATCATCGAAGACGCCGCTGACTTTCACGGAACTCCCACCGGAGGAGTCACCCCGAATCGTGTACTTCTCCAGTGCTTCTGAAAACACTCACCGGTTCGTCCAAAAGCTGGCTCAACCAGCAGCACGCATCCCGTTACATCCGCGAAAAGACGGAATGATTCGCGTTTGCAGCCCATTTGTCCTGATCACACCGACTTATGGTGGCGGATGTCGGCGCCGCGCGGTACCTAAGCAAGTCATCGCTTTTCTCAACGACGAAACCAACAGGAGTTTCATCCGCGGTGTCATCACCTCGGGCAACACAAATTTCGGCACCGACTTTTGCATAGCCGGAGCCATCATTTCTGCAAAATGCCAGGTTCCGGAGCTATACCACTATGAGCTACTGGGGACAGACCACGATGTGGAGAACGTCAAAGAGGGCCTGGAAAAATTCTGGAGGAGCGCTACTTCTTGAACATCTACAGCTATTCAACTACGCCACCGTCTTTTCGAAAGGACCCAGCTGCCCGCCTTCGGCCAATCAACTGGAACCGAGTGCAAGATGACAAAGATCTCGAAGTGTGGAATCGCCTAACAGCAAATTTTTGGCTGCCCGAAAAAGTTCCGCTGTCCAATGACCTTGCAGACTGGCGACGTCTCACCGATCTAGAACGCGAGCTGACCATGAAGGTCTTCACCGGACTGACCATGCTCGACACAGTCCAGGCGTCTGTCGGGGAGATTTCCCAAATTCAAGATGCCCGCACCGAACATGAAGAGGCCGTCTACACGAATATCGCTTTCATGCAAGCAGTGCATGCAAAGTCTTATTCTTCAGTATTTTCTACGCTATCCAATACCCCTGACATCGACGCTGCCTACCAATGGGCAGTCGCCAATGACATCCTGCAGGCTCGGTCAAAAGCTGTGCTCAAACACTATTACGGCGACGTTCCACTCAAGCGAAAGGCGGCAGCAACGCTTCTTTCGTCCTTCTCGCTCTACGCCGGCTTCTACCTCCCGCTGCACTTCGCATCACGTGGCATCCTGACCAATACCGCCGACATGGTGCGCCTGATTCTGCGTGACAAAGCTGTTCACGGCTATTACTCCGGCTACAAATTCCAGCGAGGCGTAGAAACCTACGACACCGCCACGCAAACGCAGATGAAGGCTTTCGTCTTCGAGCTTCTCGACGAGCTATACCAGCTCGAACTAAGGTACTCCGAAGCCCTATACCAACCACTCGGGCTTTACGACGACGTTGCCAACTTCATTCGATACAACGCCAACAAAGCGCTCATGAACTTGGGTTACCCGCAGCGGTTTAACCATGATGAGACCGCATTCAAGCCCGAGATTCTCGCCGCCCTCACCCCGGGGTCAGATGAAAACCACGACTTTTTCTCCGGTTCTGGCTCCGCATATGTCATCGGAAAAGCCGAAGACACCGCAGATGAAGACTGGGATTTCTAAATCCACGTCTTTCCCCATACATCCTAAGAAAGGAACATTCGCATGACTGCACAGATTTCTATCCTGGTAGGAAGCTTGCGTCGAGCCTCCTATGCACGAAAGATTGCACTCAAGGCAGCCACGTACTTCCCCGATGACTTCAAAGTCGACATCGTCGAGATTCGTGACCTCCCTCTCTACAACTTCGACTACGACGACCCCGCAGTGTCCGATATTGCGACTCCCGCGGAATACACCAGTTTCCGGGAAACCATTAAAGCCAGCGATGGCATCCTATTTGTCACCCCAGAAAACAACCGCACAATTCCTGCAGCTCTGAAGAATGCCGTTGACATCGGATCTAAGCCCAACGGTGATGTGGCATGGAAGAACCTGCCCGCGGGAATTATCAGCCACTCCGTCGGCCGTATGGGCGGTTATAGCTCTCAGAAGAACTTGCGACTCGCGCTGTCGTACTTCGACATGCCGATGCTCGGTCAGCCAGAGGTCTTCCTGGGACAATCGCCAACACTCATTGACGAACAAGGAGAATTCACGTCGTCAAGCACTGAGGACTTTGTTCGCGACTACATCAACAGATTTGCAGACCTAGTTCGCGAGCAGAGCCCACGCCACTAACTGAAATCCCCTAATCAGCGCAGCGTTACTGGGGATATCGCCGTATGAAGATTCTTCACTGACTAGGATCAAACGCTGCGTTCTCTGCGCGGTTAGGCGCTCGTCGTTAGGCTCATTTTCATGACTGTTTCTATCTCGGCCGTGATCGCGCTTAACGACGACCCCCGCGCCGCTGCGCGGTTTTACGCCGAAGGTTTTCACTCCAACATCAAGCCCAACTCCACCACGCTCACCATCGGCGGGATGGACTTTGAACTCATTGAGAACGGGAACCGCCGATTAACCCCCGCTGTGTCTTTTATGGTGCGATTTGCCCCTGGTCAGGAAAACCAGCTGCGCAGACTGTGGGAGCATCTGATGGCGGGTGATGAAACCATCAGCGGTGGTGCTACGCTCATGCCCCTGACCAGCTACGATTTCTCGCCGCTCTTTGGCTGGTTGGTCGACGGCAATGGGGTCAACTGGCAACTGATGATTGATTCCTTAACCAGCGGGGCTGCAAGCACGGACGCTGCCGCAAAGACAGCGAATCCCGCCGTTATTCCCTACTTCATGTGGACAGGCGGCGAACCACAGGCTGCCGCCGCCACCGAGGTATACAACCGGCTTTTCGGGTCAGGGAATTTCATGACGCTCGACTCGCCGGGCATGCACAATTTCACCTTCGGCGACGGTGTGGCGATGCGCCTCTCCAGCGATTCGGCCGAAGAGGTCGAAAGCGCCTGCCAAGCGCTTGGCCTAACAGGCGCTGAGGTTGCCGAGGGCACGGAAGCCGTCGTCAAGCCTGACCGATTCGGCGTGTACTGGACGCTCTAGCGTTACTTACGGGTCAACGCGATTGCCGCGCCGACGACGGCTAACAGAACTGCACCAATAGAGAACCACATCATGTTGGAAGAGCCGTCATCCTCGTTTTCTTCGGTGCCCTTCGGATTCTGCTGGCTACTAGTCGGGGCCTCGCTACTTGGCGACTTGTGCGCGACCTGTTCAAAAGCTGGGCCCGGAATCTTCTCGCCGACCAACTCCGTGGTCAGCTGGTAAGTCACCGGGACGTTTTGAACACCCGCGACATCGTGGGATTGACCGGCACCCCAGCTGTTGTTGAAGAAGACAACGATGTACTGGTCGCCATCCAACCAGGCTCTTTCAGCCTCGTAATCGCCCGACTTTTCACTATCTTCGCCGATCCGATTGCGATAGTTAATCCGGGCCGAGTTACCAAATGTAGTCTCTTCACCGATCTGGTGTTCATTGGCCGGACGGTTTTCCTCGCTGCCGGCGAGCTGGCGTGCCGAGTTCAGCGTCTTGATATCCAGGCCGGAGATCTGTGCAAGCTTGTCCGCTTCTGGGGCGTCAATGAGTTTGACGGCGCCGCGGAGCTGCTGCCCATACTCGGACTTGATCTTGTACACGTGTGTCTCACCAGGAACGATGTCGGCCGTGACGCTGCTGATGCTGTCGGCAGTAAGTTCCGTGGCGTCATCGAACCACGAACCTGGGGTGACCTTCTTAGCCTGATCCGCTTCCGGTGTCGCGGGCGGAGGGGTCAAGCTCTCCTTGTCGGACGGGAACGCCTCCGGCACATCAGTCAGGTTTTCGTTGGCGAAACGCTTGATGGTTACTTCTGCAGGAATGTCCTGACCTTCGAAGGGGCCTCCTTTTCGGGCCACGGAGAACACCATATTGCCCGACTTACAGTCCCCCTCCGCTCCTCCGGACTGCTTGGTTGTTATCGATGCGAAAAAGGGGCCATTGGAGTCGATGATGCCATTGCCGAAATCATTGGCAAGGAAGCAACTGCTGTCGTCCAAATGCATAGTGAGCGCGAAGTTGCGGACATCTAGGTCCATCAAAGTCGCGCCTGACGACGCTCCCGGCACCGTGGCCGCACTAATTGCAAGCCGCTCTCCCTCAGCAACCGGGACGGAGAAGTACTCAGCACCGTCGCCTTCCTGATTACCGATGCTGCGCTCGGACTCAGGAGTCTTTTCCCGCAGCTTGGTCGAGAACGTTTCCACGTCGGCAGGCACCTGGGTAGCGCTCGTAGGAGCGTCGCCGCCCTGTATCTCTTGCGCGCTGGACTGCGCGGTGCGTGCGGTGCGGGTCGCCAGCGTCTTCATGGACTCAGCCAGCGAATCGGAGTCCTGGGCGTCCAGGTACTCACCGCCAGTGGCCTCAGCAATGCACTCCAGTTCAGCACGTGCGCCCGCATCAACGAGGAAACCAACTGTGTTGATGACCAGGTCAATGCCCTGCTGCTTGAGTTCCTTGGCTACCTCGCACACCGGTGGCGGAGCACAGGTGTCCTCACCATCGGAGACCAACACAATCGAACGTTGCCCTTCTTTCGGCAACTCATCGGCAGCCTGACGCAGCGCAGGCCCCATCGGGGTGTGGCCGGAGGCTTGGACCTTTCCTACTTCAGCAGGAATCTTCGCCGAGTTACCCGCCTGCACGGGCAGCAGCGTGGTGATGTCCTGACAGCCAGCTTCCCGCTCCTCCGGCGAATTGCCAACTTCCGTGCCGTAGACCATGAACCCAATTTCGGAGTCCTCTGACACCGATCCCGCGAACTTACTCGTGGCAGTCTTCGCTGCCTCCATTCGGGTCTGGCCGCCCGCGTCGTCGGCAAGCATTGACCCTGAAGCATCCAGGATCACCATGGTTGGCGAGATAGTACTCGCGGCCTCTTGCGCCTGTGCACGCCCTGTTGTGATTCCCGCAAAAGAGCCTACGAGCACCAGCAGCATGGAGATGGAGAGCACGACCGCTGAGAGTTGTCTTCTTCTGATCATGTGGTCGGTTCCTTTTCTTCAAGCGTAAATCTTCAAGCGTAAAAAGAACGTTACATGACAAAAGTATGTCTGATTCTCAAGATAATGACTGGGCAGACCCCAAAAATTACGGGCGCCAAATATGATTACGGGCTGCAAATGTGAAACTGTATGAGTTTATGACACTTTCAGGCAATTTTTCAGGCCATTTTTGTCATAAACGCAGTCAGTAACTTGCATCGCCCTGCCGCCGCTGACATAAACGCAGTCAGTAACTCGCATTGGGATAAGTAGCAAAAGATGCCCACCGGTCGACCCGCCGAACGGGCATACTTTTTGTCTATTAACCAGCTCCCCCTAGCGGGACTCCAACCACGCCACAATGTCGGAGTAGACCTCTTCCTTATTCAACTCGTTGAGAATCTCATGGCGACCATCCGGATAGACCTTAAAGCGCACGTCCTTCTTGCCCGCGTTCAGGTATTTGCCCACGACCTCAGTCACACAGGCAGCGCCACCCGCCGGATCAACGGCACCGGAAACCACGAAAAGCGGCAGCTCATCAGGCGCTTTCTCATAGGCTTCAGGCGAGTTCGCGTAGTGCGTGCCGACGAGAAGGTCGCGGAAAAAGGCATTGGTGGGAACGAAACCACACTTGTCGTCCGCAATATAAGCATCGACAATCTTGTGGTCGCGGGTGAGCCAATCAAACTTAGTGCGGCGCTCAAAGTCCTTGTTGTAATCAGCAAAGGTGAGAGTGTTGAGCAGCTTGCCCGGCGCGGTAGGACGAATCTTAGCCAGCAGGTTTGCCACCTTCATTCCCGCGTCGCCCTTAGCCCCTGGCCACGACACGGTGCCCATGATAATGACGCCGGTGAGCCCCTCGCCGTACTTGGCGATGTAGTTACGAGTCAGAAGCGACCCCATGGAGTGGCCGAGAATATAGTGCTTGCTGCCTGGGAATTCAGCATCAACGTACTGGCGCACCGCGTGGAGGTCTTCGAGAATCAAGTTCCAGCCACCGTAGTCAGCGAAGTAGCCCGGGATGCCAGCATCCGTCTTGGTCATACCGTGGCCGCGATGGTCGTGCGCGACGACGGCATAGCCCTGGGATACGAGGTACTCGGCGAACTTGGCGTAGCGGTTGGCGTACTCGACCATGCCGTGGACAATCTGCACCACTCCCTTAGGAGTAATGGGCGCGCCCTTGTCATTTTCTGGAACCCAGCGCAACACATTCAATGTGGCACCTGGGCGAGAAAGCGAAGTCCTAACAGCCGATGTCACGTCGGGCACCTTTCGCGTAGAGGTTTCGATACTTACCGCTCATCGTACCGAGGAAGTTGGCTGCTCACTGGCGCTTTCGCCAACAAACAAAGAAAAACTCTGCCCCCAAAGTGACAGAGTTTTTCAAGGGACCTTGCGTCTTTACGTTTTTGCGTTTACGCGTTTCGCGCGTGACGCTCGCGAAGCTACAGAATCTCGCCCGGCTTGTAGGTCGCGGCCTCTGGGTACTTGTCCACGACAGCCTGCACACGTGCAACTACGCGGTCAACCTGGGATTCCGCGGCACCGATGAACGCATGGCGGTTCGCCAGAGCGTCGGCAAGCCCTGCGGCATCCAGCGGGAAACGCTCATCTGCAGCGAGACGTTCAGTGAGATTCTGCTCAGCGCCCTTTTCGCGCATATCCAGTGCGGTGGCGACGGCGTGCTCCTTGATAATCTCGTGGGCTTCCTCGCGGCCCATACCAGCGCGAACGGCTGCCATGAGGATCTTGGTGGAAGCCAGGAACGGCAGGTAGCGCTCCAGCTCACGGTCGATCATGGCCGGGAATGCACCGAACTCGGACAGGACGGTGAGGAAGGTTTCGAACATGCCGTCCATGGCGAAGAAGGCATCCGGCAGTGCAACGCGGCGAACCACGGAGCAGGAAACGTCGCCTTCGTTCCACTGAGTACCGGCGTACTCGGAGAGCATGGTCATGTAACCACGCAGAATGACCTGGAAACCGTGGACGCGCTCACAGGAGCGGGCATTCATCTTGTGCGGCATGGCGGAAGAACCGACCTGGCCTTCCTTGAAGCCCTCGGTGACGGTCTCATTACCGGCCATCAGGCGGATGGTGGTGGCCAGCGACGCCGGGCCTGCGCCCAGCTCGACCAGTGCGGACAGAGCGTCGAAGTCGAGGGTGCGCGGGTAGACCTGACCAACGGAGTCAAAGACGCGGTCGAAGCCGAGGCCTTCAGCGATTTCGTTTTCGAGGGAGGCCAGTGCGGACTCATCACCGTCAAGCAGATCCAGCATGTCCTGGGCGGTACCCATCGGGCCCTTGATGCCACGCAGTGGGTAGCGGGAAATCAGGTCTTCTACGCGCTCGATGCCCAGCAGCATCTCGTCCGCAGCGGAGGCGAAGCGCTTGCCCAAAGTAGTTGCCTGCGCGGCGACGTTGTGGGAACGACCCGCCATGACCAGCGACTGGTACTCGGAGGCCTTCTCAGCAGTGCGGGCGGCAACGGCAACGGCCTTGTCACGCACGACCTTCAGCGACTGCAGAACCTGCAGCTGCTCGACGTTTTCAGTCAGGTCTCGTGAGGTCATTCCCTTGTGAATGTGCTCGGTGCCAGCCAGTTCACAGAACTCTTCAATGCGGGCCTTCACATCGTGGCGAGTAATACGCTCACGGGCGGCAATGGAGTCGAGGTCAACTTGGTCGATGACCTTCTCATACGCCTCGATAGTGCCCTCCGGAACCTCAATTCCGCGGGCGACCTGGGCCTTCAAAACTGCAATCCAGAGCTTGCGCTCGAGGATGATCTTGTACTCAGGGCTCCACAACTCCGCCAGAGTCGCAGAGGCGTATCGGTTAGCAAGGACGTTTGCAATCTTCTTTTTCTCAGCCACGCCCTCAAGTATTCCATGACCCCGGCATCCGCGGTTATCTAGGCCATGGGTGACCACGCATTTCTTCCACGCCTTCGTTGAATTTGCGCATCAATCGCACGAACTCCACGAGCTCCGAGTCCTCCCAGTCATGCGTAATGTCATCGACGGTTTTCTTACGCGCCTCGATTTCCCGGTGCAGCAGCTCTAGCCCCTTGTCGGTCGCGCTATGCACCTTCGCGCTTGACGACGGCGCGGACCTCTTCGCGATATACCCCTGCCGCATGGCGGCGGCCAGCTGGCGGTGCACCGTAGAAATGTCCAGCCCCAGCGCATCGGAAAGCTCAGCGACTGTCATATCCGGCTGCGCTTCCAGTCGTGCCAGTAGTGCTGCGGCGGAGCGATCCAACAGGATGCCCTTGCGATGTGGTCGGTAGCCACTGGAGCTCACCCGAGATAGCAGCATGTTCTCGTAAACGAGCGCGGCTAGGTCGTCGTTTCGCACGATGGCAGTCAATCCTCTTGTCGCCTATATGTCGGCCCTTTAATGGGCCTGCGGGATGTATCTGTTTGCTGAACAGCTCCTATTCTAGCGCGCCGCGGATGGGGTTAAGGCCGAAAAAGCGCGTTTGCATCATACAAATCAATTGTTATAATTCGACCCCTAACTGCATTTTTGCATAATACAAATGCCGGGAAGCAGTTTTGCCACAGCACTAATTCCACGATCGTTTTCAAACGAGAAAAGAGACCGTATTTTCAGCATGACAACGCATACGACCACGCAGAACAGGCGCAGACAGAACGAGCAGGACGAGCAGCACGGGCAAGACAAGCTCTTCTCCCCCGCGTTCATCATCAGCTGGCTGATTAACTTCAGCATGTACCTGGTGTTCTACCTTTCAATCACGGTCATGGCGCTCTACGCCGTCCAGCGCTTCTCCGCCTCAGATGCCGCCGGTGGCTTCGCTGCCAGTTCTTTCGTGGTCGGCGCCACCATCGCGCGACTCTTTTCCGGCTACTTGGTGGACACCTTCGGTGGTCGCAGAATCATGCTTGGCTCGCTCGCTGTCATCGTGGCAGCCTGTGCCGCCTACATTTGGGCCGCATCCCTGCCGGTCCTGATTGCAATCCGCATCATCCACGGCCTGACCTACGCATTAGCTTCCACCGCCGTGATGGCCGCCGCCCAGACCGCTATTCCGGCTTCGCGCCGCGCAGAGGGAACTGGCTATATCTCGCTCGGCACCACCCTGGCCACCGCGATTGGCCCAGCTCTCGGCCTAGCCCTTATTGGCTCGGTCGGCTACAGCGTCCTCTTTGCCACAGCCCTCGGCCTGTCCATTGTCGGACTGGTGCTAGCACTCGTTCTGCCACAACACAACGGGCCCACCACTGCGGAAACCAAGGCCGAGGTCACCGAGGATTCGTCGGCAAGCGAGACGAAGCGCACATTTTCCTTCGATGACATCATGACGCCGAGAGTGGTGCCGATCGGCCTGTTCATGCTGCTCATCGGCCTGGCGTATGCGGGCGTGATTACGTTTTTGAACCGATACTCTCAGCTGGGCGGCCTGACTAGGGGCGCCAGCTTCTTCTTCATCGCCTATGCGGTGGCGATGATGGCAGCACGCTTCTCGCTGGGACGCCTACAGGATCGCCGCGGCGACAACCCGGTAATTGCCATCGGCCTGGTGTGCTTCACCATCTCGCTCCTTGTTCTGGCTTTCGCAACCTCTGACTGGCACGTCATCGCCGCTGGCGCGCTCTGCGGCCTGGGCTACGGCACGCTGATGCCGGCGTGCCAGACCATCTCCGTACACCTGGCGCCGGCGCACAAGTTGGGCACGGGTATCTCTACGCTGCTCTTGCTTGTCGATGCAGGCATCGGCCTCGGCCCAATCGTGTTGGGCTCGGTAGCTGCCACGATTGGCTTCGACAAGATGTACGCAGGCCTGGCGGTTGTGGTGGTTCTCGCGGCCGTTTTCTACTGGTTCGTACATGGCCGCAAGCCTGTTGCGCAGCGCCATCGCGTGGATCTTTAGAACTAATTGGTGTGCAGTCACTTTTTACAGGTGAATATCGGACAAGGAACACCGATAGCAGTTATGTGTCGTGAGTCACCTATACTTTCCCCCATGACTGAATCATCCACACCACAGAGCATGATTTCGATTGCCGAGGTGAACAAGCACTACGGCGATTACCACGCTTTGCGCGACATCAACCTGGAAATCCCAGCTGGCCAGGTCGTAGTTATCCTCGGCCCCTCCGGCTCTGGTAAATCCACACTGTGCCGAACCATCAACCGCCTGGAAACCATCGACAGCGGCGAAATTCGCATCAACGGCAAGCTCCTTCCCGAAGAAGGTAAGGAACTCACCCGCCTGCGCGCTGAGGTCGGCATGGTCTTCCAGCAGTTCAACCTCTTCAGCCACATGACCATTCGCGACAATGTCACGTTGGCCCCACTGAAGGTCCGCAAGATCTCCAAAGCCGAGGCCCGCGAGCGTGCGGACAAGCTGCTCGCCCGTGTCGGCATTGCGGAACAGGCTGACAAGTACCCGGCGCAGCTCTCCGGCGGTCAGCAGCAGCGCGTCGCCATCGCACGCGCCCTGGCCATGGACCCGAAGGTCATGCTTTTCGACGAGCCCACCTCCGCGCTCGACCCGGAAATGATCAACGAGGTCCTCGATGTCATGACCGACCTGGCCAAGGGCGGCATGACCATGGTCTGTGTCACCCACGAGATGAGCTTCGCCCGCCGCGTGGCCGACCGCATCCTGTTCATGGCCGACGGTGCGATTGTCGAAGACACCGACCCGGAGACCTTCTTCACCAACCCGCAGAGCGATCGCGCCAAGGACTTCTTGGCCAAGATCGTCGGACACTAGGCGGGGCTGGTCACCATGAAGCTTTCACTATTACGAGGAGGCCGGGGACGCAGTCGCAACCAGGGCCGCCGAGGTGTCGTCGGCAAGCGAGTTGCGGCGGCTGTCGTAGCTGTTGCCACGACAATGAGCCTCGCGGCCTGCGGTAGCGGCGGACCCCGAAACCTGCTGGCCGATATCGAAGCCGGGCACGTGACGCTGGGTACGAAGTTTGACCAGCCGGGTCTCGGTGAGCGCACTCCGGACCGTGAGTTCGCGGGCGTCGACAACGATGTTTCCCGCTACGTCATTGAGTACATCGCCAACAAGAACGGTTGGGATGTGCCCGAGATGGAGTGGCGCGAGACCCCGTCCGCTCAGCGCGAGACGCTGATTAACAACGGCGAGGTCAACATGATCGCCGCCACCTACTCCATCAACGCTGGCCGCCTGGCTGCCGTCGACTTCGCCGGCCCGTACCTGGTCACGCACCAGGCACTGTTGGTGCGCGGTTCCGAGGGCATCCAGGGGCTTGACGACGTCGCCCCGGGCACTCGCCTGTGTTCTGTATCCGGCTCCACCCCAGCGCAGAAAGTCAAGGACGCTCTACCGGAGGTGCAGCTGCAGGAGTTCGATACCTACGCCGCGTGCGCGGAAGGTGTGAAGCAGGGTGTCGTCGATGCTCTGACCACCGATGCGACTATTCTCGCGGGCTTCGCCCAGCGCTACAAGGAGCGCTTCGGCGACGACTTCCGCGTGGTCGAGCTGCGCAACCCCGATGGTTCCTACTGGACCAATGAGTACTACGGCATCGGCCTGCCCAAGGGTGATGATGCCAGCCGTGAGGCCATCAATGAGGCGCTGGAGTCGCTGTACGACACCGGTGAGCTTCAGAAGATCCTGAAGAAGCATTTGGGCGACAAGTTCGAGCTCGACGACAAGCCGGCAATCGGCGATCTGTCGTTCGTAGAGAAGAAGTAGGAAGGGGTGCGAGCAAACAATGAATCCAGAACTATGGAGTGAAATGGGACCGGAACTGCTTCCGGCTTTCTGGGTGACCATCAAGCTGACGGTTGCCTCGGCAATTGGTTCCCTGATTTTTGGCACGCTTCTCACCGCTATGCGTGTGAGCCCCGTGGGAATCCTGCGTACCCTGTCGACCTGGTACATCAACATTGTCCGCAATACCCCGCTGACGTTGATTGTGCTGCTGGCCTCGATGGGTCTCTACTACAACTTGGGGCTGCTGCTGGCTGCGGAGAATGACTCCTTCATTGTCAAGCAGAACTTCCGTCTCGCGGTGTTGGCCTTCGTTGCCTACACCTCGTGCTTCGTTGCGGAGTCCCTGCGCGCCGGTATTAATACTGTGCCGTTCGGGCAGGCCGAAGCCGCCCGCTCCCTGGGGCTTAGCTTCGGCCAAAGCTTCCGCTACATCATCTTCCCGCAGGCGTTCCGTGGCGCTATCGTGCCGCTCGGCAACACCCTGATCGCGCTGACCAAGAACACCACGATTGCCTCGGTAATCGGTGTGGCTGAAGCGTCGCTGCTGATGAAGACCATGACCGAAAACTACGCCAGCGATATCCTGATTATCTTCGGCATCATCGCTGTCGGCTTTATTATTCTGACTCTGCCGACCGGCCTGTTCTTCGGCTGGGCTGGCAAGCGATGGGCGGTGAAGCGCTAATGGCTACTCGCGCAACAGTTCTTTACGACGCGCCGGGCCCCAAGGCTCAGCGCTTCAACCGAACCCTCACCTGGATCGTGGCTGCAATCACCGTTGCGATCCTCGCCGGGGTCGGAATGAAACTGGCCGACAAGGGCCAGTTCGAGGCGAATAAGTGGTCGTTCTTCCTCGAATCCACCACTTGGACCACGTACATTCTGCCCGGCTTGGTCAGCACCATTATCGCGGCTGTGGTCTCTATTGTGTTGGCACTGGTTATTGGCGCTCTCCTGGGCGTCGGCAGGCTGAGCCCGGTCGCACCGGTGCGCTGGCTGTGCTCGGTGATTGTCGAGTTCTTCCGCGCCATTCCGGTGCTGGTGCTCATGCTGTTTGCCTACTCGGTGTTCGCGCTTTGGCAGCTGTTTCCGTCGAACTACCTCGGCTTTGCCGCCGTTGTGTTTGGCCTGACCATGTACAACGGCTCCGTCATTGGCGAGACACTGCGTTCCGGCATCGAGTCGCTGCCGAAGGGCCAGCGTGAGGCTGCGATTGCGCTGGGTCTCTCCCACCGCCAGACGATGGTCACTATTTTGCTGCCGCAGGCAGTCGCCGCCATGCTGCCGGCGATTATCTCGCAGATGGTCATTGCGCTGAAGGACTCCGCGCTGGGTTACATGATTGGCTACGTCGAGGTTGTCCGCTCTGGCCGCCAGCTTGGCGAGTACTACGGCGCCATGATTCCATCGCTGGTCGTCGTAGCAATCATTCTCATTGCCATCAACTTCGGCCTTGCCAACCTTGCTGAGCGCATCGAAAGCCAGCTCCGCGCCGGCCGCGCCCGCCGCAACATCATTGCGAAGGTCCCGCATCAGCCTGATGTCGGTGTCACCACCAAGGACCAGGCCAACGTGGATTGGCACGATGAGGACTACAAGGACCTCCGAGGCACCTACGAGTAAAGCTAATCACGGCTTAACGCCACACTTGCTTTACGACGAACACAGCGACGCCGCCCACGGAAACTGCTTATGGTTTCCGCCGGGCGGCGTTTTTGTTTGGCTACGGCCTTTGCCTTCGCTCCTATCGATGAGCTACTCACTGATGGCCACGCTACAGCGCAACGATAGGTGAATAGCGTGGCCACAAGTGCCGGGCACTACTGCGACCGTGCTCTACTACGACTCAGACTTCGTCCCCGACTCCTCTGGGCTCTCTGATTCCGACTTTTCGCCAGACTCAAACTCGCCTTCAACGACCACATCGGACTGAATAACCAGACGTCCCTCTTCATCGTGGGTGTACTCAAAGCGCGGCAGCTCATTGCCCTCTTCGTCGTAGCCCGGCGCGGGTGCGGCTTCGTGCTTCTCCAACTTCTCTGGAGTATCGGTCTTCTCCCACTGGCGGGTAACCGGCTTGCGCACTGCCATGTGGTCATCACTCATGCCTTTGACCAAGGAGTACATCATCACAAAGTGGAGGAAGAAGAACGGTACACCGATGACGATCACCGCAGATTGCAGCGCTTCCAGTGCGGTTTCACCAGAAATCAGCAGCAGAGAAGCTGCCACTGCACCAATCATGACGCCCCACAGCACGCGGTAGAAGGTCGGAGTCTTGTTTTCCTCACCGGTAGACATCATGTCCATCACCATCGAAGCCGAGTCGATGGAAGTGACGAAGAAGATCATAATCACAAAGAGCGCAAACACACTGACAAGCGTTGCCAACGGGAACTGCTCCAGGAGGATAAAGAGCGCCGGTGACGGGTCTCCGCCCTCGACAACTGGTTTGGTCAGAATACCGGGCTGCTCATTTTCCAGTTCGAAGCCAGCGCGGCCGAAGATAGAGAACCACATGATTGACACGATTGTCGGCAGTGCAATCACACCGGCAATGAACTGACGCACAGTACGGCCGCGGGAAATACGGGCGACGAACATGCCCACAAATGGCGACCAGCAGATTGTCCAGGCCCAGTAGAAGACCGTCCAGGCGCCCTGTTTCCAATTCGGGTTGACGTCGTAGGAGTCAGTCCAGAACATGATGCGAGGCAGCGCATCCAAGTAGACACCTGTCGTATCGACGGTCTGGCGCAGCAGCGTCAATGTCGGGCCCATGAGCAGCACGAAGACCATCAATGCCATGGCGGCCCAAATGTTCGCATTGGACAACACCTTAATACCTTTGTCCAGACCGCGGGCCACGGAAATCGAGGCAATCACAATAATGATGGCAATCAGAATGAGCTGCACCATCGAGCTTTCCGGGGTACCGATTACACGTGCAGCACCGGAGTTAATCTGCAGCGCACCCATGCCCACCGATACCGCGATACCGACGACGGTACCGATGATGGCGACGGCGTCGATAAGCTTGCCCGGCCATGAGTAGATGCGGGTACCGAGCAGCGGCGCGAAGATGGAGGAGACGCGCGGCGGCAGGTGACGCTTGTAAATGAAGTACCCCAGCGCGAGCCCCGGCAGCGCCATGATGACCCACATGTGAATACCCAGGTGGTAGATGGTAAATGCCATCGCAGTGTTCTGAGCTTCGCGGCTCATCGGCTCTTGACCGAACGGCGGGTTGTAAGCGTGGTTGAGCGGTTCAGCCACACCCCAGAACATCAGCATGGAGCCAGTACCACCGGCGAAGAGCATGCCGAACCACTCGGCGATGGTGTATTCGGGCTCTTCGTCATCATCGCCAAGCTGGATGCGTCCGTAGCGGGACACAAACAAGCCGATGAGGAAGATAAAGCTTGCCGAGACACCACCGATGAACAGCCAGCCCATGTTAGACGTAACCCAATCGGAAGCGGCCGAGTAGGCATCCCGAGCGGTATCCCCCAGCGCTATGGTCACTGCCACAAAGAGGACAATGAAACCCATCGCCGTCGTGAAGATCAACGGGTCGGTCGGCAGGTTCTTAAGAAAACCGCCCGACTTCTTTTCTTGCGTTTTTACTTGTGGCGTTTGTGTAGATCCCATTATCGGGGTCAGCGCCTTTCACTTCTAGATTGTTTGTCTCAGAAAAGACAGCTCGGAAGACACATTCCTCCCAAGTCGGTTATCTACGTTACAAAAGGAAGCCCAGTCATTCTCAATAACTAAGCCTTTGTTCTGTAATTGCGACTTTTTCCTTCGAGTTCACGCTGGTTTAACTGAACGTCAAAGTGGAAAACCTATCGTTCGACTCCATGCAGCTTTCCCGTCGCAGCGCTCTACGTTTAGGCGCATCCACCGCACTTGCCACTTCAGTCACGCTCGCTCATGCCTCTAGAGCTGCGGCTTCAGCTACACCGGGTTCGCCGTCACTGGCCTCCCCAGGGTTACTGCGTTCTCGGCCACAGCTCACCCACGGCGTTGCAAGTGGCGATATCCGCGGCGACGGCGCATTGATTTGGGCTCGCTCAGACCGCCCCGCCCATATGGTGGTTGAAACTGCTGCAACTGAGAGCTTCCAGAATGCCAAGGTATTCCGCAGTAACTCTCTGTTAACTCCAGACACTGACGGCACCGGACGTCTACGTGTCGTCGGTCTCGAACCGGGGCAGGAAATCTTCTATCGTGTCACGCTCGAAGAGGCAGATACTGGAATCTGCTCTGATCCCGTTATCGGCACCTTCCGTACTGCCCCAAACCGCGCATCCAACATCCGCCTGCACTGGTCCGGCGATGTCGCAGGTCAGGGTTGGGGAATTAACGACGAAATCGGTGGATACACCGGCTTTTCCACCATGATGGAGCGCAATCCAGACCTATTCATTCACTCAGGCGATACCTGCTATGCCGACGGTCCGCTGGATGAATCCGTCACGCTTTCCGACGGCACTGTGTGGCGCAACCATGTCACTCCGGCCAAATCCAAGGTTGCTGAAACCCTCGAAGAGTATCGTGGCCAGTACTCCTACAACCTCATGGACAAGAACTACTTGGCCTTCAATGCGCAGGTTCCGCAGCTAGTCCAGTGGGATGACCACGAAACAGTCAACAACTGGTACCCCAACGAAGTCCTAGACGATGATCGCTATACCGAGCGCGATGTCAACACCCTGGCCAAGCGTGCCTACCAGGCCTTCCATGAGTGGCAGCCAATTGATCAACAAATGGCTGTAGATGGGCGCGTCTACCGCAAGGTTTCCTACGGCCCGTTGCTAGACATATTCATTCTGGATATGCGCAGTTACAAGGGAGAAAACACTTCCAATAATCCGCGCTCGACAACCGAAGAACCAATCCTTGGCGAAAAGCAGACCAACTGGTTAATCGACTCCCTCAAGGACTCCCGCGCGACGTGGAAGATTGTTGCTAATGACCTACCGCTTGGAATCATCGTCCCCGACGGCGACGATGGTGACCAAGAAAGCGTATCCAATGGTGCCGCCGGTGCACCTGCAGGACGTGAACGTGAAATCGCCCGCCTGCTCAGCGCCATTAAAGATGTTTCAAATGTCGTCTGGCTCACCGCCGATGTGCACTACACCGCGGCTCACCACTACAGCCCAGAGCGCGCACAGTTCACCGACTTCGCACCCTTCTGGGAATTCGTCTCCGGTCCTCTCCACGCGGGCGCATTCGGCCCCAACGAAATGGATTCGACCTTCGGGCCGAAGGTGGAGTACGTCCACGCACCGGGTAAAGACAATGCCAACGCCGACCCCACACAGGATTTCCAGCACTTCGGCGAAGTCGATATCGACGGCGACTCACGCGAGATGACCGTCCGTCTGCTCACCACTCGTGGCACCGAGTTGTGGTCGACAACGCTGAAGCCGCAGGCGTAGGCACACTGTTCAACAGCGCGTGGCGGTAGCCACTAATTAGTGCGTTCCGCCACGCTTTACGACGGTCTCCTGCCCCGCAGCCTGCCAGGCCACAATGCCCCCGTCCAGATTGATGAGCTCCGGTATGGCGCCATCAGCCTCGATCTCGCTGGCCAACAGCTCAATTGCCTGTTGCGAGCGGGCACCCGAGTGGCAGTGAATCAGAACTCGTGGGTAGTTCGACTGGAGGTTCCGCTCAGCCCACGCTTCGCGAATCGCAGCCCACCCACGGCTGCGAATGTCGCCGAGTGGCACAAGCACCGATCCGACAATGGCGACCTCCGCGTGCTCTTCGGGTTCGCGTACATCGATGAGAGGCACCCCCTCGGCAAGAAGCTCGTGCGCCGTGTTGGGACCAATGCTGCGCATGCTCTGCGCCGGGGCCTCCTCATCCTCGGTCCACGAAGCTGCGCACACCTGCGCAATTTCGGTCAAGTCGGAAACGGGTTCGCGCTCCGGGTCGGCTGCAAAGGACAGCGTGCGGGTGGTTGCCTCCAGGGCGTCGATAAGCACGAGTTTGCCGACGGCGACCTTGCCGACACCGGTGAGCACCTTGATAGCTTCGACGACCATCATGGAGCCGATTTGTCCGACCATTGCGCCGAGAACCCCACCTGCGGCGCACGACGGCACGGAGCCGGGGTCGGGGATGTCGGGGTAGAGATCGCGAAGCATGGGACCGCAGCCCGGCCAGAACACAGACAGTTGCCCTGCAAACTGCAGGATTGTGGCCCAGACCAGCGGGGTTCCGGTCAGCTCCGCAGCATCGGAAGACAGATAGCGGGTGGCGAAATTGTCCGCGCCGTCGAGCACTACATCGTGAGTGGCGAAGAGCTCCTCAGCATTGTCGACGCTTAACCTGCCGACGATTGCGGTCACCGATGCCTCGGAGTCAAGGCGCCGCACGGCATCCGCGGCAGATTCGGCCTTCGGGCGACCAATGTCGGACTCACGGTGAATGACCTGGCGCTGAAGATTGGACTCGTCGACCACGTCATCGTCAATGATGGTGATGTGCCCGACCCCTGCCCCGGCCAGGTACAACAGCGCAGGCGATCCCAAGCCACCAGCTCCGATGACGAGGACGCGGGAGGCTCGCAAAGTTCGCTGCCCCTCGGCACCAAAGCCCGGAAGTGTTAGATGCCGGGCGTACCGGCGCAGGTCGCGGTCCGAAAGATTGACCCCCTGCTCAGCCATTACAGAGAATCCTGCTCGCGTGCGCCGCTGACGCGCTCAGTGATGATGCCCTCAAACGACGAGCTCGCCTGGGCTAGTCGACGCCGTGGAATGCGGCCGGACTCGCGAGCAGTCAGTCCTGCCTCAACGCCGAAGCGCATCGCCGTGGCCATGCCCACCGGATCATGTGCACGGGTCACTGCGGATGCCAACAGCACTGCATCGCAGCCAAGCTCCATCGCCTGAGCTGCCTCAGACGCGGTACCGATGCCCGCATCCAGGATGATGGGCACATTCGCGCGGTCCACAATCAGCTCGATGTTGTGTGGGTTAAGAATGCCCAGACCAGTGCCAATCGGCGAGCCCGCCGGCATGACAGCTGCACAGCCCAGATCTTCCAGCCGCTTGGCCAGCGCCGGATCGTCGTTGGTGTAGGCGAAAACGACGAAGTCGTCAGCTACCAACTGCTCCGCTGCCGCAACCAGCTCGACCGGGTCCGGCAGCAGCGTGTCCTCGTCGGCGATGACCTCGAGCTTTAGCAGATTGGTCTCCAGCGCCTCGCGGGCCAACTGCGCAGTCAGCACCGCGTCACGAGCGGTATAGCACCCCGCAGTATTCGGCAGCGCCGCAATATTGTTGCGCTGCAGAATCTCAAAAACGTTCTGCTTCGTGCCGGGCGTAAAGCGGCGCATCGCCACCGTAGTCAGCTCGGTGCCCGAAGCCACCAGCGCGCGCTCCAGCGTATCCATGCTGGTCGCACCGCCAGTTCCCATAATCAGACGGGAGTTCAACTCCAGCCCGCCAATGCGCAGCGGTTCGCGTGTAAGTCCGCTCGCCGCCCCAGTTTCATTTTCCTGCGCGGACATGTTTGCTTGTGCGGAATTCGCGGTCATCTCTAGCCTCCCTGAACTGCTGTCACGATGTCGATTGCACCTGTCACGGGCGTGCTCGCCCACTTGGCTCGCGGGATTACCGCACCATCCACGGCTACCGCGATTCCCAGGCGGGTGCCGTCCGCGGCAGTGCCGTCGTCGTTAAGCGCGTGCCCCGTGTGCTTTGCGACGAGATCTGCGACCATCTCCCCCGCAGCCGGTGTGTAGCCTTCGCCATTGAGTGTTGTGGTGGACATAAGCGAGCCTCCTCTAATCGCTGAAGCGGAATGGATTGACGGCGGAAAGAAGCGCCGGGTCGTTGTCAGTTTCCCGACCTGCGACGACATCGGCCGTGAGCTTGGAGCCGATGGCCGTAAGCAGAATGCCGTGACGGAAGTAGCCGGTGGACACGGTCAGTCCTGGAGCCACGCGACCAATCATGGGGACATCGTCTGGGGAACCAGGCCGGGCGCGGGCGGTCATCTCGTAGATTTCGCAGTCGAGAATGCCGGGCACCAGGCGGTATGCGTCGCGGAGTAGCTGGTGGACTCCTTCGGCGGAGACGCCGGTCAGGTCATCTTCACGCGAGGTTGCGCCGAGCACGACGGTGCCGTCGGCACGCGGGACGATATAAACCGGACGCCCCTGAACCACACCGCGAATAGTGCGAGTGACCAGTGGCTGCAGGCGCTCCGGTACACGCAGACGCAGCACATCTCCATAGACCGGGCGCAGCGGCAGATTCAGATTCTCCGGCAGACCGGCCATATCGGCGGTGTTCAGCCCCGCAGCCAGAACGACCTCATCGGCGAGGTAGTCATTTCCGTCCGTGCCGCGCAGCCCAATGGCTTGGCGGGGGTCGGCATCGGAAGCGTAAATAACCTCTTCCGCGCGGGTGCGGATGACGCGGTCTCCCAGAATGGTCAGCAACGCTTCGGCGAGCAGACGCGGATTGACCTGGTGATCTCCCGGAATATCCACCGCACCAACACAGCCCGGCCCCAGTGCCGGTTCTGCCCGGCGCGCCTCGGTGGCGGTGATGCGGTTGATCTCCATGCCCATGTCATGCTGCAGCTCAACGAGCTCGCTGAGTGTCTGCCGGTCAGCGGCATCGCCCGCACAAACAAACGTGGAATTCTCGATATAGCCAACATCGTGGCCCGATTCCTCGGCGATGGCCTGGGCAAAGTCGCGGTAGAGCTTGCCCGATTCCACCATCAGCGGATACAGCGTCGGCTGATCCCACACGACTTCGGCAACCGGCGCCAGCATGCCAGCCGCGGCGAAGGTTGCGCCGGAAACGGGCTCGGCATCGAGGACGGTCACATCGAATCCCTGGCGGAGTAGTCTCCATGCCGTCGCCAAGCCGATAATGCCCGCGCCTGCGATAACAACGCTCGACGACGTATCCCCTGTGCCGCCCTCAGTTGTCGAGGCGGCACCCATAGCGGCAGCATTCACTGCCATTCCTCCCTCCGGCGGCATAACCCGCATCAGGTAAAAGCGGTCGGCGTTATTCGCCCTCTCAGCCAGCGGCATCTCATCGATACCGAGTACGGCTCCCGCGGAACGTGGTACTCCCCCATCATATGACTTCGGACTCACCGCCACGACACCGCATCCCCAACCTCGCCTAACATGGGGACATGAACGCCTCATCAGCTGCCACTCGCACAACACGACGCGCCCTGCTTGCCGACGCCCGCCTGTACCTCTGCACCGACTCGCGCGCATCCCGCGGTGATCTGCGCGAATTCCTGCACGCCTGTTACGAAGGCGGCACCGACATCATCCAGCTGCGCGACAAGAAAGTCGACACCCGCGACGAGATTGTCGCTGTGGAGACCCTCGCCGAGGTCGCCGCTGAACACGGCAAGCTCTTCGCCGTCAATGACCGCGCCGACATTGCCGCACTGACCGGCGCAGACATCCTGCATGTGGGCCAGGAGGACCTCACAACCGAGCAGGCCCGCCAGATCGTTGGCCCCGAGGTTCTCATCGGCCGCTCCAACCGAAATCTGGACATGTTCGCCGCCTCGCTTGCCGACGATGGCATCGATTACGCGGTGATCGGTCCGGTGTATGCCACCCCGACAAAGCCCGACCGTCAGCCCGTCGGAGTCGAGATGGTCCGTGAAGCTGCGGCACTCGTGCGGAGGGCGCGTGCACAGGGTTCTGCGGAGTCCCACCAGGATTCCGTGGCCGATATTGTGCGCCCGCACGACCGCGGCGCAAGTGACCCCGTCAAGCCATGGTGGGCAATTGGCGGTATCAACGCCGAGACCGCCAATGCGGTTATCGCCGCTGGTGCGGAGCGCATTGTGGTGGTTCGCGCACTGACCGAGGCAGAAAATCCGGAAGAGGCAGCTCGTGCCCTGCGCGCTGCGGTTACGAACGGTCGCTGAGTTTCGTGGGTTAAGTAGCAAAAGTGTGGGTTAATAGGCAAAAAGTGTGTCCGCTCGGCGTGTCGCTGGGTGGGCACCATTTGCTATCTAGCCCTACTTTGCCCCAATGCGAGTTAGTGACTGCGTTTATGACAAAATTGGCCCAAAAATGGCCTGAAAGCGTCATAAACTCGCACAGTTTCACATTTGCAGCCCGTTGAGCTGGGCGTGGACCCCGCCTTTCCACACTGTTGGTCGTTGATTTCCATCGCGACGGAGCCCCGCGTGCACGGACTCCGTCGCTTCCTGTTACTCTCCGGCGAATGTCTCCAACTGCCGAATAGCGCCGGAGACAATCAGGAGATCACCTGCGGAAATGCGGTCGTCGGCAAGCGCAGGGCGGAATCGCTGACCGCGCTTTTGTACGGCGACAACCGTAATCGGTGCGCTCTGGTTAATCTCCGCCACCGTCTTATCCAGGCAGTGGATTGGCGGCGCGACCTTGCCTACTGCGTAATCGCGGTCGAACTCCAGGAAGTCCTGGACCTTGCCGCCGATGAGGTGCGCAATACGACGACCGGTGTCGGCCTCCGGGCGAATGACGTGGTGCACACCAATCTGGCCCAGGATTTTGGCGTGGGCCTGGTTATCGGCCTTTGCCCAAATCATGGGCACCCCCATATCCACCAGCGCAGACGCGGTCAGCAATGAAGCCTCAATGTCACTGCCGATGGCGATAACAACACGTTCGGCTTCATCGACACCGAGCTGCTTCAGTACCTCCGGCATGGTGGTGTCGGCGGTGACCACGTGGTCGAAGGTCGAGGACAGCTCCTGAACCACCTTTTCGCGATGGTCTACGCAGAGAACCTCGATACCGCCAGCGACCAGCTCCTCGCCGAGTGCCTGTCCGAAACGCCCCATACCGAGGATGACAACAGGCGAAGAGCTGGCTTGGTTGGAGAAATGATCTGCAAAACCAGCAAACGGGTTGAATTTCGAGTTAGCCAATGAAGGGCCTTTCTTCTGGATATTCGTAGACGCGCTGGCGTGGGCGGGCGGCCAAGGCCGTCGCCAAGGCGATTGGGCCAACACGTCCGGTGAACATCAGCACGATGAAGATTGCCTGTGCTGCCACCGGCAGGTCGGCGGTAATACCTGTGGAAAGGCCTACCGTGGCGAAAGCACTGATTACTTCAAAAAGAATTTGGTCAGTAGAAAACTGTGGTGCTAGGAAACTGACGGCGATTACTGCCAGGAATACCTGGCCGATACCGAAGGCAAGGACTACGAGAGCCTGGCGCAGCACCTTTGGGTTGAGGCGCCGCCTAGCCACGGACACGGAGGTGTCACCGCGAATCTCCGCGAGAACAGCGGCGAGAATGACGGCCGACGTCGTGATTTTCACGCCACCTGCAGTACCGCCGGTGCCACCACCAATGAACATGAGGAAGTCAGTGCCCAGCAGTGTCGATGGATGGAACTCCGCGTAATCGAGCGCGTTGAACCCCGCGGTACGCGGGCTCACACCAGCGAAGAATGAGTTGAGTATCTTCTCCCCCGCGGTGAATCCAGACATGGCATTGGACCACTCCCCAAAAGCCACCATGAGCGTACCCAAAGCAATCAGCAGAATCGTGCCTTTAATGGTGAAGCGAGTAGTCAGCGACCAGCGTTTAGGCAGCTGTCCTCGAGTGCAGACACTAAGCCACGCTTTGCCGTGCCGCCAGGCCTCGAGCAAAACAGGAAAACCCAGACCACCCACGATGAGGGCGAAGGCCAGTGGCAAAAGCACCCAGGCATCGCTATAGAACCCGATGACATTGTCGGTATACAGAGCGAAACCGGCGTTGTTGAAGCTTGAGATGGCATGGAACAAGCCTTCCCATGCAGCCTTTCCCCAGCCATACCCGTATCCGGAGTGGAACCGCAGCGTAAGTGCCACTGCCACCACAAACTCCACCAACAGAGTGAAGCTAACGGCAGCACGGACAACCCACGAAATCTCGCCCATATCCATACCGCGGCCTTCAACGCGGGCACCGGCACGGCGGTTCAGGCCGAGCCTTCCTGCTACGAAGAGGCCGAAAAGTGAAGCCAAGGTCATGAACCCGAGACCACCCAGCTGAATCAACAACATGATGACGACCTTGCCGAAGGTTGACCAATGGGTGGCCGTATCTACGGTGATCAGGCCGGTCAGGCTTGTTGCCGAGGTGGCTGTGAACAGCGCATCAGACAGCGCCGTGGGCAAACACATATCCCCAGGGCTCGGGGCGCACTGCCCCGTAGGATGGCTATTGACCGCCGAAATCGGCAGCATTAACAAAACCGTGCCAGCGGTTATCAAGGCGACATAACACCACACCACCAACGTCGTGGGACGAACTCCCCGACGTGTTTTAGTGGCCTGCCGCGACAGCGTAATCACCATCGGAACGTTAGTCCTCGTGGCCAGCGATGTCGAGGGGAATGCTGATATTCCGCCTCTGCATATGCCGGGACTTAGCGGGGAGCTGCTTTACGACCCCAGACACCGTTGCGATATCCCGTACACATTTCGTGCCCTGTCTCTTATACACATCTGACGCTGCCGACGACTCCTTACGT
>ERZ1031273.94-NODE-94-length-45865-cov-8.508557_pt1 | contig 45865 bp, 40 predicted proteins | sample MGYA00516575_ERZ1031273 | MGnify/ENA primary metagenome ERZ1031273 (study PRJEB33718, sample SAMN03159816) | human skin metagenome | collected 2014-02-25 | study: EMG produced TPA metagenomics assembly of the PRJNA266117 data set (Human skin bacterial metagenome and... | reverse complement strand
CCTGACAATCAATCACTAACCACGAAACGATTCACAACCACTTGACATAAAGCGGGCGCTATCGCGATAGTTTTATAAGTGCAGGTAGAGAGACTTCAAGTTGATTTTGAATAGTATGTCTTGTCGATTTTTTCAATGAACACCGAACGTCTGACTAGAACAGCTCGCGCACCGCGATCCGGTCGACCTTGCCCGGCCCGGTAACGGGCATCTCCCTAAGGTGGCGCACATCCTTCGGCACCTGCCAGCGGGGGAGGTCGTCGAATGCTTCCATCAGGTCGCTGACAGCGGCGGAACCGGTGTAGGCGGCGCAGACCTGGTGGCCGAAGCGGTCGTCGGGAACGCCCACGACGCACGCGGCGGTGACGCCCTCGAGGCTGAGCATGAACTCCTCGAGGATCTCCGGCTGAAGCTTCAGACCGCCGGTCTCGATGATGTTGTCGAGTCGGCCCGTGACGCGTAAAACGCCGTTGTCCAGCTCACCAGCATCGGACGTGGCGTACCAGCCGGACTCCGCGAATGCGGGGTGGTCGGGGATTTTCCGGTAGCCGCGGGCGATCATCGGTCCGCTGAGATAGATCCGGCCGCCGGTCACGCGCACTTTCACTCCGGCAAGAGGTGTGCCGTTGTAGACGCAGCCGCCGGCGGTTTCCGATGAGCCGTACGTGGTGACCACGTTGATGCGCAGTTTCGCTGCCGAGTCGAGCATCTTGGGGTTGATACGTCCGCCGCCGACGAGGACGGCACTGAACAGGCGGAGCGCTTCGATACCGGCCAGGGTGCTCATCGCTTTGTTGAGCTGCATCGGGGTAAGCGCGGTGTACATGCGTTCGCCGGTGGCGGCGAGCTCATCGGCGCGTGCGGCGAACTCGCTGACGCGGAACCCGCCGGTCAAGTCCACGAAGGCTGGCTCGACACCCGCGACCATGCTGCGAACGAGGACCTGAAAACCTGCGATGTGGTGTGCGGGCATCGCTAGCAACCACTGGCCCGGCCCACCGAGGAACTGGTGAGTGGCATCGGCGCTGGACACGAGGTTGACAGGCGTGAGTTCAGCGCCTTTCGGCGTGCCCGTGGACCCGGAGGTCGCCAGCACTGCCGCGACGGAATCGTCGATCGGCTGGCCCGCACGCATCGTCGTGCGCAGGGTGTCCGCCCGGTGGCGGTCGTTCTTCGGCACCGGCAGTACCGCGCACTGCCCCGCGATCGCCGCCTCCAGATCCGGCATGATCGCCAGCGGGTCGGCGAGGTCTACGGGGAGCAGTTCGAGCATGTTCGGCACGCGCGTCATCCTAGCGCGGGTGCGTTTCGGCTCGACGGTCCGACATTTACGTTTGTTTACGATTGGCCCAAACGTAAAGTGCTCTAGAGTGAAAATGGCGAGATGGCAGAGTTTACCTGCTACTTTAGTGTTTACGCTTGTTTACGATTGACTCAAACGTAAAAAGGGGAGCTGAACATCAGTCCGTACACTCCGGGCCAAGTCGCGCGAGAGATCTATGGGCGCGACAAAAATACTGGAAGAGTTTAAAAGCTCCTGACTTCGCACGATTCATACGAGAAGAAATTGACCCCGGTATGGGTTCGGGTTTCTAGTTTCCTGGATCTCAATCTCCTCCCGTGGGAGGAGGAACACACCGCTGGTGGCCGGATAGGCTCGAGCGCGTGCATGTGAAATCCGGTGAGCTCGTGGTGACCCTCTTGGGGGCGGTGCTGGCGCTGCTGCACACGACGTTGCTGTTCACCGAGGATGCGGGGGTCGCGGAGTGGGCGCAGATGCTGTTGTCGTGGGGGTTCGTCGCCGCGTTGTCGCAGTGGCAGTCGCGCCCAAGGACGGCATCGGCGCTGATGGTGGGGCTGAATGTGGCGTGGTCGGTGCTGTGGATGATCGCGCCGACGAATCTCGGCTACACGTTCTGGGTCGTCCTTGTCCCGCTGGCTGTCTATACCGCGCGGCGCAATGCCGGCGGCGGCACCAAAGCGAAACTAGGGATGAGGTTCGCCGCCGTCCTCACGGCAGCGGCGGCCGCGTGGTGTGTCATCTCGCCGTTCATGTGGACGTGGGACGAGCGGCTTGTGCTGTTCTACCGTCGTCCGGTCGACGCAGCGTTGATGCTTGCGCTGCATTGGGCGGTCATTGCGGTGGCGTACCTCGTCGCGGCGAACGGGGCGGCCGATGAGGAGGCCAAGGAGAACAAGGCGCGCATGCGCGAGGAGCGCCTGGCGGCGGCGCGCGAAGAGGAGCGGCTCGACACGGCGCGCGACATTCACGATGTGCTGGGGCACTCGCTGACACTGATCAAGGTGCAGGCCAATGCGGGGCTCGCCGCGGGCACGGAGAGGGAGTCGCTCGAGCTCATCAAGGACACAGCAAGCGACGCACTCGCGGACATTCGCCTGCTGGTCAAAGGCCTGCGCGACGAGGGGCCGGGGCTCGCGCCAGCCGCTGCAGCTGACGATCTACCAGCAGTGGTCGAGCGTTTCCGCGCCAACGGCATGGAGGTCACGCTCGACGCGCCGAAGCATCTGAGCATGCCCACTGTCACGGCGCAGGCGCTCAACAGGATCGTCGCGGAAGCGCTCACCAACGCGGTCAAGCACCAGGAGAATCCGGCCGCGCGCGTCACGGTCGAGCAGGGAGCGGAGAAGCTCGTCGCGACCATCGCGTCGACAGGCCGCGCGGCGCCGCAGCCGGGGGCGGGCACGGGGATTGTCGGCATGCGGGAGCGCGCACGCGCGACGGGCGGTTCGCTCGACATCACGCACGAGAACAACACGGTCACCGTCACCGCGACGTTGGGAGCATGAGATGCGCATTTTGCTTGTCGACGATCAACCCATGCTCCTGTCCGCCCTGTCCACCATCCTGAACACGCAGCCGGATATTGAGGTGGTGGCCACTGCCGCGAACGGTGCAGAGGCGATTGAGCAGGCGGAGACCCACGACATCGACGTGGCGGTGCTGGATATCCGGATGCCGGTGCTCGACGGGATTTCCGCGGCGCGGCAGATTATGCCGCTGGGACCGAAGGTGATCATGCTGACCACCTTCGACGACGACGCGCTCGTGCAGGAAGCGATCGAGGCCGGAGTCCACGGATTCTTGCTCAAAGACGCTGAACCGGAGGTGCTTGCCGACGCCGTCCGCACTGTCGCCCGGGGTGAGTCTGTCCTGTCTAGTGGTGTGACGGGGAGGGTGCTGGAATGGGTGCGGGGTGGCGTCGATAAGCAAAATGCTCTGAGCGATTTTGAACGGCAAGCGATGTCGCTGCTCACGGGTCGGGAGCTGGAGGTCCTCGCGGAAATCGCGGGTGGGGCGACGAATGCGGAGATCGCGCAACACCTGTTCATCGCGGAATCCACGGTGAAAACGCACGTGAAGAGCTTGCTGGCCAAACTCGGCGCCCGCGATCGTGTCGCACTGGTTCTCGTGGCGCAGCGGGCGGGTGTCGTGGGGTAAGAAGTTCCTCCCGCGGGGGGATCACACAGCTTGGGGCGCGCAGAAAAATAAAGCGCATGAATTCCTCGCAACTTGCTTGTTCCGACGTGTCTGTGAATTTCAGCGGCCATCAAGCGTTGAAACGTGTGTCGCTGACGACTGTGCCTGGGCGCGTACACGCGCTGCTCGGTCCGAATGGGGCCGGCAAATCGACGTTGATGTCCGTGCTCCTCGGGCTGATTGAGCCCGATGCGGGAGGGGTCAGCCTTATGGGACAGCCCTTTGATCGCTCTCAGCTGCGGTTCGTGGGCGCTTCCATCAATGATCCGGCGTTCTACGGCCACCTCAGTGCACGCGACAATGTGCGGGTCCACACGACGTTGCTGGGGCTGCCTGATTCTGAGGCTGACCGGGTGATTGAGCTCGTCGGTCTGGGTGGTGCGGGCAAGAAGAAAGCGGCGAATTTCTCCACCGGCATGAAAGGGCGTTTGGCGCTCGCGCAGGCGCTGCTGGGGGAGCCGCCGGTGCTGGTCCTCGACGAACCGCAAAATGGCCTCGACCCGGAAGGCATCGCGCACCTGCGTGAGTACTTGAAGGCCTATGCCCGCGCCGGGCGCACGGTTCTGGTGAGCTCCCACCAACTCGGCGAAGTGCTGCACCTGGCTGACGATGCCACGGTCATCGCCGACGGTTCCGTGCGATTTGCCGGGGAGCTGCGCGAACTGGGCCCGAATCTGGAGGAGTCCTTCTTCCAGCTCACCCGCGGCACCGCCGCGTTGGGGGAGGTGCGCTAAATACGATGCGGGAATTGCGTGCTGAATGGATCCGCGCAAAAGGGTCTGTCCTGTGGTGGCTTGCTGGCGGTGGGCTGCTGCTGGGCGTCATTCTGTCGGGAATGTCGCTGGTGGGCAGTATTGACGACGCCACCGACATGCTCAACTGGCAGGCATTGCTGGTCACGGGCATGCTCGCGCCGATAGCCGCGCTGTACGCCGGGCTGCTGGAACAGCGGGAGAAACAATCCCGCGCCGGCGGAACGCTGTGGCGCCCGGCATCGCGGCATGCGGTGCGTGCCGCACGCCTGCTGGTCGTGTGGGCCGCACTGGGGCTGTTCTTCCTACTGGACTTCGGTGCGACGTGGGCACTCGCCGCACTGTTCGGTCTGGAGCACGCTCCGCGCGTCCTGCTAATCGGTCTTTTCGCATGGGTCGGATCGCTCGGCGCGGCCGGTCTCGCAGCCGGGATCAGCCGCCGTTATGGCCTGCTCGCCGCACTCGGCTTCGCTGTCGTCTGGCAGTTCGGCCTCGGCTTCCTCGCGGAGCGCGACTGGTGGTGGCTCAACCCCGGTGCCTGGCCGATGCGCCTGGTCGTGCCGGCGATGGGCCTCCACATCAACGCCACACCGCTGGAACCGGATTCGCCCTTGCTGCACGAGTCGCCGTGGCCGGCCTTCGCCCTGTGCGTGCTGCTCGCCGCAGTGGGCATATTCTTCGCCGTCGTAGTGCCGCCGCGCACGACTCCGCTTCGCCTGCCCCGTCGCACCGTCCATGCGGTGACCGCGCCGGTGGTGGACAACCCCGCAATGCCCGCGGTGAACCGCCCGGCCACTGTGCCGCGTCTGGCCGCGCTGCGCGGGATTCACCGCGCCGCTCTGAACCCGGCTGTTATCGCGTGCGTGATCCTTTCGGTTTTGGTCATGCTCTTCGCCCTACGCTACGACCCGTCCGTGCGCACTGGCCTGTTCACCTACGCGATTCTGCCTGTCGGCGCGGGTCTTCTGCCAGTACTCGTCTGGCCACAGCTTCGGCCGGCATGGCCACTCATGCAGATTGAGCACCCCCGCGTCCGCGCAGCACTGCTCGGCTGGCTGCTCATTGTGGTCACGCTTGTTGCGCTCGTCGCCACAGCCACCAGTGGGGCAACGCTTATCGACGCCGCCCGCCGCCTCCTCCTCGCCGTCCTCATCGGCGGCGCGATGGCATTCTTCTCGCTGGCTGTCACTGTCCGCTGGGGTGTGGGCTGGGCGCTCGCGTGGACGCTGTTCGCGACTATCTTCTCCGTCACCATCGGCGGCGATGTCCTCGCTCAGAGCGCACTCTGGATCATCGCGCCGACCGCCTGGCCGGAGACTGCCACGACTGCGACGCGGTTCGTCGGCGCTGCGGTTATCGGCGTGCTGCTATACGCCGGCAGCGCAGTTCTGGCCCACCGGCGGCTGCGTGGGCCGCAGGGGCGGGGCTAGCGGCGTTATCGTGGTGCCCATGAGATTTTTCTCACCGGCACTCGCAATCGCACTCGCTGTCACGTATGTCTTGCGTATCTCCGGGATCGCTCCTGACAACATGGCGTCACTTTTGATTGGGCTCTTTGCCCTAGCGCTGATCATTTCGACGACGGTGCAAGCGGTGAAGCAAGGACCATCAGACGTGGAGTAGATGGTCGGGGACCGCGGCTGCTTTCATCGTGGTGGCCGGACGTGTCAGCGACGGTAAATTCCTCGCTTTAGGGGCGCCGGCGTAGTTCGAGTCCGACAAGTCGGAAACTTGCTCGAAGTGGATCTGGTGACTACTTATAAATAAGGAAAATACGGCGTAGCAGACCTTGTCCCGCAGATCAAGGGCGTGGCGGCACGTTCGTAGCCTTGTTGAAATTGAGCATCTTTGTAAGAGAAAGAACTGCGAGCAACCGCTCAAAACAGAAATATGTCTGCCGAGAAGAACCCGGGCCTTCCGAAGCGCGCGCGTGCAGGGCGAAAGCTCGTCAAACCCACGATTGTGGATGTCGCCAAAGCAGCCGGCGTTTCCAAATCGACAGTCTCCCGAGTGATCCAGGAGGATCCTCGGGTAGCGGATCAAACGAGGGAAGCCGTCCAGAAAGCGATTGCTGAGCTCGGATATGTCCCGGCTTTCTCAGCGCAGATGATGCGCGCGGAACCTGCGCCGACAATCGGCCTATTCTTGAGCTCCGTCGAAATCCCCGTGTTCGCACAGCTCAACCGGTATCTGCACGAGGAGCTGTTCGCACGGGGCTACCACGTCATCCAGCACACCATCGTCAACGCTTCGCACGACAACCGCGAGGCTGTGATGGAGAACCTGGCGCGGATGCCGATCCAAGGGATGATCGTCTCAGTGGGCGGGGTCGAGCCTGATCAATTGCAACGATTCGCGGCTCGTCTGCCGTTGGTCGTTGTCGGCCGTCCGGAGCCTACCGGTGAGATCCATGCGATCGGTTTCGACGAAGAGCAGCATGCACGCATGCTGATCGACCATCTCGTGGCATTGGGGCACGAACGCATCATGATGCAGGCCGCGCCTCAGGACCGCTCGATGGGAACGTGGACGCGTTTTCAGGCCCAGAAGAAGTACGCGCAGTCGTTGGGCCTGGACGTCTGCAGCGAGAATGCGTTCGGCATGCATGGTGCGGAGCTCCGAGCCTGGCTGGAAAAGACCGTTGACCGAGGTTTCACCGCAATTACTTCGTTGTACGACCGAAAAGCCTTGGAGGTGATCCGGGCAGCGAACGAGCTGGGGATTGATATCCCGGGGGAAGTTTCAGTGACCGGATCGGATGGAGTTCTGGACGGACTCGACCTGATCGGGTTGACGACAATCAAGAAACCGGTCGAGCTTGTGGGACGGAGGGCCGCAGAACGAATCGTGGGTCTCGTGGAATCTCCCGAGTCCTCCTTCACACCACTGCACGAGAATCATGCGGGGGAGCTCATTGTCAGGAGCACGACGGCTCAACCGCGGTAAACCATCGCCCAAATGAAAGGTCGCCTCCGTAATTCGGAGGCGACCTTTAGCGGTGTGGTTTAGAGGAACATTAGGGGCGGGAAAGCCAACATGTCGTCGAAAATATTGAATGCCGGTCGTTCCAGTTCCAAAGTGTCGAGTTCTGTTGCCCAGCAAGTGTAGAGCTCGGCGAGCTCTTGGTTGACATCACTCGTCAGCTCCGGATCGGTCAAACGGTAACCGAGACTGCAGTGGAACTTGTAGCTGTCGAGATTCTGATCCTTGGCTTCGAGGATTTCACGGAGCGCTTCGCGGAAGCGCTTCAAAGCCTCAGCCATTTCCTCGTCTGCCGGCTCTAGTCCGACAGTGAGAGAGACTCCGAGATCGTAAACACCTGTCGGGCGCATACGCAGGTCTGGAAGCTCAGGAATCTGGTCGACGTTTTCGCGTAAACGGCAGTACATCAGTGCTGCCGCGTCGTTCATGCTCGGAGCGGATTTGAGCCATTCGGGCCAACGATCTTCTTCCCCCTCGAATTCGCGGCTTTTAAGACCGGGGTAGACGGTCATGTGAAAGCTAGCAGGGGGCAGCAGGGCGAAGTGATGGTCGAGGCCGCGCTCGCGGACATCCACCTGGACGCGCTCGCACACTTTGTAGCTCTCGCTATTGGGAACCACGTGAGCGACGAAGGTGGAGCCACGATGCCTCTTCGCAACACCGTTAGGTGTGAACTTTTCGAATGTTCGCTGGTCTGGGGCGAGGGGGAGTGCAGACATACAGGAGTGACTTCCGATCGAAATTACTTGCCGGCGCGCTCGTTGTACGAGGAGATCTCGTTGTTCGCGCCCTGCTGAGCCTCGGTGAGAGCCGTCTTGGCGTCGCTACCATTCGCAATGGACGACATTGCGGACTCGTAGGACTTCCGGGCGGCGTTGAGCGCACCGGTCTTGCAGCCAGCAGTGACCTTGTTCTCCGGGGTACTCGTCAGCTGCTCAATGAGAGCTTCCTGCTGAGGCTCCAGGCCTTCCAAGGTGTCGCCGGCACCGGTAGTTGTTGGTAAGTAGCCGGTTTCGTCGAAGATCTTCTTCTGGACATCGTCCGAGCCCGCGTACTTCATGAACTCAGCAACGGCTTCCTGGGTCTCCTCGGAGTGGCCTTCCTTGATCGACCACAGCGAGTTGCCGCCCGGGACGGCGCCAGCCTCATCGGTGTCGCGCGGGAGGGAGCGGATCGACCACTTGAAGTTCGGGTTACCACTCTGAATGTTGCCGTAGTTGCCGGAAGAGTTCAGCTGGATGGTGGCCTCGTTGGACAGGAAAGCACCTGTCGCTGCGGAACCATCCTTACCGGGGTTGTGGATTGCGCCCTTCGCGTACAGCTCGCCGATGCGCTCCCACAGTGCGACGTTGTCCTCGGATTCAAGATTGAATTCGGTGGCTTTCTCGCTGACACCGTTCTCCGGGGAGCACAGATAGTTTCCCATCGAGGACTGGAACTCCTCCATGTACCAGCCGGAGTGGTGGAAAGTCAGGCCAGCGTGGCCCGTCTTCTCGTGGATCTTCTCGGCGGCATTTAGGAGGCCCTCAACCGTCTTCAGATCATCAGGGTTGACACCTGCCTGCTCCAGCTCGTCGTCGTTTGTGTAGATCGCCGGCTGGGAGACCATGAACGGCATCGAGTAGACTTTGTCTTCGAACTGGTAGTAGTTCTTCACCGCGTCGACCAGATTGTCGTAGTCGTAGTCGTCAGTGATCTCCTGGGCTGGGGTAATAACACCAGAATCACGCAGGTATGCGGTTTGAACATCGGAGGCCTGCAGCATCGCGGGCAGTTCGCCGGTCTGCACAGACGCAATGAACTTCGAAATAGAGTCTTCATAGGAGCCCTGGTACGAAGCATTGACCTCAATCTCGCCTTCGTGCTCGGCGTTGAAGTCACTTACGATCTCTTCAAGAGTGGTTGCGGCAGCACCCGAGGCGGAGTGCCAGAAATCGACGACGATTTCTCCGTCGGCATTCTTGGTGGTTTCTCCGCCGCCTGCTCCGCCGCACGCGACGAGCGTGGTGGAGGTCAACAGGGTGGCAGCGGTGAGTGCGACAAACTTTTTCATTACTTAACAGCTCCTTCGGTAAGCCCGCGGGTCAGGTACTTCTGGCCAAAGATCACGAGCAGGACAGTGGGGATGACGGCGATGATGAGACCGGCAAGGACGAGGCCGGTGTCCACAGCGGTTTCGTCTGCGAGCGCCTTGATACCGGGTTGGATGGTTCGGACAGATGCCGATTGGGTGATCAGCAACGGCCACATGTAGCCGTTCCATGCGGCGATTGCCCCGGTGACAATCGCGGTCATGCACACCGACCGGTTGAGAGGCAGAAGGAAGGACCAGAGAAATTTGAATGGTCCGACGCCTTCCAGGACGGTTGCCTCCCGGATTTCCTTCGGGAAATCGCGGAATGCTTGATAGAAGAGGAACAGGGTGAAACTGGATGCCAGGTAGGGCAAGAAGATACCGACAACAGTGTCGTAGAAACCCATCTGGCGCACCGTCAGGTAGTTACCGATGACGGCGACCTCAGACGGAATCATCATCGGGAGCAGGAAGAAGATGAGCCACTTCGATGCTCCTGGGAGACGTCCGAAAACCAGCGCGTAGGCGGCGAGGACGGATGTGATGAACTGCCCGGCAGTCTGGCAGACGGTCACGATGACGGAGTTGATCAGCTGTTGTCCGATTGAGGACTGGCTCCAGGCACGCGGATAGTTATCAAAGGTCGTGTCCCCGAAGAACAGGGTCTGGAGACCGGCCTGGATATCGCCCGAGGCACGGAATGAGCCGATCAGTGCGTAGAGGACAGGAAACGCGATGCTCAGGCAGACCAGCAGCAACCAGATCCAGATCACGGCTGTCGCAAAGGGGGAGCGCAGATTGTTATTCATTGCTACACCTACTTCTTTCCTCGGCTAGTCAGCCGGAATTGGATCAGGGTGAGCACAAGGATGATGAGGAACAGGACCATGCCGCGGGCAGAAGCTGCGGCGAAGTCAGCGGTACCTCCGCCGAACGCCAAGTCGTAGATATCCAGCACCATCGTGCGTGTTGAGTTTCCGGGCCCACCGCCGGTGAGCACCTGGAAGATCGTGAACTCTTTCATCGCCGCCATAGCCTGCGTCACGGAGAGGACCAGGAGCATCGGTGCAATCGACGGAAGAATGATGTATCGGATGTACCTGAAACCGGTAGCACCGTCGAGGTTAGCGGCTTCGATCATCTCGCCGGAGATGCCGTCGATCGCAACCATCATGAGCAGCGCGACGAATGAGATACCGATCCACACGTCCGTGATAAGGATGGAGATCATGGCGACCTTCGGGCTCGTGAGCCAACCGACCTGGTCGAATCCCATGAGGCCGGCGACCTGGTCGAAACAGCCGACGATGGGAGCGAACATCTGGCGGAAGACAAGAGTTCCCACAGCAGTCGAGACCGCCATCGGGATGAGAACCACTGGACGCATCCAGAACGTTCCCTTCAACCGGTAGGACAGCGGGAGAGCGATCGCGAGTCCCAATGCCAGCTTCAGGATGACCGACAGCACCGTGAACAGCAGTGTTCGGGCGAACGTGGAGAGGAACGTCGGGTCGGCGAACATGGTCGCGTAGTTGTCGAAGCCCGCGAAGCCAGCCGGACGGCCGAACAGGTCAGTCGACGTGAACGACAAGTAAATAGCTCGGAAGAACGGGAAGAAGTCGAAGACACAGAAGAACAGCAGAGCCGGCAAAATACAGAACCAGGCCCAGGTTTCCGGTTTCTCTCGGGGGATGCGCTGTTTTTTCGGCTTCTCGAGATCTGCGTCTGGGGACGGGAGGCTGTCCGCATTTCCCTTCAACGACGTAGTCATCAGTTCAGCCTCTCCTTCGTCTCTCCATCGAAGAGGTGGATGAACTCGCTGTCGAAGTCGATGCCGAACACGTCGCCCCGGACGATCTTGGCGGTGTTCGGCACACGAATGAGGATGTCTCCAAGATCATTCAGGCCGTCAATGGAGACGTGAACGTACTTATCAGATCCGAAATTCTCCACATACTCAGCGCGAGATTTTGCTGCACTCTCTTCAGCGGACACAACACGGAAATTCTCTGGACGCATGCCCACGAGCACCTTCGCGGTTGAAGGCCGAACCTTGAGCGGCGGAAGCGGAAGTCGAATGTGGCCAATAGCGATCTGGTCGCCCTCGATCGTTCCCGTCGCCGTGTTCATTGAGGGCGTGCCAATGAATGTGGCGACAAAGGCATTGGCGGGCTGCATGTACAGCTCTTCAGGGGTGCCGACTTGCTGCATGTTGCCGCCTTCCAGGACGGCGATTCGGTCCGCCATGGTCATGGCCTCTGTCTGATCGTGCGTCACGTAGAACATCGTGGTGTTCAGACGGCGTTGGAGCTGACTGATCTCTGCGCGGGTGGACACACGCAGCTTCGCGTCGAGGTTGGACAGCGGCTCATCGAGTAAGAACACCTGCGGGTCGCGGACGATTGCACGGCCCATCGCAACGCGCTGGCGCTGACCGCCAGAGAGTGCTTTGGGGTACCGCTCGAGGTACTGGTCGAGATCGAGCAGACGCGATGCCTCAGCTACGCGACGAGCTTGTTCATCCTTCTTGATGTTCTGCATCTTCAGCGCGAACGCCATGTTCTCCGCGACAGTCATGTGCGGGTACAGGGCGTAGGACTGAAACACCATTGCCACGTCACGCTTAGACGGGGCCAAGGTCGACGCAGGAACGTCACCGATATAGATTTCACCTCCTGTCAGTTTCTCGAGACCCGCAACCATGCGCAGCGTGGTGGACTTGCCCGATCCAGAAGGGCCGACAACGGCGACGAATTCGCCGTCACGAATCTGCAAGTCCATGTTGTTGATGGTTGGGCGGGGGTTTCCTGGATATTGGAGTGTCGCCTTGTCAAAGGTGATTGCTGCCATGTCACTTCCCCTAGGGATTGTTCTTTGGGAGGACGTCGAGGTCGTGGAGCAGTTCACGAGCCTGTTCGGAAGACGACCAAAGGTGGCCGTTCCAACCTGCTTCGTTAGCGCCGACGATGTTGATCTCTCGGTCATCAAAGAAGTGGAAGATGGGTGACTCCACGCCAGAGAACTGGTCTTGCACGTGTGCATAGATGGTGGCGTCGGGTTTCTTGATCCCGTGATCCGAAGAGAACAAGAGATGGGAAAAGTACGACGCCCAGTCACTGTGGCGCACCTGCTCGGCCATCTGGCGTGGAGCGTTGCTCAAGATTCCCAGTGGCACACCGGAGGCCACCAGATCCTTGATCAACTGAAGGGGTTCCCGCGCAATCTTTGAATTGAGGCTCGCGTCTTTTCCCGCCGCGAGCTCGATGACCGCTTTATTTGCTTCAACCCCCGCCGCATCTAAAACGGGGGACCAGAAGAGAGAATCGGACTGCCCAAGGTCATAGTCGTCACGGAGGTCCCAGTAGGTCTTCTTGAACGCATCTCGGTCGAACTCGCCGACATGCGAAACAAGAAAATCCTGGAGTTGTTCCATTCGGTTACCTTCCGGCACCAGAACTCCTCCGATGTCGAAAATGACGATCGCGGTCATGCCTTCCCTTCCTATGGCAAATGTGTGGGAACGTTCTCATTCAACCGCAGCGAAGTTTCCGTGAAGTGAGATCCAGTTGAATAACGCTTAAACTTATGGGAACGATTTCATGCGGTTCAGACCGCATATTTCGCTTGTATGATTGCTCCGTGCGCGCAGCGCCTTGAGCTGCTTAACAGACCTCGCGCAAGCCAGCGAGTCACACGTTAGGGACACATTTGTCCCGAGCAATGCAGCGACCGGAATTCCAGTTCGCGCGCACGATCGTCAGGTGATTGAAGAACCAGTAGAAGGAAGCGAGATTCATGCTTGTAGGAGCTGCTCTTGGCGTCGGGGCCTTCGTTCCCATCCAAACTGCGGTGAATGACCGCCTGCGTGCCAGCATCGGTGCGCCGATCCCCACAGCATTTGTTTCAGTGTTCTCCGCCTTTCTATTCGCGGTGATCATCGCTCTCGTCGTTTCTGGCGGTTCATTTGATCTCGCTCGCGCGGCGGGGGAGCCGTGGTGGGTGTGGATCGGCGGAATCATGGGCGTGATCTTCATTACCGGGAATGTGATCATCTTCCCGAAGCTCGGTGTGGTGGAGACGATCGTCATTCCCATTCTCGGCCAGGTCATCATGGCTTTGGCCATTGATCATTTCGCTCTCTTCGCGGCCGTCGAAAACAAAATTAGTTTCTGGCGCCTGGTCGGTGCCGCAGTCGTCATTGCCGGCATCGTCATGGTTCATGTCGTCCGAGCGCCCGGTGAGCTTTTGTCCCCTGCCGCGGAAGGTGATGCGGGAGAGGCTTCGGTGTGGATCTGGCGCGCGGTCGGCGTGATGATGGGAATGTGCTCGGCGATCCAAACTGCGGTCAACGGCTATCTCGGCACGGTTTTGGATAGTTCCGTCCAGGCTGGTTCGGTGAACTTGGCGGTCGGTTCAGTTCTTCTGTTGACACTGAGCTTGTCGTTGCCTCAATCGCGCAGGGCTGTTCTCTCCGGTGTGAAACCTGGTCCGTGGTGGATGTGGATTGGCGGCACTTTCGGCACCATTCTGGTCGTTGGCGCAGCCATGCTTGCGCCGGTCCTCGGTACAGGCACGACTGTGATCGGCATGCTGGCTGGCACGATCGTCTGCGGCCAGATCATTGAGGCTGGCGGGCTCTTGGGTGCGCCGCGCCAGCGCCTCCAACTGGCACGCGTGATCGGATTGATCCTCGTGTTCGTGGGTGTGGCGATGGTGCGGGTGCTTTAGTTTCGCCGCCGCTCCGGGTGGCCTTCCCAGACATTGTCTAGTGATAGAACGGGAATTCGTCCCAGTTCGGGGGTCGCTTCTCTAAGAAGGAGTCGCGGCCTTCCACGGCTTCGTCGGTCATGTACGCCAGGCGGGTGGCTTCGCCGGCGAAGACTTGTTGGCCCATGAGGCCGTCGTCAAGCAAATTGAATGCGAACTTGAGCATGCGCTGAGCGGTGGGGGACTTGCCGTTGATCTCGCGCGCGACCTGGATGGCTTCTTCTTCGAGGCGGGCGTGGTCGGCGACGATATTCACGGCGCCCATGCGGTGCATGTCTTCGGCGGAGTAGGTGCGGCCGAGGAAGAAGATTTCGCGGGCGAATTTCTGGCCGACCTGTTTCGCCAGGTAGGCCGAGCCGTAGCCGCCGTCGAAGGAGCCGACATCGGCGTCAGTCTGCTTGAAGCGGGCTTCCTCGCGGGAGGCGATGGTCATGTCGCACACGACATGGAGGGAGTGCCCGCCACCGGCGGCCCAACCGTTAACGACAGCGATGACGACCTTCGGCATGGTGCGGATGAGTCGCTGGACTTCGAGGATGTGCAGTCGGCCGCCCTCGGCTTTGACGCGGGCCTCGTCGACGTGGTCGGCAGTGGCGGCCGCGACATCGCCGTCGTGGTTGGTCGCGTACTGGTACCCGGAGCGGCCGCGGATGCGCTGGTCGCCCCCGGAGGAGAACGCCCAGCCACCGTCTTTGGGCGACGGGCCGTTGCCGGTGAGCAGCACGACGCCCACCGACGGGTCGCGGCGCGCGTGGTCGAGCGCGCGGGAGAGCTCGTCGACGGTGTGCGGGCGGAACGCGTTGCGTACCTCCGGGCGGTCGAACGCGATGCGCACGATTCCGTTCGCGCGGCCCTCACCCGCGTGGCGGTGGTAGGTGATGTCGGTGAAGTCGAAGCCGTCGACGGAGCGCCACTGGGACGCGTCGAAGGGCTGGGCGGTGGTGTAGGACATGGCTGCGATATTACGTTTCAGCTCGGCAACGAGGGTGGTTCGCTGGGGGTGATACCGTGAGTGCATCACTGTTGTTCCTTGGAAAAAGGAGGACGGTAATGGAACACGATGGAACCGGCGACGGAGCCTACCGGCCGCTCGGTTTTGTTCGCTATTGCTTGCCGGAAAGCTTCTTCGATCCGTTGCCAGAGGAAGAGTTAGAAGGCTGGGAGTAGAGGTGGCGAGCTTAAGGGCAGACGACATTCTCGACCGCGCCCATGTTGTCGCCCTGCCGATGGCGGTGCCATTCCGCGGGATCACCACGCGGGAGGCATTGCTTATCGACGGTCCCGCGGGCTGGGGCGAGTTCGCCCCGTTTACCGAGTACGGCGATGCGGAGGCAGCGACGTGGCTCGCCGCCGGGCTCGAGGCGGCGTACGAGGGCTATGGGGACCTCGATATCGGCGACGGATGGGTGGAAGTCAACGGCACGGTGCCGGCGGTCGACGCGGAGAAGGTGCCGGAGGTGCTCGAGCGCTACCCGTCGGCGCGCACATTCAAGATCAAGGTCGCGGAAAAAGGGCAGACGCTTGACGACGACGCCGCGCGCGTCAACGCCGTCCGCGCCGCGCGGCCGGATGCGGTGCTGCGCGTCGACGCCAACGGCGGCTGGAGCGTCGATGAGGCCGTCTGCGCAGCGGAAGCGCTGGGGGAGCTGGAGTACATCGAGCAGCCGTGCGCCACGGTGGAAGAACTCGCGGAGGTTCGCCGGCGCGTATGCACCCCGATCGCGGCGGATGAGTCGATCCGCAAGGTGGCGGACCCGTACCGGGTTGCTGAACTTGACGCCGCTGACGTCGCGGTGACCAAGGTGGCGCCGCTCGGTGGGGTGCGCAGGCTGGTGACCATCAGCGAGGAGCTCGGATTGAAGCTGACGGTGGCGTCGGCGTTGGACACGGCGGTAGGAATTCACGCCGGGCTTTTCGCGGCGAAAGTGACCGGCTCGCAGGCAGCGGGGCTGGCCACACAACGGCTGTTCGTCGAGGACGTTGCCGAGCCCTTCGAATTTGCGGACGGGCGTATGCGCATCGGTAGCGCTACCCCCGATCCGGACCGGCTCGCCGAATTGGCCGCGCCGGGGGAGCGGAAAGACTGGTGGTTCGAGCGTGTGAGGCGCTGCCTGCCGTATTTGGGGGATTGAAACGGGCATTCCCAATGTCGGATTGGGGGATTTCGGGGGGTGATTTTTCGTCCCTCGTATAGGTGTGATTTAGGTTATCCCTAGAAAACATGTAGTTCCTACCCAGGAAGAGGGCCCACCATGACCACAGGGTATTCAACCGCCGTGACCGAGGACACTACGGAACTTTCCGACGGTGACCTCGCCGCCGCACCTGAGGAGGGTGTGTGGCGTCGCCAGCTCATCGGCCTCGTGCTCGGCATTATCGCCGCAGCTGTCGTCTACTTCATCTTCCCGTCCGGTGCGGCCGACGTCGTCCGTGAATCCTCCGGTGCCGACCCGGAGATCGAGTACAGCGCGCAGACGATGCGCGTTGTCGCCGCTGTGGCCGTGTGGATGGCTGTCTGGTGGATGACCGAGGCGATCCCGCTCGCCGCGACGGCTCTCATTCCGTTGGCGGTGTTCCCACTGGCGAATGTGGCGAAATTCAAGGAAGTCAGCGCGCCGTACGCGTCGTCGACCATCTTCCTGTTCATGGGCGGCTTCCTCATGGCGCTGGGCATCCAGCGCTGGAACCTGCATCGCCGCTTGGCGCTGTGGGTGGTCAAGCTGATCGGCACCAGCCCGCGCCGCATCATCCTCGGATTCATGGTGGCCACCGGCTTCCTGTCGATGTGGGTCTCCAACACCGCGACGGCAGTGGTCATGCTCCCGATCGGTGTCTCCGTGCTCACCCTGACTGCTGACCATGTCGGTGGCATGGGCAACCAGAAGAGATTCGCTACGGCACTCATGCTGGCTATCGCCTACGCCGCGTCCATTGGTTCGCTGGGCACCCTGATCGGTACCCCGCCGAATGCACTGCTGGCCGGTTACATGAAGGAATCGCACGATATCGAGATCGGCTTCGGCAAGTGGATGCTCGTCGGTGTCCCGGTCGCAGTTCTGTTCATTCTGATCGCTTGGATCGTGCTCATCAACGTGTTCAAACCGGAGATCGACCAGATTCCGGGCGGCAGGGAGCTCATCCGTGATGAGATGAACAAGCTCGGCGAGTGGACCACAGGCCAGATCCTGTCCGCGATCATCTTCGTTGCCGCCGCACTGTGCTGGGTCTTCGTCCCGCTGGGCATCGACTACTACGGCTGGGAGATCGGTTACGACGACGCTGCTGTGGGCATCATCGCCGGTCTACTCATGTTCACCATTCCGGCGAAGTCCAACGGCACCCGCATCCTCGATTGGGAGACTGCAAAGGACATCCCGTGGGACGTCCTGCTGCTCTTCGGTGGTGGCCTGTCGCTGTCCGCGATGTTCTCCCAGTCGGGCCTGTCCCTGTGGATCGGTGAGGCTTCCAAGGGGCTCGCTAGCCTCCCGACGGTGCTGCTGATCGCCGCTGTCGGCGCACTGATCCTGCTGCTGACGGAGCTGACCTCCAATACCGCGACCGCGGCGACATTCCTGCCGATCATGGGCGGTGTCGCAGTGGGCATTGGCCTCACCGCCGCGGGCGATATCAACGTCCTGCTACTCACCATCCCGGTGGCACTGTCCGCGACCTGCGCCTTCATGCTTCCTGTGGCGACCCCGCCGAACGCGATCGCCTACAGTTCTGGCCACGTCACCATGGGCGAGATGATCAAGGGCGGTGTTTGGCTCAACGTCATCGGCCTGGTCCTGGTCACCCTGGCCACCTACGCCATCGCTGTCCCGGTCTTCGGTCTGACGCTTCCTTAATAGGCGAGGTCGCGAGTGGGGACTAAACTGTCCCCCATGGATAATGAGACCCGACAGTTCGGGCGCCACGGTGACGATGTCTCTGACGCGAGCTCCCGTTACCTGTCCCCGTCCCAATCCTCTTCCCAGAGCGCAAGCTCTAGTACCGGCCAGTCCGCTCCGCGGCAATTCATGCCGGGGGAGGGGGATTCGCGCTATTCCGCTTCACCGAGCCACCCGGAAACCAAATTCGGCGACAGCTTCAGCTCCGGCGGCCTCGAACCGTATGACGAGCCATACCGGCCGGAATCGTCCGGTTCCGGTAAATCGCGTGGCGGCGCGGGCTCGATCGTCTTGGCGGTCCTCGCTCTGCTGCTCGGTCTCGCAGCCATCGCCATGTTCTTCCTGTGGCGTGGCGCGGAGTCGCGGGCGAATAAGCCCGATCCGGCTCCGGTGACCATCACTCAGACGGAGACGGTCACCACGACGCCGACGGGTCTGCTCGAAGAGCTCTTTGGCAGCGACGGCGAGAAGGACGACAACAAGGAAGACGGTGAAGGCGGCGGCGAGAATGGCTTGCCACTGCCGGGCGGCGAAGGTGCCCCGCCGCTGCCGGAGAATCTCCCCACGGAGATCCCGGACGATATTCCGGAGGAGTACCGCGAGGGTGCGGAGGACCTGCTCAACCAGCTTGACGGGTTGCTGAATGGCTAATAGGGCACAGTCGGATTCCATGCAGCTCGCGGCGTATGTCGCAGATAAGCTCGCCGAGCATGTCACGGATGTCGTGCTCAGTCCAGGTTCGCGCAACTCGTCGCTCGCATACGCATTGCTCGCCCGCCGCGACATCAGGGTGCACGTGCGTATCGACGAACGATCTGCCGCCTTCACCGCCCTGGGGCTTGCCCGGGTCCAACACCGCCACGTCGGCGTTGTGATGACCTCCGGAACTGCGGTGGCGAACACATACCCCGCAGTCATCGAGGCGCACATGTCCCATACCCCGATCGCGATCATCAGCGCGGATCGGCCGGAATGTCTCGTGGGCACGGGTGCCTCGCAGACGATCTGGCAGCAAGGCATTTTCGGCCGCTACGCTGCCACCCAGCAGATCACGCAGGTCGGCGACGCGGTCAGCTTCGATGCCGACCAGGTGCACATCAATATCGCCTTCGACACCCCGCTCGTGCCGGAGACCCTGCCGGAGCAGGTGGGTACCCCGCGCCGGGTGGGGCCTGGTCGTTTGCGTCCGTCGGAGGGTCGCGGTGCCGCGGATACCGGACCCGCCGGGGCAGTCGATCACGGCGAGGTAGAGGTCGACCTGACCCTGAACACGCTCGTCATCGCTGGCGATGAAGCGTGGGAGGTGCCCGGTTTGGAGCACGTGCCCACGATCGCGGAGCCGACCGCACCGACGCCGTTCCACCAGGTCCACCCGCTGGCCGCACGGTTCTTCACCCAGGATGAGGTGGCGGTCAGCCACGACGGTGGCGATTTCGCCGCGTCCACGAAGCCGGACCAGGTCATCGTGGTGGGCCACCCGACGCTGCACCGCGACGTCATGGCGCTGCTGGCGGATAACACCATCGAGGTCATCGGCATCAGCAGTACTGAGACGGTCACGGGAAACCCGGACAAAGTGGGCAGCCGTGTGAAGGCGACGGGGCAGCCGACGGATACCTGGCTGAAGATCTGCGAGGCCGCCGGCGATGTCGGAGCAGACACCGTCCGCAAGGCGCTAGGGGACGAGGAGTTCGGGTTCACCGGGTTGCATGCCGCGGCCGCTGTGTGCGACACCCTGGCGGTGGGCGACACACTCGTGCTCGGGTCCTCGAATCCGGTGCGCGACGCGAGCCTTGTGGGGATGCCTTTCGACGGCGTGTCCACCTACTCCGCGCGCGGTGCCGCCGGCATTGACGGCACCATTTCCCAGGCTGTGGGCGTGGCATTGGCGACGCAGTCGCTGCATCCGGACGAGATCCGCGCGCCGCGCACTGTCGCTCTAGTCGGTGACCTGACCTTCCTGCACGACGCAGGTGGGCTGCTCGTCGGCCCGGACCAGCCGCGCCCAGGCAACCTCACCATCGTTGTGGCCAACGACAACGGCGGCGGCATCTTCGAGACCCTCGAGGTCGGGGCGGAATCCGTCCGCGATAATTTCGAGCAGGCCTTCGGTACGCCGCATGACGCGGATATTGAGTCGATCGCCGCCGGATACGGCGTTTCCTACCGCAGGGCGAAAAGTATCGAGGAATTGACGGGGGCGCTGCTAGATGGCGTCGATAAGCCTGAGCCCGTCGTTGTGATTGAGGCCGTAACCACGCGCGCGACGCGTCGGGCGCTGTCCGAGCGGCTGAAGAAATAGAAATGGCCCGGGTCAAGGTCGCGCGGCGGCGCCTCCACCAGCTCATCATCGTGCTGTACATGTGCGCGATGCTGGGCAGCATCGCCATGGTCGCGGGACCGGCGTACAACGATTACACGATCTCCCGCGACCCCGGCCGCGGCATCGCCACCGTCACGGGCGTGAGCTGGACCCGCACATCCGTCGACTACCAGGACGAGACGGGCCAATTCCACTCGCCGCAACGCGGCCTGCTGTACCCCTCTGGCCTCGGCGACGGGCAGCAAGTGTGGGTGACGTACGCGAAACGCGACCCCGAACTCGTCAAGGTGGAGGGGCGCAGCTGGACGCTCGCGATCATTCCGGCGCTGTCCGTCGGTGCGGCGTCCACCTTGATCGCTGTGGCCGCGTGGCTGGGTGCCAATGCCTTAGGTAAGAAAGGCCGGACCAACGAGCGAAAATTCACCTCGCGTTCCCGTGAAAGCAAGGACTAATTAGCGCGCGGCATGAATAATGCCCACATGCGTGTTGCCATTGTCGCCGAGTCTTTCCTGCCCAACGTCAACGGAGTGACGAATTCGATCCTCCGTGTACTGGAACATCTCGAGCGCACGGGACACGAAGCGATCGTGATCGCGCCCGGAGCGCGCGCGAACCAGGAAGAGGTCGCCGAGTACGCGGGCTTTACCGTCGTCCGCGTACCTACCGTGATGGTGCCGCTGGTGGACTCTCTGCCGATCGGTGTGCCGAACGGGACGACCACGCGCGTGTTGCGCGAATTCAAGCCGGATATCGTCCACCTGGCCAGCCCCTTCGTGCTCGGCGGTGCCGGTGCCGTGGCCGCGAAGCGTCTCAATCTCCCGGCAATTGCTCTGTTCCAGACTGATGTCGCCGGCTACACCGCCCGCTACCACGTCGGCTTCCTCGAGTCCGCGGCGTGGGTGTGGGCGCGCAACCTGCACAACATGACGCAGATGACGCTCGCGCCGTCGTCGGTGACGATCGGGGAACTGGAGGCCCACGGCATCAAGAACATCCGCCGCTGGGGCCGCGGCGTGGACTCAGAACTGTTCCGCCCAGACCGCCGCTCCCAAAAGCTGCGGAAAAAGTGGGACCCGACGGGAAAGAAGAAGATCGTCGGTTTCGTTGGCCGCCTCGCCTCCGAGAAGGGGGTTGACCGACTCATCGCCTTGCACAGCGACCCGAATATCCAGCTGGTCATCGTCGGCGACGGTCCACTGCGGCGCGAGCTGGGTAAACGGATGCCCACTGCGGTATTCACGGGTCAGCTGGGTGGCAAGAAGCTCGCTGCCGCTTACGCCAGCCTGGACCTGTTTGTGCACACCGGTGAGTTCGAGACTTTCGGCCAGACCATTCAGGAGGCGCAGGCCTCCGGCACCCCGACGATCGGTCCGCGCGCCGGTGGCCCCATCGATCTGATCGAGCCGGGCTACAACGGTGACCTACTGGACGTGGAGACCTTCGAGCGTGACCTGCCTGCTTCCGCCGCCGCGATTCTCGAGCCGGACACGCTGGAGGAGATGAGCGTCAACGCCCGCGCCTCTGTTGCCGACAAGACATGGCCTGCGCTGTGCGACCAGCTCCTCGGCTACTACGAAGAGGTCATCGACGGCTACCCGAAGAAGGGCCGCCGCCCGCTGAGGCGCTAATTCCTGCTCCACACTCCTACCCGGGGCCTGGCTCAGTAGGGCAGCGGCGGGACAGTCGCCTAGACTCTTTGGCTATGGCCAAGGCGAACCTGGAGAAAAACCCGCTGGACGTGGCGGGAATGTTCGATGAAGTAGGAAAGAACTACGACATCACCAACACGGTCATGACAGGTGGCCTGGACCGTTACTGGCGCAAGCGCACCCGGCAGCGCCTGGATTTGAAGCCGGGGGAGAAGGTCCTCGACCTCGCCGCGGGCACGGCAGTATCCACGGTGGAGCTCACCAAATCCGGTGCGTGGTGTGTGGCGTGCGATTTCTCCCAAGGCATGCTGGCGGCGGGTAAGCACCGCGACGTGCCCAAAGTGGTCGGCGATGCGATGCACCTGCCATTCGCCGACGAGACCTTCGATGCCGTGACCATTTCCTACGGCCTGCGCAATGTTCACGATTTCGAGGCCGGTTTGCGCGAACTGGCGCGCGTGACCAAACCGGGCGGGCGCTTAGTGGTCAACGAATTCTCCACTCCCGTCGTGCCGGTGTTTTCCACGCTCTACCGCGAGTATTTACCCCGCGTGATCCCGCTGTTGGGCAAGGTCTTCTCTTCCAATGCGGAGGCCTACGAGTACCTGGCGGAGTCCATCCGCGCCTGGCCGGACCAGGAGGACTTAGCTGCCGCGATCAACGCCAACGGGTGGGCCGACTGCGGCTGGCAGAACCTCGCGCTGGGCATCGTGGCGCTCCACGGCGCGGTCAAGGCCTAGGTCGCATCCCACAGCGGGCTGTCCGCCCGCACGCGCGATACCCCCTTACCAGCGAGACGCCACACGCGAGCGACGAGGTCGCGGTCGGCATCAGTGACCAAGTTTCCCATCAGGCGCGCGGCGGCGGGCATGAGGTAGCGGCCGCCGAGCCCGCGCAGGGCGAGCGGGCCTGCCGCGGGGAGGAATTGCGGGTAGGTGAGCACGCGCGCGAGGGTGCGGGCGAGAACGAATGCTTCGCCGTAGTTTCGGCGCAGCTCATGCGGCCAGGCCAACGTCAGGTCGGGGCGCTTCCCGTGGGAATCGGCGATGAGATCCACCGCCATGATCGCGGTTTCCAGGCCATAGTCGATGCCCTCGCCGTTGAGCGGGTTGACGCAGGCGGCGGCATCGCCGATGAGCATCCAGTTCGGGCCCGCGACATTGGACACCGCGCCGCCCATCGGCAGCAGAGCGGAAGTGACGTTCTCCGGCTCGCCCAGTTGCCACTCTGCGCGCTGCTGGGAGGCGTAGAGGGCGAGCAGCTTCTTCGTGTTCACCTTTGCTGGGCGCGCATCGGTGGACAGGGCGCCACAGCCGAGGTTCACCGTGCCGTCGCCGAGCGGGAAGATCCACCCGTACCCTGGCTGGATCACGCCGGAATCGTCGCGCAGTTCCACGTGGGAGTGCATCCACGGCTCAGCGGAGAACGGGGTCGTGCAGTACGAGCGCGCCGCGATGCCGTAGACCTCCCCGCGGTGCCATCTCCGGCCGAGTTTCTTGCCGAAGGGGGAGCGCACGCCGTCGGCGACGATCACCCATGTCGCGCCCAGCGTGCCCTGCGGGGTGACCACCCCAGTGATCGACCCGTCCGTGCCGAATTCAGCTCCGGTGGCGGGACAGTCGTAGAGCATCTCTGCGCCGGAGGTGGCGGCGAGGTCGGCCAAGGCGGCGTCGAAAAGCGAGCGCGGCGAGGCGGAACCTTCCGTGCCATACGCACCGTCGGGCCAGGGGGCGGTCACGGATCCGCCGTAACCGTGCAGCTTGAGGCCATAATTGCGGTAGTTGGGCAGGGTGGAATCGAGCCCGAGGTCCTGTAGTGCGTGCACCGCACGGGGAGTCAGCCCGTCGCCGCATGTCTTGTCGCGGCCGTGCGGCGCGGCGTCGACGACAGCGACCGACAAGCCCGCGCGACGAGCGGCGATTGCGGCGGCGGAACCAGCGGGTCCCGCACCGACGACGACGCACTCAAACGATTTCACCGAACATATTGTGCCAGACGACTTATGTGTGGACTACGGTTAAGGGGACGCACAACCGAACGACCCCGCAAGGACGATAGATGACCAACGGCACTCCCACGTCGCCCGCCGTCGACACCCAGCTCGACCTCGGCGATGTGGCCTTGGCGCAGCGCGTCACCGCAGGGTTGAACAAGGTGGAAGAGCTCATGTTCGAGCGCCTCTCTGCTGGAGAGGATTTCCTGAGTGAGCAGGTCACCCACCTGGCCAAAGCCGGCGGCAAGCGCTTCCGCCCGTTGATGGCCGTGCTGGCCAGTGAGTTCGGTCCGAACCCGCAGGCAGAAAATGTGATTCGCGGTGCCGCGATCGTGGAGCTGGTCCACCTGGCCACGCTGTACCACGACGATGTGATGGACGAGGCTGTCAAGCGCCGTGGTGTCGAGTCGGCGAATTCGCGCTGGACCAACACTGTCGCGATTCTCTCCGGCGATTTCCTGCTCGCCGAGGCATCGCGGTTGATGAGTGAGATCGACACCGCCACTGTCGGCCATTTCGCGGAGACGTTCAGCGATTTGGTCACCGGCCAGATGCGCGAGACCGTCGGTGCCCGTGGCGGCGATCCGGTCAAGCATTACCTCGAGGTCATCCGCGAAAAGACCGGCGTGCTCATCGCATCCGCCGCGTACCTGGGTGCCACGCACTCGGGCGCGGACGAGGCAACGGTGCGCACGATCAAGGAGGTCGGCGAGGCGATCGGTATGGTCTTCCAGATCGTCGACGACATCATCGACATCTTCTCCGATTCCGAACAGTCCGGAAAGACCCCGGGGACGGATCTGCGCGAAGGCGTGTTCACCCTCCCGGTCCTCTACGCCCTCAAGGATGAGGGGGAAGCGGGCGAAGAGCTCCGCGGCCTTCTCACGGGTCCGCTCACCGAGGACGCCGACGTGGAGCGCGCATTGACGCTCATCGGACGAACGGACGGACGCAAGCGCGCGCTTGACGACGTGCACCGGTACCTCTCCATCGTGGATACCCGCCTGAGTGATCTTCCCGGCATTCCGGCGAATGAGGCAATGCGCCAGATCGCCCGGTACACCGTCGACCGTGTGGGGTGAAAAACGGTTCTCAACTGCCGATTTGTTGTTTCCGTGACCCGCTGCTGTAGAGTAGTCCAAGCACGCCAGGTTGCCCGAGCGGCCAAAGGGAGCGGACTGTAAATCCGCCGGCATTGCCTTCAGAAGTTCGAATCTTCTACCTGGCACCACATACAGCGCGCACTGCGGAGAATTCACGCGGTGCGCGCTTCTTCATTTTCCAGTTACGCGGACGTCACTTTCAGGCCAGTGGATGTTCAATGTGCGGGGATAATTTCGGACGGGTACCTCTGTCCCCAACATGTGAAGGATCATTCCGTGTCCCGTTCCCGCTTCCGCGCCGCACTCGCTGTGCCGGCCGCCGCATCCCTGGTTCTCTCCGCTGTCGCTATCCCGGCCTCTGCCGCAGAGACGGCCGATAAGTCCTCCCTGGTCATCAACGAGGTCGTTTCCAACGAGGACCCGATCGGCGACTGGGTCGAGCTGGCCAACCTGGACAACAACCAGGACCTGGACATCTCCGGCTGGAAGGTCTTGGACAACAAGGATGACCACACCCCGATCGTGTTCCCGGAGGGCACCAAGGTCGAGTCCGGTGGCTATTTCGCCTTCTACACGGACGGTGCGGCCAACACTCCGGACGGTTCGGAGGGCTTCGGCCTGGGCAAGGGTGATTCCGTCCGCGTCTACGATGCTAAGGGCAATCTCGTTGTAGAGACCACCTGGGAAGGCCACGCGGCGCCGTCCTGGGGCCGTGTTCCGGACAAGACTGGCGAGTTCGCTGCCACCGGCAAGTCGACCCGCGGCGCGAAGAACGAGGCCGGCACTGGCGAGCAGCCGGGTCACGAAGAGCCCGCTGCGCCGGAGGCGAGTCAGCCGTGGCCGTACGACAACGTCTACGACGTCGACCTCGGCGGCGATTTCACCGGCGACGACATGTCCGGTGTGGATTTCGACGACAAGGGCCGCGCCTGGGTGGTCAACAACGGCTCTGGCAAGCTCTACGCCCTCGACTACGACGAGGCCGCTAAGAAGTACACGCTCGCCGGCACTTGGACGCTGAAGTACGCCGACGACAAGGACGGAGTTGTGGACGCAGAGGGTGTCACCGTCGGTCCGGACGGCGCGATCTACGTGGCCACCGAGCGCAATAACGCCGACAAGAAGGTCTCCCGCCCGTCCGTCCTCCGTTTCGAGGTCAAGGAAGGCGCAGAGGAGCTCACCGCCACCAAGGAGTGGAACCTGAAGGACGTCGTCGGCGAGATCGAGGCCAACGCTGGTCTCGAAGCCATCTCCTACATCCCGGAGCAGAAGCTCTTCGCAGTCGGCGTCGAGGCTAATGGCAAGGTCTACTTCCTCGACCTGAAGGAAGACGGCACGCACGAGCTCAAGCAGGAATACCAGTCGCCGTTCGCCGGCGTCATGGCGCTCGACTACCGCCAGCAGGACAAGCAGCTCCGCGTGCTTTGCGACGAAGTGTGTGACGGCCAGTCCATCCTGCTTGCCCACAATGGCACTGAGTTTGCCCCGGCTTCTGAGATCCAGGCTCGCCCGGCGCACTTCGCCAACCTGGCGAACGAGGGCTTCGGCTCCTACACCTCCACCGGTGAGTGCGTCGGCGGTAAGGCAGAGGCCACCACGCGCTTCTTGTGGGCCGACGACGGCGGTAAGGGCATCTCCCTGCGCGGCGCGCAGGATGTCAGGACTGTCGACTGCACCGACGGCTCCGACGATGCCAATGCTGGCGATCAGGGCAGCGCCCAGTCCAGCAACGGTACTAAGGACGGCTCCAGCGCCGGTTCCGTCATCGGCGCAATCTTTGGCGTTCTGCTCGCCTTCATCGCTGGCATCGCCTCTGCCGGTCCGATCGCTCAGTGGGCGAAGGACAACCTCGGCGCAGAGTTCAAGCTGCCGTTCTAAGCCCTGGCCACCTGCCCGCGCCCAGCACTGCTCACGCGGCGCGAAAGTGTGGGCAGGTGGGGCCGCTACGGCGCGCATAAAGCTCTATAAAAGCGCTCAAAAATAGGCTCTAACCTGACGATTTGTATGTTCAATATGCGTCGGGTTAATCTTTCAAAGGCTTCAAACGAGCGGGTAACGCTTAAGAGGCTTAAGCCCCCTTAGCTCAGTCGGCAGAGCGTCTCCATGGTAAGGAGAAGGTCAGCAGTTCGATTCTGCTAGGGGGCTCTGTTGTTTGCTGGCAACGGACATGATTGGTTTACTCTTTTCATGTGCGCTCGCTAGCGGACACATGGCGGTGTAGCTCAGTGGTAGAGCAAGCGACTCATAATCGCTGTGTCGAGAGTTCAATTCTCTCCATCGCTACTCATCACCTCGGTCTCGGTCGGGGAGATGTGCTCACCCACTCCGGGGCCGTGCAGGTGCCGTGGTAGGGTTGGCGTACTGTCAGCCGAGGGTGGCCCGAGCAATCGAGTCGCCGGAAACGGAAAACAGTGCACCTAGGGGCGTGGCGCAATTGGTAGCGCAACGGTCTCCAAAACCGTAGGTTGCAGGTTCGAGTCCTGTCGCCCCTGCCATATAGACCAACTCGAGGAGAGCTGTGACTGATAATCAGCCTGGACGGAACACCGCAAAGCCGACCGGCAAGCGCCAGCGCAGCGGCGCGAGCTCTGTCACCTCTGAGTCCTACGAGGAGAAGCGCGTTGAAAAGGCCGCTCCCGAGGACCAGGACAAGACCGGCAACGGCGCTGCCGCATTCCCGGGTGAAGTCGTCAGCGAAATGCGCAAGGTCGTCTGGCCGACCGGGCAGCAGATGCTCAACTACACCCTCATTGTTTTCGGCTTCCTGATCGTTTTGACCGCCCTCGTCTGGGGCGTTGACCAGGGCGCTGCCTGGGTAGTTGAACAGGTTCTGGTCCCTTAAGCTATACTTCCGCAGTAGAGAAAACATCCCGCCTCCCAGCACACTGGGTAAGGCGGGATAAGTTTTTCGCCTAGCTGAGTAAGCTGGGCACCAATTGAGGACTTGAAACCATAGCCATCGCGCCCACGTCACCGCGCGGCGCGTGCCAACTGCAAGGAGCGGAAATGGCCGACGACAACGAGTACAGCGTGGAAGCCAACGAGGCCGAAATGGTCGCCGAAGGCGGTGCCGTGCAGGAATCCACCGACCCGGAAGTGACCGAGGCAGACGAGACGGCTGCGGCAGAGTCCGCGGACTCTACCGACAGCGCCGAGGACACCACCGAGCAGCAGAGCCAGGAGATGGTCGCCGAGGGCGATGTCCCGGAGCAGCCGGTCCAGGAAGCCGACGCTGAGGCTGCCGACGATGCTGAGGCTGGCACCGACGCCGAGGCTGCTACCGACCCGGAGGCAGCACTGTCCGCTGAGCCGGAGGAATCCGCCGACGCCGAGTACAAGGCGCGCCTGCGCAAGTACACCCGCGAGCTGAAGAAGCTGCCGGGCCAGTGGTACATCATCCAGTCCTACTCGGGCTACGAGAACAAGGTGAAGACCAACCTGGACATGCGTATCCAGACGCTCGAGGTGGAGGACTCCATCTACGACGTGGTCGTCCCGATCGAGCAGGCCATCGAGCTGAAAGACGGCAAGAAGAAGCTGGTCAAGCGCAAGCTGCTTCCGGGCTACGTGCTCGTCCGCATGGACATCAACGATGCAGCCTGGTCCGTGGTGCGCGAGACCCCGGGCGTGACCTCCTTCGTCGGCAACGAGGGCAACGCCACCCCGGTCAAGCACCGCGACGTGGCTAAATTCCTCATGCCGAAGGAACCGAAGGTCGACGAGGATGCTTCCAAGACCGAGGCGAATGCCGAGGGCGAGACCGTCATCGCCATGCCGGAGCAGGAAGAGAAGCCGAAGGTCGCGCACGACTTCGAGGTCGGCGAGGCAGTCACCATTCTCTCCGGCGCGCTGGCCAGCGTCTCCGCAACGATCAACGAGATCGACCCGGAGACCGGCAAGATTCAGGCGCTCGTGTCCATCTTCGGCCGCGAGACCCCGGTCGAGCTCACCGCCGACCAGATCGAGCGCATCATGTAGCGTGCCGCGACTCTGAGCACTGCTTACCCTGTGACAAACCGGCCCCCGTGGCCGGTTTTCGCGATTTGGGCCAGGGTTACGTGGTGGCATACACTTATCGGTCGTGCCTGCACACAAGCAGGTGCGTGAACACGTTCGTCCCCGGTGGCTGCGTCGATAAGCGACAAGCGTCGAGGTGGCATCCGGAAGGCCCAGTTATTCATCGTGGCTGGAGTCTGTACCTAGGAAAGAGGTAATCCGATGGCTAAGAAGAAGGTCACCGGCCTGATCAAACTGCAGATCGAGGCTGGTATGGCTAACCCGGCACCGCCGGTCGGTCCGGCTCTCGGTGCGCACGGCGTCAACATCGTCGAGTTCACCAAGGCCTACAACGCTGCGACCGAGTCCATGCGTGGCAACATCGTCCCGGTGGAGATCACGGTCTACGAGGACCGCTCCTTCGACTTCATCCTGAAGTCCCCGCCGGCCGCGAAGCTGCTGCTCAAGGCTGCTGGTCTGAAGAAGGGCTCCGGCGTTCCGCACACTGACAAGGTCGGTTCTGTGACCTGGGAGCAGTGCAAGGAAATCGCTGAGACCAAGAAGAAGGACCTCAACGCCCGCGACATCGAGGCTGGCGCCGCGATCATCGCTGGTACCGCCCGTTCCATGGGCATCGATGTGAAGAAGTAAACCTTCTTCATTTCTCTCGGCTTAGTCCCGCCCCGGGAACTAGCCAGTGGGAGGGTCTGGTCTGACCCGCACCACACTTCCAACTACTGACACGTCATTTACTGACAAGTAAGGAAATCAACATGGCCAAGAAGCACTCCAAGGCTTACAACGAGAAGCTGGCAAAGGTTGACCGCGAGAGCGTGTACTCCCCGCTCGAGGCAGTCAAGCTCGCCAAGGAAACCGCCTCCGAGAAGTACGACGCAACCATCGACGTTGCTATGCGTCTGTCCGTCGACCCGCGCAAGGCTGACCAGCTGGTCCGCGGCACGGTCAACCTGCCGAACGGCACCGGTAAGACCGTCCGCGTCGCCGTCTTCGCCGAGGGCGAGAACGCCACCAAGGCGCAGGAAGCTGGCGCCGACATCGTCGGTTCCGACGAGCTGATCGAGCAGATCAACGCTGGCAACATCGACTTCGACGTCGCTATCGCCACCCCGGACCAGATGGCTAAGGTCGGCCGCGTTGCTCGCGTCCTCGGCCCGCGTGGCCTGATGCCGAATCCGAAGACCGGCACCGTCACCCCGGATGTGACCAAGGCTGTCTCCGAGTCCAAGGGCGGCAAGATCGCCTTCCGCGTGGACAAGGCTTCCAACCTTCACGCTCTGATCGGCAAGGCATCCTTCACCCCGGAGCAGCTCGCCGAGAACTACGGTGCTCTCCTGGACGAGGTGCTGCGTCTCAAGCCGGCATCCGCCAAGGGCATCTACCTGAAGAAGATCACCGTCTCTGCAACCCAGGGCCCCGGCATCCCGGTGGACACCAACGTTCAGAAGAACTACACCGAGGCCTAATTGGGTGAGGCACTAGCCTCCTCGCCGCTTCGTGCATCTGACCCCGCTTCGGCGGGGTTTTGCTTTGGTGCCTGCCCCTACAATCCGGGGATCGTTGCAATACCGGCCGGAAGGCCGGAGCTCGCGGGGGCAGTTTGAGAGTGGAACCGATTGCGGCTCCGCGCCGTCTAATCATGTAGACGGAAGGGGGCGTTTTGGCCGCTAGTTATATTCCTCGACCGAGGAAGAGCTTTGTCAACAGTTTGGAAAAAGTCCGCGGGCGTGGTGCACCTCGTTGGAGGGATCGGAAAGCCAGACGTATTTTTGAGTATGACCCCTTGCATGGGCACATTGAGGGTCTATAACCTGCAAGGAAAGCACGTCGGAGTGTTCGATGTGATCTCAGGCGAACTTAATTGGCCCGGCGGTGAAAGGGAGGAGGATCGATGTTTAGGACGTATGTGGACGCGTGCCTCGACGGGGATGCGCGCCCGGACGATGTCGACGACTGGGTTGATGCATGGCACGACGATGCACCGGGAAGCGAGAACCTTTCACTCGATGCCTTCCTCGGTTTCACGTCAGAGGAATACGCCCGATGGGCGAGGGACGGGTCCGCCCTGCAGGAGATCCTCGACCGCCGCCGGTCGCAGCGGCAGACCGTGTAAGAAGAAACAAGGTTTCGTGACTTCTCGATGTCTCCTGCAGTTACGCCGAGCACTTTTGCGTTAAGCGGAAAAGCGTGTCCGCTCGGTAAGCTGCCCGGCTGGCACGGCCTCCACCAGAAAGTCGAAGGCTGACGGGAAGACTGAGACGAAGAAAGTTCGTCTGTTGTCAAGGATGAGCAGCGCCGGTATGACTGTCTGTCATGCTGAATGAACTAGCCCCCGAAAGTTGGACTGGTTTAATTCTAGGCGGTTAGGGCTTCAAGGGTCTGATTCCGATATTGCATCGGGGTCAGGCCCTTGAGTCGTTGTTGGATGCGTTCGGTGTTGTACCACTGGATAGACATGGACGGCATCAAACACATCCTGGGCTTGTGGATCGCCGATAACGAAGGCGCCGCATTCTGGGCGTCAGTGTGCGCTGACCTTGCCAACCGCGGGGTCCAAGACATGTTCATCGTCTGCTGCGACGGGCTCAAGGGTCTGCCCGAGGCGGTGGAAGCGACCTGGCCGAATTCCATGGTGCAAACCTGCATCGTGCACCTGATCCGGGCGGCGAACACGTGGGTGTCCTACCAGGACCGCAAACCCGTATCCAGCGCTTTGCGGGAGGTCTACACCGCGCCGAACGAGGACACCGCGCGTGCCGCCCAGCGTGCGAAGAAGGCGAAACGGGCAACTGAGTGCAACGGCTATATTGAAGGGGCAAAAGCCAACGGGTGGAAACAAGCCATCAACCAACTAGCCGTGGCATACCCCGACCGATTCGCGGACTACTTGTAAACCAAGCCCCCGCACACAAACAATCGGACACTCTCTCTTCTGTAATTGGCCTTACAACGGTTCCACATCTATAAGCTATGCGAAGTTACCGTAGCCAGAAATGGTGCTCACCCATAAGAACGCTGGTACGACGAAAGCCGCGGCGAATGTGAAGGCAAAAGCACGCCATGATCGGTCGCTAAGCCGATCCTTTTTCAACATGTAGACAGACATGGCTAATACACCCAACGCCACCAATGAAGGTAGAGGTAGCCCATAGAAGACAAAAGGTATTGGAAGCCATGTGGACAGGAGCACTCCGCCATAAAGGGTTGCGATGCCCAAGACAATTCCAAAAAGCATTCCCGGAATGATCGTTCTTTCTTTCACAACAAATTCCTTACCAATCAGTTTATCTTGATCAGACCACCGTTTTTAGCCTGCGCATGACATTCATTGACGGGGCCCGGCGGGGTCTTTTGCTTTGCTGTTTCACTTCCCGGTCAGTGCTCCGCACCCTGCGCCTTATTGGAAACGGTTACCGCCAAATGTGGGTAATTGTATCGACACTAGATGAAAATCGTTCGCATTTGCCGTAATCTAGCGCGCGATCATTTAGCGCAAAAAGTGAAGAGAGGTGCCACGGAGTGTCGCGCGTTGAAACAGCGGCGGGGCGAATTCCCCGCGACGGCGAAAGCGAAGGTGTGCTGGAGCGTGCAGGCATGGCCGTGTTCAAGGCTGTCACCATCCTGGTGAGCGCAGTTCTGGCACTCGCAGCTGGCACGGGGTACGCCCGCGCGGCGGAACTGACCTTGGATAGCGGGCACGTGGACGTCTTTCACGTCTCCGCTGACGGCGGGGACCTGAAGCTCGATCTCCGCGAGGATGTCACCGGCCAGCACGTGACCCACGATCCGGCGGATGTGCTGCTCGAGGTCGGGGAGAACACGCGGACCGATGCGACTGCTGATGTCGCCGAGATCGGCGAGAGTGGCTATCTGCTGCCACAGACGCAGGAATCCGACAAACTGTGGCCGGGTTGGGACTCGACCGATGTGAAGTCGGGTGGATTCGATGCCGTTGATATCACGTTTGAAGAGGTCGACGGTCCGGGCGAGGTGTACCTGTTCCAAGAGAAGGGGTTCGGGGACGTCGCTTCCGTTCTCGCTGACGGTGAATTGACGCTGGAGTCTGGCAGCGTCATCGAGCAGAGTGAACCGTCGCATGTCCACACCAACTGGCTGTTCACCGAGCCGGGCACGTACACGATGACGGTGAAGGCCGTCGCGGACGATGCGGAGTCGAACGAGGCGACCTACACCTGGCAGGTCAGCGAGGGCGATGGATCCGCAGACGATTCCGACTCCGAAACCGGCACAACCGGCAGGGACCGCTCGGCCGCAGGGTTGAGCGACGGTGGGTCTGATTCTTCGACGACGAAGACGACGACGAAAAGCGCCGGAAAGACCGATTCTTCCACCACGAAATCGAAGACGGACAAGGGCACGACAGCGGGCGGCAGCGACAACGGATCCGCCGGCCAGCAAGCACAGGCCGCTAACGGTGGAAGCAACGGAGGCGGAAACGGAGAAGGCGGCGAGAAGTGCACCGCTGCTCTGGTCCCGCGGGTGAAAGACGATCGCACCTCGCCGGCATCGTGGAAGGACCCGGCGGGGCTGACTTTCGGCTTGGGAGATGCGGCGAAAGCACAGCTGCCGCAGGAGATCGGACCGGTCCCGGCGGGGGATGTCTGGATGATCGGCTCGGTGCAGCAGGCCGGTGTGCCGTGGCTGGGAGCGAATACCCAGCACGAGTCGCTGATCCAAAACACCACCGGCGAGGTGACCTGGGAGGTCACTGACTTCGAGGGTCCGGGACCGATGACGGTATTCACCCAGGGCGGGCTCGGCCAGGTCGTGGGCGAGCAATGGTTCAGCGCAAGCAACGGCAAGGCACAGGGCAGCCACACTATCCCGGGCAACACGCACGTGCACCCGTCGTGGGTCTTCGGCAAAGAGGGCACGTACAAGGTGACGGTGAAGCAGTCGGCGAAAACGAAGAGCGGCGAGACCGTGAGCGGTTCTGCCACGTTGACATTCGTCGTCGGCGGAAAGGGTAATGCAGATAGCGGCCACTTCGACTTCGGCGCGATTTATGACGCCAAGGGCAGCTGCTCTTCCGGCGGCGGTGGCACCGCGGGTGGTGCTGGAGGAAGCTCGGGTAGCGCTGCTGCGTCAGGCGCTGCCGGTGGCAGTCTCGCGGATACCGGGATGTCGATCATGACTGTGCCGTTCGCCATTCTGGGTATCGGTGTGCTGGTCTTCGGTGCGGGCATGATCCGGATCTCCCGGAAGTTGATTGGATGAGCAGACACGCCGCAGCGCGCGGTCTAGCCGCGCTGGGACTGGTGGCGGCACTCGCCGGGTGTAGTGGTCCGTCGACCGCGGCGGAGGACGCCGACGGAAAGGCGAAGGTCGTGGCCACGACCTCGATCCTGGCGGACATCGTCTCCCACGTCGCCGGCGATGCCGCCGATGTCACGGGACTGATCCCGGCGGGGGCAGACGCGCACAGTTACGAGTTGGGGCTGCGGGCCGTGCGCGATATCGCGTATGCCGATGCGGTGTTCACCAACGGGCTGTTGCTCGAGCCGCAGCAGTTGCAGCGCACCGTCGAGAGCACCGTGCCGGAAAATGCGCGTGTCGTTCCTGTCGCTGAGCAGGCGCAGCGTCACGGCTTCCAGCCGCGCATGCTCGTGGAGGATGCCGGATTGGACGCGCCGTGGCTCGGCTTGCGCGTCGCGGCACCAGAGCAGGATTCAGCCGGGGCGCCGGAGCAGAACCCACCAGCGGTGCCGAAAACCGCGGTGGCTGATATTGCGCTGAAGAAGCTTGAAGGCCCAGGCGATGCGGCCGCCTATATCGTGGGCACGTTCGGGACCCCGGAGTTGCTATTCAATTCCGCGGACGGCACCAACGCAGATGATGCCACGACACTTCCGGTGGATGCGCATACGCATGTCAGTTGGGCGTTCAGTAAACCGGGCATCTACAAGCTCACCATCGGTGCTGATGCGCGTGATGCGGTGGGGGAGCCGGCGACGCCGCTGCAGGAGCAGACCTTCACCATTGCTGTCGGCGTGGATCCGCACACGGCGGTGCCGGGCGCGGAGGTGTTAGAGCACGGCCACGTGGACATCACCGCGGAGTTCGGCGCGGAACGCACTGGACGGCTGGCGCTGCTCGGCGACGCGCCGAAGAAGGATCAACGGGGCGTCACTCAGTCCACACGCCACGAATACGACCCGGCCCGCACGGTCATCGCGGTGCCGAGCGCGACGCTCCAGGAGGTGCCCGCCGGGCGCGAGTACCGCTTCCTCGGCAATCCCGGCGACGAGACGTACCTGCTCCCGCAGGCAGTGCTGGGCAAGCATGTCCACGGTGAATACGACCCGCATTTCTGGCACGACGTCGAAGCCGTGAAAGCGGTGGTCAAGGTGGTGCGCGACGAGCTGGGCGCCGCGGATCCGCAGCACAGCGCGGAGTACAGCACCAACGCCGAGAACTACCTTGCCGAGCTGGATGATCTGCACGGGGAGATGAAGCGGACGCTGGGCACGATCCCGCAGAGCAACCGCAATTTGGTCACCACGCACGACGGATACGGGTACCTCGCGGACGCCTATGGGCTCACCCTCGCCGGGTATGTCAGCCCGAACCCGTCGGTGGAACCCAGTCCGCGCGATGTCATCGCGTTGACCCGCACGTTGGAGAACCTCAACGTCCCGGCGGTCTTCCTCGAGCCTGTCGCGCAGAGCCGCCCGGCGGAGCTGTCCGAGGTCGCCGGCCGTTTGGGGATCCAGGTGTGCACCATCCGCGGCGACGCGCTCGACCCGCCAGGGAAGGGCCCGGCGCAAACCTATATCGACTTCATGCGCAGCAATGCGCAATCGCTTTCCACGTGCCTCGCAAATGAAAGGAACAACTCATGAATTTTCGCACCCGCATCGCAGCGTCCGTCCTCGCAGCAGGACTTTTCGGAGCATCGCTTATCGACGCCCCCTTGGCCCTCTCCCAAGCCCCCGCCGATGACCCAGCTCTGCAGCAGACAGTGCAGGACGATGAAAAGATCGCGCCACTGGGGGAGAAGGCGGTGATCTCCGCCGGGCACGCGGACCTTGGCCCGCTGTACGTGGACGGGGAAATGACCTTCATGGTGCGCGATGATTCACAGGTGCCGCCGGTGTGGCGCCATCTTGAGGACGTGGTTTTCGAGGTCTCCGATGAGGCGAAGCAGACGCTGCCGGAGGGCGAAGATTTCGACTTCACAGGCGCGAAGGCCGGAGACGAGGTGTGGGTGGTCCCGCAAAATGAGGTCCCTGGTGTGCCGTGGCTGGGGTGGAATACCCAGTCGCCGAAGGTGGTGGACACCACCGACCGCGGCGTCAGCCTGGAATTCGGCGGGCATGAAGGCGAGGGCGATTTCTCCCTGTTCTTGCAGTCTGGTGGGTTCAGCGAGCCGCAGCAGCTGTGGAATTCGCGCCTGAAGGGCAATCAGCCGATGTGGGTGGAGCTGAACACGCACACGCACGCCAACTGGGTATTCACCAAGCCTGGAGTCCACCTCGTCGGTGCCCGCGCGGTGGTCAAAGATAAAGACGGAAAAGAACACGTCTCCGAGCAGGTCGTGCGCTTCGCAGTTGGTGAGGGCGCCGATGTGCAAGAGGCAGCCGCAGCGGAATTCGCAGGTCCCTGGCGCACCGCAGAAGGCGAAGGCGGCAGCGACGCGGAGAAGAGCGGTGACAAAGGGGAGCAGGGCGACGTCGATAAGCAAGACGGCGCAATCTCTCCCGTGCTGTGGGTGCTCGGCGGGCTCGCTGTTGCGGCACTCGTCGTGGGCGCGTTGAGCTTTGTCTGGCTGCGCCGTGCGCGCGGGGAGCGGGATGAAGCGGCGGCATCGATCGGCAGGGATGCCTAATGCGGCACTGCCTGCAAGATCCGGTCGTGACGGCGCACGGCGTGAGCGTCGACTACGGCACGCTGACGGTGTTCGAAGGCGTTGACCTGACGGTGCACGCCGGCGAATTCGTTGGTCTGCTCGGTCCGAACGGTGCGGGAAAAACGACGCTGCTGCGTGCCCTTCTCGGGCTGATCCCGGCCCGCGCCGGGGTCGTCGAGATCGCGGAGCGCACCGGCAAAGCAGCCCGCCGTGCGGTGGGCTACGTCCCGCAACGGCACTCTGTGGCCTGGGATTTTCCTATCGACGTCTATTCGATGGTGCTCGGCGGGCGGCTGAGCCTCCGCCCGTGGTGGCGTCCCGCTGGCCGCACGGACCACATCGCGGCTGCGAAAGCTATCGAGCAAGTCGGGCTGTGGGATTTGCGCGACCGTCCCGTGGGCAAACTCTCCGGCGGGCAGCGCCAGCGCGTGCTCGTCGCCCGCGCACTCAGCCGCGAGCCGAAGCTTTTGCTTCTCGACGAACCGTTCACCGGCCTCGACATTCCCACCACCGAGCAGCTCCTCGCGCTGTTCCGCGAACTGGTGGACGGGGGAGTCGCTGTGGTGATGTCCACGCACAATATCGCCGAAGCTGTGTACTCCTGCGACCGTCTCGTGCTATTCAACCGCGGCATCGTGGCTGACGGCAGCCCCTCGTGCCTGGCGGACCCGGAGCCGTGGTCGGAAGCATTCGGCGTGGATAAGGATTCGCGTTGGCTCGCCGGAATCGGGCTCGATTTCGATGCGGAAGAGACCCCTAGCCGCCACGCTGTGCAGGGAGGTACCCATGCCTGAGATCAGCTTCTGGCAGTTCCTGATGGACCTAGCCAACCCGCAGCTGAGCTTCTTGCCGCGCGCCCTCATCGTGGCGGTGATCGCCTCGGTGGTGTGCGCGGTGGTGGGCTGCTACGTGGTCCTGCGCGGCATGGCGTTCATTGGCGATGCCGTCGCGCACGCCGTGTTCCCGGGCCTCGCGGTGGCATTCGCTCTGCAGGCTTCAGTGCTGCTCGGCGGTGCTGTCGCGGGCATGGTGGTTGCGGTCTTGATCGCGGTGTTCTCACAGCGCGAAAGGGTGAAAGAAGACACCGTGATCGGCATTTTCTTCGCCGCTGCTTTCGCGCTCGGCCTGGTCATCATCTCCCGGGTGGAGGGCTATACCGCCTCGTTGACATCCTTCTTGTTCGGCTCGCTGACCGGTGTGTCCACGAGCGATATGTGGGTCTCCTTGGCCGCCGGAACCCTCGTGGTGGCGCTGATCATCGGGCTGCGGCCGTGGCTGACTGCGGTGAGCCTCGACCGGGAGACCGCCCGCTCCATGAACCTGCCCGTGCTTGCGCTGGACCTGCTGCTGTACCTCGCCGTGACCACGGCGGTGGTCATCTCGGTGCGCACGATCGGCAATATTCTCGTCGTCGCGCTACTGGTCACCCCGGCTGCGATCGCCCGGATGTACACCGACAAGCTCGGCGTGATGATGGCGCTCGCCGCCGGCGCCGGGATCACCGGCTCCGTGCTCGGCGTGTGGCTGTCGTGGGCGTATGACACCCCGACTGGTGCCACCGTCGTGCTGTGCCTGACCGTGATCTTCGTTCTCAGCTGGCTGTTCGCGCCGCAGCAAGGCCTTGTCACCGAACGGATTCGCAACCGCGCACCGAAAGAAAGGACGAACGTCGATGCAGTTTCTCTTTAATACCTCTTCTCTCCGCCGCGCGTTCGCCGTGGCCGCTGCCGGATTCCTCGCAGTGGGCAGCGGTGCACTTGCGGGCCCTGCGGCGTCTGCAGCTGACAACGCTGACGATGCAGGAAATTCTGACAAGCCGGCGGTCGCGAGCGACAGCCACGTCCCGGGCGATGCCGGTTTCGGCGTGGACCTGCCGGCGGACACGACGATGACCACGCAGGACGGCAAAGAGGTCGAGCACCCCTGCGCTGGCAGGAAGTTGGCGTACCACTCCCACGTCGACGGCTTGTACGGCACCCGCGACGCGGACCAGAACCTCGCTGTGATGGCTGTCGACGGCCAGGCCGTCGTGCCCATGGACGACCTATGCTTCCGCCTCGCCCCCGATGCGGACCCCGACGGCAAGGAACTGAGCCGCATCGCAGTTCCGGATTCGAAGGATTTGTCTTTCCTCGGCGAGCCGGGCTCGCTGGTCTGGTCTGCCCCGCAGGCGGTGGACTTCACCGATAGTTGGCGCCCGATCTGGTCAGGACTGGGTGCGTTCGACCCGAACCATGAGATCGACGGTAAGGTGCCGGACAATTTCACGGACAACACGATGCACTTCGACCTCAAGGAATTCTCGGGCCCGGGGGAGATGAATATCTTCTTCGGCGGTTCCGGCGGCGACGGCGATGTCGAGCACGTGTTCAACAGTGCCGACGACAGCAAGCACACCATCGACTATGAGGTGGGCGCGCACGGCCACTTCAACTGGACGTTCACCAAGCCTGGCATCTACGCCATCACGTGGCAGGGCCGCGCCGAACTCGAAGACGGGACACAGGAGCTGACTGAGCCCGTCACCCAGTACTGGCTTGTCGGTTCCGACGAGGAAGTCGGCTTGCCGAAGGACACCACGAAGGAGCTCCGCCCCATCACCGAGCCCGCCGGCGAGGGCACCACACCGCAAGAACCCGAGCAGCCCCCGGCAGGCGGGGAGGATCCTGCGCCCGGAAACCCGGGCACCTCGCCGGAGAGCGACGAGAAATGCCATGCATCCCGGGCACTCGCCGGTAAGCCCGACACCTTCATCTCCGAGGGGCATCTCGACATCGCACTCGCCGGTGGCGGGGAGGAGCCGTTGTCATTCACGCTTCGCGACGGATCGACGCCCAGTAATACAGTGTCGCGCCCCAGCGGATCTTTTGCCCTCGAAGTTCCGGACGCCGCAAAGGCGAACCCGAAGGGAGCAATCCGCGACGCGCTGCCCGGCAAACCTCAAACACTGTGGGCACTTCCGCAGTCGCAGAAAAAAGGCCTGCCGTGGCCGGGCTTTTCCACCGAGCACCTCGCACCGGGTGTCTTGGAGGCGGGCAGCACGGTGGAGGTGTCCATCAACGACTTCACCGGCCCGGGCCGCATGCTGGCCTGGCACGAGTCCTTGACGGGCCTGAAGATCGAGTTGGATTCCGGCAACCGCGACCTGAAACTGACGTACCCGATGAACGCCCACGACCACTTGGCCTACGGCTTTGACGCGCCGGGCTACTACACGGTTCAGTACCGGGTGACGGGAAAGACCGCGGACGGCGCCGACATCGACGAGACCATCGACGTGCCCTTCCTCGTCGGCGACGAGACCATCGCCGACGCACGCAAGTCGAAGGAGGCCGGATACTCCGACCTCGGCGACGCCGATGCCTGTGACGGATCAGCAAAACCCGGCGGTTCTGACGGCCCCGACACCACCCCTGACGATCCCGACGACTCCACCGACGGCGGTAACGGCAAGAACCCGTGGACGACCAAGGACATCGGGATGGTCGAAAACGAAGTGAAGAAATTCGGCAAGAAGCTCGACGCGAGCCTGCGCGCCATCGAAGACCAGAACGAGAAGAACAAAGCCGACAAAGCTAAATCTGACAAAGCCAAAGCCGACAAAGCCAAGAAAGAACCGCGCGACACAAGCACCAGTAAGAAACCGGCCAAGAAATCCGGTGGCACAGCCAACAACACCGCCGGCGATAGCATGCGCAACAGCACCGACGGCAGGACAGAGCTGAACCGAGTGCCCGCACCCGCGATGACCGATGCTGGCGGCGGTACGCCTGCATCGACGGACCTCACCGCAGCCAGCGGGGGAGGAACCAGTAGCTCTGCCCAGGTCAATACCGTCGCGCAGCCGGCGGCGGCGAGCGCACAAAACGTAGGCGGTACCTCCAGCGCTGACAACGAAGGCAGCGAAGACAGCGAGGACAGCGCAGAAAACGCGGAGAGCGAAGACGGCGCGACGGATAACTCCGAGCCGGCGGGCGAGGAATCGTCGCCGATCCGCTCGTCGATCGACGGGGACAACCTCGAGTACATGGACGAAGACGGTGAGGGCGCCCCGGAGGAGCAGCCGACGAACGTCGATGGGGCGGGGGCGCTCGCCTCGCTCACCGCGGGCGGATTCTGGTCGGGTTTGGCCCTGGGGATCGGCGTGATGGCGCTCATCGGCGGCATCGTTCTCTTCGACGCTGCGCGGCGCATGATCAAGGATTTGGAGAAATCCAAGGGGCCACGTTAAAGTAACCAACCGAAGTTTGAACGGGAGAAATCCCGAGCTCAAGTTTCACCGAAGACCGTCGGTCACTTAACCGGAGACACTCCGGAAGAGTCGAAGGAATCCCCCCAGGGATCGGCCCACGCAGGAGAAACGTGGCATTCCTCCGCGCTTTAAGCGCTTGTGCCTCGTGCTTCTGCACGGGGCAATTTTCATTGCTCCGGGCGGACAAGACATGAAGTAATGGGAAGGAGGCGTGTGTCATGGCAAACCCGAAGAACACGGCTGAGCTTGCTGCCTTGAAGGAGAAATTCGAGGGCGCTAGCTCTGTCTTCCTCACCGAGTACCGCGGCCTGACCGTGGGGCAGCTGCAGGAGCTGCGCGGTGAGCTCGGTTTTGACGTTGAACTGCACGTCGCCAAGAACACCCTCGTTAAGATCGCTGCCAACGAGCACGGCATCGAGGGTCTCGATGATCTTCTGACCGGCCCGACCGCCGTCGCTTTCATCAAGGGCGATGCAACGGTCGACGCTGCGAAGGTCATGAAGAAGTTCGCCAAGGATAACGAGGCTTTCGTTATCAAGGGCGGCTACATGGACGGTAACCCTCTCGACGCCTCCCAGGTGGATGCTGTCGCAGAGATGGACAACCGCGAGACCACTCTTTCCAAGCTCGCCGGCGCATTCCAGGGTTCTCTGGCGAAGGCTGCTGGCCTGTTCCAGGCTCCGGCATCCAAGACGGCACGACTCGTTGCCGCACTGCAGGACAAGCAGGAAGCCGCTTAAGGCGACTTCCACCACTAGTACGCACACCAAACATCTGGCCGCATAAGGCCACAACAGAAAGGAAGCCACCATGGCTAAGCTCTCCAAGGATGAGCTCATTGAGCAGTTCAAGGAAATGACCCTTATTGAACTTTCCGAGTTCCTGAAGGAATTCGAGGAGGTCTTCGACGTGACCGCTGCCGCTCCGGTCGCTGCTGTTGCAGCTGCTCCGGGCGCTGCTGGCGATGCTCCGGCTGCTGAGGAGAAGGACGAGTTCGACGTCGTTCTCGAGGCTGCTGGCGACAAGAAGATCGGCGTCATTAAGGCTGTCCGCGAGATCGTCTCCGGCCTGGGCCTGAAGGACGCTAAGGAGATGGTTGAGGGCGCACCGAAGGCCATCCTCGAGGGCGCTAACAAGGACGACGCTGAGGCTGCTAAGGCCAAGCTCGAAGAGGCTGGCGCAACCGTCACCCTCAAGTAAGCGCCTTTCGCTTATCGACGACACCCCCTTCAGTCGCATCCGCGACCGAAGGGGGTGTTTCGCGTTTCCGGTCGAACGCGCTCGCGGTGCTGATGAACTAGCGCGGCGTGGTGACTGTGTGTCAGGGGTGGGTTGGCTTGTAGACTCGCTCGCATGCTCCCTAAATCCCGCATCGTGTCGGCCCTGCTCGTCGGGGTTGGTCTGGCGTTGATCGTTGCGGGGCTCATCGCGCCGCGGTTTCTCAACGGCGATGCGCGGTTCCCGCTGAACCTGGAGAACACCACGTGGACGCTCCACGACCCGGAAGCGACGGTGGGGGAGGCCAAGGACGACGGCACGGCGAAGGACGTGACTGTGCCGCTCACGCGTCAGCTCCACATGACGGTGCAGAACCCGGCGACGGATAAGGCCGTGGCGTTGCGCGTGGGCGACTCGCTGCTGCGCGGGGACAAAGAATCGGATTTCGAGAATCTGGTCACCGCCGCGACGTGGTCGATGGAAATGGACCGGAAAACAGGCCGCTTCGACGAGCCGGCGCGGGTGAGCACCGTGATGGCGCTGCCGGAAGAAACGGTCAACATTGACGGCGTGTGGCTGAAGTTCCCGTCGGATGTGCAGAAAGAGAGCTACCCCGTTTTCGACCCGACGCTGCGCACCACCGTCGACGCGGAATTCACGGGTGAGAGCCAGCTGGCCGGACGGACGGTCTACACCTTCACGCAGACGGTGCCCGACACCAATGTCGCGGAGCTCTACCCGGGCGAGCAGAACTCGCTGATGGTGCCCGGGTCCGACGGGAAAGCGAAAAAGGCGTTCAAGCACCACGCCGCTGAGCGTGAAATCACTGTCGACCAGATCACGGGCCTGGTCGTCGGGATCAACGAGAAGGTCGACGACTACTACGCGGACCGCTCCGGCGAGCGCGTGCGCGAGATTTACTCCTACGACGCAGCGATGGACGACCAGCAGATGGAGGCGTTGACCGGGCAGCTGCCAAAGGTCACCCAGGGGCTTTCGCGCACCGTGACCTATGCCGTCATCGGGGTCGGCACCCTGTTGGCGCTGGCAGGTCTGATCGGTGCGTTCCGTCCGGGCGGGCACCGCCGTGCGGCATCACACCGCGCGTAGACGCGCTGCGCGCTGCAGCGTTACGGTGGGAGGACCATGCGGTGGTATGGTTTCCGGCGAGCGACGGCCGGTTTCGATAGATATCGGATCGGTAGGTATCGGCTTTACAAGCGAGCAGTGGGGGTATAAGCTGTCTCCTTGCGCTGGAAGCCGTCGCCAGTGTGTATGAGGAAAACCTTGCGTCAATGCGAAAACATTGATTTGACAAGGTGATTTTGTGCATTCTGGACTCTCGGTGGCTTCCACAGCTGTCGCAGCTAACAATAAACGCTAATTATCCAGCGGGTGACCAGTGCATATGCGCCGTGTACGGGCCCCGCGTGAGGTGCTGGAAGGACCCATCTTGGCAGTCTCCCGCCAGACCAAGTCAGTGGCCACGATTCCCGGAGCTCCGGAGCGCTACTCGTTCGCGAAGATCGACGAGCCGATTACGCTTCCTGGGCTCCTTGATGTTCAGTTAGAATCCTTCGCTTGGCTCGTCGGCACGCCCGAGTGGCGTGAGCGTCAGGCAGAAGAGCGCGGCGACGACGCCCGCATCACGTCCGGTCTCGAAGACATCTTGGAGGAGATCTCTCCGATCCAGGATTACTCGGGCAACATGAGCTTGTCTCTGTCTGAGCCGCGCTTCGAAGATGTCAAGTACACCATCGACGAGTGTAAAGACAAGGACATCAACTACTCCGCACCGTTGTACGTCACCGCGGAGTTCATTAACAACGACACCCAGGAGATCAAGTCCCAGACCGTCTTCATCGGCGACTTCCCGCTGATGACGGACAAGGGCACGTTCATCGTCAACGGCACCGAGCGTGTCATTGTCTCCCAGCTGGTGCGTTCCCCGGGCGTCTACTTCGACGAGACGATCGACAAGTCCACCGAGCGTCCGCTCCACGCCGTGAAGGTCATCCCGTCGCGTGGTGCATGGCTGGAGTTCGACGTCGATAAGCGCGATACCGTCGGTGTCCGCATCGACCGCAAGCGCCGTCAGCCGGTGACCGTCCTGCTGAAGGCCCTCGGCTGGACCGAGCAGCAGATCAAGGACCGCTTCGGCTTCTCCGAGATCATGATGTCCACGCTGGAGAACGATGGCGTGGCCAACACCGACGAGGCACTGCTGGAGATTTACCGCAAGCAGCGCCCGGGCGAGCAGCCGACCCGCGACCTGGCGCAGTCCCTGCTCGAGAACGCTTTCTTCCGTGCGAAGCGCTACGACCTCGCCCGTGTGGGCCGCTACAAGGTCAACCGCAAGCTCGGCCTCGGCGGCGACCACGAAGGTCTGATGACCCTGACCGAAGAGGACATCGCCACCACGCTCGAGTACCTCGTGCGACTGCACGCGGGCGAGCGCGAGATGACCTCCCCGGAGGGCGTTGTCATCCCGATCAACACCGACGACATCGACCACTTCGGCAACCGTCGCCTGCGCACCGTGGGCGAGCTGGTGCAGAACCAGGTCCGCGTCGGCCTGTCCCGCATGGAGCGCGTCGTGCGCGAGCGCATGACCACGCAGGACGCAGAGTCGATCACCCCGACCTCCCTGATCAACGTTCGCCCGGTCTCCGCGGCGATCCGCGAGTTCTTCGGCACCTCCCAGCTGTCGCAGTTCATGGACCAGAACAACTCCCTGTCTGGCCTGACCCACAAGCGTCGTCTCTCCGCACTCGGCCCGGGCGGTCTGTCCCGTGAGCGCGCTGGCATCGAGGTCCGAGACGTCCACCCGTCGCACTACGGCCGCATGTGCCCGATCGAGACTCCTGAGGGCCCGAACATCGGCCTGATTGGCGCACTGTCTTCTTATGCACGTGTGAACCCGTTCGGCTTCATCGAGACGCCGTACCAGAAGGTCGTCGACGGCAAGATCACCGAGGAGATCGAGTACCTCACCGCCGACGAGGAGGACCGCTACGCAATTGCTGAGGCGGCCACCGAGCACGACGAGGACATGAACATCACCGCCGAGCGCATCGAGGTGCGCCTCAAGGACGGCGACATCGGTGTCGTGAGTGCCAAGAACGTCGACTACGTCGACATCTCCCCGCGCCAGATGGTCTCCGTCGCTACGGCGATGATTCCGTTCCTCGAGCACGACGACGCTAACCGCGCGCTCATGGGTGCGAACATGCAGAAGCAGGCAGTGCCGCTGCTGCGTTCCGACGCTGCGTACGTGGCCACCGGCACCGAGCTGCGCGCCGCCTACGATGCAGGCGACATCGTCATCGCCAAGAACGCTGGTGTTGTCGAGGATGTCACCGGTGATGTCATCACCATCATGGACGACGAGGGTCAGCGCGAGTCCTACCTGCTGCGCACGTTTGAGCGCACCAACCAGGGCACCTGCTACAACCAGACCCCGATCGTCTCCGCGGGCG
>ERZ1031273.92-NODE-92-length-46304-cov-9.559234_pt1 | contig 46304 bp, 45 predicted proteins | sample MGYA00516575_ERZ1031273 | MGnify/ENA primary metagenome ERZ1031273 (study PRJEB33718, sample SAMN03159816) | human skin metagenome | collected 2014-02-25 | study: EMG produced TPA metagenomics assembly of the PRJNA266117 data set (Human skin bacterial metagenome and... | reverse complement strand
GAGCCCATGTTTCACGTGAAACATGGGCTCTTCTTTATGCTCTTTCCCTTGCCCCCACGTGCTTCCATGGCGGCGCTATCATGTGGCCATGAACGGCAAGCAGATCATGGCAACTATCGGCATTGCGGCTGCATTGGCGGCCGGTGGAGCAGCTGCGGGGTACGCCACCACTGACATCCCTGAGGCGGACGATGTGGCCGTCGAGCAGGGTGTCGCCCCGCAGGTGACTATTGACGATCCGGACGATGTGCTCTCTGCTGAGGATGAGGAGCGCATGATCAAGGATGCCGAGCGCCTCGACACCCCAGCCGTGGTCAAGGATCTCCACTACATGGTCTTCGCCACCAACCACGAGAATATTCTCGACACCGTCGAGGAGTACGTCCGCGATACGTACCCAGAGATGATCGGCAACGCGGAAAACGAGGACAACCGTTTTGCCGACGGCACCATGATCATCGGTGTGGGCCTCGACCCGCGTCGAGCTTTCGGATATTACGGCGATGATGTGGCTGCGCAGCTGAAGATCGACCACGGTCAGCGTGACTACCTGGTACTCGACGCCATGAAACCAGGCGTCAGCGACAACAATATTCCTGATGGCCTCTTTGCGGCTGCGAAAACCGCACTGGACACCGAAGCCGCTGCCAACTATTCGGTGGAGGACGCCAAAAGCTCCCGCGGTGACGCGATGTTCGGTCTCGGGTTCGGCGGCTTGGGCTTGGGCACCGCTGGTGCAGTGACCGGGTTCGGTATCTCGAATAGCCGCCGCAAGAAGATCGCTCAGGCGCGCAAGGATTACAACGCGGTGACGACGGAGTACGCGTCGCTTGCCGGCCGTCTCAACGAGATCGATATTCGCGCCAATTCCGTCTCCTCGGCATTCGCCGATGCGGAGCTGCGCAAGCAGTGGGGCGAGGTGCGTGACACCTTCTTCGGTTACCACGAGGCTGTCAGCGGTGCCGGCGGCATTGGCGACATCAAGATCGACGACGATAAGGAGGCACTGCGCAACCACAAGAAACTCCGCAAGGCGGCCGAGTCTGTCGAGCACGTCTCCAATGCCGAGGACAATATCAACCGGCTCTTCGATATCGAGCAGGGCGATGCCGCGTCTCGCCGCACAGCGCTCACCGATCTCCGCGAGGACGTCATCATCGCGAGGCAGAAGGTCAAAGATGGACAGCTGAAGCGCGACCTCGAGCAGCTCGGCCACCGTATCGACCAGCTCGACCACAATCCGGGATCCCCCACGTTCGTCGACGACTTCGTGCGCATCCTCGGTGACTACCGCCTGCTTCTGGATCAAGTGAAGAAGCGCGAGTTCTCCGACGTCAAGGAATACGAGCCACTGCGCAAGCCCGCTATTTACGACAGCGGATACAACTACTACGGCTACGTCCCGTTCGTGGTCATGAACGACTGGCACACGAGCAATGTGGAGACCCACCAATCGCAGACCTCGAGCGGCGGAACATCCGCCGGCGTTGCCTCCTCCGGCTTCTCCGCTGCGGGAAGCTCCTCGTCGTTCTAGTTTCGGACTAGAATTGAGTCATGGTCTCGGTACTTTATGCCAGCTACTACGGCTCGACAAAGCAGTACGCTGGCGCGCTCGCTGCACGCTTCGGCGTGAGCGCGCAAGAGATCGGCGACAACAGTGCATCGCTTATCGACGGCTCTAGTGCCGACCCCGTTGTCATCCTTTCCCCCATTCACGGGCCGACCCACCCGGGAGTGAAGCTCATCAAGCAGCTTCCCGATGCCGTGGTGAAAAGCCGCCCCACTGCTCTGGCCACCGTCGGCATGACCCTCGAGCACGTCGCATACGACCAGGATCCGGTCGGCAAGCTCCTGGGCGATCGCGCAAGCTACATCCACCGGTTCTACTTGCCCGGACGGCTGAACTATTCCGAGCTGAGCAGAAAACACCGGAGGATCATGAAGAGTCTCGTGTGGGGACTCAAAATAACGGGCGCGAAGGGCGAGAACGAGAAAATGATGGTCGACACGTTCGGCCAGGACGTGGACCGAGTCGACTTCAACAAACTGGCTCCTATTGCGGAGTGGGTGGGCAACAACACATAGTCTCCGGCGGGGATCGGGGTAGCGTAGAGGCATGAGCACCAACATTTTCTATGCCACCCTCTACGGATCCAACAAGCAGTACGCCGACGCACTTGCGGAGCGGCTTGGAGTCGAGGCCCACGAAATCGACGAGCAGAGTGCAGAGCTTATCGACGCCTCCTCCACCGACCCCATCGTCGTCTTCTCCCCCGTCCACGGCTCTTTCATCCGCGGCGCGAAATTTCTGAATGAGCTGGGCGCGGAGGTCGTCGAGAACCGCAAAGTGTGCCTCGCGGCAGTCGGCATGGCACTCGATGGCGTCAATGCGGAACTCGACCAGGCAGGAAATATCCTCGGCGACCTGGCCGACCAGGTGAAGCGCGTGTACCTTCCCGGTCGTATCAATTACTCCGAACTCGAGCCTGAGCACTACGCCATCCTCGAGTCCCGCATCGACAAGTTCAGGGAGAAGGATGAGCCGTCGGCGAATGAGCAAATGCTGATCGACACCTTCGGCGAAGGAATCGACCGCGTTGATCTGAACCGGCTCGACGAGATCGTGGAGTGGCTGGAGGGCTAAATCTCGCCTCCTCCCCTTCGCGTGTTTCACGTGAAACAACCGCGGCCCACCGAAAGTTTGGTGGGCCCCACGTTTGGCTCGCTGGCTTTGAAACTGGTCCTGCAGAAGACCGCGAGGCCAACTACTACACTGTTTAACCATGACTAGCCCTACTGGACCGGCGTTCCGCTACTCGGCGGGCATTGCCAACGAGATTGAACAGAAATGGCAGAAGTACTGGATCGATAACGGGACGTTCAACGCCCCGAACCCCGTCGGCCCTCTAGCGTCTGACTCAGGTGCGAAGGAGCTGCCGGCGGACAAGCTCAACGTCCAGGACATGTTCCCCTACCCCTCCGGGGCGGGCCTGCACGTGGGGCACCCGCTGGGATACATCGCCACGGATGTCTTTGCGCGCTACAACCGAATGCTGGGCAAGAATGTTCTGCACACGCTCGGCTACGATGCCTTCGGTCTGCCGGCTGAGCAGTACGCCATCCAGACGGGCACGCACCCGCGGACGACGACGATGGCGAATATCGAGAATATGACTCGCCAACTCGACGCACTGGGGCTTGGGCACGACCGCCGTCGCTCAGTCGCGACGACGGACCCGGAGTTCTACCGCTGGACTCAGTGGATCTTCCTGCAGATCTACAATTCCTGGTTCGATGAGGAGCAGCAGAAGGCACGTCCGATTGCGGAGCTTATCGACGAGCTCGAGGCCGGAAAGCGCACCACCAAGGACGGACGTGTGTATGCCGAGCTCGATCCGGCGGAGCAGCAAAAAGCTATCGACGAGTTCCGCCTCGTCTATCTCTCCGACTCCATGGTCAACTGGTGCCCAGGCCTGGGCACGGTGCTGGCCAACGAGGAGGTCACCGCCGAGGGCCGTTCTGAGCGCGGCAACTACCCCGTGTTCCGTAAGCGTCTGCGCCAGTGGATGATGCGCATCACCGCGTACTCAGACCGCTTGTTGGATGACCTCGAGGTGCTGGATTGGCCCGACAAGGTCAAGGCTATGCAGCGCAACTGGATCGGCCGGTCCCGCGGTGCGGAGGTGTCCTTCCAGTCCGATGCCGGTCCGATCGACGTGTTCACCACGCGCCCGGACACCCTGTTCGGCGCCACATACATGGTGCTCGCTCCGGAGCACGAGCTGGTGGAGAAGCTGGTGGCGGATGCCTACCAGGCGGACGTCGATAAGCGATGGACCTATGGCGAAGCGACGCCGCAGGATGCTGTGGACGCGTACAAGCGCGCGATCGCGGCGAAATCTGATGTTGAGCGTCAGGAGAACAAGGAGAAGACCGGTGTTTTCTTGGGTGCGTATGCCACGAATCCGGTGAACGGCAAGCAGGTGCCCGTTTTCATTGCGGATTATGTTTTGACTGGTTACGGCACTGGCGCGATCATGGCGGTGCCGGCGCACGACGAGCGCGATTATGAATTCGCGACCGTTTTCGGGCTGCCGATCGTGCCGGTGCTTGATGGCGGCAATATCGATGAGACGGCGTTCACGGAGGACGGACCGCACATCAACTCCGCGAATGACCGCGGTCTGGACCTGAACGGACTGGGCAAAGACGAGTCGATCGAGAAAGCCATTGCGTGGCTGGTTGCCGAAGGTGCTGGTGAGGAGCGGATTCAGTACAAGCTCCGCGATTGGCTGTTCGCGCGTCAGCGTTATTGGGGCGAGCCGTTCCCGATCGTCTACGACGAAAACGGCGTTGCCCACGCGCTGCCGGAGTCGATGTTGCCGGTCGAGCTGCCCGATGTGGAGGACTACAACCCGGTCTCCTTCGATCCGGATGACGCGGATTCGGAGCCCTCTCCCCCGCTGGCGAAGGCCACGGATTGGGTGAATGTCACGCTGGACCTCGGCGACGGCGAGAAGCAGTACACCCGCGACACGAACGTGATGCCGCAGTGGGCAGGTTCGTCCTGGTACCAGCTGCGCTACATCGACCCGACGAATGTGGAGAAATTCTGCGATATCGAAAATGAGCGGTACTGGACCGGCCCGCAGCCGGAGAAGCACGGTGCGAATGACCCGGGCGGCGTCGACCTTTATGTCGGTGGTGTCGAGCACGCTGTGCTGCACCTGCTGTACGCGCGCTTCTGGCACAAGGTGCTCTTCGACTTGGGGTTTGTGAGCTCGAAGGAGCCGTACCGACGCCTCTACAACCAGGGGTATATCCAGGCTTATGCCTACACGGATTCCCGCGGCGTGTACGTCCCGGCCGCCGAGGTCGAAGAGAAGGACGGGAAGTTCTTCCACAACGGAGAAGAGGTCAAGCAGGAGTACGGCAAGATGGGCAAGTCCCTGAAGAATGCCGTAGCTCCGGATGACATCGCGCAGGAATTCGGCGCCGATACGCTGCGCGTGTACGAGATGTCGATGGGTCCGTTGGATACCTCGCGTCCGTGGGCCACGAAGGATGTCGTGGGTGCGCACCGCTTCCTGCAGCGCTTGTGGCGCCTGATCGTCAACGAGGAGACCGGCGAGGTCACCGTCAGCGATGAGCCGATGAGTGACGAGGATGCGAAGCAGCTCCACCGGACGATCGCGGGCGTGCGCGACGATTACGAGCACCTCCGCGATAACACGGTGGTCGCCAAACTCATTGAGTACGTCAACTATCTGACAAAGGCTCGTGAGCAGAAAGACGGCGGCGATGTTTCACGTGAAACAGTCGAACCGCTCGTGCAGATGGTCTCCCCCGTCGCCCCGCACATTGCGGAAGAGCTGTGGGCACGACTCGGTCACGAGGGCACGATCACGTTCGAGCCGTTCCCGACCTTCGACGAAGGCTTGCTTGTCGACGACACCGTGGAAGTCCCCGTCCAGATCAACGGCAAAGTGCGCGCACGTGTCGACGTCCCGACGGAGGCCTCCAAGGACGAGATCGAGAGCATCGCGCTTGCCGACGACCGCGTGGCCGGCCTGATCGAAGGCAAGAACGTGGTCAAGACAATCGTGGTGCCGGGACGCATGGTCAACCTGGTGGTGAAATAGCAGATGCGGCCGGAACAGCGCGCTACTCGTGGAGCGGCAGTCGGCGCGCTGCTCGCGTATTCGGGCGTCGTCGTCTCATTGACGATGCTGAAGCAGTACTTCAGCATCGGATACTTGTGGGACCCGTCTAAACAACCCTTTGTCGGGCACTGTTTCATCCCTTTTTACGAGGTCTTCACCGCCTCGTCGTGGTTTGAGCCGCTTTTCGGGTATGGAGGAAACCTGGCGTTCTTCATTCCGATCGGCATGCTGCTCTACGTCATCTTCGGTCGGGTGAAGTGGGCGACGATCATTGGTGGCGGCTTCAGTCTGGCTATTGAAGCAACCCAATTTTTCGCTCAATTGGGTTACACGGATATCGACGACTTCATGATGAACACGCTCGGAGCATTTCTCGGTGCGACAATTGCGCGGTGGTTCGGGCCGAAATTCCATCGTGTGTGGATCGGTCTCACATTCCTGGCAGTGGCGGTGTTCATTGGGCTTGTTCTCGCTGGTGAGAGCCTCGGAGATCCGAGCAAAGTGAAGCCACTGTAGAGCGGATCTAGACTGTGCCTTATGAGCGATCGAGGCTGGTTCACCCGCACCGTGTTTCCTACAGGTACCGAACCTGACCCACGTTTCACGCTCGCCAATGAGCGGACATTCCTGGCGTGGACGCGCACGGCGCTCGCTTTTCTCGCGGGCGGAATCGCGCTCGAGGCTTTCGCTTTTCCCGATTTCGATGAAACGTGGCGTGGAGTCGCGGCCATCACTCTGATTCTCGTCGGAATGGCCATTGCGCTCGGCGCGGCAGTTCGGTGGATTCGTATCGAACGCTCGCTACGTCATGAGCGTCCGTTACCGGCCCCGGCGATCGTCCCGGTGCTGGGGTTGGGCATTGGATTGGCTAGCGTCATTGTCCTGATCGCATTTTTCTAGACGCTAAAGGACGGGGGTGACATAAGAGATGGGGACTACCAATATTCCCGTATCGGACGCCGGACTACAGCCGGAAAGGACGGCGCTCGCCTGGACGCGCACGGCGCTAGCGATGATGGTGTGCTCGCTGACGCTGCTGCGGTGGTCGGATAATTATTCAGCTTTGGTGTTCGGAGCGATCGGATTGCTGGCGGTGCTCTCTCTGCTGATCATCGGGCGAAATCGTGCAGAGTACAGGGCGGAAGCTCAAGGGATCAACGACGAACAGGTCGATGCGAACGTATTCGGCGTGTGCGGGATTACTTTAGGAATGGCAGTGCTCGGCGGACTGGGCTTGTATCTCGTGGTGGCGGGCTAGTCCAAGTCCAAAAGAATGGAGAGCACTCCCCTGCCGGGCTCGGTGAGCACTGGGTCAGTGGCGGTGGAGGCGGGCTCGTAAATGCCGAGCGCAATGAGCAAATTCACCGTGAAAGACGGGTCTTTCGGTGGGGTGAGAAAGACCGGTGGGATGCCCAAGCCGGCCTTATTCGCAGCCCACGTGAGGACCTGTTCACCGTCGTCATCGTGCTTCATGGCGCAGAAGCGGTAGAACTCTTCCTCGAACATGTAAAGCACCGCTTCAGGACTTGTGGCTAAGTCAAGAGCATCTTCATTGGCCTCGAGCATGCCGTCATTGGTGTCGAGCAGCTCGGCGAATTGCAGGAATGTGCGCAGGGCACCGAGGGCGGGGACGGCTTCTTCGCGGTGGTTGCCGGGGGCGACATTGAGGCTCAGGGCATCGGAAAGCGAGCGCACGTCTGGTGAGCGTAACTTGCCGCGGGCCGTGAGGCGCACGGGTTCTTCGCAGTGGTAGATGAACGTCCGGATATTCGCGACGATGCGGGTGAACGGGTAGAGAGTGTCCTCCAATATTTCCGGCGTGCGTTCGGAGAAGAACTCTGAAAGTGCAGCGATCAACGTCGGATTGCGCTCGGGATTGGGGTCGAGCGACAAGATCTGCTGCAGGTCAGGGCGCTCATCCATGAAGGAATCAAATTCGTTCGACATCTCCGGTGCACTAGGAGGGTCAGAGAAATCATCCGTGGCATCGAGAAAGAGGCTCTCCGCGGTGAAAGCGATGCGTTCCGCAACAGTCGTGTGGTCCGCTTGGGAAAGGCGCTGGACGAGGCGCTCGGGGCTCATCACCGGCATGAAACTCAACAGCAGCGGGGAGACCTTGATGTCGGGGCTCAGACCAGCGGCAAGACGGCGTGCCTCGGTGTGAAAGGCCGACATGAGTTCTGGGCCGCCGCACGGCTCGATGACATCGGGCCCCTGGACGTCGATAAGCATGGGCGACGGAGTGTCAACGTCCGTGATGCCGAGGATCTCGAGCTTGATATTCCAGTTCGCGGACGTGTCGTAGACGTACGTGACTGAGTCCATGTCGCCGAGCGTGACATCGGCTTCATCGAGCTCGCCGTCGCTCGGATTCGGTGAATACAGAGCCGGTTCCCCATCGCTGGTGCCCATGTAGAGATGCGTAGCCATGCCGGAAAAGCCGAAGGCGGCGTCGATGACGGGGGCGAATTCCCCGAGATGGACGTCGTCTTCGACATTGATCAGCCGCGAGATTTCCGGGCGTGATCCTTCGAGAGACATGAGCAGCGTGAGGATCATGGTTGTCAGCTTACGGCCCCATGAAACCGATTGTGGGTTGAAAACAGTGGACGATGTCCAATTCAGTCGACAATGCCGCCGAGGAGGACCGCCAGGGCTGGTTCATCGCCGGCGTTGATGATGTGAAGGGTCTTCACGCCTTTCTGGGTGAAACCAACAGTCTCAGGCGCCAAGGAAATATCTTCCAGATACACGTCCCCGGTGATGTTCAAGACAGCGTGCGCGTAGTCCTGATTGACGACGAAGACGAATTCCTCGTGGGGGAGGATGCGCAATTCGGCGGCGATGACATCAGCGCCGAGATCCACCGGGCCTGTTTGCCCGAAGATGGATCCGGCGAAGACGCGCGCCTCACCGGCGTCGGAAGTATTGAAGCCGGTAAGGGTGAACGAGTCCGGAATCTCCTGCATGGAAGCTTGAGTCTCTCCATTATCGCCAGAGTCAAGGCTTAACAAAACGCTGCGTCGCTCGGTGTTCTCTGCCCCGTGATAGAGCACTGCCGCATTCTCGCTATCGGAGAACTCCCATGTGATGGCGGTGGCACCGTCAGCGGGAAGAGTGCCGATGGAATGCCACGCACCCGGGCCAGTGTGCGGTTCGATGGGGAGCGGGCGGACATCAACGTCGGTCGCGCCGGGGCGACGTTCCTGCGGGGTGGTCATGAGCCAAAGGCTACATGAGCTAACGCAGGAGCGGGCGGGCGCGCAGGCTCAGCTCAGCAGAAGCGAGTGCACCCAGCACGGCGGTGACGAGGAGGGTGCCCGGCAGGAAACCGGCATCCACAGGCAGCGAGCCGAGGGCGGAGCCGCTGGCGATGCCGACCTGAAACGTCACCACATAGATCGACGATGCGCGGTTCTGATTCGCATTGCCTGCGAAGAGGAAGACGGTCGTGGCCACGGTGGGAAGCCCGCCACCGGCCAGGCCGAGGGAAGCGACGACGAGAACAGCGAGAATGAAGCCGGCAACATAGGAGCCGCTGCTGACGGCCAGAGCGAGCGCGCCAATGAGTCCAGCAAGAACAATCAAGCCGGTGCCGACGATATTCATGCGGATCATGCGCCGGTCCGCGCGACGGCCTGCGGAGATCACACCGACGATGCCGAACAGGCCGTAGGCGGCCAGACCGACAGCGACGAACTGCATTCCAGCGGTGTGCTGCAAAAACAGGCCCAGATAGGTGTAGGTGCAGAAAAGTGCCGTAATGACTAGCGCCAAATAGACCACGAGCGCCGGTAGGGCTGAGCGCTTCTGCTCCCCTTCTGGCTTACCGGCGGGCGGAATCGCGGGCATCGAAGGCAGGAAGAAGAACAACAGCGTGAATGCGAGCGCGACAAAAGCCCCGAGAATCCACGTGGCGATGCGCCAGCCGAAAACGCCGCCGAGCATCGTCGTCAGCGGCGAGCCAATCACGAGCGCCATCGTCGAGCCCAACGAGACGACGGCGACGCCCTTGCCGGTCATGCCCGCAGGAGCGAGCCGTGCAGCCATTGGGTTGACCAAGGACCAGAACAGGCCGTGGGTCAACGCGGCACAGACACGGCCGATCACCAGCACCCAATAGGTTGATGCGGTCGCCTGCAACACGATGCCGCCGAGCAGAAAAATCAGCGTGGCCATGAACACCGGCTTGCGGTCCAACCGCCGGGTGACCTCCATCAGGGGGATCGTGACCACCGCGACGATGGAGGCGTACACCGTCATGAGCAAGCCCACCTGGCCCTCACTCACACCGAGGTCTCGAGCCATCGGGGTGATTAGACCGACGGCGAACATTTCGAATGTCACGTACACGAACGCCGCAAAGCCCATTGCGGACAGCGGTAGGTACGGGAATGCTGCTTTCGGGGTGGTAGTCACACCGTGTCACGCTAAACGTTTTCTATTCAAATGTCCCACTTGGGTGGTACAACATTTAAGGATTAGCAGAAATACGGAGAGACAATGCCCTACCAACCCGGCCCGTGGACGTCGAAGCACACGGGCAAGACGTACCCGACGATCACGCAGTACGACCAGAAACACCTCGTTCTCATGGTCTTTTTCATTATGCTGTGCGGGATCCTCGTTGTGGCGGTCAAGCGGCTGCCGGGCTCAGTGATCAAAGCGTCGCGCAAGGTGGCGGGCGCGATCATGGGGATCATCTCGGTGGCATATTTCCTGTGGGTGCTCAACCCGAAGCGCCTTGTGTGGGACGAGACAGCGCCGTTCCACATCACCGACGCACTGCGCGTGATCACTCCCCTGGCGCTGGGCACGGGCAATCCGACGGCGACGGCGATCAGTTACTACTGGGGCCTTTTCCTCAACCCGATGGCGCTGTTCTTCCCGGACATGGCATACGTGCAGGACAATAAAGTGCTGCAGGAGGTCGCGTACTGGTATTTCCACATGGCGGCCAGCGTCGTGCCGGTCGTGTTGACCTTCGGGTTGGGCTACCGCCCGAGCTGGAAGGACTGGCGCATGATCACGGGCGTGACGCTCGCCTGGGGTGCGTTTGCGGCGACGATGAATAAGTTCACCGGTGGTAACTACATGTTTGTCGCCGACCACCCGCGTGGCTGGTCTCCGCTGCAGCTTTTCGGGCGGTGGCCGTGGTACCTGGCCATCGTGGGCCCGGGCGTGATCGGGGTCTTCGCGCTGCTTACCGCTGTGTGGAAGCTGCCGGCAGACCGCTGAACTGGTGCAGCTTCGCCGTCGCGGCAGGCACGGCTTGCGCGATGGCTAAGGCGCGTGCCGGTGCCATACCGAATTCGGTCTGCGCGGCAAGAGCGCTGGCTACAGCGTGAATGACAACGGGCTGAGTATCCAACAGGAAGGCATCGTTTCCCCAGCGTGCAGCAGCGCCAGCAAGGTGTGCGCCGGTGATTCCAGAGAGCACGTCGCCGGAGCCGGGAGTCGCCGCCCACGAGGTTCCGGCGTCGATGACGGAGTCCGTGGATTCGTGGCGGGGGTTGGAGATGATCGTGGAGCGCCCCTTGCGCAGCACGATGCAGTTCAGGGATTCGGCCAGGGCGCGGGTCTCGGCCAAGCGGTCTGCGGGAGAGATTCCTTCCGCGTTGCGCAGCCGGACGAATTCGCCGTCGTGAGGGGTCAGCACGGTCTGGGCGGCGCGGCCGCGGAGGAGCTCGCGCAGTTCGGGGTCGAGGGAGATCAGGGTGAGGCCGTCGGCGTCGATAAGCAATGGCTCCTCGCAGCCGAGCAAGTACGCGAGTTCGCTGCGCGCCGTGCTGTCGGTGCCCGTGCCAGGGCCGAAGACCCACGCTTGGACGCGGCCGACATCTTCGAGCTTTCGCGTGACGACGACCTCCGGTAGTGCCCGAACCACCTCATCCGCCTGGGGCCCGGCGTAGCGGACCATTGACGGGGAGGCATGAACGGCGCCGGCGGCGGTGAGGATTGCCGCGCCAGGATATGTGTCGCTGCCTGCGCGGATGCCCACGACACCACCGCTGTATTTGTCGTCGTGGAAGCGCGGCTCCATGCTGGGCACATTGGTCGCGGTCAGCGGTGTGAGGCTGTCCGGCCACTGGTGGTCGCCCGGAACTGCGCGGTGGAGCACTGCGGCTGCGTCGAAGGGCGAGAGGTTATCGCTGATGGACTGGCCGTCGGCGAGGTGCGGGTCAGCGAGCAGCTGGATGCCGCATTCGGGGGCCAGGCCATGGGCTACCCGCCAGCCCCCAAAAGTGACTGTGGCGTCGGCGGTGACGTGGAACTCGCCTGTTTCGCCCGTGTTTGCGTCGATGCCGGAAGGCACGTCGACGGCGAGCACGTGCGCGTACCAGTCGGCGAGTCCCTGGATGACGCGGCCGGTCTGCTCGTCGAGGCTGCCGGCGCCCCCAAGACCGGTGAGACCGTCAATAGCGAAGCGGTATTCGCGCACGCCGTCGGGCAATTCTGTGAGCACCGTGCCGCCGGCGTTGCGGAAGGCTTCCAGTGCCGGTTCGTGGGCGCTTCCCCACGCCAGCCACGCATCGACGGTGTGGCCGGCTAGGGCGAGCTCAGCACCGGCGTAGAGTGCGTCGCCGCCGTTTCCACCTTTGCCGACCAACAGGAGTGTCTTCCGGTGTTGCCGCAGGTCCGCCAAGGGGTCGGGCCAGGCGAGCATCGCCTCGGCGGCTTCGAAAACGGCGTGAGCTGCGGATTTCATTAGCTCATCGGTGCTGACCTGCGCATCCAGCAGAGGTTTTTCGGCTGCGCGGATTTGTTCGGCTGTGTACGCGTAAACCATGCTGCCCACGGTAGCGGGACAAGCTGTGAGCTACTGGATGATGCGCTTCTGACGTGCCGCGGCGATGGCGGCAGTGCGGTTATCCACGCCGAGCTTGCTGTAGATGTGCACCAGGTGAGTCTTCACCGTCGCAGCGGAGATGAACAGCTGCGTGGCGATGTCCCGGTTGGACGCTCCGGTGGCCAGGGCTTCGAGGATCTCAATCTCGCGGGCGCTCAACGCCACATCGGGGCGCGTGAGACGCTCGGCCAACACATTCGCCACCTGCGGGGACAAGGTGCGCTCCCCCTTCGCGGCGGCGAGCACCGCGGCGCGCAGGTCCTCTTCCGGTGCGTCTTTGAGCACGTAGCCCAGCGCTCCAGCCTCCATCGCACCGACGACATCGGCCTGGGTGTCGTAGGTGGTCAGGATTAGTACGGGCGGGCCGCCGGCGGCCCTGAGTTTTTGAGCCACTTCGATGCCGGTCATGGTCGGCATTTGGATATCGGTGACGACCACATCGACGTCAGCGGGAAGATCGTCAATGGCGGTGCCGTCGGAGCCCTGGGCGACGACCTCGATCTGACCGTCGCTCTCCAGCACGGCGGTAAGGCCGGCGCGGACGACGGGGTGGTCGTCGATAAGCATGATGCGGACCATTAGCCCTCCAGTGGGATTCGTGCCGCGAGCACGGTGCCGCGCGGCGAGCTTTCCAATTCGAGCGTGCCCCCGACCTCGGCGACGCGGGCTCGCAGGCCGGTCAGGCCGTGACCTTCGGGGCGCTTGACCCCCTCACCGTCGTCGAACACATCCACGGTGGCGACATTACCGAGTTTCTCCACAGTGACCACCGCCTTGCCGGCATGCGAATGGCGCACGATATTGCTCACGCCCTCGCGCACGACGCGTTCCACGACATCCGCGGCCTCGCCCGTGATCTGGTCCGCGCCGGGCGCGACGAGGGTGAGGTCAAGCAGGGACTCGATCGCCTTTTGCCGATTGCGTGCCGACGCCGCGACCGCCTCCAGTCGCTCGCTCAGCGGGGCCGCTTCAGGTGAGTTCGCGGCGACGAAACGCCGGGCCTCCGACAAATTCTCGCTGGCGGTCTCCACGATCGTGCCGAGGATCTCCTGCGCCTTGTCTTTGCGCGCCGGGTCGCCGGACTCGAGGTGGCCGGTGGCGACCCGGCCGAAAAGAACAATGCTGCTCAAGCCCTGCGCCATCGTGTCGTGGACCTCGCGGGCCAGGCGCGTGCGCTCCTGGAGCGCGCCAGCTTGGTACTGGCTTTCGGCGAGCTCCATCTGCGTAGCCTCGAGCCGCGCGGCAGTGAGCTTGTAGTGTTCCGCCTCCGCGCGCAGCGCCTGGTACGCGAAGCTGGCAACCACGGCGACGAGGGTGCCGATGGTCGGGCCGATGATGCCCCCGATGCCCGTCTCCGGCGCCATGACCGCGACAGTGAACGCCCCCGCTGCGAGCGACGCGGCGATTCCGACCGGTGCGGGCAAGAGGTAGCAGGCGAGCATGACCAGTGGAAACTCGAGCCAGGCGAAGTCCGGAGAGGCCCACACCAACGCCACCCACAACGCGGCGATGACGGCCAGCCACGACGCACCGGCACCCGTGCGGATCTTCCGTCCGCGGTGGTGCATGACCGTTCCCGCGAGATACAGCGCCGAAAAGAGTGCCACCAGGCACACGGTCAGCGCCGGAACCCGCGAGTGCTGAACGCCGATGAGGCCCACGACGAGCAGCACCGCGACGAGCACGTGCAGGCTCACGCGGAGGAAAGCGAGGACATTGTTGGTGGTTTTCACAATTACTCACCGTATATCTCGAATCAACCGATCGGTTGACTGCTAAATCACCCGCTCACCCGATGTGGGATGACCTGCACAGACGCCAGAATTGAGTCATGTTTGTTGCACTGAGAGATTTACTGAATGCCAAAGGGCGCTTCGGCCTGATCGCCGGCGTGGTCGCTCTCGTGACGTTCCTCGTGGTCATGCTCACCGGCCTCACCGCCGGCCTGGGCAAGCAGAACACTTCTGCTCTCGAGGCCCTCGACCCCGCCGCCGTGACGTTCGACGACGCCGACAACCAGTCCTACACCACCTCCCGCATCGCGAAAGCCGATGAGGGGACCACCCCGCTGGGCACCGGCCAGACGTTGATGTCCCGCGACGACGGCTCGGAGGAATCCGTCGCCATCCTGGGTCTGCCGTCCGGCACCGAGCTGCCCGGCGGCCAGGTCTTGGAGGATCACGCGATCGCGTCCGAGGGGCTCGAGCTTTTCGACGGCGAGTCCATCACTGTCGGCGGCGCCCCCGTCACGGTGAGCGAGCAGGCCGAAGATCTGTACTTCGCCCACTCCCCCGTCCTGTGGGTTCCGACCGAGACCTGGCAGGCCGCCATGCACACCGAGGCAGTGGGCACGGTCGAGCTTTCCGATAACGAAGACACCGCACCGGGGGGCTCCGTCTCCCTGAAGGACTCCTTCCAGGCTCTTCCCGCCTACTCCTCTGAGCAGGGCTCCCTGAAGATGATCCAGGGCTTCCTCTACCTCATCTCCGCGCTGGTCACCGTCGCCTTCTTAAGCGTGTGGACCGCGCAGCGCACCCGTGACCTGTCCATTCTCAAGGCCATCGGCGCATCCAACGGCTACCTGCTCAAGGACAGCATCGGTCAGGCCGCGCTCATTCTCGCGCTCGGCGCCCTGATCGGCACCGCCGCTGCTGCCGGCTTGGGCCTGCTGGCTTCCCAGATCGCACCGTTCGTTCTGAGCCCCGCCAGCGTGATCCTTCCGGCACTGGCCATCTGGATCCTCGGCATGGGCGGCGCCGCACTGGCCACCCGTTCGATCTCCCGCGTTGACCCGCAACTTGCACTTGGAGGTGCAGCTTAAATGACTACCGCAACTGCCATTCGTCGCTCGACCCAGTCCACCACCGCCGGCGCAGCTCCGGCGCTGGCGATGCAGGATGTCACCGTCACCTTCCCGGATGGCGACGGCCGCATCACCGCACTGGACAAAGCCACCCTGCAGGCTGACCCGTGCACCGTCACCTTCGTCGTCGGCCAATCCGGCTCCGGCAAGTCCACCCTGCTGTCCGCGGCCGCCGGCCTGCTCACCCCGGACTCCGGCACCGTCACGGTCGCTGGTCAGCCGATCAGCGACGAGATCCGCCTCAACCACATCGGCATGGTCTTCCAGCAGCCGAACCTCATCGCCTCGCTGACCGTGCGCGACCAGCTGCTAGTCACCGAGCACATCCGTGGCGTGCGAGGCAAGGAACTGCGCGCCAAGAAGTCCCATGCGGACGACCTGCTCGCACTCGTCGGACTCGAGGGCTTGGGCGACCGCCGCATGCAGCAGCTTTCCGGCGGCCAGCGTCAGCGCGTCGGCATCGCCCGCGCTCTGATGGGCGAGCCGAGCCTCCTGCTTGCCGACGAGCCCACCGCCGCCCTGGACACCAACCGTTCCCAGGAGATCATCACGCTGCTGCGCAACGTCACCGAGGAACTCGGCCCGGCCTGCCTCATCGTCACCCACGAGACCGAGCTGATCGAGCACGGCGACCGCGTCATCGAGGTCAGCGACGGTCATGTCACCGAGGGCTAGGCGGGCGCGCTAGGCGTTGTTCGGTGAGTCCAGTGGATTCTCCCAGTGGATATCAGCAAACTTGCTGAAATCGGCGTCGAACGAAACAACTGACGTGCCGTGTTCAAGTGCCAATGCCGCGAGGTGAGCGTCAGTGACGAGATTTCCGCGCGCGCCGGATTCACTCGTCAGCATTCTGAGGAGGCGGCCGTGATGTTTCCCCGGGGCCGGGATCCATACATTGAGAAGCTGGGTCCAGGCATCCATGATGTCGGAAGCGGTTGCGGGAGATAAAGGATTGGCATAAATGCGTGGATGAGTCGTGATTCTTTGAAAAGCGATGAGCGATACCCAGGGAATTCCGACTCGGGTGGGCCCATTCAATGCATTCGTCAGCCAGTTTTTCGCGACGGTGTGGTGTTCAGAGTTTTCATCGACGGCGTAGATGAGGATATTCGCGTCGACGATCACTGTGCGTTTTCCTCGCGGTCCAGGATGTCAAGGACTTCGCCGATGTTTGTGCAGTCCACTTTCATTCCCATTGGGTACGTAACCTGCACAAATTCGTCACGCTTTGGGGGCTGTTTCAGGCCAGCTCGAGCGAGGCCATGCGGAGTCCCTTCTTCCGCAATAACCGTAGGGGCGCCCGCCCGCGCTGTCATTGGGGAGAACTCCCCACGACGGAGCGGGACTAGAGCGTCACCCCGCTGAGACGAACATCGATGAGTTCATTGAGGACGCCATCGGCTTCTTGAGCGAGTGCGTCGTTTCCGTCAGGCTGCGCCCACTCGGCAAACTCGATCGGAATGTTCTCAAGAATTGCTTGGCGGGCGTGGCCGTCCGGCCCGTCCTCGACGAGTTCCTTGACGACCTCGGGACGACGCTCCACCCACTCAGCCAACCGACGATCGAGTTCGGGAATCCAGGCTGACCACGGCTCGGACTTCGCGAGTTCAGCAAGTCGCCCCGTCAATGGCGCCTCGGTGTTGAGCTTCGGATGCACCGTCGAACTCTCACGCGGCAGCCAGTCAGGCCAGTGCTGCTCGTCTCGCGGATACCATCCGCCCTTCATTTCATCGCGCCACGTGTCGTCGCTCGGCCGGATATCTGCAGCCGACGCCGGCGGCTCGAACGGCGCTCCGGGATGATCGCCCCAGTACGCACGCGTCGAATGCTCGCGTGTAAAGGTCATGCTGTGGCCGTCAAACTCACCCTGCAACAGAATCCACGCCCCCTTGCCGGGCCCCGATTCACGCCACCGAGCCTTGCTCGCAGCGCTCCGAAGCGCGGGCTTCACACGCTCCTGATGTTCGGTGCCGTCCGCGTCTGTCCACCATTGACGGCTCCAGACGACCGAGTTGCAGAGCGACAAGACACATCGCGCGGAGCTCGCCTCTGCTGGCAACGCTTCACGCCACAGTTCAGCAAACACGGCGTCATTGGCGCGCGGATCCTCGTTGACGTCCATTGATGGCAGTGCCCACACTGATGTCGCGTTCAGCCGCAAGTTTGCGGGCTGCCGCGTACGACTTCGTCGTCAAATCTGACCGTGATCCTCACATCGTTTACGCTATCACCTGTGGTGACGCAGCTCAATAGCTAATTTATGGCGCAGATCTACTGGCACTCGGGGCACCAGTACAGTTTGCGGCCCTCGAGCACCCTCGTCTCGATGGGGGCGCCGCACACATAGCAGGGGTCGGTAGCGCGGCGGTAGACATAGACCTCGCCGCCGTGATCGTCCTTGCGGGGTGGGCGGTCCATCGCCTCGGGTGTGTGCTCGGGGCGGACGGTGTCAATGCGGCCGTGGTCGACGCCGTAAGCCATCAGCTCGGCCAGGTCGGTCCAGATCGCGTCGAATTGCGCGCGGTCGAGCTGATTGCCGGGCAGAGCGGGGTCGATCCCCTGCCGGAACAGCACCTCCGCGCGGTAGATATTGCCCACGCCGGCAAAGAGCTTCTGGTCCATCAGCATCGAACCGATGGTGCGCTTCGAACGGTGGACGCGCTCCCACAGCGCGGCGGGCGGGTCCAGGTCGACGATGGGATCGAAGCCGGACTTATCGACGATCGCAGCCGCCTCCCCCGGCGTCATCAGCTCGCATTTCTGCGGGCCGCGCAGGTTGGCGGCTGTCTCGCCGTTGGAGATGTGCAGCCGCATCTGGCCCCACTCGTCGGCGGCGGGCTCGAAGCGCAAAGAACCGATCAGCCCGAGGTGGATATAGATCGTGTGCTCGGGTGCATCCTGTTCATGCCCGAAGGTGACAAACAGGTGCTTGCCGTGGGCGGAGGCTTCGAGGAGACGCGTGCCGTCGATAAGCGATGCTTCTGTTGCGAATCTCCCCTGCGGGCTGGTCACCTCCACCGGGCCCGAGCGGAAGTCTGCGTTGAGCGTGCGGGCGAGGCGGTGGAGAACGTGACCTTCGGGCATTCCTCCAGGTTACAAGGGAGGTTTTATTTTGGTTCGACGGGGGACTGCGAGACGACGACACCGTCGGAATCGGCGTAGACGTACTCGCCCGGCACGAAGTCGATGCCGCCCAGACGCAGGACGATATTCTCCTTGCCCACGCCGTCCTTAGCGGACTTGCGCGGGTTGGAGCCCAGCGCCTTGCAGCCGAAGTTCATCTTGGCCACCTCGGCCGAATCGCGGATCGGGCCGTTGATGATCACGCCGGCCCAGCCGTTCTTCACGCCCGCTTCCGCGATCATGTCGCCCATGAGCGCGGTGTGCATGCTGGCGTGGCCGTCGACGACGAGCACCTTGCCCTCGCCCGGGGAGTTCAGCGTCTTCTTCACAAGGCCGTTGTCCTGGAAGCAGGAAATGGTGTGGATCTCGCCGCAAAAATCGATGGTGCCGCCGAAATTTCGGAACTGAATATCGCAGCTGCGCACTTCCGTGTCGTGGATATCGGCGATGTCGGCGGTGGGGATGAACTGAATGTCGGCCATGATAATTCCTTCCTGTTTGGGTCCCGATTCTACGCGGAGACTATGCGTTGTAGTGCGGAAATGAGAAAGGGACCTGCAGCGTTATGTGCAGGTCCCTTGAAACTCAACCGGGGACTATCCGGTTACGGCAGTTCTATTTAGAACTGGCCTTCCTCGGTGGAGCCCTTCAGGGCGGTGGTGGAGGAGTTCGGGTCGACGGTGGTAGCGACGCGGTCGAAGTAGCCGGCGCCGACCTCGCGCTGGTGCTTCACAGCGGTGAAGCCGCGCTCGGAAGCAGCCTGGAACTCGCGGTTCTGCAGGTCGACGAATGCCGGCATGCCCTCGCGAGCGTAGCCGTGAGCCAGGTCGAACATGGAGTAGTTCAGGGCGTGGAAGCCAGCCAGGGTGATGAACTGGAACACGAAGCCCATCTTGCCCAGCTCCTTCTGGAACTTGGCTATCTCTTCCTCGTCCAGGTGGGAAGCCCAGTTGAAGGACGGGGAGCAGTTGTAGGCCAGGAGCTGGTCCGGGAACTCCTCGTGGACGCCGTCGGCGAACTTCTTCGCCAGCTCGAGGTCCGGAGTACCGGTCTCCATCCAGATCAGGTCGGCGTACGGAGCGTAGGACTTCGCACGGTCGATGCAGGGCTCGACGCCGTTCTTGACGTAGTAGTAGCCCTCAGCGGAGCGCTCACCGGTCAGGAACTTCGCGTCGCGCTCGTCGACGTCGGAGGTCAGCAGGGTTGCAGCCTCAGCGTCGGTACGGCCGATGACCACGGTCGGGACGTTGAGAACGTCAGCTGCCAGACGGGCAGAGGACAGGGTACGGATGTGCTGCTGGGTCGGGATGAGGACCTTGCCGCCCAGGTGGCCACACTTCTTCTCGGAAGCGAGCTGGTCCTCCCAGTGGGTACCAGCGGCACCAGCCTGGATCATTGCGCGCTGCAGCTCGTAGACGTTCAGAGCGCCACCGAAGCCAGCCTCACCGTCAGCGACGATCGGGACGAGCCAGTTGTCCACGGAGTCATCGCCCTCGACGCGGGAGATCTGGTCAGCGCGGGTCAGAGCGTTGTTGATGCGACGGACAACGTTCGGCACAGAGTTGGCCGGGTACAGGGACTGGTCCGGGTAGGTGTTGCCGGAAAGGTTAGCGTCACCAGCGACCTGCCAACCAGAGAGGTAGACAGCCTTCAGGCCAGCGCGAACCTGCTGCACAGCCTGGTTGCCAGTCAGGGCGCCCAGAGCGTGGATGTAAGAACCGTCGCCCTTGGTGATGCCGTCCCAGAGGATCTCAGCGCCGCGACGTGCGAGGGTCTGCTCCTCGACGACGTTGCCCTGCAGCTCAGCAACCTGCTCTGCGGTGTAGTCGCGGGTTACGCCCTTCCAGCGGGGGTTCTCGTCCCAGTCCTTCTGGATTTCCTGAGCAGTACGAGCCTGTCCAGTGGTGGTCATAGTGCTTGTCCCCTTTCATTGGGTGTGTGATAGAAGGCTCTCACTCCAAAAAGTGAAGTGAGACACGCTCGTGGCGTTCATGCTTAGTATTCCCAAGCGCCACGTGAAACGTCAACAGAAACCCCCGGTTCCGGTTGTGGAGGGGGTGAGTTGACTAGTGGACATGAGCCTTGTGCATGACGAAAATCCCCCCAAACGGGACAAAGGTCCAAAAAGAAAAAGCACTAAGTGCTGCATGAATGATCGGTTGAATTAAAAACCATGCGTCCAGCCGAGCGGACATGGCTGGGCATCGGGATTCACAAATTCGGGGGTAGTTATAGGGTCATCGAAATAGAAAGTTAACCGCTGGTGACAACAATCACTTAATCTTTCGGACAATGCTCACCTAACACCGCAGACTCAATGTGGTGTCGTGCGCACAAAGGCACCTTTAGACTTGTGTCAAACATTTCAACTGGCTGAAAGGATCTCATTCGATGACTACGCCGCAATTTGAGGACCGCACCGAGCGTGTTGAAGCAGCCGGCCTTCAGGTCGAACGCCCGCTCTACGATTTTGTGACGGAGCAGCTTCTGCCGGAGATCAACATCGACGCCGAGAAGTTCTGGGCCGACGCTGCCAAGTTCCTCGCGGACCTGGCCCCGAAGAACAAGGCGCTGCTCGCACGCCGCGACGAACTGCAGCAGCAGCTGGACGAGCACTACCGCAACAACCCGGGTCAGCCGGATCCGGCACAGCACGAGGAGTACCTACGTTCCATCGGTTACCTGGTGGATCAGCCGACGGACGGCGCGATCCGCACGGAGAACGTCGACGAGGAATTCGCCAACGTCGCCGGCCCGCAGCTGGTGGTGCCCATCACCAACGCCCGTTTCGCCATCAACGCCGCGAATGCTCGTTACGGCTCGCTGTACGACGCGCTGTACGGCACCGATGTCATCCCGACCGACGGTGGCGCTGAGCCGGGCAAGGGCTACAACCCGGTCCGCGGCGAGCGTGTGATCGAGTGGGCGCGCACATTCCTCGATGAGGCTGTCCCGCTCGAGGGCGCATCCCACGCCGATGTCGACTCTTACGAGGTCACCGAAGACGGCGCCCTGAAGGTCACCGCCGAGGGCAATGAGGTCGCGCTGAAGAACCCGGAGGCTTACCTCGGTTACCAGGGTGAGAAGAACGATCCGTCCGGCATCGTGCTGCGCAACAACAACCTGCACCTGATCATCCAGATCGACCGCGAGCACCCGGTGGGCAAGACCGACCGCGCCGGCGTCGCCGACGTCCTGCTCGAGTCTGCGGTCTCCGCGATCATGGACTTCGAGGACTCCGCAGCGGCTGTCGACGGCACGGACAAGGCCGCCGCGTACGCCACCTGGTTCGGCCTGAATAAGGGCGACATCTCCGAGACTGTGCAGAAGGGCGATAAGTCCTTCGAGCGCACCCAGGTCGATGACCTGACGTACACGACCAAGGACGGTGCCGAGGAAACCCTGCACGGCCGCGCGATGATGCTGTGCCGCAATGTCGGCCACCTGATGACCAACCCGGCGATCCTCGTCGACGGCGAAGAAGTGCCGGAAGGCCTGCTTGACGGCTTGATTACGGTAGCCGCCGCGATCCCGGGCCTGCGCGAGGACAACCCGCACCGCAATTCCCGCACCGGATCCATGTACATCGTGAAGCCGAAGCAGCACGGCCCGGAGGAGGTCGCGTTCACCAACGAGATCTTCGACCGCGTCGAGGAGATCCTCGGCCTGCCGAAGAACACGGTCAAGGTCGGCGTGATGGACGAGGAGCTCCGCACCTCGGTCAACTTGGACGCCTGCATCATGGAGGCCGCCGATCGCCTCGTGTTCATCAACACCGGCTTCCTCGACCGCACGGGCGACGAGATTCACACCTCTATGCACGCCGGCCCGATGGTGCGCAAGGCAGACATGCAGACTGCGCCGTGGAAGCAGGCCTACGAGAATCACAATGTCGACGCAGGTCTCGCGCACGACCTTCCGGGTCGCGCCCAGATCGGTAAGGGCATGTGGGCTGAGACCGAGCACATGGCCAAGATGCTGGAGAAGAAGATCGGCCAGCCGCGCGAAGGCGCCAACACGGCATGGGTCCCCTCCCCGACCGGAGCGACCCTGCACGTGACGCACTACCACCAGGTGGATGTCCACGAGGTGCAAGACGAGCTGCGGGCAGCTGGCCGCCGAGATTCTTTGAAGGACCTGCTCACCGTCCCGGTCAACACCGCGGGCGACAACTGGTCCGACGAGGAAAAGGCGGAAGAGCTGGACAATAACTGCCAGTCGATTCTGGGCTACGTGGTCCGCTGGGTCGAGCAGGGCGTCGGTTGCTCCAAGGTGCCGGACATCCACGATGTCGACCTGATGGAGGACCGCGCGACGCTGCGCATCTCCTCCCAGATCCTGGCCAACTGGATCCTGCACGGTGTCGTCACCGAAGAGCAGGTGCTCGACTCGCTCGAGCGCATGGCAGTCAAGGTCGACGAGCAGAACGCCGGCGACCCGAACTACCGTCCGATGGCGAAGGATTACGACGCATCTATCGGCTTCCAGGCGGCAAAGGACCTCATCTTCAAGGGCACTGAGTCCCCGTCCGGTTACACCGAGCCGATCCTGCACGCGAAGCGCCGCGAGTTCAAGGCAGCTAACGGCATCGCTTAACAGCACGAACCGCTGCACGTAGAAGCGCATCATGCCCGCTTGGGCGTGGTGCGCTTCACCTATGCAGGCCTGCGCGCGTATTCTCGCTAGGGATCGACGCGAAGGAGATAGCCGGGAAGATGGTGTACCAAATCGGTTTCGACCGCGGGAAATACATCGACATGCAGTCGGAGCACATCTCGGAGCGTCGAAAAGCAATCGGCGGGAAGCTCTACCTCGAGATGGGCGGCAAGCTTTTCGACGACCACCATGCCTCCCGCGTGCTGCCCGGCTTCACGCCCGACAATAAGATCGCGATGCTCGAGCGCATCAAGGACGAGATCGAGATCATCGTGTGCGTCGGTGCGGGCGACCTCGTGCGGCAGAAAGTTCGCGCGGACCTGGGCATCACGTACGAAGACGAGGTTTTGAGGCTTATCGACGTCTTCCGTGAACGCGGATTCCTCGTCGACAATGTGGTGATCACGCAGTACGAGAGCGGAACTGAGCAGGCAGATGCATTCCGGGACAAGCTGGAGCGCCTCGGTGTGACAGTGAGCCTGCACCACATCATTCCGGGATATCCGAACGATATTTCGCGGATCGTCTCCGAGGACGGCTTCGGCCGCAACGACTACGTCGAGACGTCCCGCGATGTCGTGGTGATGACCGCGCCGGGCCCGGGCTCCGGCAAGCTGGCGACGTGTCTCAGCCAGGTCTACCTGGATAATCAGCGTGGAATTGCAGCTGGCTACGCCAAATTCGAGACGTTCCCGATCTGGAACCTGCCGCTGTCCCACCCGGTGAACCTGGCGTACGAGGCGGCGACGGTGGATCTGGACGATATCAACGTCATCGACCAGTACCACCTGGCGGCTTATGGCGAGCAGGTCTCGTCCTACAACCGCGACATTGAAGTCTTCCCGCTGCTCAAGGCACTGTTGCGCGAGGCGACTGGTTCTGAGCCGTACCACTCGCCCACCGATATGGGCGTGAATATGGCGGGGCACTGCATTTCTGACGACGATGCCTGCCGTTACGCCGCGAACCAGGAGATCATCCGCCGCTTCTTGGCTGCGCAAGTGGATGCGCGCCGGGGCGATGTCGACCCGGCAGTGCCCGACCGTGCGGCGAATGTCATGCGCAAGGCGGGAATCTCCGTCGATGACCGTCCGGTAGTCGCCCCGGCGCTCGCTGTGGCGGAAAAGACGGGCAATCCGGGTGCGGCGCTCGAGCTGCCCGACGGTGAGATCGTCACCGGCAAGACCTCGGATCTGCTGGGGCCGTCGGCGGCTGTGCTGCTCAACGCTTTGAAGAAGCTCGCGGGAATCGACGATGAAGTGCACCTACTCTCCCCCGATTCCATTGAGCCGATCCAGACGCTGAAGACCCGCTACTTGGGTTCACGCAACCCCCGCCTGCACACCGACGAGGTGCTCATCGCCCTGTCCGCGTCGGCGAATTCCGACGAGAATGCTCGCCTCGCCCTGGAGCAACTCCAGTCCTTGCGCGGCTGCGACGCGCACATCACCACGATTCTGGGTTCGGTGGACGAGGGCATCTTCCGCAACCTGGGTGTGCTGGCCACCACCGAGCCGCAGTACTGGCGCAAGGCGCTGTACCACCGGCGGTAGACTGGGGCATCATGCCCAGCAAAATCCTGCTCTACTACCAGTTCCGCCCGATCCCGGACCCGGAAGCGATCCGGTTGTGGCAGCGCGACCTGTGCGAGGGGCTGGGGCTCAACGGCCGCATCATCATCTCCCCCGACGGCATCAATGGCACCGTCGGCGGTGACATGGACGCCTGCAAGGCCTACGTGCGCAAAACCAAGGAGTACTTCCGCGGCATCGAGTTCAAGTGGTCCGAAGGCGGGGCCGAGGACTTCCCGAAACTCAGCGTGAAGGTGCGCGACGAGATCGTCTCTTTCGGCACGCCGGAAGAATTGCGTGTCGACGACCGCGGCGTCGTCGGCGGCGGCACCCACCTCTCGCCGGAACAGGTCAACGAGTTGGCGTCCTCCCGCGACGATGTGGTCTTCTTTGACGGACGCAATGCCTATGAAGCAGAGATCGGCAAATTCAAGAATGCCGTCGTGCCGGACGTGAATACCACCCACGATTTCATTGCGGAGCTCGAGTCAGGCAAATACGACTGGATGAAAGACAAGCCCGTCATCTCCTACTGCACAGGCGGCATCCGCTGTGAGATCCTCTCCTCGCTGATGATCAACCGCGGTTTCGAGGAGGTCTACCAGATCGACGGCGGCATCGTCCGCTACGGCGAGAAATTCGGTAACCAGGGCCTGTGGGAAGGCTCGCTGTATGTCTTCGATAAGCGCATGCACACCGAATTCGGCCCGGAGGACGACGAGGACTTCGTCCAAGTCGGTCACTGCGCACACTGCGGCGAAGCGTCGAACCAGCACTACAACTGCGCGAATGAGCCGCATTGCAGGCAGCAGTACGTCAGCTGCGAGATGTGCCGGGAGAAGAATCCCTACTGCCCGGCGTGCAGTTAGGGAGCTTTAGCCGACACTGTCTTGGGCGAGCATGCCGACGGTGAGGATCAGCCACGCCATCGTGAAGGGCACGATCGGGATCCAGAACACGCCCATCCACGGCGTCCACCGCTCGTAGCGGTTGAGCTTGCGCACCATGATCACGGCGCATGCTAGCAGGGCCACGACCGGCGGGATCGAGGAGAGAACCGCCCACGTAGTGCGCCAGCCGGAACTGCACAGCCACGTCGCTTCCCCTGCTTCGCACAGCGGGCCACCGGCAAGGCGCGCTACGAGGGCGAGCGCACCGCCGAAGAGCAGTGTGCCCAGCACTGTGGCCACGGCGAAGACGATTGCCTGGCGCGTGGAAGCCCGGTTGCGTTCGTTTAACTCGACCGGGTCCGGTTGGTCGGCGAGCTCGTCGAAGTCGCGCGGTTCCGGCCGCACCTTGTTGTAGTAGTCGGCCGCCCCGTGAAGGTCGTTCTCCGGGTGCTCTGGAGTGTCCCGGCGCAGACCGGCGTGCGGGTTCGCGTGTGGTCGCGGTGTGCTGGTGGACATGCCAGTCAGTGTAGTCCCGAGAAAATCACGGGAAAATGACCACGGGCACGGGGGCGTGGGTGAGGAAGTCCTCTGTGCGCGGATTGGTCAGCACACGTGCCCGCTCGGTGGGCTGGGAGTCGAGGAAGAGAATGTCGCCCTTCTTCCACTTCTGGGAATTCACCACGGCTTTCCAGCCGTCGCCGGCGCTGACGGAGGTGTCCACCTCAAAATTCTTCGGCTCTGGAATGCCGATTTGTGCGGCGGTGTCACTGACACAGTCTCGGGCGCGGTCGAGCAGGGCGAGGGAGGATTCATTCCATTCGTCGATAAGCGGTGCGTTCGCGGTGAATTCCGCTTCGTGCTTGTACGTCTGGCGCGGGGAGAATGCCATGATGCGCAGGTCGACGTCGAGGAGCATGGCTACCGACGCCGCGACCTGGATGCCGCGGGCGGACGCGTCCTTGTGCTCATCGAGGAATGCGTAATTGACGCGGGTGATGCCCTTTTTCGAGAGTTTGACAGCGCGCGGTGCGAGACCGACGGAGATCGGCGAATAATGCATCATCGCGTCTGCGGTGGAGGTGGCCAAGAAACGGCCCTTCTTTGCCTTTGATTTCGAGCCGAGCAAAATGAGATCGGCCTTGAAACGCTTCGCTTCCGCGGAGATCAGCTCGTGGCGGGGACTGCCGTCCCGGAAGACTGCCCACTGATCGTCCCAGGCTTCGCGCGGAACCTGCTGTTTGAGTGCGTGCCGGATATCGCCGACGCGCTTGTCTTCAGTGTGCTTGCGCCACTTCTTGTATTTCTTGCTGTTCTTGCCGCGCAGCGACGACCACGGGCGCGGGGCGGTGCTGATGACGCGGATCGTGCATTTCGCGGTGCGCGCGAGCCAGGCCGCGAACTCGATGGCCTCTTCCCCCGACTGGTCCCAGCCGACGAGGATGCGCAAAGGACGCTCCTCACCGACGTGCGGGAGGAGCTCAGGAGTGAGGGGGTAAATGTCCATGTAGCGCAGGCGTTAATGTAAGACCAACAACGCCTTAACTTTATATGTCCCCCCACTGTGCAAACAATTCGCCCCTGCTGCGACCGGGGATTCGCGCTAATGGAGGTTGCCCGTGTTGTACGTGCGCGCGAGCTCGGCGAGAGCCGGAGTAGCTGCCTTGAGCTGTTCCAAGGACTCTGGGTCGAGGGTCGCGATCATCTCGGCGACGTAGCGCGTGCGCTCGTCAGCAACGCGGTCGTGTTCCTTGATGCCCTTATCCGTAATCTCCACCTTCACGCCGCGACGGTCCGTTTCGTCGCGGACGCGGCGCACGAGATCGCGCTGCTCGAGCTGGTGCAGCGTGTTCGAGGCGGTGGGCATACGGATGCCCTCCTCCTGTGCGAGTTGGCTAATGCGCATCGGGCCGGTCTCGATGAGACGCTCCATGATGGAGAGCTGCGGGCCGGTAATGTCCGAAGCCTCGGCAATACGGAAATAAGCGACGTAGAGTTTCGTGAGGAAGGGACGGATTTCTTTGGCGACGGCGTACGCGTCCTCGACGGAGTTTATTGACATGCCACATAGTGTAGGTGTTCAACGCCGAAATTAAGAAGCCAGTGCACACTTTCTTGCGCCGAACCATCGGACGGGTCCATCAATCACCTCGTGAAGAGTACGCTGGTAGCAATGTTCAAATTGGTTCATATCGTTTCCCACGAATGGGAAAGGCGCTCTGCGCTGCGTGAATTTCGCGTAGGAAAGAAGAGCCGGGATGAGCTTTGTGATGCGGATTTTCTTCTCCGCGCCGCCGGCGAGCACCACGGAGTCGATTCTGATCGGCCCTGCCCCATTTGCGAGAAAACAATGCGTACTGTCTTGTGGGTCTACGGAGACAATCTCGGGCGCCGTTCCGGGTCCGCGCGCAGTGAAGCAGAAATCGCGGAGCTTCTCGACGAGACCGGTGCCCCCTTCACCGTCCACACCGTCGAGGTGTGCGGGCATTGCCGTTGGAACTATCTTTTGAGCACCGCCGAAGCCGTTCCGGTTCCGTCATTCGGCGACGGAGGAAGTACTCTGTCCTAGAGGAATCGAGTAGGCAGGATACTTCAATTGGCACGAGACCGAGATAAAGAGGCCGGCAGCGACTCCGGCAAGAAGAAGTCGGACGCAACGCGCCGTGACACCGCAAAGAAGAGCACGCAGGGCCGTACCGGGCCGAAGCACAGCGAGAAAACCAAGAAGGCTGGTGCTGGGTCGGGTTCTGGCTCGACCGTGAAAGCATCCGCTAAGTCGGAAGATGACAAGGCTAAAAAAGCGCCGGCCACGTCGGGCAAGAGCGCCGCAAAGAAAAAGAAGAAAAAGAGCCGCAAGGGCCAATGGCTCGCGGCCTTCGTGTTGGCGCTCGTGCTCATCTTGGCGGTGCCGCTGGCCATTTTCGGTGTGAAATACACCCAGGCAGACCTGCCGCACCCGGGCGAGATTGAAACGGCCCAGGTGTCGACCATCTTCGCCAACGACGGCACAACGCAGCTGGCCCGCATCGTTCCCGCCGAGGGCAACCGTGAACAGATCCCGCTCGACGAGGTGCCAAAGCATGTCCAGGACGCCGTCCTGGCCGCTGAGGACCGCGACTTCTGGGAGAACTCCGGATTCTCGTTCACCGGTTTCGGTCGTGCTGTGCTCGGTCAGATCACCGGCGACGCGTCCGCCGGCGGCGGCTCCACGATCACGCAGCAGTACGTGAAGAACACCATCGTGGGCAACGAGCGCTCGTACAAGCGCAAATTCAATGAGCTGGTCTACTCGATCAAGATGACCCGCCATTGGTCGAAGGAAGAAATCCTCGCCGGCTACCTGAACACCATCTACTTCGGCCGCAACGCCTACGGCATTCAAGCGGCCGCCAATGCCTACTTCAGCAAGCCCGCCTCTGAGCTCACCGTCGAAGAAGGCGCCGTGCTCGCAGGGCTCATTCAGCTGCCTAACCAGCTCGATCCGTGGAATAACGAGCAGGACTCCATGAACCGCTGGAATTACGTGCTCGACGGCATGGTCGACATGGGCTCGATCACCCCTGAGGAACGCGCCGGCGCGAAATTCCCGGACACGCGCGACCCGCAGACCTACTCCGCCTACACCGAAGCCACCGGCCCCAACGGCCTGATCAAGAACCAGGTCATGGCAGAGCTTGAGCAGGTGGGCATCACCGAGGCCGACGTGACCAACCGCGGCCTGCAGATCACCACCACCATCGACCAGCGCACACAGGACCAGGTGCTCAAGACTTCTGAGGAACAGCTCTCGCTGCTGCAGGAGGATGCGCGCACCGGTGTCGTGGCCATGGATCCGGCTACCGGCGCAATCAAGGGCTACTACGGTGGCGACGACCCCAGTGGCTGGGACTACGCCAACGCCGGCCTGCAGACCGGTTCTGCCTTCAAGATCTTCGGCCTGGCGGCCGCTCTCCAGCAGGGCATCCCGCTGTCGGCGTACTACGACTCGGCTCCGGTGACGGTGGGCAACCGCACCATCGGCAACGACTCCGGCGTCAACGGCGGCGTGACCACCTTGGCGGAGGCGCTGAAGAACTCCTACAACACCTCGTTCATCCGCATGCAGTCCGATCTGGACGATGGCCCGATGGACACCGCCGATATGGCCCACGCCCTCGGCGTCGCTCGCGAGCTGCCGAATATTCCGCACACGCTGACCGAGAACGGCGAGGCCCCGTACGACGGCATCATCCTGGGCCAGTACCAGTCCCGCGTGATCGACATGGCCACCGGCGTGGCCACGCTGACCAACCGCGGCGTGTGGCACCCGCCGCACTTCGTCCAGCGCGTCACCACCGCTGACGGTGAGGTGCTCTACGAATTTGATCCGGAGTACAAGGAGCGCCGCGTGAACAGCCAGGTCGCCGACAATGTCGTCGAGGCGATGCAACCGATCGCCGGCTGGTCGAATAAGACGCTGGCTGGCGGGCGTCCGTCCATCGCTAAGACGGGTACCGCTCAGATGGGCGACACCGGAAATAACAAGGATGCCTGGATGATCGGCGGCACGCCGCAGCTATCCGTCGCCGTGTGGGTGGGCACCGCCGATAACACCTCCCCCATTTTCAACCAGTGGGGCGGCAATATGTACGGCTCGATGTCCCCGGGCGCGATCTGGAAGGGCGTCCTCGACGGCGTCCTCGAAGGCCAGGACTACGAGGAGTTCCCGCAGGCGAAGCCGATCAACTGGGGCATCAACCCCTACTCTGGCGGCAAGTACGGCGGTGGCACGACACCGAGCTCCCCGACCTACGATTACGGCACGGGCGGGGCAGTTCCGTCAGAGACGCCGGAGGCCGAGAACCCGAATGAACCGGCACCGGCTCCGGAAGCTCCCGCTCCCGCACCGGAAGCGCCTGCCCCGGCTCCCGCGCCAGCACCTCCGGCACCGCCGGCTCAGCGGCAACCGCAAGTGGACATCGGTGGATTGATCGAAGACCTGGTTGGATAGCGTGACCACGAAGCAGGACCTGCCCCAGAACAACGGCGTGCGGTGGCCCGACCCGGCCGACCGCGTCCAGCCGGGCATCACTGAGCCCGTGGCTGCTGGCGTGGTGCGCGCGCTCGGTGGCCCGATGGGACGCTTCGCCCAGATCGGCCGCGGGCGCTGGTGGACTCCCCTTCGAGCCATCATCGCAGTCGCGTGGACCTTCCTCGCGCTCGGGGCCCTGTTCAAATCTAATTGCGCGCGGGGCAAGCTTGTCGACGGCTCCATGCAGCTCAACTGGGACGGCAACCGCCACTACACCTCGTTCTGCTACAACGACATCGTTCCGCTATACGGCGGGCGCGGGCTCGACCAGCCCGGCTTCGTCTACGACTACTCATGGGTGGAAGGCGACCTGACCCGGTATATGGAGTACCCGGTTCTGGGCGGCCTGTTCCAGGGGCTGATGGGGTGGATCGCCAGGACGACGTACCCGGTCGTCGATAAGCTCTTGCCCGACGCTGGCTGGTACTTCTACCTGACAGCTTTCGTGATGGCCGTGATCTGGGTGGGCACTGCGCGCATGGTCGCGGAGCTGGCCGGCAACCGCATCTGGGACACGATCCTCGTGGTGGCCTCTCCCCTGCTCATCATGCATGCATTCACCAACTGGGACATTCCTTCGATTGCCTTCGCGGTCGGCGCGATGCTCGCCGCGCGCAATAAGCGTTTCTGGCTGGCTGGCGTGCTCATTGGTGCGGGCGCTGCGTTCAAAATGTGGCCGATTTTCCTGCTCGGCGCGTACCTCGTCGTGTTCCTGCGCCGCCGCGACCTCATGCCGTGGGTGAAGCTCACGATCGGCGCCGTGGCCACGTGGCTGGCGGTGAATCTGCCGCTCATGCTGCACAATTACGATTCCTGGCACGAATTCCAGCGGCTCAATACTGACCGCGGCTGGGAATGGACCACGATCTACGCCGTGATCTCCCGCATGACTGGCTGGGGCGGTTTCGACTCCGGCGAGGGCGCGCCCGTCATCCTGAACGCGGTGACCCTCGTGCTCTTCCTTCTCGGCTGCCTGTTCGTGCTGATCGCTGGGTTGAAAGCCCCGCAGGAACCGCGCATCGCTGAACTAGTGGTTCTCATCGTCGGCTTCTTCCTGCTGTTCAACAAGGTGTGGAGCCCCCAGTACTCCCTGTGGTTCGTCGTGCCCGCAGTGCTCGCTCTCCCCCACTGGCGCCTCCTGCTGTCTTGGATGACTGTGGACATGATGGTCTGGCCGATCCTGATGTGGCACATGATGGGCACCGATAACCTCGGTCTGCCCGGCAGCGTCCTCAATATCGTTGTGATTGCGCGCGATGCGTTCATCATCGCCATCATGGTGCTCGTCGTCCAGCAGATGTACGCCCGCCGCCGCGACAAAGTCCGCGACGCGCACTACGGCTGCGATCCGCTTATGACCACCCCGGATGATTGGGAGGAGGCGAAACGCACATGGGTCTCACCGCGACCACAATCCTCGGAATCTGCTCCATCTTCATCGCATTCGGTCTCTTCACTGCCTGCTACTGGACAGTCGTGAAAAATAAGCCGGCCGCGTTTTCCGTCGGCCTCGGTTTAGCTGCATTCATCTTCATGACCTTCGTTCCCGTCTTTCTCGCCGTGTTTGTCGCCGCCCCGAACGCGGGACAGTAAGTCGTGGACTATATTCACTCGGTGCCCAGTGGATACGCCGAGATCGTGGACTGATTTCTGCAAATCCATACGGTGGCGATCATGAGCATTAAGAAACTAACGACGTTGATCGCCGTACCTGCTCTTTCCTTTTCCTTGGTCGCCTGCAGCAGCACTTCTGATGAAGATGCTGGCGCTAAAACCGACCAGGCACCGAGTGAAACCGCCGTTGCCGAAGAAGGCGCGACTGAAGAGGCCATGACCTCCGACGACAATCATGATCAGGCTCCCGCAGCAGGATCTGCGCAGGGTGAGCTACCGGACGCGGTGACGGGCTACACCAGCGAAGCGGAGGCTGAGATGGCCGAGGACGGTGTGTCCGAAGCTGACGTGGAGCGCGTGCTTGCCGAGGCGAAGAAAGGCGGCGCCGGCGTTGAGACTGAATGGGACGACGACGGGTATTGGGAGATCGAGGTCGGCGAGATCGACATCGATATTGACCCAGACGGATTGGTCCGCGAAGTCGGCCGAGACGAGACTAGCCGACCAGAAAAACCGTGATTTTCTCCACGGTCGATCACTGGGGTACGCTGGACGGGTTGCTTGACGCAACGACCCTCCTGCCATCGCCATAAGGGGCGGTGGCCGAAACCATTGAAACGACCATAGGAGGTGATGAGGTCCGTGCGTCACTACGAAGTAATGATCATTCTCGACCCGAGTCAGGATGAGCGCACTGTTGCCCCGTCCCTGGACAAATTCCTCGAGATTGTCCGCAAGGATAACGGCACGGTGGAGAACGTCGATGTGTGGGGCAAGCGCCGTCTTGCATACCCCATCGACAAGAAGGAAGAGGGCGTCTACGCAGTAGTCACCCTGGACTGCGAGTCCGAGACCGTCCAGGAGCTCGACCGTCGTCTGAACCTGAACGACACTGTCATCCGCACCAAGGTTCTGCGCACCGACAACAAGTAAGCGCTGAACTTTTAGAACGGCGCGTGAAGGTGAAAACCCCAGCGCACGGGCTGTGTTCGGTGCGGGCTATAGACTAGCTTGCACACGGCAAATAAACGTCGATACAGCACACTGTTCAAAAGGTCGAAAAGGTAAGGACGAAAAGATGGCACAAGGCGATACCCCAATCACTGTCGTAGGCAACCTCGTTGCCGACCCGGAACTGCGATTCACCCCGACGGGGCTTGCGGTGGCGAATTTCCGCATCGCATCCACCCCGCGCGTGTACAACCGTGATTCCGGCCAGTGGGAAGACGGCGAAGCTTTGTTCCTGACCTGCAACGTGTGGCGTGAGGCCGCGGAAAACGTTGCGGAGTCGCTGTCGAAGGGCATGCGCGTCATTGTCAATGGCCGCCTGAAGCAGCGCTCCTACCAGAACCGTGAAGGTGAAAACCGCACGGTATTCGAGGTTGAGGCCGACGAGGTCGGTCCCTCCCTGAAATACGCCAGCGCCAACGTGACCCGGAACTCCCGTGACGGGAACTCCGGTCGATCTGGTGGCGGCTTCGGCGGCAACCAGGGCGGCAAGTCCACCGGTGGATTCGGTGGCGGCGGCAACCAGGGTGGTGGCCAGTCTGGCCCGTCCAACCAGGGCAGCCAGCAGAACAGCCAGCCCGCAAACGACCCGTGGAACTCTGCACCTCCTGCCGGCGGTTTCGGCGGCATGGACGACGAGCCCCCGTTCTAAAACACATCGACAAACACACCATCAACTTTCAGAAGGAAAGGTCAGGATTATGAAACTGATCCTCACCGCTGCCGTTGAGAACCTTGGTGAACCCGGCGACATTGTCGAGGTCAAGGACGGCTACGGACGTAACCTTCTGCTTCCGCGCGGCCTGGCTATCGTGGCTACCCGTGGCGCAGAGAAGCAGATTGAGGACATCAAGCGCACCCAGCAGGAACGCGAGGTGCGCGACCTGGATCACGCGAAGGAACTGCGTGACCAGCTCGACCAGCTGCAGGGCGTGACCGTCAAGGTGCGCACCGCTGAGAACGGCAAGATCTTCGGTTCGGTCAAGCCGGCAGACATCGCTGATGCCGTTGCAGCAGCAGGCGGTCCGAACTTGGACAAGCGCCGCATCAACATGCCGAAGGGTCTCGTGACCAGCACCGGCGGCTACCAGGTCAAGGTCCGACTCCACGATGACGTGGAGGGCAAGGTGAACTTCGAGGTCGTGAGCGCCTAGTTTTCGCGCTTAACGGCGATCGCGTCTGACGCGATCCAATGACAACAGCTTTGAGCGTGGGTCCCACTTGTGAGGAGTGGGACCCACGCTCTTTTTGCGCGGTTTTCGGGGTGCCGCCGGGGTCTGCCCGCTGACCTGCGGTTGCGCACAGGTGCTTGTGGATAACCGGTGGAAAACTCCAGTTCAATGGGCGATCCGGCGTCTGATATGCACTGGTTTGGGCATTTATTAGGGGTTGTTTTGGCCTTGTCAAACCCGCTGGTTATGAAGTTATTCACCGCTAATGATACTTGAACCGCGTGAATAATAATGCGCTGTAATGCAGGTTTCGTGCACTGTGGGGATAGGGTGTGGAGTTATCCACAATTTATCCACAGGCATGGGTGGTGGGGTGTGGAATGGATCGTGCGATTCGCGTTGATTATCCACAGGGGGCTGTGGATAACTCGGTTTCGATGGGGGTCAAAGGGTTGCGCGAGGACGGTCTGGTTCACCCCGGCGGGTAACATTTCACACGAGCTGACAACGTGAAGGAGCGGGAAAATATGGCATCGGGGACAGCGGGAACGGCCGGCGGAAATTCGGCGCAGGACAACCAGGCCGGTGGGGACAGCTTCGCCGATGAGGCGGTTCCTCTGCCGCCGGAGCCGACTGATGGTCCGCCCGAGGATTACCGGGGTGATTCTGGGCGCTCAAGTGGATCTTCGCGTTATGGCCGTGGAAAAGGCTTCACTCAGGACCGCGATGATTTGAGCGAGTACCGCCAGCCCCCGCATGACCGAAAGGCAGAGCAGGGCGTTCTCGGCGCCATGCTGCTGAGCCCCAACACGGTGATCGACGTCATTGAGCTCCTCCGAGTAGAGGACTTCTACTTCCCAGCGCACCAGCTGATTTACCAGGCCATCCTGGATTTGTACTCGCAAGGCTCCGAGGTTGACGTGCTGATCGTCAGCGGCCGCCTCGACCGCCTGAATCAGCTAGAGCGTGCCGGTGGTGCCCCGTACCTGCACACGCTGATCTCAGAGGTTCCCACGTCGGCCAACGCGCGGTACTACGCGGACATTGTGGGGGAGAAGTCCACCCTGCGACAGTTGGTCGATGCCGGTACCCGTGTGGCTCAACTCGGTTATGACGGTGCGGAGGGCATGGAGATTGAGAACCTCGTGGACCGTGCCCAGCAGGAAGTCTTTGCCGTCGCTCAGCAGAAGACAGGGGAGGACTACCGCGCGCTGGCTGACTTGCTCAAGCCGACGGTGGATGAATTGGCGGCCTACGAGAAGGACGGCGGTCTCGCCGCCGGCGTGCCCACGGGCTTTATCGATCTGGACCGCCTGACTAATGGGTTGCACCCAGGGCAGATGATCATCGTCGCAGCGCGTCCGGGTGTTGGTAAGTCGACGCTGGCCATGGATTTCGTGAGGTCGTGCTCGATCCACAACGGCCTGACGTCGGTGATCTTCTCGTTGGAGATGAGCGCCTCCGAGATCGTCATGCGTCTGCTTTCGGCTGAGACGGAGATCAAGCTAGCGGCGATGCGCTCGGGCCAGATGGAAGAATCCGACTGGGAGAAGCTTACTCAGCGTCTTCGCGAGATTCAGGCCGCGCCGATTTTCGTCGACGACTCGCCCAATCTGACCATGATGGAGATCCGCTCGAAGGCGCGTCGTCTGAAGCAGCAGCACGGGCTGGACCTCGTGGTGCTCGACTACATGCAGCTAATGAGCTCCGGCCGCAAGGTCGAATCCCGTCAGCAGGAGGTCTCGGAATTCTCGCGTCAGCTCAAGCTGCTGGCGAAGGAGCTAGAGGTCCCGGTTATCGCGATCTCACAGCTGAACCGTGGCCCGGAGGCCCGCACCGACAAGCGCCCGCAGTTGGCGGACCTGCGTGAGTCGGGTTCGTTGGAGCAGGACGCCGACATCGTCATGCTGCTGTACCGTCCGGATTCGCAGGACCGCGATAATGAGCGCGCAGGTGAGGCAGACATCATCATCGCGAAGCACCGCGGCGGTCCGATCGACACGATCGCGGTTGCGCACCAGCTGCATTACTCGCGCTTCGTCAACATGGCCCGCGGTTAGCGCCCATGCAGGGCTAGCGCTTTATCCCAATGCTTTCCCGCGTTGCTCCGGCAACGTGAACGCGGCGACGCAGGCAAGGGCGAAAGCGCCGGCGAAGATACCGAACACGGCAGACGGGCCGCCGAACGCGAGAACGGGCGGGACGATGAGCGGCGCAATGATGGAGCCGATGCGCCCGAAAGCAGCGCCGGCGCCTGTGCCGGTTGCGCGGACGGAGGTGGGGTAGAGCTCCGGGCCAATCGCATACAGCGCGCCCCAGGCACCGAGATTGAAAAATGACAGCAGGCAGCCTGCCGCGATGATCTGCCACGGCGCGGCAGCGAAGCCGTAGAGCACTGCGGCGAGTGCGGATCCAGCGAGAAAAGCAGACAGAGTGATCCGGCGGCCCCATACCTCGATCAGCCAGGCGGCCGCGGCGTAGCCCGGCAACTGCGCGACGGTAATGATCAGCGTGAACGTGAAAGATCGCACCAGCGTGAACCCTTGATCAACCAGCAGGGACGGAATCCAAATGAACGCGCCGTAGTACGACAAAGAGACACCGAACCAGACGGCCCAAAATGCGGCGGTCCGGCGGCGCAGAGCCGGCCCCCAGATGCCGCCACGCACATCGTCGTCGGTGGCGGCGGGGGCGGGGGAGTGGTCGATCGCGGCAGGGTCAGCGTCCTGTTCGAAGGAGCGGACGATGGCCTCGGCTTCGTCGTGGCGGCCGACTGATTCGAGGGACCGCACCGATTCGGGCAGGCCGAGGCGCACGCAGATGGCATAAAGAGCGGGGACTGCGCCGAGCGCGAAACCCCAGCGCCACCCGTTGTCGCCTTGGGAGACGACAAAGGTGCCAATCACGGCGGCCATGATCCATCCGACCGCCCAGAATGCCTCCAGCAGGACGACCATGCGTCCGCGAACCTTGCGCGGAGAAAACTCGCTGATCAGGGTGGAAGCGACGGGGAGTTCCGCCCCGAGTCCGAGGCCGACGAGAAAGCGGAAGACCATGAGAGCGCCCACGGACCACGCCAGGGCTGACGCGCCCGTGGCCAGACCATAGAGCAACAGAGTCGTGGCGAAGACCTGCCGGCGGCCGATCTTGTCGGCAAGGAGCCCGCCTACAGAAGCACCGATGGCCATCCCGATGAAGCCGATCGACGCGATCCACGATGTGGTGGATTTGTCCAGGTCCCAGTGCACGGCCAGGGCAGCGATGATGAACGAGACCAGCCCGACATCCATCGCGTCGAGCGCCCACCCGATACCCGAACCGAAAAGGAGACGCTTATGCTTCTCGGTCACGGGGAGGCGGTCGAGCCTCTCATTCCGGGAAAGATCATTTGTGCTGGCTATAATGCTCATGCACCGAAATAATAGCCAGCACTAATCGGCAGATAGAAGAGATTAAGGGATATCTATTCAGAACTGCCCGCTCGGAAGCGGTTCAGCCGCAGCGAGTTCGTCACCACGAACACCGAGGAGAACGCCATTGCAATGCCCGCCAGCATGGGGTTGAGCAATCCGAACGCGGCGACGGGCACGAGGATCACGTTGTACGCGAAAGCCCAGAACAAATTGCCCTTGATCGTGCGCAGCGTCGCGCGCGAGAGCCGGATCGCGTCAGCGGCGGACCGCAGGTCATCGCCCATCAGGGTGATGTCAGCGGCCTCGATCGCGACGTCTGTGCCCGATCCCATGGCCAGGCCCAAGTCAGCGGTGGCCAGAGCAGCAGCGTCATTCACTCCGTCGCCGACCATCGCTACGACCTTGCCTTGAGCTCGCAGCTTTTCGACGACGCCGACCTTGTCCTCCGGCATCACCGACGCCGTCACATTATCGGGGCTGATCCCGACGGCTTCGGCCGCAGCGCGAGCTGCACCAGGATTATCGCCGGTGAGCAAGTGCGGGGTGAGTCCAAGTTCGCGCAGCTCCGCGATCGCCTGGGCGGACGTCTCCTTCACGGTGTCGCGCACCGCGATCACGCCGGCATCGGCGCCGTCGACGGTCACGGACACGGCAGTCGCACCGTCATCCTCCAACGCCCGCGCACGCTCACCGGTGCCGCGGGAAACGGTGACAGGGGAGCCGTCGACAAGCGCTTGAACGCCCTGACCTGGGGTGCTGGTGAAGTCGGTAGCGTCCGGAATCTGCAGGTCAGCGCTCGCAGCGACAATGGCACGAGCAATGGGGTGCTCCGAACCGGCTTCGACAGCTGCGGCGAGTGCGAGAACCTCGTCGGCAGAAAAGCCGTGAGCGGGCTCGACGATGTCGACCGACATCTCCCCAGTCGTGACCGTGCCGGTCTTGTCTAGCACGATCGTGTCCACGCGGCGGGTCGACTCGAGGATCTCCGGGCCCTTGATTAACAGGCCCATCTGCGCGCCGCGGCCGGTGCCGACGAGAATCGCCGTCGGTGTGGCCAGCCCAAGCGCGCACGGGCACGCAATGATCAGCACCGCCACCGCCGCCGAGAACGCCTGCGGGGACGGGTGCCCCAGCAGCAGGTGCACCGCCAGTGTGACCAGCGCGATAACGATGATGGTAGGGACGAAGACGCGCGAAATACGGTCCACAAGCTTTTCGACGGGCGCCTGCCCCGCCTGCGCCTGCCGCACCAGCTCGCTCATGCGGGACAGGGTGGTCTCCGCGCCGACGCGGGTCGCCTCGACGACGAGCCGGCCGGTCTGGTTCACCGTCGCGCCGGTGACGGTGTCACCCTCGGTGACCTCCACCGGGACGGATTCGCCGGTGAGCATCGAATTGTCTACCGCCGAGTGACCGGCGATCACTTTGCCGTCCGTGGCGATCTTCTCGCCCGGGCGCACCACGAACTGGTCGCCTTCAGCCAGCTGCGAAACCGGAACACGGATTTCCTGTCCGTCGCGGATGACAGCTGCGTCTTTCGCGCCCATCGTTGCCAGGTCGCGCAGGGCTTCCGAGGACCTGCCCTTTGCCTTGACCTCGAACCACCTACCCAACAGTAGGAATGTGATCACCACGGCGACAGTCTCGAGGTAGATCTCGTCCATCCCGTGCGACCCGGAGCCTGCCCGGGAGAAGATGTGCATCTCCATTGTCATGCCCGGCTCGCCGGCATTGCCGAGGAAGAGCGCCCACACCGACCAGATGTAGGCGGCGGTGGTGCCCAGACTGATCAAGGTGTCCATCGTGACTGCGCCGTGGCGCAGGTTCGTCCAGGTCGCGCGGTGGAAGGGGGCGCCCGCCACGACATACACCAGCGTGGTCAGGGTGAAGACCGCCCACTGCCAATAGGTGAACTGGAGGGCCGGGATCATGGAGACCAGCATGATCGGGACGGCCAGCAGCGCCGACCAGATCACTGTCCGCTTCAGCTCGGCGGCCTCGTTCTCGCGGGCCAAGTCGATGCTGTTCATGGAATCGGTGCTGTTTGCGGAGCTGCCGGAGGTCTCTTCCGCGCCGGGCTCGGTAGCCGACATCGCGAACGCATCGTAACCGGCGTCGCGGACCACCTGGATCAGCGAGGCCCGGTCAGTCTTGCCGGGGTCGAAGTCCACCGACGCGGTCTCGGTAGAGAAATTCACGTTTGCTTCGACACCGTCGACCTTGTTCAGCTTCCGCTGCACACGCGACGAACACGACGTGCACGTCATTCCTGTCACGCCTAAATCGAGGTGTTCGAGCAGTTGTGCTTCTGGTGCCGAGTTCTGAGCCGGTACCGGGGTGCTCACCGCGCAGTCATCCTTTCCTGCAAATGTTCACGTGAAAAGTCCACTACTCCTGCGAACGCCGAAACGGGCCCGAAGATTCCTTCGATAGCAGGAACCCTCGGGCCCGTCGGAAAATGGGCCAGAATATTTAGACCAGCGAGTAGCCCGCTTCTTCCACAGCGGCGGCGACTTGCTCGCGCGTGAAACCGTCGCCAGTCACCGTGACGGAACCGGACTTGTGGTCCGCTGTCACGCTGGTGACACCGTCGATCTCGCTGATTTCTTCGACCACGCTCGCCTCACAGTGGGCGCAGGTCATTCCCTCGACGGTGAACTGAGTGGAATCGGTCTGATCTGTCATAGTCATCACCTTCCTATGGGCTATGTGGGGTGTGCAGGTTTTTATTCGTCGATAAGCGAAAAGCCCGCGTATTCGACGGCGAGTGAGATCGCCTCATCCGTGAAGTTCTCGCCGCGGACGCGCAGGATGCCTTCGTCCACCTCGATTTTCACGCCCTGGGTTCCCAGCACCTGACTCACCTCGTCCTTCAACTTCGCTACGGAGGTCTCGTCCGTAGGGCCTTCGAACCGGTAGTTCTTCGTCACGTGCTCTCCTTAAACTACTGCTCATTCCAGCAAGGGAATGAAACCGACGTTGATAGGGTTGGACCAACATAGACCCCGCATGAACGGGGGACTCCTTACTAATGAGATTACTAAAGCACTGATAGGAGATGAACCGTGAGTACCGTCAATGTAACCGAGGACACGTTCACCCAGACCATCGAGAACAACGACATTGTCATTGTCGACGCATGGGCTGACTGGTGCGGACCGTGCAAGGCCTTCTCCCCGATCTTTGAGGAGGCCTCGGAAAAGCACTCCGACATCACCTTCGCCAAGCTCGATACCGAAGCCAACCCGGGCCTGTCCGCAGCACTGCAGATCCAGTCCATCCCGACTCTGATCGTCTTCCGTGAGGGCATCCACCTTGGCGAGCAGGTCGGTGCGCTTCGCCCGGGTGAGCTCGAGGAGCTCATCGAGCAGATCCGCAACATCGATATGGATGAAGTCCACCGCGACATCGCGAAGCAGAACGACCAGCAGGGCGATAACTAAACACGCGTCGGTTTCTGGGCAGATCCCCCGGCGCCCCTTTCACAGTGTGGTGCCGGGGGATCGGTCTGTTCGGGGCGGGCCGATTGCGGCTGTTTTTCTAGATGTGAACCCAAACCTTAGTTCTCCCAGGACGCTTGTTCGGAGCGGTTTTTGTCCACCAGGAGAAACTAAGTTCTGGGGTTAACATTTGCGGGTCCGCCTGGGCGGAGCGGACCGGGGGCAAGATGAGGCAGGGCGGTCGCCGGGCAACGCACGTAGACTCGGGAAACGAAAGCTCGACGAATTATCTACGGAAGTAAAGGACCCTCTTTCATGGCTAACCCGTTCAGCAAAGGCTGGAAGTACCTAATGCAGTCGTTCGACTCGAAGATCGACGAGAACGCAGATCCGAAGGTCCAGATTGAGCAGGCTGCAGCTGCGGCGAAGGACCAGCACAACGCGATCACCCGTCAGGCGGCGGAGATCATCGGTTCGAAGAAGCAGCTCGAAATGGCCATCAGCCGCAAGCGCGAAAAGCAGGAAGAGCTGCAGGACAAGACCCGCACCGCGCTGAAGATGGCGGACCAAGCGACGGCTGAAGGCGATACCACCAAGGCATCGCAGTTCAACACCACCGCCGAGACGCTGGCCGCGCAGCTGGTGACGGTCGAGCAGGAGCTGCAGGACCTGTCCACCCAGTACTCCGCCGCTGAGCAGGCTGCCGCTCAGGCCGAGCAGCAGCAGAAGCAGTCCGAGGCGCGCCTGCAGGAGCAGATGAACGAGGTCAACCGTCTGCGTTCCCAGGTTGATCAGGCGAAGATGCAGGAGCACACCGCCCAGACGATGGACACCATCGGCCAGTTCCGCGAGGACGATTCGGTGCCGACGCTGGACGGCGTGCGTGACAAGATCGAGCGCCGCTACGCCACTGCACTGGGGCAGCAGGAGCTCGCTGAGTCGGGTGTTGACGGCGTGATGGCTGAGATCGAGTCCGGTCAAACGGACGTCGCCGCCAGCTCGAAGCTCGCCGAGATCCGCGCGTCCATGGATGAGGAAAAGGCCGGCGAACTGACCGCTGGCAGCGAGGCGAACTCCACCGGTGCGGATGAAAGCGCCGAACAGGAGTCCGCGAAGGAGGAGGACGGCGAGCCGAGCGAGGAGAGCCTCGACCGCTTCGACGGGGAGTCCCCGCAGTCCTAGGGCTCGTCGCCCCCGGGTTTTAACTCTGGGTCGTCCGGCGGATATTGATCAGTACTCCGCGGATCCCGGAGTGGAAACCATCGCGGAGGTTGACGCGCTGGTGCTCGCTGAGCGTGTACTCGTGAAGAGTCTCGCAGGCGAATTGCAGTAGCGGGCGGTCGATCTCCGGAGGCAGGCCGCCGCCCGAGAGCATGTGCGCTTTATCGCGCTGCTCGGAGGAGGCGGCATTGTCATACCACCAGGTAGCGTACTGCTGGCCCACGTCGAACGGGGTCTGGAACCCAGACGACGTCCACACCTCTTCCGGAAGCGGTACATAGCGCGAGCGCAGCTTGCGTCGCGGTGCCATCATCGACGGCTTCGGCATATTCCGCGGGCTGGCTGCTGCCAATTGCGCAGGTGAAGGCGGGCCGGGGCGTTTCGTCGCTGATGGCTCGGCAGTCTCCGATTCGTCAGGCTCATCATCGAGGTCAGCGTCAGCCGTGGCGTCCGCGCTACCGGCCGGCTCTTCAGGAGTATCGCCGGTTTGGTGCTTTCCGGCCTCCGCAGACTGTTCGTTGGGAGAGTCGGTCGGGGAAGCGGCGCCGTCGATAAGCGCTTCGGCCTCGCCGCTGACGGCCGACTCGGACAGTGGCTGCTCGCCGTCGGGGCGCGGCACATTGCACATGCCTTCGTCATCTTCTTCTTCGCCAGCGTCATCCATCGGGCGCTCCCGGATCGTCGGCGGGAGTGGGCCTTCCAGGACTTGCAGCTGCATAGCCTCGGCGAAATCCTCACGCGGGTCGAGGATCGTGGTCGAATCGCACGCGTGGCGCAGGGCCGACGACATGGAATCCCAACCGAACCCGTAGAGATGGACCCGAATGCCGGCGTTAGTGGCTTCCTCGACGCCCGGAATCATGTCGGCATCGCCGCTGACCAGGACGAAGTCGGTGCACTGGCCGCGCATCGCGTTGACCACAATGTCCGCGACGAGACGGGTGTCCACGCCCTTCTGCGTGCGGCGTTCGCCCCACTCGATCAGTTGGCCGGTGCGCAGCTGGACGCCGTCGCACGTGCGCAGCGCGCGCTGGTAGCGGTGCGGGCCAGAATCGGGGATGCCGTCGTACCAGAACTGACGGTGAATCGGTTGGTTTAGCTGCTGAGTGATCATGCCCGAGAGGTTGTTCACCACCTCAGGCAAGTCGATTTCTAATTGCGATCGCGCTCCTGTTTCCCAAGAGTTATAAAAGCTCGCGAGCAGGTAAGACGTGTCAACAAAGACGAGTGTGCGTTCAAGCATGGCTCCTAAATCCGTATCTATTCATCTAACTAAAGTTTGTTGTCTTCCCAGTTTGCCTGTTTTGTGTCGCTCTCGCTGAGATTCCGCGTTGACCAGCGATATCGACAGTGCATAGACAGGTTATATCCAGACCAGCGTGCGAAATTGACGATCAGTTCCATTGGTTATACGGTTAGTTAGGCAACTAACCAACCAACTAACGTAAGTGAGGCGGAGGGTGGGTAATGACACAGAACCGCTGTTCCTTCAGATCGCACGACTAATTCAAGACCAGATCATGGAAGGCGAACTCGAGCCGGGGGATCGCGCCCCATCGACAAATGAGCTCGCCGCATTTCACAGCATCAATCCCGCTACCGCACGTAAGGGGCTCACATTGCTCGCCGAAGCGGGAGTTCTGGAGAAGCGCCGCGGCATCGGCATGTTCGTCACGGAGGGTGCGCGTGAACGGATCATCGGCAAGCGCCGTGAGGATTTCGCGGGCGCGTACGTCGCACCGCTTATCGACGAAGCCTTGCGCCTTGGTTATGCCCGCACCGAACTTCACGACCTCATCGACCGCGTCGCAGAAAGCAGAGGAATGTACAAATGACAATTCACGTATCGGGCCTGGCCCATAGCTTCGGCAAAAAAGACGTCCTGCAGGGTGTTGACCTCGACTTCGGTCCAGGCATTCACGGTCTGCTCGGTCGAAATGGTGTGGGCAAATCCACCCTTCTGCAGATCATCGGCGGTCAGCTCAAGCCTGAAGCTGGCACGGTCGAGGTATTCGGGCAGCGCCCTTTCGACAATGCCCGCGTCATGGACAACACGTGCCTGACCGGCGTCGATACTGCATATCCGGACTCCTGGTCCGGCAAAGATGTGATCAAGGGGGCGAGTCTTCGTTACCGCTCGTGGGACCGTGCGCTCGCTGATGAACTCATCGCGGATTTCGTTCTGGGGGATGCCCTTGCGACCCGTTACGGTCAACTTTCCCGCGGCCAACGCGCCATGGTCGCCATCATCATCGGGCTTGCCTCGGGCACGGAGCTTTTGCTTCTCGACGAACCCTATGTCGGTCTGGACACCCACAACACCGGGGTGTTCTACCGACACCTTCTGGCGCAGGCGGATACCGGGCGCACGATCGTGATGGCTACGCACCATATCGATGATGCGGCAAAAGTCCTGGATGACGCGGTGATTCTGGGGCGCGACGGGATCGTTCTCAAACAATGTGCCCCGGAGGATGCCGATGAATTCGCTGTCGCGGGCCCGGAACTTGTGCCGATCAGTGATGCCCCGCGTCATGCCCGCGCCGCGACTTTCGACGACCTGATCGAGCACTACCTGGAGGTGTCTTAGTTGAATACGAGCCTGCTTGGGTATTTCCGCCATCAGTTTGTCGCGGCGCCGCTGACGCGCCTGCTCTGGATGGTCCCGGTGATGGCGATGCTCGCATTCGGACTTCTTGGTCTCATCCGTGATTCGACCGTCGGTGTCATATTCAGCCCAATGATCCTGACGGTGTTCACAATCGGCACGTTGTCATCGGAGGACACTGCCTACACGGCGTACGGAATGCCGAAATCCCGGGCAAGAAAATTGACTGCGCTGTCAGTCGTGCCCGCAGTGGTGTTCGGTGCGAGCCTCGCCTTACTCGCTCGCCCAGATTGGGTGGGCGTGGCCGGTGCTGTAGTGGCGCTGCTTGGTGGACTTACGTACGGACTTCAATTTGCCGACCGCAACCAAGTGAATGACCGCGGCGCGATCGGGTCCCGCATCGGTAGCAGCAGCTTCGAGTTCGAAACGATCTTCAAGCCGCAGCTCTATTGGGCGCTGGGTGTTGCCGTCGCGCACTGCGTCATGCTGTATCTGACCAGTTCCATCGGCAACGACAATCTCCGCCAGCTCATCAGTGGCGTGCCGATCATCATCTGGTACTCCGCGTATTGCATGCAGGGGCTCGGTATCCCCGGTGCCGCAACCGGCGCTAGCTACGGCGTGCCGCGCCGGCGGTGGATGGCCCTGTTGTGGGCGGGTGCGACCGCTTCGGTCATGGTCTATATCGGCGTTGTCGGCCTAGCTTCTCCGTCCGAATTCTCCTGGGCAGCCGTGGTCACCACAGGACTTGGCGGGTTCGCGTGCGCTGTCTTCGGTGCCGCGTTGAAGATCTGGCGAATGGGCCTGGGGCTCATTCCCGGATACATGATGTTCTTTATCGCTAATGACGCCACGGATTCCGAAAGTTTCAGCGATCCGATCGTCATTGTCTCCATGGTTACCGCAGCGATCCTCTTCCTCATCGGTGTCATAATTCAAGGCGGGTATCTCATGGGTTTAATCAACCCAAAACACACGAATAATGAAGCCTAAAAACAGTGATTAAACTGCTGGTTTGTGTTGTTGGTTGGGTGTGTGTAGCTTTATGTGAGTCAGCGTGACCGACAACGCCCCGCCGGATGGTGATTCTGGTGAGATGGCGGTAGGAAAACAATCGCTGGTAGATCCTTTCATTTGATTCGCA
>ERZ1031273.82-NODE-82-length-50205-cov-8.685145_pt1 | contig 50205 bp, 52 predicted proteins | sample MGYA00516575_ERZ1031273 | MGnify/ENA primary metagenome ERZ1031273 (study PRJEB33718, sample SAMN03159816) | human skin metagenome | collected 2014-02-25 | study: EMG produced TPA metagenomics assembly of the PRJNA266117 data set (Human skin bacterial metagenome and... | reverse complement strand
GTCGAGCGAGTCGGCGGTTCCGCAGCCGCTTGTCGCTCGGACGGTATTCGGCACGCTGCTTCTCGTTGCGGGCGGGGCTCTGCTCGTCTGGGGCGTGATGTGGGACGACGGTTCGACGGGACGCCGCGCGGCGTTGGTTGGCGCTGCAGCGGTGCTGATCGTCGTCGGTCTTTTCCTCGCCGGGCCGGCATTGTCGTTGCCGGTGGTGCCGGTGCTCGGTCGAATTATCGGTGCGCCGTTCGGTTCGGTCGGTTCGCTGGCGGCGACGAATTCGAAGCGCAACCCGCGCCGCGCTTCGGCGACGGCGTTCGCGCTCATGCTGGGCATCGCGCTGGTCACAGCGATCGGCATGCTGGGCGCAACGATGGAGCGCTCCGTCGACGATGTGCTGGAGAACGACGTCGACGCGGACATGGTGCTCATCGGCCCGCAGCTGGGCGCGTTCCCCATCCCGAACGACCTGCCGCAGCGCGTGGAGGATGTGGACGGAGCCGGAGAGATCGTCTCGTACACGCAGGCGCGCGTGACGGTGAACGGCGAGTTCGGCAACCAGTTCGGTCCGGTAGGAGCCACGGATGTCATTGCGGGAGACCCAGGCGAGCTCGTCACGCTCAACATGACGGAGGGCAGCTCTTCGCTTATCGACGGCGGCGTTCTCCTCCCCGCCTCCCTCGCCCAAGAAAAAGGCGTGGCGCTCGGAGACACGGTGACTATCGCCGCGCCCGGCTGGGAGAGTGCGCCTGAGGCGGAAGCCACGGTGACGGGTCTGTTCGAGGACTCGAATATCTTCTCGTCGTGGGTGCTGTCTCAAAAGACGGTTGAGCAGCTCATGCCGCCGAAGAGCTTCAAGGTGCTGATGGTCGGCGTGAATAACGACGGTTCTGTCAGCGAGGACGATCTGCGCGCCAATCTCGAGGCGGCGGTGCACGACGACATCGTGGTGCAGGTCCGTTCCCCGGAGGACCTCGGTGGAGAGGCGCAGCAGATGATCAACCAGATGCTGTATATCCTCTACGCGCTGCTGTCGTTGGCGGTGGTGATCGCGGTTCTCGGCATCATCAACACGCTGACACTGTCGGTGATTGAGCGCCGGCAGGAGATCGGCATGCTCCGCGCGGTGGGCACGCAGCGCGGTCAGGTGCGCACCATGATCATTCTGGAGTCGGTCCAGATCGCTGTGTTCGGTGCTCTGTTGGGCGTGGGCGCGGGTCTGTTGCTCGGGTGGGCTTTCCTCACGGTGCTGGCTGACCAAGGCCTGGAGAATATCGCCTACCCGTGGACGCTGATCGGCGGGATGCTCGCAGGTTCGGTTCTCGTCGGAATCGTCGCGGCATTGTGGCCGGCGCAGCGCGCGGCGAAAACCCCACCGCTCGACGCGATCGCGGAATAAGCGCGGGGGTCAGAGCGCGGAGATGATACGCAACCCGTATTTGAGCCCGAACCATGCGGCGACGATGCCGACGGTGCAGGTGAGCAGAACATAGCGGGTGAGCGTCCACCATTGCCTCTGCCGCACGAGCGCGCCCAGCTCCTTCGCCATTGTCGACAGCGTGGACACGGCGCCGGCGAATCCGGCGCCGAGGAAGGCGGGCCACAGCACAGGCAGGGCGGCGGAGAAACCGGCAACGGCGGAGCCCACCACATTCGCGGCGAAGGTGCCGGGCCTGCCGGGCAGCAGTGTGCTGAGCGCCGAGCGGGCCATGCCGCCGAGGAATGCGCCGAATCCGACGAGAATGAAGAGCAGAGCGATTGTTTTCAGGCCTTCGCCGGTGCTCAACGCTTCTAGTAAGTGGCTGCCGACAACGCCTTCGGGGCCCTGGTACTGCGGGGTGCGGGGATTCAACTGGGTCATGGGGCGACCTCGGGGGAGCGGCGGCGTCGTAAAGCGTCTCCCAGCTCCCACGCTGCGAGCGCGACGAGCATGGTGCTCACCATGTATATGAACGCGATGAACGCGCTGGACTGCATGGCCAAAAATGACACGGCGGAAAACGTGGTGAAGCCGCCGATCATGCCGCGGCCCCAGAACGGGCCCGGGTCGAAGAAGCCCATGAGAAAGCAGCCGATCGCGTTGATGACGAAGATGATGACGATCTCGGACGGCGGCTCCGGCGCGATCAGCGGGGTGAACGCGAAGCGTGCGAGCGCACCGAAAGACGCGCCGAAACCGATCGCGAGAGCTTCCTTGAATGCCGTGTTCACCACGCTTTCACGATAGCCCACGGTGCGTGCGCACGCGGAATGGGGGAGCGCCGCATGCAGGCGGCGCATAGATGGCGGGCGCGTGAAAGTCAGGGGAAGATGGATAGTGATCCCCGACGACTGACAAGCACGCACACCGAAAAGGAGCTTTCACGCCATGGCACATGAGCGAGCAGGCCAGCCAGCACGCCCCGAGGATTTGATCGATATCGCGGAGGTGGTCACCGCCTATTACACGCGCGACATCGACGCGGCGGACCCGGACCAGCAGGTGTCTTTCGGCACGTCGGGGCACCGCGGGTCGAGTTTGGATAACGCGTTCAACCAGCAGCACATTTGGGCGACGACGCAGGCGATCGTGGATTACCGCCGCGAGAATTCGATTGGCGGGCCGGTCTACATCGGCCGCGACACGCACGCTTTGTCCGAGCCGGCGATGGTCTCCGCGCTTGAGGTCCTCATCGCGAACGACATCGCAGTGCTTGTCGACGCCGCGGGGCGCTACACTCCCACTCCCGCCGTGTCGCATGCAATCCTGGCGCACAATGCGAAGCTGACTGGCGGTGTGACCGGCACCGACCCGAAGCGCGCCGATGGCATCGTGATCACCCCGTCCCATAACCCGCCGCGCGACGGCGGCTTCAAATACAACCCGCCATCGGGCGGGCCGGCGGACACGGATGCGACGGACTGGATCGCGGGGCGCGCCAACGGCTATCTGGCCGATGGGCTAGACGGCGTGCAGCGCACTCCGGTGACCGGCGTCCTCGACGAGCGAGCTAGCACACACCCGTTCATGGACAACTACGTCGCGGATCTGCCGAATGTCGTGGACATCGACGCGATTCGGGAAGCTGGCGTGCGCATCGGTGCGGACCCGATGGGCGGTGCCAGCGTCGACTACTGGGGCGCGATCGCCGAGGCCCACAAGCTCGACCTGACGGTGGTCAATCCGGCTGTAGATGCGACGTGGCGGTTCATGACACTGGACACCGACGGCAAGATCCGCATGGACTGCTCCTCGCCGAATTCCATGGCGAGCTTGGTCGCGAACCGCGAGAAATACGACATCGCGACGGGCAATGACGCGGACGCGGACCGCCACGGCATTGTCACCCCGGATGCAGGCCTGATGAATCCCAACCACTACCTCGCCGTGGCCATCGAGTACCTGTTCAGCCACCGCGACGGCTGGGGCGCCGACACCGCCGTGGGCAAGACCCTCGTGTCGTCCTCGATGATCGACCGCGTGGTGGCCTCGCTGGACAAGAAGCTCGTCGAGGTGCCCGTCGGCTTCAAGTGGTTCGTGCCCGGGCTTATCGACGGCTCGGTCGGCTTCGGCGGCGAAGAATCCGCCGGTGCATCCTTCCTGCGGAAAGACGGCACCGTCTGGTCGACCGACAAGGACGGCTTGATCATGGATCTGCTCGCCGCTGAGATCACCGCGGTGACGGGGAAGACTCCGTCGCAGCGCTATGCCGAACTGGAAGAGAAGTTCGGCGCGCCGGTCTACGCCCGCACCGATGCGGAGGCGAACCGTGAGCAGAAGGCCATCTTGAAGAAGCTCTCCCCGGACCAGGTCACGGCGACCACGCTCGCCGGCGACGAGATCACCGCCAAGCTCACCGAAGCGCCCGGCAACGGCGCCGCGATCGGCGGGCTGAAGGTCACCACCGACAACGCATGGTTCGCTGCGCGCCCGTCCGGCACGGAGGATAAATACAAGATCTACGCCGAATCATTCAACGGCGAAGAACACCTGAAACAGGTGCAGCAGGAAGCCCAAGACGTCGTCAGTGCCGTGCTCGGGGAGTAGTCCCCGGCACAGGGAGGTGACGGGAACCTCACAGCGAGAAGGTTCTCGGCGCTTCGCCCATCGACTAAGGTCGTTGAGGTGGCAATTAAACATGATGTGCAGGTGACAGAGGCTGACACTCGGGAAGACGGGGAGCCGGGGGCAGGGGAGACGTCGTCAAGCGAACGCGTGCTTGACGTGCTCTCCGCGCTCGCGCGCTTCGGGCTTGCTGCGATGTGGATTGTCTCTGGCACCACGAAGCTGGGCAAGCACTTCGTCGTGACACAAAGCATTGAAGCGTACGAGATTTTTACGCCGTACTGGTCCAGCCTGCTGGCCAACCTCATCGGCCCGCTCGAGCTCGCCGGCGGTTTGATCCTGCTGTTGGGCATTAAAATTCGTCCCGCTGGCTGGGTGTCGTTCGGTGTGCTCGTTCTCTTTGTCATCGGCCTCACGTCCGCGTATGCCCGCGGGCTGCAGATCGACTGCGGCTGCTTCGCGCCGGACCCGAACAGCACCGGCGGCGACCTGTTGTGGGCCATCGTCCGCGATATTGGCCTGATTGCCGTGACGCTGTTCATGATCTACCGCCCGTTTAAGAAATTCGCGCTGTACCCGTAAACTTTTCCGTTGAAACAGCTCGACCTCGATTACATAAGGTGATGCACTGTGACTTCCTCTTCTAAGTCGACCACCAAGAAATCCGCTAAGGGATCCACCAAGGTGTCCAACCCGAATTCCACCGGCGGCAAGGGCTTCCTCTGGGCGCTGCTCGCACTCCTCCTCGTCGGTGCCTTGGTGATCGGCCTGATCGTCTACAACGGCCGCGGTGCGATGGCTGACCGCATCGCCGAGAATGTCGAGCCCGTCGACGGCGTGAATATGGAGCTCACGGACAACACCATCACGCTGTCCGGAGAGAACAGCGACGGCGCGAAGGAAGCCTCCCTCTATGAGGACTTCGGCTGCCACTTCTGCAGCGAGCTGGCGAAGAAGACCGACGAGCAGATGCTGGAGAAGATCAAGGCCGGCGAGCTGAAGGTTCACATTCACCCGATGGTCTTCCTCGACGGCACCGCTGAGAAATACAAGCCTGCTCACTCCACTAACACCCTTGCAGCGGCCCTGGCTCTCGCGGATAAGGGCGAAGTTGAGCCGTACTGGAACATGCGCAAGGCACTGCTCGAGGAGCAGCAGAACCTGGCTGGTGTCACCCCGGATCAGCTTGCTGACATGGCGAAGAGCGTCGGCGCCTCCAAGGGCGCGGTCGAGGCGATTCGCAACAGCGAGTACATGGATCAGGCTAAGGAGCTCGGCGAGGCTAACGAGAAGGACCTCGTGGACAAGACCGGCGACCTTTCCTCCCCGCGCGTGCTTGTCGACGACAAGGACGTCGAATCCAATCCGCTCGAAAATTGGATCGACGATCTCCTCGCTAGCTAAAACCGCTGGCTGCGAGCGATTTTGGTCTCGCTCGTAGCCCGGTGTATATTTATCGAAGTCGCTTCGCGGGAATCCCCGCTGAAGCAACGGGGCTATGGCGCAGTTGGTAGCGCACCACACTGGCAGTGTGGGGGTCACGGGTTCGAATCCCGTTAGCTCCACAACATAAGAGCTGCCCCGCCTGAAGGCGAGGCAGCTTTTTCTATACCGGCGCACTGTTGCGGATGCCTGGAGGCGGTGGGCCCTGCCTCTTCCCTCTACAAGCTTTACTGAAGAGCTTGGCGCTGGCCTTCGAAGTAGGCTTTTCCGTCGGGGCCGGTGTAACAGGGGTGGGAGTTGACCGGCCACTTGGCGCGAGTGTCTTCGCAGGCGGACAGGCTGGCGTACGGACCCAAGGTTGCCCACTCGAGTGGCGGCGGACCTTGGTTTTTCGGCGACTCCTGCGGGGCCTGCTCTGCCTGGTCTTCCTGTGGCTCCGGGGCGGGTTCTGGGTCTTCCTGTTCGTGAGCAGGTTCGCTCTCGGTGTCTTCCTTGCTCTCGGCTTGCGAGCGCTCAGACTCGGAGCGCTCAGCCTCCGCTTCGGAGGACTGAGAAGCTTCTGCCTCGGCGCGGCTCGACGAAGCTGCGGCAGCTGAAGAAGCGGAAGCGGCCTCCCTTGCCGACGCAGCTGCTTCCTCCTCGTCCAGCCTCCTCCGCGCCGCGTCCAGCTCCTCCTGGTCGATGATTCCGTCATCATTCGCGTCGTCGGAAGGCTCGAGCTTGTGGCTCAGTTCGCGCATGTCGGACTCGCATGAGGTGTCGCCATTGCAGACAGCGGCGTCGATAGGCGGGTTGGTGCCCTCGATGGTCGATGGTTCAGATGCTCCGCATGCGACGAGCGCAGCCGCGGCGAGACTGAGTGAAATGCCGGTCAGGGTTGTGCGCACATTCAATGGACTGCTCGATTCTTGGTTGTGGGATGGGGGCGGCGAGCGTGGATGGTCAGTGGCTATTTCAGAGTATCTAGGGCAGCGTCGACTTTCTCGAGCAACGTGTCCAGCTGCTTGTCCTTCTGGTCGCGGTCATCGTGCAGGATGATGCGCTGGACGTCGACGACGCGGCCGGCGAAAGCCGCGTCGCAAATGGCATGGTCGATGTCACCGTCGCCCTGGGACTGCTGCGCTTCCACGCACTTCCACTCCAGATTCTTCGTCGTGATTTCCGTTTCTTCGACGTCGTGGCCCTCTTCCTTGAAGACGTCACGGGCAGATTCGTAGGCGTTTTTTAGTCCTTCGTCCGAGTGGGACTTCACTGGGGCGGGTTCGCCATCTGGAGTCGGAATGAAGATGAAGACGTCCGCCCGCAAGGACTCGTCCTCGTTGAAAAGCTTGGCGGAGGTACGGAACTTCTTCGGGTCGCTCTCCCTGTCGGTAGCATGCATTCCCTCGACTTCGCCAAGAGCGGCGAAGAAATCGAGGGTGCTGACACCGTCGTATTCGTAGTAATCCTCAGTCTCGCCGCCCCCGCTACTGGACGAAGTGGTGGACGAGGACGAAGACGAGGATGAAGACGACGAGCTCGACGAGGTCGTCTCCTCGGCGGAGCTGGTCTCGGAGGTCGTTTCGATATCGGTCGGCGCTTCTGTGGCGGTCTTCTCCTCGGATGTAGAGCCCGCACTGAGTTCGATGCTGCAAGCCGACACAGACAAGACCGTCAGGGCGGTGACGGTCAATGCGGAGAATCGTTTGGGGGTGCTCATAACCGCCACCGTAACAGTGATATGCGACACATGGCTGGGAAGAGTGAATATTAGGGAGGATGCATGAGCAGCGCGTAAGCGGGAAGCTAAGTACCGTGGGGGCCATGGACGAGCTGCAGTTCCACCAGATCGAGTCCCCGATCGGCCAGATCGGGTTGGTGGTGTCGCAGGCGGGGGTTGCGAAGGTGCTGTTCGAGTCCGACGGGATCGAGGCCGAACGCGACCGCATCGGGGCGCACGCTGTGGTCCCGCTCGCCGCACACCAGTTGAAGGAGTATTTCGCGGGACGCCGCCGCGAGTTCACGGTGCCGCTGGATTACCGTTTCGCGACCGACTTTCGCGGACGTGTCCTGCGCGAGCTCGCCCGCGTGCCGTACGGGGAGACCACGACGTACCGGGAGCTCGCCGGCAAGGTCGGCAATCCGAAGGCCGTGCGCGCCGTCGGCGGGGCGTGCGCGAATAACCCGTTGCCGCTGCTGGTCCCGTGCCACCGCGTCCTGCGCGCGGACGGGGGCTTAGGCGGCTACCGCGACGGCTCCGAGACGAAGCGTTTTCTCCTCGAATTGGAAGGTGTCGATGTCTAAGGCAGACGTCTTCGTCAAGCAGGGCAGCGCGCCGGGCGCGGCAGCAGCGGAAGCGGCGTACCTGCGTTGGTTGCGGGAGGGTTCCGATGCGGTAGTGGAGGTTGTAGACCTCGACGAAGATGCCAACACGGTGACCATCGAGCGCGTCGACAGCGCCCGCCCGAGCGCCGACGCTGCCAAGGAAGCCGGCCGCGAGCTCGCAGCCATTCACGCGATGGGGGCGGATGCGTTCGGGGCGCCCGCCGATGGCTGGGACGGCCCCAATTTCATCGGCCGCGCGCAACAGGAATGCACGCCGACGAAACGCTGGGCGGAGTTCTACACCGCGCAGCGCGTCCTACCGTTCGCGGAGAAAGCCCACAGGCGGGGCAACCTGGATGAGGCAGGTTTAGGCACAGTCCAGCGCGCGTGCGCTGCGCTACTCGCGGAGGACGAGGACGCCCCGCTCGCACGCATTCACGGCGACCTCTGGACGGGCAACCTGTTGTTTTCCACCTCCGGCCCACGGTTCATCGACCCGGCTGCGCACGGCGGCCACCCGCTGACGGACATCGCGATGCTCGAGCTCTTCGGCGCACCGCACCGCCGCTCGCTTATCGACGGCTACCTTGCCGCCGGTTCCTCCCTCGGCGATGCTTCTGGCAGCAACTGGGAGCGGCGCATCCCGATCCACCAGCTCCACCCGCTCGCCGTCCATGCCTACACCCACGGCCCCAGCTACGGATCTGCACTGGTCCGTGCAGCTGAGGAGACGCTCCACGTCGTCGGCTCAGCGCATTGACGGTACTTAACGGCGCAGGTAGCGTTCATTTGTACTACATGTATTACATCCTGATGGGGGTCTGTGGTGACGCAGAAAACGGGAATGGGCCGCTTGCGGGAGCTTGGCGTTGTCTCCGGTCGCGGAAAGCCCTTTGAGCCCGAGTGGGAGCCGATTGAAGGGGTTGAAACGACCGTCGAAGAGTTCCGTGACGAGGAGCAGGATGAGTCATGGATGGACGAGCTGATGGGACGACCGTCTACTTCACGCAATGACGGTGTGGTCGCACAATGGGCTAAAACTGCCACGCCACGGGTGCAAGGGTTCTCCACCCTTATTCATGAGGGTGGTTAGGTCCACCAGGTTTCGGACGGGCCGGGCGGCAGGTGCCGCTTGTGCTGGCCGACTGCCCAGAGGTGCTCGAGGCGGGCGGCAGAGGAGGCGTCGATAAGCATGCCCTCCAAGTAGTCGTCGATCTCGGCGTAGGTGATGCCGAGTGCCTCCTCGTCGGGAAGCGCCGGGCGGTCCTCTTCGAGGTCGGCGGTGGGCACCTTCTCGTAGAGGCGCTTATCGGCCTCGAGGTGGGCGAGAAGCTGTGCGCCCTGGCGTTTGTTCAGGCCGGCGAGCGGGACGAGGTCGGCTGCGCCGTCACCGAATTTGGTGAAGAAGCCCGTGACGTTCTCCGCCGCATGGTCCGTGCCGATGACGAGGAGACCGAGTTCGCCCGCAATCGCGTACTGGGCGATCATGCGCATGCGCGCTTTGACATTGCCCTTGTTGAAGTCGCCGAGCTTTTCTTGGTTGAGACTGTTCGCGATTTCGCCCGCGAGCGCCGTCGTTGCGGGCTCGATATTGACGGTGACGCGCTGGTCCGGCTGGATGAAGTCGAGCGCGAGCTGCGCGTCGTCCTCGTCCGCTTGGACGCCGTGGGGGAGACGGACCGCGACGAACGTGGCCTCGCGGCCCTGCTCACGGGTCTTCTCCACCGCGAGCTGCGCGAGCTTGCCCGCCAACGTCGAGTCCTGACCACCCGAAATGCCGAGGACGAACCCCTTCGCCCCGGTCTTCTCCAAGTAGTCGACGAGGAAGTCGACGCGCCGGGCGATCTCGCCGGCGGGCGCGATGAACGGCTTCACGCCGAGCGCAGCGATGATCTCTTGCTGCGTCGCACCGATCGCGTCGTGGGACGGGTTCTCGGGCAAGCTGTTGGAGGCGGAGTCGGACTCGTGAGACATGTCCGCTATCGTAGCGCGGAAAGATGACCGTGAGTTTCGGCCGTTTTGGTGCTGCGGGGCCGGTCAGGTAGCATTGACTCCCGTTGCACGGCAGCGCCGCTTCACGGTGCGCCGAGGAAAGAAACGATTGTCCGCCGCCACCTGCTCGTATTCAGGTGGAGTCGCGGTGGCCACTCGGAACATTAACGAGTAGAAAGGAGCGCCCGATGAAGGTCCGTAAGTCCCTTCGGTCGCTGAAGAACAAGCCGGGCGCTCAGGTTGTCCGCCGCCGCGGCAAGGTCTACGTGATCAACAAGAAGGATCCGCGTTTCAAGGCTCGTCAGGGCTAAACGCTGAATAGATCGACGCCCCCGTCGCAATAAGCTTCGTGCTCGTGACGGGGGCGTTCTGTATTGCTGCGCGTTAAATTCATGCTCAGGACCTGTGACGGCTAACACATTTTGTGTTTAGTATTTAGCGTAGGTTCACTCGGGAAAGCTGTTTTCTTGGGTTCCTGCCGTTTTTGTCTCCGAGTTTTTCTGGATCATGAATACGACGCGCAAGTTTTCTCTGAGTTTTGTTTCGGTTCTGTTTGTTGCCGCTCTTGTGGCTGTGTGGACGTTGGTTGCTCCGGGTGATGCGGTAGCGCAGCGTGACAGTGAGTCAAGTACCGCTGAGTCGTCGGCGGAGTCGAGTACTGAGCCATCGTCGACTGAGTCGTCTGAATCTGCCGGTTCGTCTGGTTCGAATGAGGCGACGGTGGATAGTAAGGCCGCGCTGGTGCTGGATGCGTCGTGGTCGATGGCTGAGGAAGATGTCGATGGCGGTACGCGTATGGATGCGGCGAAGCAGGCGTCGCATGATTTGGTGAATTCGTTGCCGGAGCAGGCCAACCTTGGTCTGCTTGCTTACGGTATGCGTGAGTCGAATGCGCCGGATAACCGTGAGAAGGGGTGTCAGGATATTGAGACCCTGGTTCCGGTGGGCGCGTTGGATAAGGACCTGTTGAATTCCAAGATCGACGAGATGACCCCGAAGGGCTATACCCCGATTGGTAATTCGTTGAAGGCTGCCGCTGAAGAGCTCGGTGATTCGGGTGAGCGCACGATCATCCTGGTGTCTGACGGTATCGATACGTGTGCGCCGCCGCCGGTGTGTGAGGTGGCCAAGGAGCTTGCGGGCGATGGTTTTGATCTGACGATTCACACTGTCGGGTTCAAAACTGATGAGGATGCCCGCAAGGAGCTGGAGTGTGTTGCCGAGGCCGGTGGTGGTGAGTTCATTCAGGCTGATGATGCTGGTTCGTTGGCGGAGTCGTTGAAGTTCCTGGCCCAGCGTGATGCCGAGACCTACCAGACCGCCGGCACGGAGTTTGAGTATTCGGACACCCCGGAAGACGCCAAATGGCTCGGCGAAGGCCGCTACCACACCAAGGTGAAAGCGAAGCGTGTGACGAGCATCGCTGATGAAGTACAGGCACGCTACTACAAGGTCGCAGTCCCCGAGGGGCACAACGCGATCATCTCCACGACGGTCCTCCCACAGCGATCGACCTCGGGACGCGCCCGCGATGCCAATTTTGGTATTCGTCGTGTTGACGCCATAAACGAAGTGGATGAATGTAAAGGTATTTTCGGCGGTGCATCCACCGGCGTAGGGGGGACGACGAGCGGTGATGGCCCGTGGATGCCAGAACCTTTGATCAGGCGAATTGAACCGGTCGACGAGAGCAGGGGTTGTAGCCAGCACTGGACCATTCCCGACAAGATCGCGTTCTCGTCGGCTGAGAAAGGCAAGGGCACGAACGAAGAGGAAGTCGACGTCGAAATCGAGATCAACTTCGAACCTTTCATCGATGACATCGAAGCTGCAGATAAATATCCGGACGTTCAAGATGTGAACGATGACGGTCCGGAGTTGGACTTCGACGGGGCGCAGGAGATCAAAGGCGGCAATAGCTTCTCCGACGCGACAGAAGTGAAGCCTGGCGCCTACAAGGACACGATCGTTCCCGGCGAGTACCGCTTCTACAAGATTCCGGTTGAGTACGGACAGCGTCCGGTGTTCAGCTATCGGGCTTATGACAACCAAGAAGGTGAGCGCGGAGATCTGGCTCCGATGCTTTACTCACCGTTCCGTCAAAACATCAAGTATACATCGACTCGCCCGGAAGCGACGCTGGCCGGCGATGTGATCAACTTCCGCAACAGGTTCGTAAGCAGCACGGATGCTGAGCAGGCGAACGCCGGCTACTACTACGTGGGCATCGGTAGGCAGCAGGGCAGCGAGGATAGGGTCATGGGCGTCGAGCAGCCGTTTGAGATTGCGTTCGACGCGAGCGGCGAGAAGACGGATGGCCCGGAGTGGCGGCCGACGGAGGAAGACGGTCCGGAGCCGAGTGATACTCCGCCGGATACGGGCGAGAAGAAGGACGGCGGTGAGGAGAAGTCGGATGACACGGACACCCAGGCGCAGGACGAGTCGGACGACGGCGGCTTAGGTGCCAAGGGAATTCTGATGCTGGGTCTGGGTATCGGCATCGTGGTGTTGCTTGCAGCATTGGCGGGCATCATTGCGGTGCTGCGCCGGAGGTAATCGGTAGCGCCAAATAGGGGAGAGCCCCTCCGCTGGCCGGTCCGTTGTAGGAATTCGGTTGGGGGAGGGGCTCTTCGCGTCGGCGGGTGGTGGAAGAGTGTGGTGTGCGGCGCGGTTTCGGTGTGATTTTGGGCGCGGATGAAAATATTTCGAAGAAAATTCCACCCGTGTAAGCCGTTTTTCGTGTGTTAACGCCTGTGGTGAAACTACATGTAGGTTATTTCCCTTGGCTATCCTGCGAATACCACGCGTGTAACTACTATATGTAGTATTAGTTGCCATAATATGGCACAACGTATAGTGTCTCTTGGTGTTCGCCCCCGACGGGGTGCGGGCGCGGCGCATCGCTCGATGCCGCACCACTCTTACGTTGATTCGAGCGCTAGCGGCACCCCTGGGGCCGCCAGGTAAGTCTCACTAGCCCCCGAACATCCTCTGAGAAGAAAAGAGCCCTGAGAACTATGTCGATCACCCTCTACACCAAGCCAGCTTGCGTCCAGTGCAACGCTACGAAGAAGGCCCTGGACCGCGCTGGTCTGCAGTACAACACCGTGGATATCTCCATGGACGACTCCGCGCGCGACTACGTCATGGCGCTGGGCTACCTGCAGGCCCCGGTCGTTGAGGTCGACGGGGAGCACTGGTCGGGCTTCCGCCCGGACCGCATCCGTTCCCTCGCTGAGAGCGTCGCGTAGTCGCCCCGCATGAAGTTCAAGCCGTCACGTTGTTGGCGGCTTAACGTTTTGCTGTAGCTGTTTTCGCGTTCTTTTCGTCTTCCTGCCAGCTGTTTTTCAAGTCAAAGGGTCAGCAATCTGCCATGTTGGTCGTTTACTTTTCTTCCGCGACGGGCAATACCCACCGCTTTGTGGACAAGCTCGGTTTGCCGAGCGCACGGATTCCGCTCCGGAGGGGTGACGCGCCGCTGAAGGTCCAGGAGCCATACGTGTTGGTGTGCCCGACGTACGGCGGCGGGGTGTCGCTGACTCACGAGAATGTCCGCCCGGTGCCGCCGCAGGTGATCCGGTTTTTGAATGACGAGTCGAACCGGAACTTACTGCGCGGTGTCATCGCTGCGGGCAATTCCAATTTCGGCCCGGATTTCTGTAAGGCGGGAAATATCATCGCTGAGAAGACGGGTGTGCCGTATCTGTACCGCTTCGAGTTGATGGGCTCGGAAGAGGATGTGGAGAAGGTTCGCGAGAACTTGGTGGCGGGCGTCGATAAGCTCGGTCTTGAACCGCTGACCGCGCGCGACCGTGGGGTGCTTGAGGCGCGTCGCGCGGAGACGTCGGAAAGCGAGCTGCGTCTAGCGCGGCTGCGCGAGCGTTACCACGCTGTATAGCTGCTGGCTGTACGGCAATAAAGCTGAAGATTTAGCCCTGAAATTACATATTTGATCACTGCTTGAGAAAGGCCCGAAGAACCGTGACCGACACTGTGGGGAAGACCGTTGCTGAGCCGGTGAGCCAGACCGAACAGCTCGATTACCACGCGCTGAACGCGCTTTTGAACCTGTACGACGAGAACGGCCAAATCCAGTTCGACAAAGACCGTGAGGCGGCGAACCAGTTCTTCCTGCAGCACGTCAACCAGAACACCGTCTACTTCCATGATCTGGAAGAGAAGATGGATTACCTGGTGGAGAACAAGTACTACGAGCCGGAGACGATCGAGAAATACGACTGGGACTTCGTGAAGTCCACCTTCAAGCGCGCGTATTCCTACAAGTTCCGCTTCAAGTCGTTCTTGGGCGCGTACAAGTACTACACCTCGTACACGCTGAAGACCTTCGACGGGCGCCGCTACCTGGAGCGTTTCGAGGACCGTGTGTCGATGACCGCGCTGTTCCTCGCTGACGGAAACGAGCAGCTGGCCTCCGCGCTGGTCGACGAGATCATGACCGGTCGTTTCCAGCCGGCGACGCCGACCTTCCTCAATGCCGGCAAGGCGCAGCGCGGCGAGCTCGTCTCCTGCTTCCTGCTGCGCATCGAGGACAATATGGAGTCCATCGGCCGTGCGATCAACTCCTCGTTGCAGCTGTCCAAGCGCGGCGGCGGTGTGGCGCTGCTGCTGTCCAATATCCGTGAGTCGGGCGCGCCGATCAAGCACATCGAGAACCAGTCGTCCGGCGTCATCCCCGTGATGAAGCTGCTGGAGGATGCCTTCTCCTACGCCAACCAGCTCGGCGCCCGCCAGGGCGCCGGCGCGGTGTACCTCAACGCGCACCACCCGGACATCCTGCGCTTCCTGGACACCAAGCGCGAGAATGCGGACGAGAAAATCCGCATCAAGACGCTCTCGCTCGGCGTGGTCATCCCGGACATCACCTTCGAGCTGGCTAAGCGCAACGACGATATGTACCTGTTCTCCCCGTACGATGTCGAGCGCGTCTACGGTGTCCCGTTCGCCGATATCTCGGTGACCGAAAAGTATGAGGAGATGGTCGAGGACCCGCGCATCCGCAAGTCCAAGATCAACGCCCGCCAGTTCTTCCAGACGATCGCGGAGATCCAGTTCGAGTCCGGCTACCCGTACATCATGTTCGAGGACACCGCGAATAAGGCGAACCCGGTCAAGATCGGCCGCGTGAACATGTCCAACCTGTGCTCCGAGATTCTCCAGGTCAACACCCCGTCGGTGCTCAACGATGACCTGACCTACGCCGAGCTGGGCAACGATATCTCCTGCAACCTCGGCTCGCTGAATATCGCGATGTCGATGGATTCTGATGACTTCTCTACGACGGTGGAGACCGCGATCCGCGGCCTGACTGCAGTGGCGGATAAGACCTCCATCGATTCCGTCCCGTCCGTCCGCGAGGGCAACGACGCATCGCACGCCATCGGTCTTGGCCAGATGAACCTGCACGGCTACCTGGGCCGCGAGCACATTGAGTACGGCTCCGAGGAGGGCTTGGACTTCACCAACGCCTACTTCGCGTCCGTGCTGTACGAGTGCCTCAAGGCCTCCCACAAGATCGCAGTGGAAAAGGGCGAGGCTTTCGAGGGCTTCGAGCGCTCCGAGTACGCCACAGGCGAGTTCTTCGACCGCTACAATCCGGAGGATTTCCAGCCGAAGACGGAGAAGGTCAAGGAGATCTTCGCTAATTCGACGGCGCAGCCGCCGAGCGCGGAGCAGTGGGAGCAGCTCAAGAAGGTCGTCGCGCGCGACGGTATCTACAACCGTTACCTGCAGGCTGTTCCGCCGACCGGCTCGATCTCCTACATCAACAACTCGACCTCGTCGATCCACCCGATCGCGTCCAAGATCGAGATCCGCAAGGAAGGCAAGATCGGTCGCGTCTACTACCCGGCGCCGCACATGGACAACGAGAATATCGACTACTTCACCGATGCCTACGAGATCGGCTACGAGAAGATCATCGACACCTACGCTGTGGCCACGAAGTACGTCGACCAGGGCCTGTCGCTGACCTTGTTCTTCAAGGACACGGTGACCACCCGCGATCTCAACCGCGCGCAGATCTACGCGTGGCGCAAGGGCATCAAGACGCTGTACTACATCCGCCTGCGCCAGATGGCCCTGGAAGGCACCGAGATTGAGGGCTGCGTGTCCTGCATGCTGTAAGCAGGAGCTTATCGACGAAGCGTTCACCCCACCCCGACGTTTTCCCTGCAAATAGATAGGATGATCTGCGTGACTGACGCGCATGAATACGACTCGTACCTGGCCGCCCACGACAAGCCGATCAAGGCGATCAACTGGAATTCCATTCCCGACGACAAGGACCTGGAAGTCTGGGACCGCCTGACGGGCAATTTCTGGTTGCCGGAGAAGATTCCGGTGTCCAACGACATCCCGAGCTGGAACACGCTTACCGACGATGAGAAGCAGGCCACGATGCGTGTGTTCACTGGCCTGACGCTGCTGGACACCATCCAGGGCACCGTCGGAGCTGTGGCAATGCTGCCGGATTCCACGACCCCGCACGAGGAGGCCGTGTACACGAACCTCGCGTTCATGGAGTCCGTCCACGCGAAGAGCTACTCCAATATCTTCATGACCCTGGCGTCGACCCCGATGATCAACGACGCGTTCCGCTGGTCGGAGGAGAACGACAACCTCCAGCGCAAGGCGAAGATCATCTTGAGCTACTACGAGGGCGACGATCCGCAGAAGCGCAAGATCGCCTCCGTGATGCTCGAGTCCTTCCTCTTCTACTCCGGCTTCTACCTGCCGCTGAATTGGTCGGTGCACTCCAAGCTAACCAATACCGCCGACATTATTCGTCTGATCATCCGCGACGAAGCGGTGCACGGTTACTACATCGGCTACAAGTACCAGCGCGCACTGGCAGGGGAGAGCGATCAGCGCAAGGACGAGTTGAAAGAATACACCTTCGATCTGCTCTACGATCTCTACGACAACGAGTGCCAGTACACCGAGGACATCTACGATCCGCTGGGCTGGACCGAGGACGTGAAGCGCTTCCTGCGCTACAACGCGAATAAGGCACTGAACAACTTGGGTTACGAGGGGCTCTTCCCGGTCGACGAGACCCGCGTGTCCCCGGCGATCCTGGCGTCCCTGTCCCCGAATGCCGACGAGAACCACGACTTCTTCTCCGGCTCGGGTTCGTCCTATGTCATCGGCAAGGCCGAGGACACCCAGGACGACGACTGGGACTTCTAATCGTCCAGCCCCAAATTTCATACATCAATTCGCATTAACAAGAGCGGGTCGCGTGGTCGCGCGGCCCGCTCTCCCCAATCCGGGGTCAATCAGAAAAGGCCGAACCAAGCAGGAGTCATGGTCATTATGGGTGTGGCCTGTGATGTCTGGATTTTGGCTGGGGCGACCGTTAAGATGAAGCGGTACTAGTTGCGCCTACCCATGCGCCTGCTTGGGGTGCCGCCGGGGTCATCGGATCGCCGGAGGCGAGGCACAGCTGAGTCTCAATCAGGAGGAAACGAATGACTGCTGTGGCACCACGGCTCGACAACACGGCTGGTACCGATGTTGTCGCCCCGGTCCGGCCGGAGCCGACCGGAAAGGCGCGTAAAGGTACCCGCCTTTATGACCTGCTGACCACCACAGACCACAAACAGCTGGGCGTGTTCTACATCATCATGTCCTTCGTGTGGTTCTTTGTCGGTGGCTTGATGGCACTGCTCATCCGCGCGGAGCTCTTCTCCCCGGGTCTGCAATTCCTGTCCAACGAACAGTTCAACCAGCTGTTCACCCTGCACGGCACGGTGATGCTGCTGGCGTTTGGTACCCCGATCGTCTGGGGTTTCGCTAACTTCGTGCTGCCGCTCCAGATCGGCGCACCGGATGTGGCGTTCCCGCGCTTGAACGCTTTCGGTTTCTGGATCACCCAGGCCGGTGTTCTCGCAATGCTGTCCGGCTTCCTCACCCCGGGTGGCGCAGCCGACTTCGGCTGGACCATGTACCTGCCGCTGGCAGACGCCATCCACACCCCGGGTGTGGGCGCTGACCTGTGGATCCTGGGTGTGGGTGCTACCGGTATCGGTACCCTGGCGTCCGCCATCAACATGGTGTCTACTGTCCTGACCCTGCGTGCGCCGGGCATGACCATGTTCCGCATGCCGGCGTTCACCTGGACCATCTTCGTCGCGTCCATCATCGCGCTGATGATCTTCCCGCTGCTGACCGCGGCTGCTCTCGGTGTCCTGTACGACCGTAAGCTCGGCGGACACATCTTCGATCCGGCTAACGGCGGCGGCGTCCTGTGGCAGCACCTGTTCTGGTTCTTCGGCCACCCGGAGGTCTACGTCCTCGCGCTGCCGTTCTTCGGCATCGTCTCCGAGGTTGTTCCGGTCTTCTCCCGTAAGCCGGTATTCGGCTACATCGGCCTCGTTTTCGCGACCATGGCCATCGGCGGCCTGTCCATGGCTGTGTGGGCGCACCACATGTACGTCACCGGTGCGATTCTGCTGCCGTTCTTCTCGTTCATGACCTTCCTCATTGCTGTTCCGACCGGTGTGAAGTTCTTCAACTGGGTCGGCACGATGTGGAACGGCCACCTGACGTTCGAGACCCCGATGGTCTGGGCGATGGGCTTTTTGGCTACGTTCCTGTTTGGCGGTCTGACCGGCATTATGCTGGCCTCCCCGCCGCTGGACTTCCAGTTGGCTGACAGCTACTTCTTGATTGCGCACTTCCACTACACCCTCTTCGGTACCGTGGTGTTCGCATCGTGCGCTGGCGTTTACTTCTGGTTCCCGAAGATGACGGGCCGCATGCTCGACGAGACTCTGGGCAAGTGGCACTTCTGGCTGACCTTCATCGGCTTCAACATGACGTTCCTGATCCAGCACTGGCTGGGCAACATGGGCATGCCGCGTCGCTACGCCGACTACCTGGATTCGGACGGCTTCACGCTGTTCAACCAGATTTCCACCGTCGGCTCCCTGATTCTGGGTATCGCGTTCCTGCCGTTCATCTGGAACGTCTACAAGTCTTGGCGCTACGGCGAGGTCGTCACCGTCGACGATCCGTGGGGCTACGGCAACTCCCTCGAGTGGGCGACCTCTTGCCCGCCTCCGGGACACAACTTCGAGTCCCTGCCGCGTATCCGCTCTGAGCGTCCGGCCTTCGAGCTGCACTACCCGCACATGGTTGAGACCATGCGCCGTGAGGCTCACACCGGCCACCACGATCCGCGCTCGGAGGCGACGACCCCGGGGGAGACCGATGGTCGTGCGACCCGCTCCGCTAAGACCGTGCGCACCGAGACGGCGACCAACGGCCGCCCTGCGTCGGGTTCCACCAAGGTGACCGACTAGCGTTTAACGGTTCAGCGGCTGCGAAAAGCCGCTCCTGATTGAAAGCCCCGCACCACAGACCACGTGGTGCGGGGTTTCGTGCTGTAATTTTGTATCCATGAGTTATGCCGTCGCCTTGCAGCCTGGTCTCCATTACGCCGTGATCACCTTAACGGGTGCGGACCGCCCGGGAGTGACGGCGGCATTCTTCGCCATTTTGTCTCAGCACGGGGTCCAACTGCTCGATGCGGAGCAGGCGAATTTCCGTGGCCGGCTCGCGCTGGCGGCCTTCGCCGGTGTGAAACCCTCGTCGGTGGAAGTGCTGCGCCGCGACCTCGAGGCGGCCTCAGAACTGTCGGACCACTCGGTGCTGATTGAGACGGATGAAGAGTCCTTGGCTCCGCAGCGGAAGCGTTCCACGCATGCGGTGGTGGTGCTGGGGGACCCGGTGACGGCGGAGGCTGTGTCGGAGATTGGCCGCACGCTGGCGGATTTCGGGGCGAATATCGACCGCATTCGCGGGATCTCCGACTATCCGGTGACTGGGCTGGAGCTTTCCATCACCATTCCGGGCCAGGGCGACGAGGTCAGCCACACGGTGCGCAAGGCCTTGGCGGGGTTGTCGTCGGGGCTGGGCGTGGACATCGCGATCGAGCGCGCAGGTCTGGCCCGCCGCTCGAAGCGCCTGGTGTGCTTCGACTGCGATTCGACGTTGATCACCGGCGAGGTCATCGAGATGCTTGCCGCGCACGCGGGACGTGAGGAAGAGGTCGCTGCGGTGACGGAGCGCGCGATGCGCGGCGAGCTCGATTTCGAGGAATCGCTCCGCGAGCGCGTCAAGGCACTGGCGGGTCTGGATGCGTCGGTGATCGACGAGGTCGCCCGCGATATCGAGCTCACGCCGGGTGCGCGCACGACGATCCGCACGCTGAAGCAGATGGGGTACCGCACAGCCGTGGTCTCCGGCGGATTCATTCAGGTGCTCGAGCCGATGGCGGAAGAGCTCCAGCTCGACTACGTGCGCGCCAACACCCTCGAGATCGTGGACGGGAAATTGACTGGCAAGGTGATCGGGGCGGTCGTCGATAGGCGTGCGAAGGCTGATTTCCTCGCGGAATTCGCCGCGGATTCGGGCTTGCGCATGTCGCAGACGGTCGCTGTGGGCGATGGCGCGAACGACATCGACATGATCACGGAGGCGGGCTTGGGCGTCGCGTTCAACGCGAAGCCGGCGCTGCGCGAGGTCGCGGACACCGCGGTGACGCACCCGTTCCTCGATTCGGTGCTCTACATCATGGGCGTTCCGCGCCATGAGATCGACGTGCTCAATGAAGAGCAGGGGATCGACGGCAAGGTCGCGCTCGATTGATGGGCAGCGAGCTTATCGACGCCTACTCGTTCCTCTCCCACTCCCTTTCCTCCCCGGGGCGCGGCGGGGAGGATCCTGATGACCCGCAGACGGTGCAGGCGATGCAGATCGCGCTGCACGTGCCGAAAGCGGAGCCTCCGCAGCGGACAGACCTGCTCGCCGCAGCTGCGCAGGCGGTCGTCGCGGTGTGCCTTGACCCGCGTGCGGGAAAAGACGGTGCGTGGCACGATGCGCTGGGGCAGTGGTACGGTCACCGCATCCGCAAGATCGCCCGCCGGGCACGTGGTGCCGGATGGGAGAACGTACAGGCGTTGCCCGGCTGCACGGCGACCGTCGGCACGGCGTCCGCGCGCGCATTCATTCCCTCGGCTGTGGCCGATGTGCCGCACCTGATCTCCAAGCTGCAGATTCGCGGCACGGACTTGCCTTTCGATGAACCGGAAGTACTCGATGCCTCACTTCCGCTCATCGCCGTCGATGCCTCCTTGGAGATGTCCGCGGGCAAAGCTGCGGCGCAGGCGGGGCATGGCTCGATGCTGCTCGCTGCGGCAATGACCCCGGAGAGCGTAACTGCGTGGGCCACGGACGATTTCCCACTGCAGGTGCGTGAGGTCTCTCACGAGAAGTTCGCGCAGCTCGCTTCTGATCCGGCAGCTGTTGCGGTGCAGGACAGCGGCTTCACTGAGGTCGCACCCGGCTCGGTCACCGTCGTGGCACTGCCGGGGAAATACGCCTAGGGCCTTCTACTTCGCGCCCTTTTGCGGGGCGGTCAGCCGCCTCAATGCGCCGCGGACGACTTCGGGGTCGGTGGTCTGCCAGAAATCGGGCAGGGACGCGCGGAGGAACTGGCCGTAGCGCTTCGTCACCAAGCGGCTGTCCAGAACAGACACGACTCCACGGTCAGTGGTGCTGCGCAGCAAACGCCCGGTGCCTTGCGCGAGGAGAAGGGCAGCGTGCGTGGCGGAGACCTCCATGAAACCCGAGCGCCCGGCGGCATCGGCGGCATTGCTGCGCGCTTGCAGCAGCGGGTCGTTGGGGCGGGGGAAGGGAATGCGGTCGATGATCACCTGGGACAGCGAGCTGCCCGGCACATCCACGCCCTGCCACAAGGTCAGCGTGCCGAACAGACACGAGTTCTCGCTGTTGGTGAACTCCTTCACCAATGCACCGATGGAGTCGTCGCCCTGGACGTAAATATCGAAAGGCAGGCGGGCACGGAGCGCGTCGGCGGCTTCGACAGCAGCGCGTTTCGACGAGAACAGCCCCAAGGTACGCCCGCCGGCAGCGGTGATGAGCTCGGCCATTTCGTCCAACGTCTCTTTATGCAGGCCGTCGCGGCCCGGCGGCGGCAAATGCTTGGCGGTGTAGAGAATGCCGCTGGTGCGCGGATCGAAAGGCGTGCCGGCATCGAGGCTGTCCCAACTCCCGTCGGGCAAGCCCCAGTTGGCTGCCATAGCGCGGAAATTGCCGCCTACCGCCAGTGTCGCGGAGGCGAGCACGACTGTCTGCTCGGTGAAGAGCCGCTCGCGCAGCAAACCTGCGACCGACAGGGGAGCGACGGCCACGGAATCACCGTAGCGCTCCGAACGGGTCAGCCACACCACGTCGAAATGCTCCGCCGGATCTTCTTCGTCGAAGACCTCGAGAATGCGCACGAGCGAATCGTGCTGCTCCTGCAGGTGGTTCTTCAGATTCTCCCGCTCGGCGAAGGTCTCAGGGTCATTCGTCGATTCACCTTCGGGTGCACGGGCAATCGCTTCCCGGGTGCGCCACAGGGCATCGCGCACGGCGGCGAAGGAGGCGCGGGCAGGATCGGAAATCGTCTCCCAGCGGCCGGGGGTCTCAAGGTCGAGGACGGCGGAGAAGTCGTCGATAAGCTCTTCTAGCTTCTTCTGCTCGGTTGTGGCCTTGAGCTTCCCGGCGCGGCGCGCGGCGAGCGTGAATGCGCGTGCGGAGAGTTCATTGGTGGCCACGGAGGTGACGCGGCCGTCGAGCTCGTGCGCCTCGTCGATGATGACCACCTCGTGCTCGGGGAGGATATTGACGTCTGACATCGCGTCGATGGCGAGCAGCGCGTGGTTGGTGACCACGATGTCGACGTCCTGCGTGCGACGACGTGCCGCCTCGGCGAAACACTCCTCGCCGTGCGGGCACCGCGTGGCTCCCAGACACTCGTTCGCGGTGACGGACACCTGGCGCCACGCTATATCCGGCACGCCTGGCTCGAGCTCGTCGCGGTCGCCCGTTTCCGTCTCGTCGGCCCACTCATGGACGCGTTTGATGTGCCCGCCGAGCCAGGAGACCTCCTCGGCATCCATGAGCGCTTCCGGCGCTTCTTGCTCGACCGTGAGCTTATTCAGGCACAGATAATTGGAGCGGCCCTTTTGGATCGCGAATGTCGGTGTGCGTGGCAGCAGTGGTTCGAGCGCCTCGACGAGGCGGGGGAGGTCGCGCTCCACGAGCTGGCGCTGCAGTGCGAGAGTCGCGGTGGAGACGATCACCGTCGAATCCGTCGCCTGGGCATGGCGGATCGCCGGAACGAGGTAGGCAAGCGATTTACCGGTGCCTGTGCCCGCCTGAACAGCGAGGTGCCGCTCCGAATCAAGCGCGGTCGACACCGCCTGCGCCATCGCCATCTGGCCGGGCCGGCGGGAACCACCGAGGGCGTCAACGGCGGCGTCGAGAAGCTCCTCGGTGGACAGCGACAGCGGCTGGTCCGCGTCCTGCGCCTTCCCGCTGTTTGCCTCTGCGCCCGTCACTCTTCAGGGAAACCAATGAGTCGGGTGCGCACCGCCGGTTCATCGCGGGACAGGGACAAGCCCTCCCACGGCAGAGTCTCGCGCTGCTTGGCCAGGTGCTCGCGGGAAGCTTCCAGATCTTCCTGGCCGTCGACGATCTCGCCGTCGCGCATGAGCGGAATGACGAGCTCTCGGTAGTCGAGGGCCGTCGGGTTCTCCGGCGGATTCGACTGCGGGTAGATGATCTCGTCCACAGCGACGCCCGTGCTGCGGTACGTGCGCACGGCGCTCTTCGCGCCGCCCTTCATCTGCTTGCCGGAAGAACGCTTGGCCACAGGAACGCCGTCGACCTCGACGAGCTTGTACACCAAGCCCGCGGTCGGGGTGCCCGAGCCCGTGACCACGGAGGTGCCCACGCCGAAGCCGTCGACCGGGTCGCCGCGCAGACCCGCGATGGCGAATTCATCGAGGTCGCTGGAGACGATGATCTTGGTGTTGTACGCGCCCAGGCCGTCGAGCTGTGCGCGCACGCGCCGGGACATGATGCCCAGATCGCCCGAATCGAGGCGCACACCGCCGAGCTCGGGACCGGCGACCTCGATCGCATTGGCCACGCCCTGGGTGATGTCGTAGGTGTCCACCAGCAGCGTCGTGCCCACGCCGAGCGAATCGATCTGCGCTTTGAACGCGGCCTTTTCATTCGGCGTGCCGTCCGGGTCAGTGTGGAGCAGCGTCCATGCGTGCGCCGCAGTGCCCGCAGCGGGGATGCCATAGCGCAAGCTGGCTTCCATATTGGACGTGGAGTCGAAGCCTGCGATGTAGGCGGCACGAGCGGACGTCACCGCCGACTGCTCGTTCGTGCGGCGCGAACCCATCTCCATGATGGGACGTCCATCTGCTGCGGTGACCATGCGGGAGGCCGCCGTGGCGATCGCCGAGTCGGAGTTGAGGATGGACAAGATCACCGTCTCGAGAATGCAGCACTCCGCGAAGGTGCCGCGCACCGTCAGGATCGGGGAGTACGGGAAATAGAGTTCGCCTTCCCGGTAGCCGTCGATCTGTCCGCTGAAGCGGTAATTGCGCAGGAAGTCCTTCGTCTCCTCGCTCAAGAAATCCGCCGTGGCGATCTGCTCTTCTGTGAAGCGGAATTTGCGCACGGCCTCGACCAAGCGGCCTGTGCCGGCGACGACTCCGTAGCGCCGCTCATTTGGCAGCTTGCGGCCGAAGACCTCGAAGACACAGTCCCGTGAATAGGTGCCGTCCTTCATCGAGGCGTCGAGCATGGTCAGCTCGTACATGTCCGTCAAAAAGGCGGTCGAGGTCTGGTGGTCGGTGGACGTGATGTCCGACTCGGGCGTAGTCATGGGGACAACACTAGTCGGTGCAGCGGGCTGCGGAAGTCTAGTACCCTTGGGCTTATGACTGGTGTCACACGCGAGATTCGGATGGGCTCCCCAATGGCAACGCCTGAGCTCGACGAGGATATCGACGTCGATGTCGATGTCGCCGAGAACCTGCCGTGGATGTGCATTGTGTGGGATGACCCGGTGAACCTGCAGAGCTACGTCACCTACGTCTTCCAGACCGTGCTCGGTTATGGCCGCAAGCGCGCCCAAGAGCTGATGATGCAGGTGCACACCGAAGGCAAGGCCGTCGTCTCCTCCGGCGAAAAAGACAAAGTCGAAGGCGACGTGAAGAAGCTGCACACCGCAGGCCTGTGGGCCACGATGCAGCAGGCCGGCTAGTTCCCGGCTTAGGAACGGCACCTGGCAAGAGACAACGACTTGGTTCGAGGAAGAGGCGAATAAATGCAGCCGTGGCGGCGGAAGAAAGGGCTCATGCGCGGCCCGCGTTACAGCACCGTGTTTGACCCGATGGAGCGCGAAGTCATCGGCGACCTAACTGCCACGGTCTCCGAGACCTTGATCCAGCGCGCGCAGTCCGCACCGAAGGACGAGCTGGCCGCGATGATGGACATGCCGTCCGGCCACAGTGAGGCACCGGAGGATCCCTCCTTGGCGCGTCTACTGCCCGATTTCGAGCGCGAAGGCGACGAGGAATTCGACGGCGATAATTCTTTGCTGCGCAGCCTGCACGAAAACGACATCATCAAGGCGAAGCTGACCAACCTCCAGGTGATCAATGAAGCCTTGGGCCCCACCGGCGGTGTCGCTGTCACCATTGAGGAAGAAGACGCCCACCGCGTTATCGCCGCGCTCAACGACATGCGCCTCTTCGTTGCATCTGCTGACGCGAAGAACGAGGCTGCGGAACAGGACCGCGACAACCTCGTCGAATGGCTGGCGTTTTGTCAAGACTCTCTGCTGCAAGCCCTGATGGGGGAATAACGTGGTGGAGAAACAAGCGCCACTGGCTCACGGAGTGTTCGACATCCCCGGTCTCTGCGTCGGGCATGTCTCCCTGGACGATACTGGCGTGACAGCGCTTGTTTCTGCTGATGGTGCTGGGATGGTGGGTGCCGTGGACGTGCGTGGCGGCGGTCCCGGCACGCGGGAGACGGACCTGCTCGATCCGCACAACACCGTCCAGCGTATCCACGCCGTGGTGCTTTCCGGCGGTTCCGCATTCGGTCTTGCGGCGGCCGACGGCGCGATGCGCGAACTGGAATCGCGCGGCCTCGGCTTCGCTGTCTTCGGGGACGACCAGCCTGGCCCGCGCGTGCCGATCGTTCCCGCCGCAGTGATCTTCGACCTGGTGGTCGGCGATCCTCATCACCGGCCCGGCCCGGAAGACGGTGCTGCGGCTGTGCGCGCGGCGCTCGACGGTGAGCGGGCAGCTGAATCCGGCAGTGTCGGCGCCGGGTGCGGCGCGACAGCCGGCGTGTTGCGCGGGGGAGTGGGCACTGCGCAGACGACGGTCGCTAGTGAAGACGGGACTGAATACACAGTCGCGGCGCTCGTGGTGGCGAATCCGCTCGGCAGTGTCATTGATCCGGTGAGCGGGTGTTTCTATGGCGACCCGTCCCGCCCACCGGTGGATCTGGAGCGGTTCAATACCCTGGAGCGTCCGAAGCCGAAACTGAACACCACGATCGGCCTCATCGCCACCGACTGTCCGCTCCCGCAGGCACAGTTAGAACGCATGGCCATGACCGGTCACGATGGCATTGCCCGGGCAGTGCGGCCGTCGCATTCGCCGCTAGACGGCGACACACTTTTCGCGGTGTCGACAGCCGTGGCCGAGAAATACGCCGCCACGAGTCCCGCTGATCGCGACCCCGACCTGTATTACGCTTTGTGCGACGCCTCTGCACGCTGCGTGGAGGGCGCCATCGTCGATGCCGTCGCCGCCGCTTCACCCGGGCACGACATCGCGGCGTGGAGCGACATTGCCGCTGGAGCCAATTAAGCTGAACGGAACCATGAGCTACAACCCGTATTCCTCATCGCAGAACTCCTCGAACCAGCAACCGCCGCACAATCCTTACGCGCAGGCTGGTCAATCCGGTATGCCCGGCCAGTCCAGCCAGTTCGGGTCGTTCGGCCAACCGGGGCAGCCGGGCGGCTTCGGCATGGCCACCCAGCCGCGCCCGTCGCAGCACACTCGCCGCGCGCAGTTGAAGCGTGGCTTGTTGTACGCGGCCGGGTACGTCGGAGTGATCTGGCTCGTCCACTTGATCAGCCTGGTCATCTTCGGCGGCAACCTCGTTTACTTCGGTATTCACCCGCTCGAACCGGCAAGCCTGCCACACATCTTCACGTCGCCGATCCTGCACGTGAATTTCGAGCACCTGATCTCCAATACTCTGCCTGGCGCGATCTTCGCGTTCCTGATCGGCTGCTCGGGGCACCGCGTGTTCTGGGAGGTCACCGCTTTCGTAGTGATGATCGGCGGATTGGGCACATGGCTCTTCGGCGGTCCCGGCACGAATCACGTCGGTGCATCGATGCTGGTCTACGGGTGGCTGGCATACCTGTTGGTCCGCGGGATCTTCAACCGTTCCGGCGGCCAGATCGCCATTGGTGTGGTGCTGGGTCTGATGTATTCGGGTCTGGTGTGGGGCGTATTGCCCATCGATGAAGGCATCAGCTGGCAGGCCCACCTCTTCGGTGCCATCGGCGGAATCGCCTCGGGCATGATTATCACCTCCGATGATCCGCCACACCTGCGCGCCAAGCGTGAGGCAAAGAAGGCGGCCAAGGCCAAGGCTGCTCAGACGGCACAGCCACAGCCGCAGCCGCAGCCTCAACCGGGTCCGCAGCAGTCCGGTGTCCAGTTTGGCTCGCAGTCGCAGTCGTCCTTCAACCCGCCGGGGTCCGGCTCTCAGCCGGGGCCGTTCTACGGCCCGCCAGGCTCGTAACAGTAACGAGCAAAGGGGGCGCTGGCGCGTGGAGAAGTCGCCAACGCCCCCTTTTCTGTGCGTCTCGCTTCCAGGAGAAATAAAACTACCGCTATCACTTTCCGGGCAACCTAAGTGATTACTTAATGCCACTGGTGTGATCTGAATTGAGTCAATACGGGTCAGCGGGGGTGTTTGGGGTATTTCTCCGTTTTTCGTTAGGAAATTCTTAAACCTTAAGTTAATATAAGTTCCATGGAAAACATGGAGACTCTCACTGCCCGCGAGGCGGATACCTGGGCGCGCATGTGGGCGTGCCATATGCAGCTGCCGATCACCCTGGACGCCACGTTGAAGCGCGACGCGGACGTCACCTACTTCGAATTCCAGGCGATGCTGAAAATTAGCGAAAGCCCGAATGCGTCCCGCCGCATGACGGACCTGTCCGAGGCGACGGCGATGTCTCTGTCCCACCTGTCGCGTGTTATCACGCGCCTGGAGAAGAAGGGCTTCGTCGCCCGCATCCCGGACCCGAATGACGGCCGTGCCACCTTCGCGGCGCTCACCCCGGCCGGCCAGCGTGCTGTTCAGGCGGGCCACCCGGGTTATATCGAGGAGCTGCGCCGCATTTTCTTCGACAACCTGACCGACAGTGAGCTTGAGGTCTTCTCGTCCGCGCTCGAGCGCATTAACGCCGCGCTGGCGGGAGAGACCACGCCGAGTGCCCGCAATCGCGCTGAGCTGACCGCCACGGGCGCAGCCTAGGGGCCTCGCCGCTGGTTGGCTGCCGCGGTAGAATTCCTCACCGTGGTTGAGTTGAACAGCGAGTACAACAACGCGCCCATCGGCATTTTCGATTCAGGCTTCGGCGGCCTGACGGTGGCGCGCGCGGTGATGGACCAGCTGGGCGGCGAGTCCATCATGTATATCGGCGACGGTGCGAACGGGCCGTACGGCCCGAAGCCGATCGCGGATGTCAGGCAGCATGCCACCGCTATCGCGGATGAGCTGGTGGAGCGCGGCTGCAAGATGATCGTGATCGCGTGCAACACCGCGTCCGCCGCGTTTTTGCACGATGCGCGCGAGCGTTATGACGTCCCCGTTATCGAGGTGATTCAGCCGGCTGTGCGTCGCGCGATCGCTACAACGCGCAATGGCAAGGTCGGGGTCATCGGCACCCAGGCCACGATCCGCTCCCACGCATACCAAGACTTGTTTTCCATCGCATCGGGCGTCCAGGTCACCGCGGCGGCCTGCCCGGCATTCGTCGAGTTCGTCGAAAGGGGAGTCACCTCGGGGCGCCAGATCCTCGGGGTGGCGCAGGGGTATTTGGAGCCGTTGCAGGCAGCGGGCGTCGATACGCTCGTGCTCGGCTGTACCCACTACCCGCTGTTGTCTGGCGTGATCCAGCTGGCGATAGGCGACGGCGTCACGCTCGTCTCGTCCGCGGAGGAGACCGCGAAGGATGTGCTTCGCGTGCTCACGGAAAAGGACATGTTCGCCGACCCGGACCACACGCCGACACGCACATTCGAGTCCACCGGCGACCCGGAAACATTCGAGCGACTCGCTTCCCGTTTCCTCGGCCCGCAGATGTCCGCCGTCGCGCACGACGCCCAATGAGTGGCGAGAAACACCCCACCCGACACGGCATCTAAATCCTCACTTTTGTTTCGATTTTCACCCGTTTTCGTGGCAGAGTAAGGCCATGAAGTTGACAGTTCTCGGCTGCACAGGGTCGCTCGCTGCCCCTGGCAATCCCGGCTCGTCCTACTTGATCAACGCGGAAGAAGGACAGCCTGGCATTCTGATGGACTTCGGCCCGGGCGCGCTGGCCGCCCTCCAGGAGGTCGCGGACCCGTCGGATGCGCATCTGGTGTTTAGCCATTTGCATGCCGATCACTGCTCGGACACTGCGTCGCTGATCATTTGGCGCCGTTTTCACCCGACGGCTCCAGCTCGCCGTCGCCACATTCTCGCTGGCCCGAGCTATGCGGCGGATCACCTCGGCCGCTTGGGCTCGAATGGCCCAGACGATGTCGACGATATTTCGGACACTTTTGATGTCCACGCGTGGACCGGTCAGCCCCTCGAGATCGATGCGGTGACCGTCACCCCGTTCCCCGTGGTCCACCCCGCCGCGGAGTCGCAGGCGCTGCGTGTCGAGCACAAGAAGTCGGGCAAGGTCATCGCTTTCTCCGGCGATTCCGCGTACACGCCGACGCTTATCGACGCAGCACGCGACGCCGACCTCTTCCTCTGCGAAGCCGCCTGGGGGCCGGAGACGACTGAGAACACTCCCGCCGGGATGCACATGTCCGGCCGCGAAGCCGGCCGCATCGCCCGCGAAGCAGGGGTGAAAAAGCTCGTGCTCGTCCACATTCAGCCGTGGAGCGACAAGGAAGCGACAATGCACGCCGCCGCCGAGGAATTCGACGGCGAGATCGTGATCGGTGACGCGAAGGACGTCTACGAGGTCTAAGTAGCGGGGGCGGTAGGCTCGGTCCCATGACTGAAGCGAATACCCCGCAAGAACCTTTTGTCCGCGCGGACGGCCGCGCCCTCGACGAGATGCGCCCGGTGCGCATCACCCGCGGTTTCACCTCGAACCCGGCGGGCAGTGTGCTCGTCGAATTCGGCAACACCCGCGTCATGTGCACCGCGAGCGCGGAGGAGGGCGTGCCCCGCTTCAAGAAGGATTCGGGTGAGGGCTGGCTCACCGCCGAATACGCCATGCTGCCGTCCGCGACGCATGAGCGCATGCCGCGTGAATCGATGAAGGGCAAGGTCAAAGGACGTACGCACGAGATCTCCCGCCTGGTGGGCCGTTCTCTGCGCGCCGCGGTGGACCTGTCGCAGCTGGGCGAGAACACGATTCAGCTCGACTGCGACGTGCTGCAGGCTGACGGAGGAACCCGCACTGCGTCCATCACCGGTGCCTACGTCGCGCTGGCGGATGCCATCGCCCACCTGAAGGAGCGCGAGCTCGTCCCCGGCGAGCCACTGCTGCCGCCCGTCGCAGCGGTCTCCGTGGGAATTGTCGACGGCCGAGTGAGCCTCGACCTGCCCTACGAGGAAGACTCCCGCGCCGAAGTCGACCTGAACGTGGTCATGAATGAATCCGGCAATTTCGTCGAAGTGCAGGGCACCGGCGAGCACGGCCTGTTCGGCCGGGAGCAGTTGGACGCCATGCTGGATGCAGCGGAGAAGGGCTGCAGCGAACTGATCGCGGCGCAGAAGGCGGCGCTGGGATGGTAGCTGGCGCGCTGAAAGTCCTCGTCGCCTCCGGCAACGCGAAGAAGCTGAAAGAGCTCGAGACCGTCCTGAGCGAGCTCGGGGTCTCCGGTGTCGAGCTCGTCTCCCTCAAGGATGTTCCTTCTTATGACGAGCCGGTGGAAAATGGTCTGACCTTCGCGGAAAACGCCCTGATCAAGGCTCGCGAAGGCGCGAAGCAGACAGGACTGGTGTGCGTGGCGGATGATTCAGGACTCGCCGTCGACGCGTTGAACGGCATGCCGGGGATTCTCTCCGCTCGCTGGTGCGGCCGTCATGGCGACGACGACGCCAATAACGAGCTGCTGCTCGCCCAGACGAGCGATATCGGCGATGAGCACCGCGGTGCGGCTTTTGTGTCTTGCTGCGCCCTCGTCACACCCGACGGCGAAGAATTCACCGCGGAGGGACGCTGGGAAGGCGCACTGCTTCGCGAACCACGCGGCGAAGGCGGCTTCGGCTACGATCCGCTGTTCGCCCCCGCCGACGCGCCGGGACGTTCCTCAGCGCAGCTCACCCCGGAGGAGAAGAACTCCCGCTCCCACCGCGGGAAAGCTCTGCGTGAGCTGGCGCCGCGTATCGCAGAACTGGCGCAGACGGAATAGGGGTAGGGTCGGTAGGGCTGAACGTAAACGTCAATAAGCGTGCTTAGAAGGAGCCTTACCGAATATGAATAAGAAACTCGTCCTTGCTGCTACCGCCGTCATGTCCGCTGGTCTGCTGACCGCTTGCGGCAATTCCCTCGATGGTACGTGGGAGGGCACCGGCCAGGACTCCGAGACCGGTGCGGCCGCAGGCAATGTCTCCCTGGAGATTGACGGCGGCGACTGCAAGTGGTCGGTGACCGACACCGCGACTGGCGAGACCAAGACCGCGCGCTGTGAAGAAAGCGGCGATTCCATCAAGCTCGCCGATGTCGACACCGGCAAGGACCTGAAGTACGACATGGAGCAGACCGATGAGTCGCTCACCCTGACCCCGGACGGCGGTGACGCCAAGGACATCCTCGTTCTCACCCGCGTATCCGAGTAACCGCGCTGGGGCGGTGGTGGTGGCCGGTGGCTGCTGCGGCTGCTTATGGCGGCTGGGTCCCCTATGCGGTAGGCACTATGCGATAGGCCCTATGCGATGTAGAAAAGCCCAGGTCGCAGTCGACTGAATTTCAACATCGCATAGGGGACTCGGCATAGGACAGGCCGGCACTCCTCCCTAGAGGTCGAATTCCTCAACGACTTCCCGGCGGCGCCACGCCTCCACGAAGAAGGAGAGGAACGGCACGACACCGGCGACGGCGGTGATGATCCACTGGCTCGTGGACCAGCGGGCCTTCATGCCCAGGTTGAGCGTGGCGAGCAGGAACAGGGCGTAGACCCAGCCGTGAAGGGTTGCCACCCAACTGAGCAGGCTCACATCCATGTTGAAGCCGTACTCCATGATCATGCGGGCGCACAGCAGAAGCAGAAGCACACCCGTCACCCATGCGGCGACGGAGAACAGCCGCAGGGCGGTGCGCACGCGGCGCTGACGCTCCGGGTGGACGCGCGGTGAAGCTGCACCCCCGGGAGCACTCGTCGGTGCCGAGGCGCTTGCGGGCTTATCAGTCATAGTGCGTGTCCTACCTCTCTGATCCGTCCGGATCTGTCGTGCCGCGCCGCGGAGCGAAGCGTGCGTTGTATTCGTCAATGTCCATCGTGGGCCGGCTGGGCAGGAAATCCTCGTCGATCTCGGTCACTTCGCCGGGGTCGCCGAACGCAGCCTTATCAGCCTCGTAGAGCGCCTGCATCTTGTCGCCGGAATTCTCCGCGTCGATCTTCTCGTTTTCCATCCGCATACCGGCGCGGTAGATGAAGACGAGGAAGGCACCGAAGAACGGCCACTGCATCGCGTAGCCGAGGTTCTGGAGCGACCCAGTGCCGGATTGGAACCGCATCCACTGCCAGCGGGCGAGCAGCAGGGTGGTGATGACGGCGGCGACGAGCAGCAGAACATGCCAGGCGCGGACCCGCCGGCGCTCCCGTTTCGGGGCGTCATGCGCGGTGTCGGCGCCGCTGGTCGTCTCCCCGCCCTGGGGGTCTGCCGCTGCGTTGCTCACGCTCCGCATTCTAGCAAGCGCGCCGCATCCCCCAAAAGTTTGATTGGTGCGCCCGGTGAGACTTGAACTCACACGCCTTACGGCACTGGAACCTAAATCCAGCGCGTCTGCCAATTCCGCCACGAGCGCTTAAAGCGGTTCACAGTGTACCGCTTGCCCGCCAGCGCAGGAAAACAGACTGCGCGAATTAGAGGTCGAGGTCGCGTAGAAGGCGCCCGACGTGGCCCGTGGCCTTGACGTTGTATTGGGCTGACTCAATGGTGCCGTCGGCACCGACGAGGAAGGTGGAGCGGATGACGCCCTGGACGATCTTGCCGTAATTCTTCTTCTCGCCGAAGGCGCCGTAGGCGGTCATGACTTCCTTGGACTCGTCACTGAGCAGCTCAATGGTCAGATCGTGGTCGGCGCGGAATGCGGCCAGCTTCTCGGGCGAGTCGGGGCTGATGCCCACCACGGAGACGGAGGCGTCCTCGAATTCAGAGAGGTTCTCCGTGAAATCGCATGCCTCTGTGGTGCAGCCCGGGGTGTTGGCTTTGGGGTAGAAGTACACGATGACGCGCTTGCCGGCGTAGTCCGCCAGCGAAACGGTGTCGCCTTTGTCGTTGGGCAGGGAGAATGCGGGGGCTTTGTCGCCTTCGTTCAAACGTGTTGCTTCGGTCATGCACGCCACTGTAGCGACATCAAGTACTGTGGGAGCGAGACAAAAGCTTTATCAGCTTCATTACCGTTCAAACAGTTCGATCTGGGAGTAAAAGTGGCACGAGACATCAACGACATTCAGCGCGATATTGAGCGCACCCGCGGCAACCTCGCCGCCACCATCGACGAGTTGGCGGACCGCACCCGTCCGGAGAACCTGGTCAATGACGCGAAGAAGCAGGCTACCGCGAAGCTGCAGGATGACAACGTGCAGAAGATTCTCGCGGGCGTGGGTATCGCCATCGCCGCGCTCATCGTGATCAGCTCTGCGAATAAGCGCAAGAAGAAGAAGGAGCTCAAGGAGCTGCAGCGTCTGCTGTCGCAGCGCTAAGCGGCCCGCGGATATGCGCGCTGTTCCCTGGACAAGGGAGCAGCGCGTTTCGTTTTACACCAGTTCAGCGCCGGCGGACTGCATCTTCTCGAGGGCGGCATCGCCACGCGCGTCGTCGACAGGCGAGCACATGGCGCGCAGCACGCGCACGCTGAAGCCTTCCTTCAGCGCGTCGAGCACAGTCGCGCACACAGTGGTCGGTCGCGATGCCGACGACATCGATGTCGCTGATGCCGCGCGCACGCAGCCAATCCGCGAGAAGAGCTTTTTCGCTTATCGACGCCCCCTCGAACCCGCTGTATGCCGCCTCATACTCGCCTTTGCGGAAGAACTCGTCGAAGGCGATGTCCGCGATCGGTCCGCGCAGCGCCGCGCCCTCCGACTCAGCGACGCAGTGGACTGGCCATGAGTCCACGAAATCGGGGTCATCGGAGAAATGCGCGCCCGGGTCGATGTGCCAGTCCTGCGTTGCCACGATGTGGCTGTAGTCGAATCCGCGGTTGTCACCCTCGGCGATGAGCGCCTGGATCTTGGAGGCGACTTCATCGCCGCGCGCGGTGCCGAGTGCACCACCGGGGCAGAAATCGTTTTGCACGTCGACGACGACGAGCGCTCTGCTCTGGTTAGTGGTGTGAGCGGTGTCAGCTGGGTTCTCTGTATCCATAAATCCCAGCGTACAGCGTTTTCTAGCCCCAGCGGGGTGGTTGCGGAGTCCACTGTCCCAGCGCGGCGATGAGCTCATCCGGATCGTCGGCGACGATCAGGCTGTCCCGGTCGGCCTGCCGGATGAAGCCCGCCGCGACCATGTGGTCGATCATCGCCGTCAGCGGCTCCCAGAAATCTGCGCCAAGAAGACCGATCGGTTTTTGGTGGAGGCCGAGTTGTTGGTTGGTCCATTCGTCGAAAAGCTCATCGAGCGTGCCCGCACCTCCGGGAAGCGCGACGAATGCGTCGCAGCGCTGGTTCATGAGGCGTTTGCGCTCCGCGAGCGTGTCCACGATGACGAGCTCTGAAAGCCCCGTGTGCGCGATCTCATGCTGCGACAGATGCTCCGGCATGATGCCGATGGTCTCTCCGCCCGCGTCGATCGCCCCCTGGGCGACCGCGCCCATCATGCCCAGCCTGCCGCCACCGTAGACAAGCGCAATCCGGTGGCGTGCCAGCGCCGTGCCGAAGCCGTACGCGGCCGTGGTCATGGAGTCGTCCACGCCCTCGCGCGCGCCGGCGAAGACCGTGACTGCGGTAATGGGGGAGTGCGGCGTAGTGATCACGTTTTTCCAATGTAGCCGTCGCAGACATGCGCGCAAACTAAAAGCCAGGCCCCGGCTTTCACCGTGTGACCTGGCTGTAGTGTGCGCCATCAGGGAATCGAACCCCGAACCCACTGATTAAGAGTCAGTTGCTCTGCCAATTGAGCTAATGGCGCCTTGCCGTGGAAGGCAACGAGAAGAAAATATAGCAGCTTGTTTCTAATGGGTGAAATCGCCTGGTCACAGGGCTGGTTCATGGTGGGGTATAGCGTAATGGAACACCCATGGCGCAAAGTGCGTTGCAGTAGGGGTGCAGGGGTGCTTAATCTTGCCCCCGACCTCGGCGTGTGTAACTGGCTTTAGGGTCAGTGCGACCTATAGGGTGAGAACACATTGCGTTGGGGAATATGGCATCTTCATAGCGGATTCAAGGGTTGCGTGGTTGCACAATGACTGAGAACACGGTGGCGCGGGCGCGTCGGATCATCGCTGCTGGGGCGGTTGTCGTACTTGCAGGCGGGGCGTTGGCCGCGTGCACGATCGACCGTCCGGGAACCGCTGCAGAGTCTGTGGAAGCGACGGAGCAGGAGTCGGAGCAGCATGACCCGGCGGTCATCTCCGTCGAGGACGGTGCCGAGGGAGTGGAACCGGTTGAGCCTGTGACCGTGACCTCGCCGGACGGCCTTGAAACGGTTACCTTGACCAATGAAGAAGGCAAAGAGGTCGAGGGCGAGTTCAACGGGGACAAGACGGAATGGACCACGGCGGAGCCGCTCGGCTATGGCCGCCAATACACGGTGGAGGCTGTCACTGCGCATGGCGAGACCTCGCAGTCGGTGTTCACCACCGTCGTGCCGGACGGACAGACCCACGCCTATATCGGGCCGATGGACGGGACCGAAGTCGGTGTCGCCCACGCGGTCAACTTCTACTTCGATATCGCACCGGGCGACCGTCAGGCGGCGCAGGATGCCATCACCATCGAGACGTCGAACGACACTGAGGGCGCGTTCTATTGGATCGACCCGGATCACTTGGTGTGGCGTCCAAAGGAATACTGGGAGCCCGGCACTGAGGTGACGGTGAAGTCCGAGATCTACGGCAAGGACCTCGGCGGCGGCATCTACGGCGCGGAGGACGCCTCGTCCACCTTCACCGTCGGCGACCTGGTGGAAACGCTCGTGGACGACAACACGAAGACGCTGACTGTCTATCGCAACGGCGAAGAGGTGAAGTCCTTCCCAGTCTCCCTCGGCCGCGACGGTGAATTCGCTACCCCGAACGGCATGTACGTCGTCGGTGACCGGAATGAGTCCATGACGATGGATTCCACCACGTTCGGCTTGTCCCTCGACAGCGGCGGGTACCGCACGAACGTCAATTACGCCACGCAGTTGTCCTGGTCCGGCATCTACGTCCACTCGGCGCCGTGGGCGATCGGTGCGCTGGGCAGCTACAACCAGTCCCACGGCTGCATCAACGCCACGCCGGAGGACGCTCAGTGGTTCATGAACTACGTCAAGCAGGGCGACCCGGTCGAGGTGGTTAACACCTCCGGCGAAACGCTGTCGGGCTTGGACGGCCTCGGCTACTGGAACCTCGATTGGGAGACGATCAAGGTCGGCAACGTCGACGAAGGCTAACGGCACCTGGCCAACGCAAACACCCTGTGCGGATCCTCGCGGAGAGGAACTGCACAGGGTGTTTTTATATCGGTGCCTTAGTTGCGGGGTTGAATTTCGCTCTCCACGACCCATTTGTGATTGGTCATCTCCATGCCGTCCATCTCGAAATCGACCATGTAGACGGTTTCGTCGGTGGAGCTATCTATGGTGGCTTCTGCCCCCTTCATTCCAGGCATGTGATCGGCGTTTAAAATGACTTGACTGCCTGCTTCAAGCGGCGATTCGCCGTGGCCTTCGAGTTCTTCGTGGACGACCCACTTGTGGTCCGTCACAGAGGTGCCACCATCAGTGGGCGTGTAGCTCACAGAATAAGTGGTCGTATCAAATGCGCCAGAGATGGTGGCTTCAGCATTATCCATACCTGGCATATGGTCGGCGTCGAGGATCACAGAGTCGCCGACGGCATATGTGGGATCGGTGGCTTCCTTGATTCCCGATGGTGGTAGGCCGCCATCTGCGTCATGATTGTGGGCTTGCGTGTGGGGGCTAGCGGCATCGGTCTGCGCTTGCTCCTTGGTGGTTGTGGGGTCGGTGGCGACCTCGTCGTCACCGGCTCCGGCACAGCTAGTCAGAGCCAAGGTACCTATTGCAGCTACGAGAGCTAGTCGAGTTATCTGGGTCAGTTTGTTCATCAGTGCTCCTGTCATTCCGGGGTGGACGGGGATGCCACCCATTGAAACCGAACCCTATAGGGGTATAGGGTATATAGCAAGCGGACTAAGATGGGCTGTCGAAGTGGCGGGTTAACGTGCGTCGCGTGTCTAGTGCGAAACCACCACCCAGCCCGACGAGCGCATGAGCCCGCAAGTTCTCGCGAGGCGCTACACGCTCGATGGATATCGCCCAGCTCTTCGGACGCGGAAATATTTCACAACCATCTCCACGGAAAGGCTTCTGACATGGTTGAACGCGACCACCATCACCCCCAACACCACATTGCGAATCAACAGGCTCGCACTACTGAAACCGAAGTCCACCAGGCGGAGCATCAAGTCAGCCAAGCTGGCGCCATGGGGCACGACGGGCATGAGCATCACGAACACGGCGCGGGCGGGCACGGCCAGGAGGGCCAACACCATTCCGGCCACGAGATGCACGGCGGCCATGCCGGACATGGCCACGGGGACCACGGGGATCATGTCGGACAATTCCGGCGGTTATTTTGGATCATGTTGGTGCTGGCAATTCCAGTGGTCGCGTTCAACCCGATGTTCGCCGACCTGTTGAGCTATCAATTACCTGACACGGCCTGGGTGTGGTGGGTGTCGCCGATCCTGGGCACAATCATCTATTTCTGGGGTGGCCGGCCTTTCTTGACGGGGGCCGTCTCCGAGATCCGGTCCCGACAACCCGGCATGATGCTGCTTATCGGGTTAGCAATCACGGTGGCCTTCATTGCCTCCTGGGGTGCGACCCTGGGCATCTTGGATTACGAGCTAAACTTCTGGTGGGAACTGGCGCTACTGGTGGTCATTATGTTGTTAGGCCACTGGATTGAAATGCGGTCCTTGGCCCAAACCACTTCCGCCTTAGACTCCCTGGCCGCCTTGCTGCCGGATGAAGCCGAGAAGGTCGACGGCGATGACGTTGTCCCCGTCGCTCCGGCGGAGCTGGTCGTTGGAGATGTCGTCATTGTCCGGCCTGGATCTGCGGTCCCGGCCGATGGCCAGATCGTCGATGGTACTGCCTCCATGGATGAATCAATGGTCACCGGGGAATCCAAAACCGTCCGACGCGGCCCAGACGACCACGTCGTGGCCGGCACTGTGGCCACGGATTCCGGGCTGCGGGTCAAAGTCACCGCTATTGGAGATGACACCGCGCTGGCGGGGATCCAGAAACTGGTCGCCGACGCCCAATCCTCCTCCTCCAAAGCCCAACGCATTGCCGACACCGCCGCCGGTTGGTTGTTCTGGTTCGCCTTCGGGGCTGCGGTAATTACTGCGCTGGTGTGGTCCATACTGGGTATGCCCGACGCCGCCGTAGTACGCACCATTACGGTGCTGGTCATTGCCTGCCCTCACGCCTTGGGCCTCGCAATTCCGCTGGTGGTGTCGATTGCCACCGAGCGTGCGGCTCGTGGCGGGGTGTTGATCAAAGATCGCTTGGCACTGGAATCGATGCGCTCCGTGGATTCGGCACTGTTCGATAAAACCGGCACCCTGACCAAAGGTGAGCCCACCGTCACCGGCATCCACCCTGTGGGTGATAGAACCAAAGATGAGGTGTTAGCGTTGGCCGCCGCTGCTGAAACCGACAGCGAGCACCCCCTAGCGCGGGCCATTGTCGGCGCTGCCCGGGCCCGCAACCTCGACGTACCTGGCGCCAGTGATTTTTCCTCTTCCCCAGCTGTGGGCGTCAAAGCAACGGTCAATGGCACGGTCATTGAAGTCGGTGGCCCTTACCTGTTAGAACACCACTCCCAAGATGAGATAGCGATTGCTGAGCGGTGGCGCGACGAAGGCGCAATCATTCTTCACGTGATGGCCGATGGCCAAGTTATTGGCGCGCTGCGTCTAGCTGATGAAATCCGACCCGAATCCCGTGACACCGTGGATGCCCTGCATGCCCACGGCGTCCAGGTCGTGATGATTACCGGTGATGCCCAAGCCGTGGCCGAGACCGTGGCCGAAGAGCTGGGTATTGACCGAGTCTTTGCTGGGGTCCGGCCCGAAGATAAGGCCGCCAAGGTCGCAGAACTCCAAGCTGAAGGCCGCAAAGTGGCCATGGTCGGTGACGGGGTCAATGACGCGCCAGCTTTGGCTCAGGCCGATGTGGGCATCGCCATTGGTGCCGGCACCGATGTGGCCATCGGCTCGGCCGGGGTTATCCTGGCTTCCTCGGATCCCCGCTCGGTCTTATCCGTAATTGATCTCTCCGAGGCCAGTTACCGGAAAATGAAACAGAACCTGTGGTGGGCTGCTGGCTACAATATCGCAGCCGTCCCCCTGGCCGCTGGAGTGCTGGCTCCGATCGGGTTTATGCTGCCGATGAGCGTGGGTGCAATACTGATGTCGGCCTCAACCGTGGTAGTCGCCCTCAATGCCCAGCTGCTGCGCCGCTTGGATCTGACCCCAGCTGCCAGTGTTGCTAGGTCCCTGGACCGGAAATCCGAGACCATGGACGCCTAACATGAGACACTGCTGTGACAACGTTGGCGCACGAAGAAAGTAGGCCCATGACCGCCACCCCACATGCTGAACCCGCTGACCACGGATATATCAGTGACAAAGACCGATATTTGGCCCGATTGAAGCGCATTGAAGGCCAAGCCCGCGGGATTCATCGCATGATCGATGAAGAGAATTACTGCATAGATATCCTCACCCAAATCAGCTCCATCACCTCAGCCCTGAACAACGTCGCGCTGAGCCTTCTCGATGACCATATGCGCCACTGCGTCGTCCGTGCGGCTCAAACCGACGGGCCGGAAGCTGAAGAAAAACTCGCCGAAGCCGCCGACGCCATCGCCCGCCTCGTCCGCTCCTAAAACCTCAGGGCCAGACGTCCAACCTCCTGCGCCCATTGCGACTAATCGGGTTAAGTGACAAAAACCGGCGCCTTGGGAAAATAAATCCAAGGCGCCGGTTTTGTCCACCGTTTCGCGACTCATGTGTCATCTATGTCGCGGCTGATGACATTTTGGGGTGGCTGACGGGACTCGAACCCGCGACACCCAGGATCACAACCTGGTGCTCTACCAGCTGAACTACAGCCACCATCGCTGCGAATTGCAGCGGGTTTCTACATTAGTTCACGCGCCCGTTTTTACAAAAACTGCTGGTACGCGGCGGTCGCGGCCTTGGTGCTTTCGCTTGCTTCGGAGGAGGAGGGGCCCGGGGCGGGCACGAACACGCTGCGGCGGTAGTAGTCGAGCTCGCGGATGGATTCGACGATATCGGCCAGGGCGCGGTGCGCCATGCCCTTGGCCGGCTGGTTGTAATAGGCCTTGGGGAACCAGCGGCGGGTGAGCTCCTTGACGGTGGACACATCGATCATGCGGTAGTGCAGCGCCGCATCCAGGCGCGGCATCTGCGCGCGGATGAACATGCGGTCCGTGGCGATGGAATTGCCGGCCAGCGGGGGACGGTGCTCGCCGCAGTGCTTTTCGACGAGCCCCAGCACTGCTTCCTCCGCCTCCTCGATCGTGACGGTGGAGGCCTTGATCTGCTCGGTAAGCCCGGAGGAGCCATGCATCTCGGTGACGAAGTCGTCCATCTCGGCGAGCTCTGCGTCGGTGGCGTGAACGACGAGGTCAATGCCGTCGTCGAGAATATTCAGCTCGGCATCGGTGACGAGGGCAGCGACCTCCACGATGACGTGGCGGTCGGGGTCCAGCCCCGTCATTTCCAAATCGACCCAGACGATGCGGTCGTCTTTTTCTGCCAGTGCTTCACTCATGGGGCCCACGCTAGCCCATCTTGGCGTAGAACCAGCCCATCACTGGTGCGAGCGCACCGCGGGGCGCATACGAGGAGACGAAGTCCATGGCCTTGGACAGCGGCCCCGGGGTGATGCGGCGGCGGTTCTTCTTCATCGCGTCGATGGTCTCGCGGGAGCAGGACTCGTAGGTGGTCCAGAGGAAATCGGGGACGACTTTGTCCACGATGGACTGCTCTTCTTCAGGGATGACGGCGTCGCGCACCGGGCCGGGCGCGAGCAGGGTGCAATGCACGCCGGTCTTCTTCAGCTCGTAGTGCAGCGCTTCGGTGAACGCGTTGACACCGGCCTTTGTGAGCACGTACGTGGCGTTATTCGGGATCGGCACATTGCCGGCCGCCGAACCGACATTGCACAGTGCGCCCTCCCCGCGCGGGACCATCTGGTCGAGCACAGCTTTGGTGATGCGGAAGACCGCAGTCGCGTTCAGGTTGAACTGGTTGGTTTCGTAGGTCCAGTCCTGGTCCAAAAATGGCCCGAAGGAGGCAATGCCGGCGGAGTTGACGCAGATGGAGATGCGCTTTTCGTCGATAAGCGAAAGGAGCTTATCGACGTCGTCTGCGACCGACAGATCGTGCGCCGCCACGATGACGTCGACGCCGTAGTCCTTCTCAAGCTCCTCTGCGAGCCGTGTCAGGACGTCTTCGCGGCGTGCGACGATGATGAGGTTGTGGCCTTCGGCGGCGAAATCGCGGGCCATGGCCTCGCCGATGCCTTGGCTCGCTCCGGTGACCAGTGCGTAGGAATCTCGTGCGGGGGAGGGGAAAGTCATGCCTGCGAGCCTACAGGTGCGCTGCGGGCTGCTCCCGGATTATTCGACCGAGAATACGTCGCCCGGCTGGCACTCGAGTGCCTGGCAGATCGCGGCGAGGGTGGTGAACCGGACGGCTTTCGCGCGGTTATTTTTCAGGACGGAGAGATTGACGGGGGTGATGCCCACTTGTTCGGCGAGAGCCGCGCCGGTGATTCCGCGTTCGGCCATTAGTTCGTCGAGGTGGCAGACCACCGTGGGTTCGGGGTTCGGTTTAGACAAGGCCGTCCACGTCCTCTTCGAGCTTGGCGCCGCGGCGCAGAGCGGTTGCCAGTGCGGCGAGGACGCAGGCCAGAACAAGCGCCGGGGCCAAATCGGAGAGCGGGGTCGTGGTGCCAGGATCCTGCCACCAGTCGATTCCCAGCTGCGTTGCTGCCCAGTTATTGGCCATGCCCTCTAGGCCGAGACGTGCAATGAAGAAGACGAGGATGCTGATCCATGCGGCTGTGAGGCGACGCGAATTCTTCTCTGTGAAGAACTCTCCTTTCGACATGTCGTTGAACGTGTTGGTGACCAGGAACACTGCGGCGAGTATGCCAATGAACTTCAGTGCGAGCGCGACGGTGTAGAGGGTCTGCGGACCCGAATCGAGATCGGCGAAGTGCAGTCCGCCCGCGACTGCGGGGGAGAGGCGGGTGGAGATAATGCCGTGCGATGCCAGCGCGACGATCTCGGGGAGGATCCATGCCAATGTGATGGCGACGGTGAGCACATCGGCCCACGAAATATTCGTGCTCTTGTCCTTCTTTGGCGGGCGCGGCTGTGGTGCCGGGGGGGGGGAGTTGGTCGGGTTGGTTTCTTGTGTGTTCATGGCTTTAACCCTTTCTTATCGACTTTCGATGTTGTCGTAATTCGATAATATCGCTATTCGATAAGCCGTCAAGGTTGCGCACGAAAAATGCCGTCCCGCAGAAGCGTGGACGGCAGTGTTTGTGCTGGTGAAAGCTGGGTCGAAAAATTTCGGCGAAATTAGTTCCCCTCGGGGTGCCGGGGATCTCTCAGACCTGAACCGTCCGGGGCGTGGGCCGGGTCGTGGCCGTATTCGATCTGTGCGTTGTTCTCGTCTACGAAGACGATGCGCGGGCTGTAGTCGCCCAGCTCCTCCTCGGTGTACTGGGCGTAGCCGATGATGATCACTAGGTCGCCCGGGCTGATCAGCCGCGCGGCCGCGCCGTTGATCCCGATCACGCCAGTACCTGCTTCGCCTGTGATGGCGTAGGTGGTCAAACGGTGGCCGTTGTCAATGTCGACGATGTCGATCTGCTCGCCTTCGAGTAGATCGGCTGCCTTCATGAGCTCGGCGTCGATCGTGCAGGACCCGACGTAGTGGAGATCTGCCTGGGTGACCGTGGCGCGGTGGATCTTGGACTTCAACATGGTGCGGAACACGGTTAGAAAGGCTACTCCACCCGTAGTTCGAGGCTAAGCTCCCGCCTTGAAGTAGTTGATGTGGCAGTTCGGCCCCTCCGGCGGCTCCTCCGGGTCGTAGTCGTAGAGCCCGTCTTCGCCCTCCTCGCCAGCGGGGATTCCATGGGTTCGGGTGTATTCCTCCAGCGAGTAGTCATCCACCACGCATTGGAACCAATCGCGCATGTAGAGCGCCTGAATGGTCCGTGTCGGGTGGTTGCGGTCGAATTCCACGATCTGGCCGCGGTTGCCGCCGGCTACGCCTTTGGCGTCAATGCACAGATAACAGTCGGACCAGGATTTAGCGAAGGGGATCCAGCTCGGGTAGTACCAGTCGTCGGAGGGAAATTCGGTGTTTTTGGCGTCGATAAGCGCGCGCCATGTCTCTAATGCTTCCTCCAGGCGGAGTAGCTGGACTGGGCCGATAATGTCTTGGCCGTTCGATCCGTTGTGCCAGTGGTACAGCTCGATCAGCTCGGACGGGAAATCCACCCCGGCTTTGTCCAGCACCGGTGAATACGCGTTCACCGTGCGCTCTATGTCAGCGAGCGCCATTCCGTCGCCTAAAGCCATGAACGCCGGCGGGTAGATCGTGCCCATGAGAAATTCGAGTTCGTTGAGGGTCGCAGTGATCGTGAAAATGTTGTTCATGGCCCTCATCGTAATTTCACGGGGCGTAGTTGGCGCACGTCAAATGTACATTTCAGTGCGCAATCGCGACTGATGGAAAAACGCGCCCCCAGCAGGACTCGAACCCGCGACCAGCCGGGTAGAAACCGGATGCTCTAATCCACTGAGCTATGGAGGCTTGCCCTTCTGTCGCACACGGTGGCGTGCGTTTTGGGCGGATCTCATCGTAACGCACGGGGGACGGCTTTCCATATTGCCCTCCATCGAAAGTAGGGTGATTGCCATGTCGGATAAGCAAGCAGTGAAGTCGGCGTGGCCGGTCTACCTCGCGGTGCTGGCAGTCGGCGCCGTGGTGGCCGGTGCGTTGTCGTTCAGTTTCGTGGGCGGTTCGCTCGCGGCGCTGGGCATCCCAGACCCGGGGCCGCTGACCACGGTGGGGCTGCCGGCGTTGCGTGGGGTCGCGTGGTTGCTCGCCGCGCTGGCGGCGGGCTCGTTCATGTTCTCGGGCTTCATGATCGCGCCGGACCGCGCAAAGCTTATCGACGCCACCCTCACCGTCGACGGCCACATCGCCGCCCGCACCGCGTCGTGGGCGAGCGCCGGAGTGGCGCTCATTGCCGTGGTGATGATTCCGCTGGTGCTCTCCGATGTCTCCGGTACCCCTCTGCCCGATGTCATGTTCTCCCCGCAGATGTGGGCAACAGCGCTGGAGCGGGTCGCGGAAGCGAAGATCTGGCTGATCGTGGGGCTGATCGCGGCTGTCGTGGCTGGATTCGGATTCGCGTGCAGCTCGTGGGCCTCGCAGGTCGCGCTGTTTATCGGGTCGATCATCACCGTGATCCCGCTGGGCTTGTCGGGCCACTCCGCCTCGGGCGGCAACCACGATTACGGCACGAACTCCTACCTGTGGCACCTGGTGTTCATGCTGCTGTGGGTCGGTGGTCTGCTGGCGCTGATCGCCCACGGGCGCAGGCTCGGTCCGGAGATGCCTCGCGCGGTGCGCAGGTACTCGTCGGTGGCGCTGTTCGCCTTCATCACGCTGATGGTCTCCGGTGTGGTCAATGCCCTGATCCGTGTGCAATTCTCTGACCTGACGTCCACCGCCTACGGTTGGACAGTGCTGCTTAAAGTGGTCGGGCTGGCCGTACTCGGTCTGCTCGGTTTCGCTCACCGCCAACTCACTATCCCGCAACTGGGGAAGAAGCCGGGGCTGTTTGTCCGCGTTGCGGTCGTCGAGACGCTCGTGATGGGTGCGGTCACGGGCGTGGCTGTCTCGATGGGCCGCACTCCGCCGCCGGCCCCGTTGGAGCCGGACCTGACGCCGATGCAGATCCAGATGGGCTACAACCTCCAAGTCGCGCCGACGGTGACCAACGTGTTCGGCATGTGGCGTTTCGAGGTCTTCTTCAGCGTCATCGCGATTCTGCTCGCCGCCTACTACCTGCACCTCGTGCGCCGCGTGGATGGCTGGAAGCACTCGCGCACCGCATGGTGGCTGGCCGGCTGTGCGACGACGGTCGTGACCATGTCGTCGGGCATCGGTATGTACATGCCAGCGAGCTTCTCCGTGCACATGGTCGTGCACATGATTCTCTCGATGGTGGTGCCCGTCTTCCTCGTGCTCGGCGCGCCGCTGACCCTGGTCAAAGAGGCGTACCCGGAAGGCGAATTCAACGCCCGCGCCTGGGTCGAAGCATTCGAGGAATCCACCTTGCTCAAAGTGGTGACGTACCCGCCGGTGTCCACCGTGCAATTCCTCGTGGTCTTCTACGTGCTCTACGTCTTCCCGTCGTTCTACGAATTCGCGGTCTCCGAGCACGCCGGCCACCTCATCATGAACATAGTGTTCCTGCTGTCCGGCTACTTCTACTTCTGGGATCTCATCGGGCCGGATTATGTGCCCAACCGGCGCTCCACCGTGATCCGTTTCGCGTGGTTCGTGTTCTCCATGCCCATCCACTTGTTCATGGGCGTGTACCTGATGCAGCTCAGTTTCATTTTGGCGGAGACCTTTTACACGGAACTCGAACTTCCATGGAACCCGGATCTGCTGCGCGACCAAAAGGTCGGCGGCGGCATCGGCTGGGCGGCTGGCGGTTTCCCGATGGCGCTCGTCTTCGTCATCCTCCTTCTGGGCTGGCTGCGGGATGATCGTGCTGATGCCAGGGATATCGACCGCCGCGAAGACGAGTCCGACGACGAAGAATGGCGCGCGTACAACGAGATGCTCGCGCAGTATTCGGCGCGCTCCCAGCAGGGCTCAAACGGGGCCCGCTAGGGGAGAGAGGGAACCTTCTGCCTGTGGATAACTTTTGGTTATCCACAGGTTCTTCTTTGCGTGCTCGCGCTGGTGCGAAAAGTGGGAAAAGCTTGAAGCGTCACCGCCTTATCGCAGGCAGGTGGCGTTTAGAACACACCGAGACAATTGGACAATTCTCACTACTGACACACCAGCGAAAGGTTCGAACCGACATGTCCCAACTTCCCATTACCCTGTCCGGCAATCTCACCGACGACCCGGTGATCAAGACTTTCGACACCGGCTCCACGCTCACGCGCATGCGCGTGGCCACCAGCCGCCGCGTCCGCACCGAGACCGAGGACGCCAACGGCAACGCCCAGTGGGCGGACACCGACCTGCTCTACATCGACGTCGAGTGTTGGGGTCAGCTCGCGGTGAACACCCACGTTTCTCTCACCAAGGGCATGCCTGTCGTCGTGATCGGCCGCCTCGTGTCCGATAAGTGGACCGATGCTGAGGGCAATTCCCGCTACAAGCACATCATCAAGGCCAACCAGATCGCGCTCGAGCTCACCCGCTTCCAGGCGTCGTCCCGCTCCACCAGCGTGCACAAGCACACCGTCGACGGCATGAATGACGTCGAAGAGACCACTCGCGACGACATCGTCGAAGCGCAGGGCACCACCAAGACCAATGCCGGCCAAACCCCGGCATCCTCGGCGCCAGCGACGGCTGCGGCTGCCAACGGCGTCATTGAGCGGGAGGGCACGGCCGAAGAGATGAGCTTCGTCGACCGTCAGCGCGAATCAGCCCAGGAGGAGCAGGCGAAGCAGGAGGCGCCGCCCGTGCCCGTCGGTTAGGGCAGAACCGGCGTGGAGCCGCCCCGGTTAGTCGCGTTTGAAACCACCTTGCAAAACCGCAGGTGAAATGTTGCTCATGTTGCTGGTGGGATCCGAAACTCAAACGGGACTAACCGGATCGAGTGGGCAGGCCCGAAACCGCCCGAAACCGCAATGAAACCCCAGGCGAACCCACCGCCACAGAAGCACTGTTGCTTTCACGCGCGCACTTCCACGCCTCGGCGCGGGGTGCGCGCTGCGCTGCGCGGTGCTGTGTGACTGCGCTGTCACTGAGCGGTTCCGGGGCTGGCTGTGTGATGTACCCTTTGTGGTGATTTACGTTGTTCCACCTACACGGATGTAAAGGGGTCTTAAGTGGCCGAGTTCATCTACACGATGAAGAATGTTCGCAGGGCCGTCGGTGACAAGGTCATTTTGGACAATGTCACGATGGCTTTCTACCCGGGCGCCAAGATCGGTGTCGTCGGTCCGAACGGCGCGGGAAAGTCCTCGCTGCTGAAGATCATGGCGGGTATTGACCAGCCGAATAACGGCGAGGCATTCCTCGACCCGGGCGCGACTGTGGGCATCCTGCTCCAGGAGCCGCCGTTGAACGAGGAGAAGACGGTCCGCGAGAATGTCGAAGAGGGCCTGGGCGACATCTTCGAGAAGAAGCAGCGCTTCGAGGAGATCGCCACTGAGATGGCCACGAACTACTCCGACGAGCTCATGGAGGAAATGGGCAAGCTGCAGGAGGAGCTCGATGCGGCTGACGCGTGGGAGGTCGACTCCAAGATCGAGCAGGCGATGGAAGCGCTCCGCTGCCCGCCGTCGGACTCGCCGGTGACCAACCTCTCCGGTGGTGAGCGCCGCCGCGTGGCCCTAGCCAAGCTGCTCCTCACGCAGCCGGACCTGCTGCTTCTCGACGAGCCGACGAACCACCTCGATGCCGAATCCGTCCTGTGGCTGGAGAAGCACCTGCAGGACTACCCGGGTGCTGTCCTGGCTGTGACACACGACCGCTACTTCCTCGACCATGTCGCGGAGTGGATCTGCGAGGTCGACCGCGGCAAGCTCTACCCGTACGAGGGCAACTACTCCACCTACCTGGAGAAGAAGGCCGAGCGTCTGGAGATCGCCGGCAAGAAGGACCAGAAGCTGCAGAAGCGCCTGAAGGGCGAGCTGGAGTGGGTCCGCTCCTCTCCGAAGGCACGCCAGGCGAAGAATAAGGCGCGTCTGGAGCGCTACGAGGAGATGGCGGCCGAGGCGGAGCAGTACCGCAAGCTCGACTTCGAGGAAATCCAGATCCCGACCCCGCCGCGTTTGGGCAACAAGGTCGTCGAGGTCAAGGACCTGAACAAGGGCTTCGACGGCCGCACCCTGATCAAGGACCTGTCGTTCACGCTGCCGCGCAACGGCATCGTCGGCGTTATTGGCCCGAACGGTGTGGGTAAGTCGACGCTGTTCAAGACGATCGTGGGCTTCGAGGAGCCGGACTCCGGTTCCGTCGAGGTCGGCGAAACCGTCCAGATCTCCTATGTCGACCAGAACCGCGAGAACATCGACCCGGAGCAGACGGTGTGGGAGGTCGTCTCCGACGGTCTCGATTACATTCACGTCGGCCAGAACGAGATGCCGTCGCGTGCGTACCTGTCCGCGTTCGGTTTCAAGGGCCCGGACCAGCAGAAGCCGTCCAAGGTGCTCTCCGGTGGTGAGCGCAACCGCCTGAACCTGGCTTTGACGCTCAAGCAGGGCGGAAACTTGATCCTTCTCGACGAGCCGACCAACGACCTCGATGTCGAAACCCTGGGCTCTTTGGAGAATGCGCTGCAGAAATTCCCGGGTTGCGCAGTGGTCATTTCGCACGACCGTTGGTTCCTCGACCGAACTTGCACACACATCCTCGCCTGGGAGGGCAATACTGAGGAAGGCAAGTGGTTCTGGTTCGAAGGTAACTTCGGCGACTACGAGGCCAACAAGGTGGAGCGTCTCGGCGAGGAAGCCGCCAAGCCGTCCCGCGTCACGCACCGCAAGCTGACGCGCTAGTCCACGCAGCTCACCCACCCGCGCACCCACGATCGCGCGGGTGGACTCGCTTTGAGAGAAAGGATCCACGGACTCATGGCTGACAACGCCCCGAACAATATCCAGCACATCACGCTGCGCTGGAATGATTTCGACCGCTACGACCACCTGAACAACTGCAAGTTCCTGGATATTTCCCAGGAGGCGCGCATCGCGTTCATGCGTGAGAATTTCGCAGACCGCGACCAGGAATTCGGGGTGTTCGTTCGCCACGTGGAGATCGATTACCTGCGCCCGGTCATGGCGGACACCACCGCCGTCGAGGTGGAGACGACGGTGACGGAGATCGGCAACACGTCGTTCAAGACGCGCCAGGATCTCAAGGACCGCCAGGGCCGCGTATGCGGCGTGGTCAACACGGTGCTGGTCGCCGTGGATCTGACCACCGCATCCCCGCGCGAGATCACGCAGGCAGAGCGTGGCATCTTGAACGCCGGCTCCGGCGAGTCCGACAACTAGTGGCCGCCGAGACGCTCACGATCGAGTCGGGGGCCGCCGGGCTCAAGGCGCTCGTCGAGCGTGCGCTTCATCTCGAAGCAACAGGTTCAGCACGCTTATCGACGCTCCCTGACACCTCCACCCCCTCCGTCGACGTCTACGTGACCACTCCGTTCAGTTGTGTGGCCTCGCGCCGGGTGGTGGGGCAGGCCTCCCGCGACGGGGCAGTGGTGTCGCTGCAGGATCTGCGCGATGCGCTCGCCGGTGTGCCCGACATCCGTTCCGGCTCCAGCAACGGAACGCTGGAGATCGGCCCTGCCCGCGACGCGAATTGGCTCGGCGCGCTGCCCCCGAAGTCCGGCTATGTCCAGCGCGATATCGTGCCAGTCAATGTCGTGCGCGACCTCGCCGACCAGGGCCGCCGCCTTGCCCGACAGTTCTCGGGTCCGATGGGCCCGCCGCGCTCGCTGCTCGAGCAGATCGTTCTTACCGCCGA
>ERZ1031273.81-NODE-81-length-50693-cov-14.398831_pt1 | contig 50693 bp, 40 predicted proteins | sample MGYA00516575_ERZ1031273 | MGnify/ENA primary metagenome ERZ1031273 (study PRJEB33718, sample SAMN03159816) | human skin metagenome | collected 2014-02-25 | study: EMG produced TPA metagenomics assembly of the PRJNA266117 data set (Human skin bacterial metagenome... | reverse complement strand
ACACACACAAAAACACAAACCAACACACAGCCGGCTCACGCTAAAGGTGGTTTTGCCTCGATCGAGGCAACTTCTCCATCCTAGAACAGATTTTATTTCTTGGCAAGTCTGCGACTCGCAAGTCCTGAAAATCTTTCCGGATGTTCACCTCGAAGTCGTTTCCGTCCTTGAGGCGACAAGAAAATAATCTATGCCATTTGCAGCGGGCATGCAACCTCGCAGAGCGTGACCCTCGTAACACTGCGAGAACGCTACGAGACAGGCAACCCGCAAACGACCTCAGCGCACCTCAAGCCCGCGCTAACTCTCCACGGACTCCATAAGTTCTGGTCCGTCATTACGCACGTTCCCCACGGCTTTCGAAACGCGGTACCGCTCCACTCGATCCACGTCAACGTCACGCAGCACGGAGTCAAGAACGCCCAAGGCATCCGCTTTCGTTTCCGTGGGTTCGCACCACCGGTCAATACCCGAACGATCCAGAACAACGGGCATACGGTCATGCACAGATTCCAAGTGCCCATGCGAGGGCATCGTCAATATCGTGGTGGAAACGTACCAGCCGTCAGCGACACGCGAGTCTAATTCAGGAACGCCCAACGCCTCGCATTTGGCAAACTCATAGAGCCCAGCCAAAAACAACCAACCGTCACCATGCATAAGCCACGGAATTTTTTCCCCGGCTTCAACGGCCCATTCGTAATACCCATTCACAGGTATTACGCAGCGGCGACGCACAAAGGCAGAACGAAACATGGGCTTTTCTGCGACAGTTTCACTACGGGCATTAAATGCACGGAACCCAATTTTCAGATCCTTTGCCCACCCGGGGACCAGTCCCCACCCGGCGGTCTCCAGCCGTCTGACAATTTCGCCTGTATCGCCCACCGAGTCTAAGACGATAGGCAACGCAGACCCGGGCGGCACGTTATAGCGCGGAGAGAACGCATACCTTTCGTGTTCAACTCCGAGTTCACGACCGACATCAGCTGGGTCTGAAGCCATGTTTAACCGTCCGCACACACGTCGATCGTGGCACGAGACGACATTCGTGGCAAGATCATTCGTCATAAGGTGGGAATGCCAAGGAGGTTACACAGTGACGCACTTTGACCCGCTTGAAGAAGCTAAACGCAAATGGATCGACGACGGGAACAGTGAATACGCCGACGGCATGTCATTTGTCACGTCGATCATGCGTTCGCACCAAATCATGTTGGGGCGTGTCGAAGCAGTTTTGCGCCCCATGAATCTCACGTTCGCTCGCTACGAACTCCTCACACTTCTTCGCTTCACAAAGACCGGCAAACTTCCCACCTCGAAAGTCTCCCAACGACTTCAAGTCCACCCCACAAGCACCACCAACGCGGTCGACCGCCTCGAAAAAGCCGGACTCGTCACACGTGAGGCTCACCCCAACGACAAGCGCATGACACTCGTCTGCCTCACAGAACAAGGTCGCGCACTCTCTGAACGCGCAACTGTGGCTCTCAACGAACAGGTATTCGCCTCACCGGGCCTCAACACCAAGGACCTCACGCGAATCCTTGAGCTACTCGCCAAACACAGAAAAAGCCAAGCAGATTTACTTTGACGTCCAACTAAATGCGCATAACATGGTGACCAACACCACGAATTGGAGGTTCCATGGCGCATTCAGCCGCTGCACTCAGTTTTGGACTGACAGACGATCAACGCGAAATCGCAAACATGGCGCGTACATTCGCCGATGAAATGATCGCTCCCCACGCACTCGAGTGGGACGAAAACCACCACTTCCCCGTCGACGTCATCAAGCAGACGGGCGAACTAGGAATGGCATCAATCTACGTTTCAGAAGAATCCGGCGGTTCAGGACTGGGCCGCATGGACGCCGCCCTCATCTTCGAAGCTCTTTCAACAGCATGCCCCGCGGTTGCTGCCTACATTTCCATCCACAACATGGTCGCTTGGGTTCTCGACAAGTTCGCCAACGACGACCAAAAAGAACGGTGGCTCACACCTCTCACCAACTTCGACAAGCTCTCCAGCTACTGCCTGACAGAGCCAGGTGCCGGCTCCGACGCGGCAGCCCTTGCCACCTCGGCCCGCCTGGACGGCGACCACTACGTCCTCAACGGTGTCAAGCAGTTCATCTCCGGAGCTGGGTCGTCCGACTCCTACCTCGTCATGGCACGCACGGGCGACGCTGGGGCAAAGGGCATCTCCGCATTCATGATCGACAAAGACACCCCAGGGCTGTCCTTCGGTGCGAACGAAAAGAAAATGGGCTGGCGCGCACAGCCCACCCGCCAGGTCATGCTAGACAACGTGCGCGTACCCGTCGAAGACCGCATTGGCGACGAAGGCACTGGCTTCAAGATCGCCATGGCAGGACTCGACGGAGGACGCCTCAACATTGGAGCGTGCGCGCTGGGTGGAGCACAGTCCGCACTCGAAAAAGCCGTCACCTATATGGGCGAGCGCCAGGCTTTCGGCTCCGAAATCAACCAATTCCAAGCACTGCGCTTTGAGGTAGCCGGAATGCAGGCCGACCTCGAAGCCGCACGCTCCCTCCTGTGGCGGGCCGCCTCGGCATATGACGCCAACGACCCCAACACCACCCTGCTGTCAGCCATGGCGAAACTGAAGTCCACGGACATCAGCTTTGACGTGGCTAACCGTGCCTTGCAGATCTTCGGCGGATACGGATATCTGGCAGAGTATGGAGTGGAGAAGCTGGTTCGCGACCTGCGCGTACACCAGATTCTTGAAGGAACGAACGAAATCATGCGCGTCATCATCTCGCGCAAGAGCACAGGAGTTGCGTAAATGCCAGAAACGGCCGAACCGCAAGTAATTGTCAACATCGACAACGGTCTAGGACGCATCGAACTGAACAAGCCCAAAGCGATCAACGCACTGGGCGTGGACATGATCAACACCGTCAACGAGGCGCTCGGTGCGTGGAAGGACGACGATTCGGTCCGCGCAGTGCTCATCACGGGTCGCGGTGAACGCGGGCTGTGCGCCGGCGGTGACATCAAAGCGATCTACAAGGCGATCACCGAAGGCAGTGAAGACAACTCGAAGTTCTTCCGCCATGAATACTTCATGAACTACACGCTTTCGGAGTACCCCAAGCCCGTGATCGCTGTCATGAACGGCATCACCATGGGTGGCGGTGTAGGAATCTCGGCTCACGGTTCGGTGCGTATTGTCACCGACTCCACCAAGATCGGAATGCCCGAAACCACGATCGGCCTGTTCCCTGACGTGGGTGCTACCCACATTTTGGCGCGCATGCCGCAGCACGTGGGCATGTACCTGGGTCTGACCGGCCTTCCGATTGGCGCTGGTGGCGCAATCGCGTACGGCCTGGCTGACTACTATGTTCCGGACGCTTCGGTGCCTGAGTTGGTTAAGGCTCTCTCGGAAAACCCGGGGGACGTCGCCGAGGTCGTTGCCCAGTTCGCGCAGGACGCACCTTCCGCTGAGCTCACCGACGATGCTTCGTGGATCGCTGAGTGCTTCGCCAAGGACTCGCCTCAGGAGATTGTAAAAGCGCTTCGTTCGCACGAATCGGAGAAGGCCCAGTCCACGGCCGACCTTCTTGAGACCAAGTCGCCACGTTCAGTTGCTGTCACGTTTGAACTGATCCGCCGGGCAACGTCTCTGTCGCTTGCCGATGTTCTTGAACAGGACTTGCGTACCGCAACGAATATTGCCAAGTACCCAGACCTCACTGAGGGAATCCGCGCGCAGGTCATCGATAAGGACCGCAACCCCAAGTGGAACCCTGCGTCGCTTGCCGAAGTTGACCCACAGGAAGTCGAATCCATCATTACTACCCCCATACAAGACAAGGTGTTTTCATGAGCTACGAAACAATCAAGTTCGAAACCGACAACGGTATCGCAACCATCACTCTTGACCGTCCTAAGGCGTTGAACGCGTTGAACCTGCAGGTTCTCACGGACGTCACCGAAGCAGCAGCTAAGGCCGACGCTGACGACAACGTGCGCGTCATCGTCATCACCGGTGAAGGTCGCGCGTTCGCTGCCGGCGCCGACATTAAGGAAATGAGCGAACTCGACTTCGCAACGGCGTACCGCGCCGACTGGTTTGAAGGTTGGAACCGTTTGGCCGCAGTGCGCAAGCCAGTGATTGCTGCTGTCAACGGCTTTGCTCTGGGTGGCGGTTGTGAGCTGGCAATGATGTGCGACATTCTCATTGCAAGTGACAAGGCCAAGTTCGGTCAGCCAGAAATTAACCTGGGTGTCCTGCCTGGTATGGGTGGTTCCCAGCGTCTGACCCGTGCTATTGGTAAGGCTAAGGCTATGGACCTGTGCCTGACCGGACGCATGATGGACGCCGAAGAAGCTGAACGTTCCGGCCTGGCAGCCCGCGTGGTTCCTCACGACGAACTGCTGGACACCGTTTACGAGGTCGCAAAGACCATCGCAAGCAAGTCGCTCATCGCCTCAGCAATGGTGAAGGAAGCCGTAAACGCTTCGTTCGAAACCACCCTGCAGCAGGGACTGCTGTTTGAACGTCGCCTCTTCCACTCCACTCTGGCTACGCAGGACCAGAAGGAAGGCATGGGCGCGTTCGTGGAAAAGCGTGAGCCTAAGTTCACCGACTCCTAAGACTCACGCGACGTAACGCAAACACACTTCGTCGAGACCACCCGTTCAACGGGTGGTCTCGTTTTGTTCCAAAACGTGACGCAGATTATAGTTCTTGGCAGACTGAACGTTCGTTTTATCACGGCAAGTTTTCGAAGGAGACAACTCGTGTCCGACCTCCCTGAAGTTTTGCGCACGCCACTCGCGGCCCCCATTATTTCTTCCCCCATGTTTATTGCTTCTGGCCCCGACCTCGTGAAAGCGCAGTGCCAGTCAGGGATCATCGGGTCGTTTCCCACGCTGAATGCTCGCCCGCAAGAGCTTCTGGACGAATGGCTCAACGACATCGAAGAGTCCAACACTCAGTACGCCGAAGCCAACCCCGACTCGCCTGTGGGCCCACTCGCAGTCAACCTCATCGTCCACCGGACGAACAACCGACTGGAGCACGACCTCGGTGTCGTTGTTGACCACAAGGTACCCGTAGTGATCACGTCGCTGGGTGCGCGTGAAGATGTCATCGAAGCGGTCCATTCCTATGGCGGCATTGTTCTTCACGATGTTATTAACAACCGTTTCGCTCACAAGGCAGTTGAAAAGGGCGCGGACGGCCTCATTGCCGTGGCAGCAGGTGCTGGTGGTCACGCGGGGGCTTTGAGCCCATTTGCTCTGGTCCGCGAAATCCGCGAATGGTTCGATGGTCCTCTGGCCCTGTCCGGTGCGATTGCGCACGGCCACTCGATCCTTGCTGCATTGGCTGCTGGTGCTGACTTCGCGTACGTAGGTTCGGCGTTCTTGTCCACCTCTGAGGCCAATGTAGTCGACGGCTACCGCAACATGATTGTTGACTCATCAGCCGATGACATCGTGTACTCCAACTTGTTCACCGGCGTTCACGGCAACTACTTGCGCGGCTCAATCGAGGCAGCCGGGCTGGACCCTGACAACCTGCCCGTATCTGACCCCACCGCGATGAGTTTTGAGTCCACGGACTCCGGTGAGCAGGCAAAGCCAAAAGCGTGGAAAGAAATTTGGGGTTCGGGCCAGGGAATCGGACACATCAGCGCGTCGAAACCGGCGCGCGAGCTCGTCGCTGACCTTGTGCGCGAATACCAGGCTGCGCAAGACGACCTGCGTAACAAGCTGGCCCTCTAGCGCGCCTCCCCCGGCCGGGTAGGTCACCGGTTTTTGGCGAAGTTTAACGGCCGAGGTGGTACCACCTCGGCCGTTTGAACGTCACCTATTTTGGCGTTTAGAAGTCCCAGTCGTCGTCTTCGGTGTTTTCGGCCTTACCGATCACGTACGAGGAACCTGAGCCGGAGAAGAAGTCGTGGTTCTCATCGCTGCTTGGTGACAGTGCCGACAAAATAGCCGGGTTCACGTCCGTCACTGACGATGGGAACATCGCTTCATACCCCAGGTTCATGAGCGCCTTGTTCGCGTTGTAGTGCAAGAACTTCTTGACATCTTCAGCGAGACCAACGGAGTCGTAGAGGTCGTGCGTGTAATGCACTTCGTTTTCGTACAGTTCGTACAGCAGGCTAAACGTGTAGTCCTTCAGTTCCTCACGACGTTCTGTCGATTCCGTAGCCAGACCACGCTGGTACTTGTACCCGATGTAGTACCCGTGAACGGCCTCGTCACGGATAATCAGACGAATCAGGTCCGCAGTGTTGGTCAGCTTAGCGTGCGCCGACCAGTACATGGGCAAGTAGAAGCCCGAGTAGAACAAGAATGACTCCAGCAAGGTGGAAGCCACTTTGCGCTTCAGCGGATCGTCACCACGGTAGTAGTCGACGATGATCTGGGCCTTCTTCTGCAGGTTCTGGTTCTCGGTGGACCAGCGGAACGCTTCATCGATCTCACGTGTGTTGCACAACGTGGAGAAAATCGACGAATACGACTTAGCGTGTACCGACTCCATGAACGCAATGTTGGTGTACACCGCTTCTTCGTGTGGCGTCAAAGCGTCCGGAATCAGCGAAACTGCACCAACGGTTCCCTGAATGGTGTCCAGTAGAGTCAAGCCAGTGAACACACGCATCGTCAGCAACTTCTCGTCGTCAGTGAGTGTTGCCCACGACTGAACGTCGTTACTCAGCGGAACCTTCTCTGGCAACCAGAAGTTGGCCGTCAGACGGTCCCACACCTCCATATCGACGTCGTCTTCGATACGGTTCCAGTTAATCGCGTCCACATGGGACACCAACTTAAGCTTTTCGCTCATTCTTATCTCCCCTTGAAGCCCGCGCGCCTACAGCATGCAGGAAACGCAGCCTTCGACCTCGGTCCCCTGCAATGCCATCTGACGAATACGAATGTAGTACAACGTCTTAATGCCCTTACGCCAAGCGTAAATCTGCGCACGGTTGACGTCACGTGTGGTAGCGGTGTCCTTAAAGAACAGCGTCAGTGACAGCCCCTGGTCAACGTGCTTGGTGGCTTCAGCGTAGGTGTCAATGACCTTTTCGTACCCAACCTCATACGCGTCCTGGTAGTACTCCAGGTTGTCGTTCGTCATGAACGGCGCAGGGTAGTACACGCGACCGATCTTGCCTTCCTTACGGATTTCGATGCGCGACGCGATGGGGTGAATCGATGCCGTTGAGTTGTTGATGTACGAAATCGAACCAGTTGGTGGCACAGCCTGAAGGTTCTGGTTGTAGATTCCGTACTTGGCTACGTCGTCACGAAGAGTCGCCCAGTCGTCCTGAGTAGGAATGTGGACGCCCGCCTTCTCAAAAAGGTCGGCTACCTTCTGCGTGTGAGGTGCCCACTCCTGCTGTGTGTACTTGTCGAAGTACTCGCCACTTGCGTACTTGGAACGCTCAAACCCTTCGAACGCGACCCCACGTTCTTTAGCAATTTCCATCGACGCGCGGACCGCGTGGTAGGTCACGGTGTAGAAGTACATGTTGGTGAAGTCCAGGCCCTCTTCAGAGCCGTAGTGGATGGACTCACGTGCAAGGTACCCGTGCAGGTTCATCTGGCCCAGACCAATTGCGTGCGACATGTTGTTACCGCGCTCAATCGATGGAACCGAGCTAATGTTCGACGTGTCCGAAACCGCTGTGAGACCGCGGATCGCCGTTTCAACCGTGCGGCCAAAGTCATCCGAGTCCATCGCCATAGCGATGTTGAGCGAGCCCAAGTTACACGAAATGTCTTTGCCGACACGTGCGTAGGACAGGTCTGCGTTGTACTCGCTTGCTTCTGACACCTGCAGAATCTCCGAGCACAGGTTCGACATGGTGATCTTGCCGTCAATGGGGTTAGCACGGTTCACGGTGTCTTCGTACATGATGTACGGGTAACCGGATTCGAACTGGATTTCAGCCAGGGTCTGGAAGAACTCACGCGCACGGATCTTGGTCTTACGGATTCGAGCGTCGTCGACCATCTCTTCGTACTTTTCCGTAACTGAGATGTCCGAGAACGGAACACCGTACACCTGCTCAACGTCGTACGGACTGAACAGGTACATGTCGTCGTTGTTCTTTGCCAGCTGGAACGTAACGTCTGGAATTACTACACCCAAGCTCAGCGTCTTAATGCGAATTTTCTCGTCGGCATTTTCGCGCTTGGTGTCCAGGAATTTGTAGATGTCCGGGTGGTGAGCGTGGAGATACACAGCGCCAGCACCCTGACGCGCACCCAGCTGGTTGGCGTACGAGAACGAGTCTTCGAGCAACTTCATCACAGGGATCACGCCCGAAGACTGGTTCTCAATCTTCTTAATGGGCGCACCCGATTCACGGATGTTGGTCAGGCTAAATGCCACACCGCCACCACGCTTTGACAGTTGCAGAGCCGAGTTGATCGAGCGACCAATTGACTCCATGTTGTCTTCGATCCGAAGAAGGAAGCACGACACCAGCTCACCGCGCTGTTTCTTGCCTGCGTTGAGGAACGTCGGAGTCGCTGGCTGGAAACGACCAGCGATGATTTCTTCTACGAGGTTGCGGGCGAGTTCGCGGTCACCCCGCGCCAAGAACAGCGCAACCATGACGACACGGTCTTCAAAACGCTCCAAGTAACGCTTGCCATCAAACGTTTTCAACGTGTAGGACGTGTAAAACTTAAATGCACCCAAGAAGGTTTGGAAGCGGAACTTCTTGGAGTACGCCAACTTCGAAAGCTCAGAGATGAATTCGAAGTCGTACTGGTCTAGCACTTCCTTTTCGTAGTATTCGTGCTCAATGAGGTAATTGAGCTTCTCAGAGAGGTCGTGAAAGAAGACCGTGTTGTTGTTGACGTGCTGCAGGAAGAACTGGCGTGCAGCCTGACGGTCGCGCTCAAACTGGATACGACCGTTTTCGTCGTACAGGTTAAGCATCGCGTTAAGCGCGTGGTAGTCCAGGTCCGTTTCTTCACGAATGATTGCTTCTAGGTCGCGTTCGTGCGCAGTCGTTGACACAGTGTTTCCAATCCTTTGTCGACTTTCTCGACGTCGTCTTGCGTTCCGAGGAGTTCAAACATATAGAGCACTGGCACCTGCAGTTTTGCAGATACCAGTTTCGCTGCTCGGCAGTAGTTACTTCCGAAGTTGGTGTTTCCGGCGCCTATGACTCCGACAATATGTTCGCGGTTTACAGGCTGTGTAAGAAACTTCTTGACTTGCTTGGGAACCGATCCGCGGTTAGGTCCGGCTCCATATGTAGGTGTGATCAGTACGTACGGTTCGTGTACTTCGATCGTGTCTTCGCTTGTGAGGAGGGGAAGTCTACGACTCTCATGCGAAAGCTTCTGAACGAAGCGGTGGGTGTATTCCGAAGGTGACGAGTAGTAGACAACCAGCATTTAGGCCACGCCGGATGACGACACAGCGCCACCACCGCCAAGCGTAGCAATCTTGTCGGGGCGGAAACCTGACCAGTGGTCGTCGTCGGTCACAACGACTGGGGCCTGCATGTACCCCATTGCCTTAACAACGTCGAGAGCGTCGGTGTCAACGCTCAAGTCAATCGAACGATACTCCAAACCACGAGCGTCCAATGCGCGGTATGTTGCGGTGCACTGTACGCACGCTGGCTTTGTGTACACGGTAATCATGTCTCTCCTCATCACGTTTGCAGGTGTGCGTGGCCGGTCGCGGAAGAAGCTCTTTCGCTTAGAACGGACCATAAACAGGGGATTTCCGTTCCGCGCGTAGCCTTGGTGCTCCAACTCACTTCAGACCACTAGATGTTGTGTCTGCCAGACACACTACCCCCATATCGTGTGTTACACCAGTGTAATTTCATGCGCGTGTTACAGCTGTACACAGGGCGTGGACACAGTTAGCCAGGTTGTCCACACACCTAAATAACAAGCATGTAGTTCGACTACCAGCGGGTTTGCTGAACCACCCAGTTCGCCCGGTGACGCGGGTCTCACAGTCCATCCACAGCCTCCCACACCCAAAACCGGGTTTATCCACAGAAAAATTTTTTTGAAACTTTTTCCACTCGCCAATACCTACCCTCGAGTAACCAACAACCGGACGTTTGAGCGAGGATAGACACAAAGGTTTTGCGCAGGTGTTTCGAGACTGACACACCCAGGTAAGTCGCCCGACGCTTTTTTTCATATGCTTGAAAAGACGTCCCCGCAGGAAGGATCCCATGAGTACCACATCCCAGGAAGAAGTCGCACACGCAGGCAAGCTTCTCGCCAACATCGAGTCCTACGTAGACACATACGTCGTGGGGCAGCAACGTCTTCGAGAAAGTCTGCTCATCGGGTTGCTCACCGGTGGCCACATCCTCCTGGAAAGTGTCCCGGGCCTAGCAAAAACCACTGCGGCTGCAGCGCTTGCGGGTTCGGTCGAGGGTAAGTTTGCGCGTATTCAATGCACTCCCGACCTTCTGCCTTCCGACATCATCGGTTCGGAGATTTACAACTCGGCTACCGGATCGTTTGAGACGAGGTTAGGTCCCGTCCACGCCAACCTGGTTCTGCTCGACGAAATCAACCGTTCGTCGGCAAAGACGCAGAGCGCCATGCTTGAAGCCATGCAGGAAAAGCAGACCACGATTGGTGGAGTCCGCTACGACCTCCCCTCCCCCTTCTTGGTTCTGGCAACCCAAAACCCTATTGAGCAGGAAGGAACGTACGAACTTCCTGAAGCACAGTTGGACCGCTTCATGCTCAAGGACATCTTGGACTACCCAACCCACAACGAAGAGATCGAAATCCTCAACCGCATCGATGCGGGAGTATTCGAATCAAAGGTCGACGCTGCGTGTAGCGTCGACGACGTGGTTGAGCTTCGTGCCTTCGTCAAAAAGGTCTACATTGACCCAGCCATTTCCAACTACCTCGTGGCCATTGTGAACGCCACGCGCGATCCCGAACGATACATCGGTCCTTTGGCCCGCTTTATCGACTGCGGTGCGTCGCCTCGTGCGTCGATTGCTTTTACTCAAGCGGCCCGCGCCCTGGCCATCATGCACGGCCGGAACTACGTCATTCCCGAGGACGTGAAGAGTTTAGCTTTGCGTGTCCTCCGACACCGCATCATTGTGGGATTCGAAGGTGCAGCCGAAGGCGTGACGTCTGAAACCATCATCCACGAACTCCTCCGCGTGATCCCTGCCCCATGACAACACTGCTCCCCCGCGTAAAGTCGCGCATGCACTTCCATGCTCGACGACTCTCACGACGCCTCCTCGACGGTGACTACGCGTCGGTCTACCACGGCCACTCCCTGGACTTCGACGACCTGCGCGAGTACGTGCCAGGAGATGAGATCCGCGACATCGACTGGAAGGCGTCCGCCCGACACTCCACTCCGCTGGTCAAACGGTATGTGGCACACCGCAGGCATGCGCTCATGCTCGTCGTCAACACTGGCGTCGAACTCGACGCATCTAGCGCCGGTGGGGAACACAAACGAGAACTCGCCATTCTTATGGCAGGCATGGCCGGCTACCTCGCTGTGCGCCACGGCGACGACGTGAGCCTGGTGTACGGCTCTGCCGGCGCTACCGGCGCTACGGACTCAGCAGGATCCGAGGCTCACCTGGAGAACATTCTGCGCACGATCCTGCACTCACGCACCCCCGACGCTGGCGATATCAACACTCAGCTGTCGTGGGTAGCCCGCAACGTTTCCCGTCGTAAGCTCCTTTTCGTCATCAGCGACGCGGGAGTTCCCGCTAACCCCAAGCTTGTTCAGCGTCTGTCTGCACAACACGACTTCATGTGGGTCACCCTCACTGACGCGGACCTGATCGCGGCCAGCCACCTCGGCGATCTCAGAGGACTGGGCGTGGGCGACGACACCAACATTCCCAAGTCCCTCATGTCCCGCGAACTGCGCGACGAGTACGAACGACAGGAAGAGGAGCGTCGCGCCGCGTTTGAACATGCCCTCAAAACTGTTTCGCACGTTGAACTGTCGCACACCAAGGACACCCTCCACGAACTTCACCGACTCATGAAGAGGCACGCGAATGCTCGTCGATAAACTGCACCCGCTTCTGCAAGCCCACCCGGCTCTGCTGGTGGGCGCTGTTGTGGGCACTTTGATGGGATTGTTGGTCTTGACGTGGCCGCTCGTTTCGCGCTTCTTGCGCAGTGGCAAAAAGGACCTCGAAGTCCCTACCCACGTGAGAACCAAGTACGAGTCGCAACTGGTGGAACTTGAAGAACAGTTCGCGTCACAGGACCTGAGTGGCCGCCTCGTGGCACAGAAGCTGGGTGAGCTGGTCAGGCAGTTCGCGTTCGATGCGTGGGGCTACAAGATCGACCATTTGACTCTTGCTGAGTTGCGGCGCATGGGGTTGCGCCCGGTGGCTCACACGGTGGAGCACTTGTACTTAGCGGAGTTCGCAACGGAGGAAGCAACTGAAGTGGCTCCTCTTTTCGCTGAGGTGAGAAAGCTGGTGGGAATGTGGTCCTAAAGTTTTGGTGGCTCGCACTCATTCTGCTCGTGATAGCTGGCGTTGTGGTTGCTTTGCTGTCCCGGCCGAGGTCGCTCAAAGGATCCGTGCCCGTCGCCTACACGCGCCGTATCACCTCTCTCCCCGGTTTCGTTGCGCGTAAGCGACGCATTCTGATTGGTGGCCTGGCGATTGTTGCCGTCACAGTGCTTGGTGGAGCGAGTGCTCTGGCCGGGATTTCCCGCCCCATCACCACGGAAACAATCAACCCACAGCAGAAACAGCGCGATGTCATGCTGTGCCTCGACGCATCTGGGTCGATGTCCATGTATAACGCGAAAATTCTGGACACGTACGCCGATCTCATCAAGTCCTTTAAAGGCGAGCGAATCGGTATGACCGTTTTCAATTCGGCCGCCGTGTCGGTTTTCCCGCTTACCACCGACTACGAAATGGCGACCGAGTTTATTGAAGATGCCCAAACGGGCTTCGAGTCGCACGGCGTGCGTGGCATCAACTTCTTCGACGGTACCGTTGACCGTTCGATTGATGGTTCCTCGCTCATTGGTGATGGGTTGGCGTCATGTTTGAACAATTTTGACCGGGATGACGAAGAACGGTCCAGGTCCGTTATTTTCGCCACCGACAATCAGCTGGCTGGCGAACCGATCTATAAGCTCATGGAGGCTGCCGAGCTCGCGAAAAAGCACAAGATCCGTGTCTACGCGCTTGCTCCGAAAGGCTTCTTTAGCGGTTCAAGACTGGATGAACTGAAACAGGCCGCTGAAACCACAGACGGCGAAATGTTCACGATGGGTAGTGGCGGTGGCGCCCGAGGTGTCATCCAGAAAGTGCAGCAAGAAGAGGCCGCGTTAACCCCTGGTGACGCGGTAACACTGACGCACGACCACCCGGCGATTCCGCTGAGCATCACTGGGATCCTCCTTCTCATCATTCTTGGTCTTGCATGGGGAGTGAAACTGTGACGTTCAATCCACTCATTCCTTTCGTTGTTCTAGTACCGCTGGTCGTGGTGATCATGATCGGGTGTTGCGTCCTTGCGATTACGCGATCCAGCCAGCGCGTGATGTGGTTGTTGCGCGCCGTGGTGGTTTTCGTGCTGGCAACCGCAATGGCGCGTCCGGCATTTCCCACCGAGGTCGTAGTCGTCAAGCAAGAGGCCTCGGCTCAGGTGTACCTGGTCGTGGATGTCACCGCGTCGATGATCGCTGAGGACTGGGACGGCTCTGAGCCGCGTTTGGAGGGTCTGAAGAAGGACCTGAACGACCTGGTCGATGCGATGCCCGGTGCCAAGTTTTCGCTCATCACTTTCGCTTCACAGTCACAGGTGCGGGTACCGCTGACCACGGACGACGCGGCTGTGAAGTCTGCGATTTCGATCTTGGCGCCGGAAGTTACTCGCAGTTCAGCTGGAACTTCACCGTTTGAACCTGCCGCCACCGTGAGCGCACGCCTGGCTAAGGGCCAGGAGTCGCATCCGGGTGAGGACCAGTATGTTTTCTACTTTGGTGACGGCGAGAAGACTTCGGAGAAAGGCAAAGATTCCTTCGACGGGGACTTTAAAGTTGCTGGTGGGGCGGTTTTTGGCTACGGCACTGAAAAGGGCGGCAAGATGAAGGAAACGCTCGATTCTTTCCTCAGTCGCGATCCCGAATACATTAACGACCCCGAAACCCACGAGCCTGCTCTTTCAAAGATTGACGAATCGACGTTGAAGAAGATCGCTTCGTCGCTCGGAACCGACTACCACCACCGCACCGCGCGTTCAAAGATCACCCAGGACTACTCTGTGCCCTCCTTTGAGCAGTCACTCGTTGACAAGAAGGACGAACGTGGCGTGGACGAGATGCTCTGGATTCCACTCATTTTGGTGTACGCCTGGATCGTCGTTGAAACCACTTTGGCGTTAAAGCGTGTACGTGAAATCGCAAGGATTGGTCGGACATGAAAAAGATCTCACTTGGGACGCTGATCAGCATTGTTGTGGGTCTGCTCATTCTTGCAGTCGGTATTTACTGCGCCGTCGCGTCATCATTTCTCGCACTCGCGTCATCGGCCTATAACAAGGGCAACTACGACTCGGCAATTGCGCATGCTCAGCGCTATGACACATTCGTCCCGTTTGAAAAGCACAAAGGACCTTTCAACATAGGCACTGCCCTGGCGGCTAAAGGCGATCTCGACGCCGCTGAAGACCGGTTGCGAACCGCGTTGGATCTGACTCCTGAGCGCGACGAATGTGCGGTCCGTCAAAACCTTTCCGCTGTGATTGAAGACAAATCAAACAAAGCGTGGGAAGCGGATCGCCGTGACGATGCGAAGAAGTTGCTAGAAGAGGCGAAGAAAATTTCGTCCGATGCGCCTGAAGGGTGCCGCCAGGACCAGCAGGAAAAGAACATGGACCAGGCCGAGAAGCGCATGGACGAGACTGAGCAAGAGCGCAAGGACCAAGAAGAGAAAGAAAAGCGCGAGAAAGAGGAAGAGGAAAAGAAGAAGAAAGAAGAGCAAGAGAAAAAAGGCAAGGAAGAAGAGAAGAAAGACGGCGACAAACAAAAAGACCAAGGCGAAGGCGGAAACAAAGAAAAGGACAAGTCTGATGGTGGGGACGACCCCATCGATGAAGGCGACTCGGGCAAGGACCCTGGAGACGAGGACGAAGGGTCAGGTTCCGGAGACAGTGACGGCCGTGGGTCAGGTGGCCAAGACACGGGGCAGCAAACTGGCGAGGGCAGCAAGGAAGGAGCTGACCCTAAGCAGGAAGAACTCGCTAAGCGAAACGAGAAGGCTCAAGGCCGTCAAAACAAGGAACGGTCGGGTGGATCTTCGTGGGCAGATAAACCCTGGTAAATACGTGGCAGAATGGGGACACACACCCTTGTGAAAGGGGTCACAACTGCCCTGTTAAAGAAGGACACGTATGAGCGACACACCTCTGGGACCTGCCGACTACAGCCTTACCCCGCGTTTTGCTGGACCGCCCACGTTCGGGCTTCTTCCTCGGATTGATGAAGTTGAGAAGGAACGACCCGGCGCACCGATTGATGTCAAGGTCGTGGGCATTCCTTTTGACGCAGGCGTTTCATATCGTTCAGGCACTCGTTTTGGACCACAGCACATCCGCCAGGCTTCCAAGCTCCTTCGCCCGTACAACCAAGCGACCGATATCCACCCGTTCTCGACACTGCAGATTGCCGACTGCGGCGACATTGGAGTCAATCCTTTCGACATTGAGAAAGCAGTCGCAGAAGTCGAAGCTCATGCAAACGAACTCCGCGCAGACGGGGCCAAGCTCCTGACCCTCGGCGGAGACCACACGCTGGCTCTTCCGAACATCCGCTCAGTGGCAAAAGACCACGGCCCAATTGCCGTGCTCCACTTCGACGCGCACCTCGATACCTGGGATACCTACATGGGTGCCCCGTACACCCACGGCACCCCGTTTCGCAGGGCGTCAGAGGAAGGGTTACTGGACCTCGAACGCTGTATGCACGTAGGGATTCGCGGCCCGCTATACGGCAAGAAGGACCTCGAAGACGACCAAGTCCTCGGGTTCCAGGTTCTGCGTTGCGACGACTACCAGTTCCGCCCGCTTCCCGACATTGTCGATGCGATTCGCACACGCCTGGGTCACGCACCTGTATATCTTTCGATCGATATCGACGTTTTGGACCCGTCCGCAGCTCCTGGAACCGGCACTCCAGAAGCCGGTGGAATGACCAGTCGCGAATTGCTCAACTCAATTCGCGGACTGCAAGGGCTCAATGTTGTGGGGGCAGAAATCGTTGAAGTCTCCCCCGCATATGACCACGCAGAACTCACTGGATTGGCAGCAGCTCAGGTGGGTTACGAAATTCTCTCCCTGTGGGCTGCCCAGAAAGCTGGCCACACTTCTCCTACTGGCCCCATCGCTGAAAAGTTCACGCAGAACTAGGCGAAGTGCCTAGAACACACAGACGGGGCGCACTGACAATGCGTGCGCCCCGTCCATGTGTAACGTGAGCTTGTACTCAGTAGCCCTGTTGCCCGTATCCGGGTCCAGATCCGTAGCCTGGTGCTGATCCATAACCGGGTCCAGCAGTCCCCGGTCCCGCTGCCCCAGGGCCAGCCGTTCCAGGTCCGCCAGGGCCATATCCCGGTCCGACGCTTCCAGGTCCCACGTTCCCTGGCCCCATGTGTCCGGGACCGCCAGCACCTCCGGCCATTGCTGGAACAGCTTGTTGCTGGTGGTGTTGGACAACAGGTGGCTGTTCTTGACGTTTCTGCGGACCTTTCATCATGATCGCGAAGATCAAACATCCAAGCCACATGACAATTGTCGAAATAAACAGGACCCAGAAGCCTGTATCCATGCTGGACGCGCCAAACGCTTTGAGCGCGAAAAACACTTGGACAAACGCAAGCGAACACACGTTCAAGGTGAACAAGTTAGCCCACCGGGGTGCTGCGCACAGCGCACAAATCAACGCGAAAGCAAGAAACAGAGACCCAAATCCGATGAGGAAGCGCTGGTCATTTTCATGAAGTATTCCTCCCGCATGCCACGGAAGCCAGTGAATGAGGACAATCGGAATGATGTAAACGATAGGACCAATAGCTGCGAGCAACTTTCCAAGCGTGTTAAACGCCAGATCGCTACGTCCTTCGAACGCTTGGCGTGGAGGTTTGACCTGGAGTTCTTCGCCCAGACGCACGAATGAAACTACGAGAGCCCAAACCGTCAGAACAGCAGTTCCCAGCCCAGCAGTAAACACTGTGACTAACGGGCCAATCCACCATGAAAAACCAATAATCCGCGCAAGTTGGATGCCCACAACGGGACTCACAATAAGGTGAGTCATCAGTAACGCGAACACTAATGGAGAACTCAAAATCATGTTCTTACCTTGCTCCCATTGCCCACTGAAGTGGGTCGAGTACTCGAAACGGCGCAATCCCCAAGCTTGAAACCTGTTCTCCTACCGGAGCATAGCCCAAAGCCGAAATCGCAAAGAACCTGTGCGGAATCTGTTGACCAGTGTGCGGATTTTCAATCTTGTTCACGATTTCATCCGCACCCATTCTCAACAACAAGCTCTTAACTTCTTGATGAAGCAACAGCTGATCAGTTTCTGCATCGTCTGATGTCAGACGCTCTCGCATCATCGCCGACCCACGGTTAGCCATGACGCGACTCCAGTCTTGGTCATCAATGTCAGCCAGGGTCTGCATCACGTCAAACTTCGACAATGCAATACCTACACGTGGCGTTGGCTGAGTCGCTCCGATCCTGCGCTGCAGATTGTCGAGCACCTGAACCGGGCTTCCTGAGGAACGTGCTTGTGTGGGGACTAGATCGTTGAGTCGTCGCGAAATCGCGTCAACCGACAACGGGTCAAACATGAACAGAATGACATCCGCACGCTTCATGAAGTCCAAGTGGCCATCGTTTTCTGGCGGGTTTTCCAGCTCTTCGCCTGCAACGTCACGAAGCACCAACAGCTGCCGGCCGTTCTGGTGATTACCACCCACGCTGAAAACGAGCGGGTCGAGCTGATACGCCTGACCCGTATCAGCACGCACGGTCGCACCCATCAAACCCATCTGTTCAAACAGAGGACGTTCATAGTACGTCTGGTAGTTCTCATCAGTGATGTCGGTATACATCTGCAGGCTGGTCCCGTTGTTCAGAAGCTCGCGTTTGAGCTCCTTGATCGCGGTGGCGATATACAGGCTTTTTCCGGACGCGCGCGCCCCACACATCGCGATAACAGTGACATTCGCGAATCGCCAACCCGGCGCAAGCGGATTGTGGCAAATGGGGCACAGCTCAGCACCCAGGCGCGCCGACTGTGGGAGTCCCCCGCTCGCGACAATTTCGTTCAGCGCCGCATCGGCGTTGGGTTCAACATACATGTTGTCCACGACATCCGCGTCGAGATCGAGCGTAGCTTCAATCCGAACCTCACGCCCCAGGAAGTACGACGCGTTGTTGTCCACAACTGGAGCGCTTCCCGTGTTTTCAAGCGCCCACGTGTACGTGTCGTATGGGACGTCAAACAAACATACTGCACATTTCGCCACATTAACTCCTCTGGGAAAGTGCCTGGACAAACTGGGCCAGTGCTGCAGAACGGCTCGCCTCGGGCATATTCGCCAAAGCGTGCGTGTCAACGTGCGTGGCCGGGACAGGAATCTCGACTCCACTCGACTCAACTGCCCACGCTTCACGTGACATGAGCACGACCAGCTTAACTTCGACGCCACAGGTACCTAAGCGTTCAAAGTCAACGGGGAGCGAATCGCTCACATAGATCACCAAAGTGTCCTGCAGCAACGTTGAGATGAATGCGTCGGAAGTAACGACAGAAGACGAACGCAACGGAGCACTCTGGAGTTCATTCACCATGCGTTCGGGAAGTTCGGCCAGCTCAGATCCCATCACCGGCACATACTTGTCAGAGACCAAGGCTCCGGAAATGCTGCCTTCTGACGTAATCTGCGAAGCGTAACCGATGATGTGTTCAAGGGTCTCTTGCACGTTCTTCGCGTCAAGCGTGTGCGCCGACGCGGACGCATCCAACGCAATCACCACGGGACGGGAAGACCCGTCAACATTGCCAAGTTGCCGGCGCGCTTCAACTCGAACGGCCTCGGCCGAAGAAGACAAATCCTGCGCGACCGTGGACACGGCGGGCAACTCCACCCTCAAGGACCCACCGTCCGCGGTGAACTGCAAAATGTTGACGCTACGCAAACCTGACGGGTCAATTCCCTCAGACAGACGCACTTCGTCTTCGTCTGTGTAGTCAGTTGCGTCGACCTTCACGTTCGCAAAGATTGACGACCCGCGCGGGAACTCTTGCCCACCGGACTGAACAGAGACCGTGAAGTTGTCAGGCGGTTCTGGAATGATGACGAATCCAGGCGCTGGCGCAACAAAGTCGATTGCCGCACCGGTGGTGTCGACCACGCTGATCGCGTCGGACTGGCTAGGCAGCGTAACCGACAGGGTCAAGCGGGACCGATTGACGCTCACAGAAGCGCCCCGGTTCAGCATAAAAACAGTCATCGTGTGTCCTCCTGCCGGTGTAATGACTTCAGGGTGTTCTTGATATCGCTACCCATCCCAAACATGCTGAGTTTTCCGCCTCGATCCGTGACGAAATCCTTTGCACAGTCAAGCACGTCTTCGGTATGAACGTCATGGGCGAACGGTTCGCATACCGTGTAGATGATGCGCCTGGAACCCTGCACCAAATCAACAACGCCTACGGTTGCCGACGGCATAGCGTCCCGCACGGATCGGTCCGTCATCGCCAAAACCACAAGGTCTTCAGGTTCAATGTCCGGGTGTGCGTTTGTCAGCGAGAGCCACACGCGTTCGGGATCCACGCTGGCGGCGTCGATGTCGTCGACGTTCACCGACTGTACCGGCGCGTTGTTCACACTGTACGTGTCGGGGAAAATCGTCGACGCCAGTTGGTACGCGTACAGATAGGAGCTCAGCGCCTGCCTATGGTGTCGTTTCCAGTCCCCCAAGTTGTATGTCACTGCCAAAAGCGTCGAAGAGTCGAGTTCGCGAGGCTGCTCATACGCATCGAGCAGGAGACGCGGGTACCAGACTCGTCGGCTCAATGAGCTCCCTGCAGCGAGTTGTTCGCACACGGTTTTCAGTTCAGGTGACCACGCGTGTGCGTTGATCAGCGCTAATACTGCGTCAGTGTCGAACAGGTGCGGCGCTACGTGGAAACATTCGACCGCTACCTCAGCGGGCAATGTGACGATGTGTTGCACCACCTGTGTGGGTTGCGCTGGCAAGGTCAGCATGTACCGGGTCAGTGGCACGGCCAGTTGTGGGTGTTCACGTAGGCTCAGCGCTGTCAGTTGTGCGACCAGAGGTGTGAATGCGTCGTCGTGTGCGCGTTGCTGTACCTGCTTTGGTAAACCGTTGCTTACCAGCGCGCGTGCCAGTGGCTCCGAAACTGCCAGGGTTTCCGAGGCTGCCCGCGTTCGCAGCGCGCCGTCCTGGGTCGCTGTTGCCCCCGTGTCGTGTTGCTGGACGCCACGTTCTCCCGGTGGCGCCCACTGGCTTGCAGGTTGGGGTGACCGCGCAGGTGGCACAGGAGGTGGGGTGGACGGGCGTGCAGGCGCTGCGGGAGGTGGCGCGGCTGGTTTGGGAGGAACCGCCGAGGTGGGTGCTGCGTGAGCCTGCGTCTCAGGTGTGTGCGCTTGTTCGTTTTCGAGAAGAGCGTGTACAAATGCGGACGTGGCACGAGCGTCAAGTTCGACAGGGTGCGAGTACCGTGGCGCCGATTGTGGCAACTGGGCAATGAGGGCGCTGAGTCGTTCACTCAGCTGAGGATTCGCGTCAAAGTCCGCGATACCTGCGACACACAGCATCTCAGCAACCGCAAACGAGGACTCTGTCACCCGCCCCAGCTCTTGCTCGACACGACTGACCGCACTTGCGACGACCTCGGCGTCCTTTGCCAACTCAGGCGCGCGCACAAGCTGCGCTGGGCGCGGAACGTTGGCCCGGCCTTCCAACGTGGCCATGAGCGCGGCCCGCTGCGCGACGATTCGTTCCGCACTGTTCGCGTCATGCGGGTACTCGTCGACGACCGCCCACGGATCGGAGCTACCGTTCACGCGCGCCACCACGTCTTGGCTGACGCGGGCAAACAGTGTGTCGATGTGACGCGCGGAAGCCGGGAAGCTCCGGCTTGCCACGTCGAGCGCCCGGTCCACAATGCCACGGTCCAGCGACCCTGGTTCCTTGACCAGAAGCGCGGCTAGGGCCCACACGGGCTGCAGGTTTTCATGCGGCTGAACAGGAGCCCACTGGTCCATGTTTGTAAGGGCTTCAAGCCTGCCGGCAAGTTCGTGCGGCTGGGCAATGCACGCGCGGATGAGCGCTGAGAACGCGGTCACTGGGATTGGGCGCCCCTGGTTGAGCACATGCTGTTCGCCTTCAATGCGCGGAATGTCGCCGTCGCAGATCACGTACGCGTGGTCCATGCGTTGCACATCTTCACGGTCGCATTCGGGAACGGCCACGATCTGCATGCTGCCCTTGAGCTCACGGGCACGTTCGTACACTGACCAGTTCACAGTCCGCGCAAGCGACGGGCTCATGAGGTACTGCACCGCCATCATGACGATCGCGCTCCAGTCCTGCCTGTCGCTGACCAGTACCACAACCCCCGTGTCCCGGGCGTTCATGAGAGCATCGGCAGCGGCGAGGATCGGCTCCGTGTATCCCGGTGTTTGGAGTACCTTTGCGATCATGTTCAGGTTGCCGGCCTGCATGCTCTGGGGCTTGTCAGCGATCTGCGTGTGCAGAATGTCGTCGACGCTTGCGGGCCTGGCGAAGCTGGGCGAGCGCCACAGGTCGATGGGCCGCATCGTGTCCGGGTCGCGGTCCATCAAGATGTGGCTGTACACGTTTCCGGGACGTCCAGTCGAGTCGGCTCCTGCATTTGCGGCGTACGCGTAGATTCCTGGCCGGTCGCTTTCAGGTGCGTGGTAGGCCAGGCGTACAGGCAGGGCTGCGACTTGTTCTGGGGTTGCGAACTTGGGAAGTGTGCCGTGGTACGAAAACTGCGACATGACGTAGCGACGCAGGGTCCGTCGTTCGTCGTCGGTGGGTTCTCCCACGATGTCTTTTTCTTGCCACCCTCCCGGTGACCCGTCGGCCCGGTCGAATGAGGCGTATGTCAGCTGCGCCCAGCGTGTGGCGGGTCTCTGTGGTGTGTCCCGTGGGGCGGGTGTAGGTGTGACCGTGCCCGAGGTGGTTGCGGGTGAGTCGCTGTTTGGCACGGTGATCCGCGCTGTGGGTGCCGAGGGGGTTCTGTCCTGGGGGATTGTTCGTCCAGCCCGGTGGCCAAATGTGGGTGGCCCTCCCGTTTGGCCTTGGCTCATTGCCAGTTCCCCTGCTGGTATTGCTGTTGTTGGGGTGGCATGGGCTGTTGTTGTATTCCTTGCTGTTGGTAGAAGAAGTTCAACCACTCCGCTGGCTGCAGGCGAACAACAGCTGGGTCCAGAAGGGCGTACCGTTTCATGTCCTCGGTGCGCATGTCGAGGAATGCACGGATGAAACCGGTGGGCTGTGGAACAGGGAACGTGTACACGGCGCCGTCGGGGTTCTCAAAAGTTGAGTACAGCGCGTGTGGTCGCACGCTACGTCGTGGTTCATCGGTTGCGGGTGACACGCGGGTGAGAAGGACCCTGGACCCGTCGTCTGGGTGCAGTGGCAAACGGGTGGGGTTGTGGACAACACACATGCTGACCTGTTCACGCAGATCACTTGCGACTGCTTTGACGTAGAGTTGTCCGTCCAAACCGCCAGCCTGGTTGAGGTTCATCGCGAACTCGTACTGCAGTTTGACCAGGGGGTTGGAATCCAAGCGAGTGGGCTTGGACAAGATGTCCCGTCCCCCACTGAAAAGCCCGGCAACCAGGTAGTAGGTGGAACCACCTCGGTCGTCTTCTCCTGGGAGCGATACCCCACCTTGATCGCGGTACTTCGATTCGTCGATCTGTACAACAGGCGAGCCACTGAGCGCAGATTGCGCGTCACCGTCTATGTGTGTGCGGTACACGCGCACGGTGTCAGCGCCCGAGGGCCACGCGAAGCTGATGATCTTGCGTCCAATGCGCTCCGTGAACTTCGCTTCCGTGACGGGACGGACCCGCTGACCGTGGATCGTGGTGCCCACGCGCACTTTGTCCCCGTCGAATACCACGGGGGTGAAATAAGCGCGGGTCCACTGTTCTGGCCATGGGACGCTGAACATGGAGGATGTGCCGTCGCCACCCTTGTGGACGGGCATTGCGAGCCGGGCGTCGTCGGGGAGGAACCCTCGGTCGTTGAGATACGACGCCGTGAGTTCTGTTTCCTGGTCGAGCCCGGACACCGGCGGTTTTTCGGTTCGGTAGATTTCGACACGACCGTGAAGCGGAGTGGACCATTTGAGGTCGAACTCGGGGCTTCGGCGGCCCTCGTTTTCATCTGGTTCGTGAAGAACAAATTCCAGGTCGGTCACCGGTTGCAGTCGAATGGGAATCGACATGGTGAACTCGGTGGGGTCTGACGCGTATCCGTCGTGCGACACCGAAACGAACTGGTAAATGTACGTTTCGCCTGGGATACCTTGGCCGTCGGTGAACCCTTGCGTGTTGGGTTTTGTTCCTGCCACGCGGTATTCGGGGCCGGCAACGCCCGTGGTCTTGACCTTGGCGGGGACACGGTAGACGTGGACGCTTGAAATTCCTTCCAGCGAGTCCCACTTCCCCACCACGTACTGTTCGTCCAAGCGAATGTTGGCGTTTTGAATTCCGTGAGTAATACGGCGGGCGGAGTGAAGCACCGGCTGCACGGTCTGCGCTTCTTCCACGGTTGGGGCTTCGTAGCGCCACACCTGGTAATACCGGACGGCGTGACGTGGCCTACCGGTATCGATGGCCGAAGTGCCTTGAGTCACGGCAACTTCTTCGGCCATGTCCGGCGAGTGAGGCTCACCTGCGTCCTGCGCCACCACACGGTACACGCACGGGGTTTCGTTGGGCTTCCACTCCAGGTGAACACCGTCGTCCTGGGCTTTCGCCTTCATGGTCAACGGCGTAGGTTGTTGGCCAAAGTTAAATGGCGCAAACCGGATCCCGTGTAGTTGCTGAGGTTCCTCGGGGGTGTCGTTTGGCTGTTCGACGTCCTGGTTTTGCGCACCCTGGGTTTGAGCGTCCTGGGGTTGCCCACCCTGAGGCTGCACGTACGGGGCAGGTGGCTCCCAGGCTGGCTCCTGGGTTTCGTTCTCCGCCCGAGGTGGTGGAACGTCGATCCGTGGCTCTGGGATTTCGAACGGATCGTTGAAGTCGAAGGACGACATTAGATGGCGTCACCTCCGAACGGATTGTTCCACGTCGAAGGCTGCTCATTCTGCGTGGGTTGTGCGTTTTGGGCCGGTTCAGACACCGACCACTCCGAGTTGCCCCAGTTCACATCACCGCTGTAGCTCTGTGCGAACTCCAGATCGTCAGGCGTGAGGTCACCCGTGATTTGGGTGTGGACCAGCACTTCGCCGAAACCAGCAGGCTGTTTGCGCACACTGTTAGCAATGACTGCGTGCTTGTCGTACCCCACGGCGTTCGCGGTGAGAAGTTCGTCGTCCAGGGTTTCGCGGATTTCTTGGTGGTCTTCCAGACCAACAGTTCCACGGAAGTCTTCCAGACTTTGGCTGGTGTGTTCGCCACTGATGTGGATTTGGCTGAGCAGAGCACGGCGCGTTGGTTCCATCCCAGGGTGGTCCAGACTGTTGCGCATCTGTTCCCAATAGCCAGCTTCAAGAGCCGGGTCTACCCCGTTGTTCCGCAAAGACAGCGCCAGCACGGTGAGGACTGAATCGTCGGCTGTGGACTGTTCAGCGAACAGAGAATGCATGTCCGCGCTCAACGGGAAGTTGTTGATTCCAGCCCGTTGGAGGCTCACATTCAGGAAGTTTCGGAATTGATCTGACGTCCAACCCGTGTAGAACACTTCGGTCCGTAGCATGCGGGCGGTCTCTTCGACCTGAGCGTAATCGACCACGTATTCTGCGCTCCCCATACTGATGGGGAGATCGTCAAAGCGACGCTGTTCGCCACGCACCAGTTGCTTGCGGGAACCGAACGGCCGGTGGACAAACGCCCCCACAATATCTGCCCAACGCAAGTACTGGGAGTAGGCCTCACCCAGGCGCGTGAACTCAGAGATAGTCGCTTTGAGGTTGCGGACGTCAATCTCTTGGTCTTCCCTGTCCTTCTTTCTGCGATGGATCACTTGGAAAATATCGGTTTGGGTTCGCATGAACAGGCCAAAAGCACCTGTCACGCTTCCAACCAAGCTGATTCCAAACACTGTCCAAGCCAGCCACCACGGTGCCCAGTCCATACCGGCAAGGAAGAACATAAGAACGGTCAGCGCGGCCAAATAGCCGAAAAGTTGCCTCAGCTTCGCACTGAGAATGCGGTGTGCTTCAGCGAGCAGATGTTCTGAGTCGTCTTCTTCGTCAGTGTTGCGCCCCAGGTTCTTCATCCGTTCAGCGATCTCTTGGCGACGCGCTTCGAAGTTACTCGAAATAGCTTCACCGATCCGGCTGACGAATGACTTCCGGCTACGGTCGTACCAGTCAGTCATGTCGTTGAGCTGAGCGTCAGCGTCAGGTGTCTGCATGTCGGGGTCCTGCGCGACCGTCTTGATCTGCCGACCCACTTCCTGGGCGTGTACAAGATCGGCTGGCTGAACACTCATCGCACCCAGGCGACCAGCGACAGAACCTTTAAGCGTGAAAATATCCTCAGGGTCAGGCGCGACAACGGCGGGGTCTCGCACGATTGTCGGCTGCGGAGTACGCGGTGGCAGGTCGCGGTCATGCGTTCCGTAGTCCAGAAGCGTAAGCGAGCTATACACCATTGATCGCCACACACCCGACATGTCGATGTTGTGGCGGTCGACCCCCAGCGCACCTTCAATTCGCTGGGCTGCGTTCATCGACTCTTGCCACCCTACTGGGCGACCGCTTGCGTCGATACCGCCAACAACGACGTTGTATTCCGAGGCCCGGTCACCAAACACCAACCCGTGAACGGTCTGCGCAACTGCGGCTTTCGTTGAGTCAACGAGTCCGGATGCTAAGGCACCGGGCGTTCCCTTGATCGCGTTACCCAAGAACGCCCCGAACATTTTGAGCGCTTCACCCGCGGAAATCGGCTTGGGTTCTGGCGCCACGTATTGTTCTCGGTTAGGTGTCACCAGGTAACCGTGTTTTGCCCAGAAGTCTTGCAGTGCCTGATCGACAACGACACCGTCGTCTTCGAAGTACCGCGACGGAGCACCCTGGTGGTTAGGCAGCGGGTACCCGGTAGCTGTTTCAAAAGCCTTGTCGCGCAGCGCGTCTTCAACGGCCGTGCCGTCCAGGCGCCGGAAGAACGAACGTACTAAACGACCTCGGTACCCCTGGTAGGCAGGTTGCAGATCATCGACAGTTCCGTTCGGAACCGAATCCCACATACCCGCCAATGGGGCGACCTGCGATGCCAAGAAGGCACACACCTCGGCGATATTTGCCGAGTTAACCGGCCGGGAACCCACCCGGGGGCCCTTCGAGTCCGACGGGCTCAACACGACATCAACCCAACCGTTGGAATCCGGCAGCTCCACCTTGTTGGAAGTGTGTTCGGTGGCGAATACCGCGCGGATCGCCGAAACGTGTGCGGCCCCGAAGTCCTGGGTGATGACATCGCGGACGAACGAACCCACCTGACCGGTTTTTGCCAAGCGTTCAGCGTCTTGTTCGGCGCCCGTGACGGCTCCCAAGACCAGCACGCCAATGCGGGAGTACTGGACCTGACCGGACAAATAGCGCACGTCAACCGGCTTGAGCGCCCCTTGAGACACCAGTTGCGCGTTGAGATTGCGCCCCAGATCCTGAGCCTCAACGGGAATCCAAATGAAGTCGGAAACAAGACCGCTCACTTGCCAGTCACGTAACGTTTCACGCACACCAATGAGGTGCGCAGGCGCCACGATAAGACTCAGATTCGTGTCCATTAAAAGGCTCCAAATCCTTCAGGTAGATCGTTTGCGAAGCCGCCTCCGCCGCCGTTGCTTTCGGCGTCGGTCTTGGCTTCGTCGAGGAGTGTCATGAGTTCTTCGGTCACCTGCACGATGTCGGGCACAAGGTCGCAGAAGATTGGGGTTGCCGATCCCTGCGCACGTGAGTCAACCCGCACGCTGGCAGTCGACTTGTTCGCTGACGTGTCGAGCTTGCTTGCCGCGAACGTGTGGACGGTTTCGAGGAACTGGCGCGCGTTGGTGTAACGCCCTTCGAGGTCTTCAGCGTGGGCACGTGACGGTTCACCTGACGGGGTCTTACCGGTAGACAACCAGTCGGTGAGGAAGTCACGGGCCGCGACAATCTGCAGACCTGACGCTGGTTCTTCTTCACTTCCGTCATAAATGGAACGCAGGGTCTGGTAGGGGATGAGCGAACCCAACACCGGAGTTTGGTGAGCGTTCGCGATCGCCAACAGGAACGATTCCAGAACCGCTGGGAGCCAGTCGAACGTCTCCCCCACGAATTCTGACGGTGGGGTGAGAAGCGGGTTGGGGAAGTCGATCCACTGCTGGTTTTCCGCACGGAACACACGTACCGGACGGCCCAAGTTGCGGCGGTCTGGGATCTGCAGTTGTCCCGTCAGCTGTGCCACGTACCAACCGGCGATCATGGCGCGACGTTCCAGGTCGCTCATCGGCAGTGATGCAGGCAGTGGGCGTGCGCGTCGGAATGTCCAGAAGTCGCGACGCTGGCCAGCCGAGGTCAGGCGTGACCACCGGTCGGAGACCGGCTGAAGCACGCCGTCGAATGCGATGGGGCTCAGGTTTCCAAAGGATCCGAAGATGTCGACGTGGGTAATACCGGCCGCCGTCTGTCCCTGCGAAACGACCTTTTCAAAAATGTCGATCGTCTGCGTGTCGACCGACTGCTGCGAGGTCAGGACCTCGGTCAGTGCGTCGACCAGGTCCGGGGCCGCACCAAACGGAACGGACGAGAACTTGTACTGATAACGGACCGCTGACGAGTGGACGCTTGCAACCACATCTGGGTGGACGCTTGCCAGTGGAAGTGCGCGCGTGAGTGTCTTGCGGAACTTGTCGGCAACGTCCTTTTTACGCTGGTCGATTTCGTGCGGAGCCGCACCGTCGTTACCCAGAATGTAGTCTTCCAGCGACAAAGCGCAGTAGTGTTCAAACGCTTCGTTGCGGCGGTTGACGAACTGCAATGCACGGTGGCGCAGTTCGTTCGCCTTCACGTGCAAGGTGTAGCGTCCCGAGGTGGGCGTAATTGTGCGTGATTCCTGGCTACGCGGGTCGAACTTGTAGAACGTGGGGCGCCAGTCGGAGTTGACCTCCAAGAGGCCGCCAGGTGCGCGGGAACCTTCTGCTGCTGGCCACTGTCCCGAGATGACGTGAGCCGCACCCTTTTGGCGGGCTGCGTCCCAACCGTTGTCGCCTTCGATGGTGGCTGGCAGGTGGCTGTTGTAGAGGTTTTGGAAGTCTTCGGCTGCCGTGATGAGGACTTCGTTGTGAGCCGTTGAGAAGCGTTCTGGAACTCGCTGGTCCTGGTCAGATGGCCATGCGGAGTACACGTCGGTTTCCACGTTTGCCAAACCGACCGTGCGGCTTGTTTCGCTCACGACCAGGTCAAGTGCCTGGATGGACTCATCGATGGTCTTCAGCAGTGGCTGGATGAAGTCGCGAGGAGCTTCGCTCAGAACGGAGGCGAAGATCTGGCTGGCTTCAATGAAGCACCCGTTGAGCAGACCCACATGTAGGTCGTTGATGACTTGACGTTCAAACTGGTCACCCTGGACCATGTTTCCGCGCACTGCCGAAACCGACGCGGCAACCTGCTGGCTTGGACGCATGATGTCAGGGGCTTGGTTTGCCCCCAAGTTGGAGCATGCCGCGGTGAGTTCGTGCTGGAGGAAGGACTTCATCTTCTCCATGAGCCCACGGGCATATGGCAGACCGTAGTCAGAAATCGCGTCTTCGAGTGAGGCGAGGAAAGCGCCCTGGAAGTTCAACATCCAGTCAAACGTAGTGCGGACAACCGTCTGTGAAGCAAACTGGCGGAAGTGCGAGTGAGCGCTGCGCAAATACGTCTCCAAGCTGGCCAACCAGTTTGGTCCCGACTGGCCCTGCGCGCGTGGCATCTGCGAACCAGCCTGCTGTTCGACGAACTGACGCAAAGCGGAGTCCAGCTGCTGACCACCGGCTGCGCCACGGATCCACGTCGCCAACTGGTTGATGTCACGAACCTGCATTTCATTAGGCAGGCCAACGCGGTTCAGGAAGGTGTCCCACTGGGAATCGATCAAGCGGTTGAGCTGTTGTTGCGCACCCGCGCTCGAGCCTTCCTGCAAGTGCCCTTCACGCAGACGGTCCACGGACGTGCGAGCCAAACGCTGCGAAGCGTAGTGACGGTACCGGTCACGGCCCAAGTTCAGCGAACCGAACCCGAACGTACCCCATGACAGACGCTCACCGGCTTCAACACCCCACCCCAGGTAGCTGCGGTTAGGTGAGAGTCCATCCTTGTTGGTCAGGTCGTACTGACGGAACGAAGACGAAGCCGAACCCGACACCATGAGGGCTGCGAGACCTCGGGCCAAACCACGGTAGACACCCTGCTGGGTTCCATCACCGAACGTGGTGCGGTCCAGCCCCTGGTACTTACCAACCGGGAACACGCGGGCAAACGACGGCCCACCGGAGCGGTCGATGTGCTGGCCAAGTGCCTCCAGAATGCGCACGTCGTGCTCTTCCGAGGACACCGACTGAGCCGAGACGATCTCACCCAACATACCCAAGGCGTTTGGGCGCACACCCTCGAGGCGGTCGGGGAAAATGTCGGAGGTGTACATGTACACACACGTGTCGTTGACCGAAACACCCTGCACCTGGCCCAGCAGGCGGCACACGTCAAGGGCCATCGACGCACCGGCACCACCGGCCATCGACGACACGACCAAAACCATTGGGGAGCCCTCCGGGTCAAACCCGCCGGAACCGGGGATGGCGCGGGCCGCCTCGGCCATTTCCGAATTTGCCTCCGTGGTCTTCATGCGGTTCACCGCACGTTGCAGACCCTGGAACACATCAGGAGCACGGTTCAGGGTGATCACACGGCCCACACCGCGCATCTGACCCGCACCGTTCTTCAACGGAGTGGTCACCGCGGCGGGCTTGCGAGGCGCCCACGTCACAAACTGATCCAAGTCACCGGACTGCTGCAGCTTCTGGCTCACCGCCGAGTCAAGAACAGAGTAGGAACCTGACGAAGGCGCGGTTCCGATGTATGTACCGCCCTGGTCGCGTACGTTCCCCACACCCTTGACGTCCGTGTCGGGGACGGTTGGAACGTCGACGTGTACGAACTGCCAGCCTTCGGGCAGTTTCGAGATGCCGTGTGGCATGAGCTCAGACCGGAGCTGGTCCATCATGCGTGCCAGTGTTTCACCACCGGATCCACCACAACCGACGACGAGGAACTTGTACATGATCTATACCTTTCGAGGGGTGAGTCGCCTACTGGCCAAAACTAAAAGGGTTCTGCCCTGGCTGTCCAGGACCGGACTGACCTGGCCCGGATTGCCCGGGGCCGTTCTGGAATGGATTGTTTGGAGGTTGTCCAGGGGCTCCCGGTCCCGAGGTGCCAGGTCCGCTCCCTGGTCCGCCACCTGGTCCGGGGAAGGCGGGCCCGCTTCCAGGGCCACCTGGGTTGTTGCCCGGGTTTCCGCCTGGGTTGTTTGCTGGGCCACCTGGTCCGGGGAATCCGGGACCCGACGGTGGTCCGGCTGGCGGCTGGTTGCCGGGCTGACCGCCCGGCTGGCTACCAGGCCCGGCAGGAGGTTGTCCTTGCGGGGCGCTGCCCGGACCGGCCGATCCTGGCCCACCGAACGGACTGGACGGAGCTTGTGAAGGTGCGCCCGCCTCGGCGAAGGGGTTAGCCTGCGGCTCAGACGGACCGCCGAACGGCGAGTCGTGCCCAGCCGGCGCCTGCGCACCCGTGGACGGCAAACGGTCGATGAGATCGCCAGCTTCACGTGCGATTTCGTCTTCCATCTTTTCGCGTTGCTTCTCGTCGATGTTTCCAGCGAGCAACACAAGAATTTCAGCTTGGTCGTCGCGCATGCCTTCGCCACGCATGACCAACCAGTGGTTGTGAACCGCCAAGGGCAGTCGCGCTGGGCGACGTGCAGGGTCGTGCTTGGACACGCTCATGGGCACATCGGCGACCACGTATCCCTGACCCAGAGGTGATCCGCCCATCTTTGTCTTCAGCGTTACACCTGCGGCATCAATCTGGCGGGAGCCACCCGAGTCGATCATGACGGTATTGCGCATATCGCCCTGTTCGAACGCGAAACGCGAACCGTCACGCGTCACTCCAGAGGACGTCTTTTCAATCTGTGCGCGAACCGCGACCAGTGGCTGCGACGGGATCTTCGCACCCCACCACTTAACGATGTAAAGAATCAGTAGCGGGATTCCCGGCCCCAGCAACAAAGCGATGATGAGGGTCGTGACGAAGTTGAGCGTGTTGAGAGGCTTGACGGCGCTCGCGGTGAACTCGACTTTGGTTTTCACCGGTTCACCCTGGCCGTTTTCGGACGAGGACACGACCACGAACGTTCCGTTGATCGCACCGTTGCCCTGCTGGTCGGAGGCCAGTTTCAGCCCCAGGTCCTGACCGGCTTTCACGCAGTTGTCTTTGCTTGAGGCGTCAGAGGACACCTGCACCTTGTCTAGCCCTTGAGGTGAGGCGATCACCTCGGTGGAGTCTGGCTCCACCCACGCGCAACCTTTTCCGCCCAGTTTCAGAACCGAGTCCAGGTCAATCTTGCCTTTAGCTTCCCCAAAGTCCACTTTGGTTGGCACGGTTGGGTAGTCCAGTGGCGGTTGCACCGTCACGGGGAGGGCCACGGTAGCGGGGCTCAGCTTGGTACCTTTGACTTCTTTTCCGTCAGAGTCTTTCGCCGAGGCGGTCGTCAGTTCCAGCGACAGGTTGAGGGTCCCGCCACCGGTGGGTGCATTGCCGAGGTCCCAGTCGGTTGGCTTTGTGATGTCACCAAATGAGCTGGTGTCAGTCAACGTGGTCTGTTTGCCGGCGGAGTCGGTGAACGACGCGGTGAATTTACCTGTGCTGGTGATCGCGTCCACGGGCACGTCGTTGCCTTCACGGTCGTGCAGAGCGAAGGTGACGTCTTTCAGGGTGGATCCGGCGCGCACGTCTGCTTTGTCCTTGCCGGGCCACGCGGGAACGATTCCCGGGGTGATGTGGAGGTTTGACTTGGACTTCGCTTGTGAGTTTGCGCCTTCGTCGGCAATAAACGCCAAGCGCCACACACCTACCCACGGGCCCTTGTCGCCGATCTTGCCCTTCGACGTTCCGTCGAGTCGGAAACTGAGGCTTTTACCGGTTTCCCACGAGTACGTGAGTGGCACACCTGAGACTTCTGTCTTTTCGTTCTTTGCGTCCTTCTTCAGGTCGACGATTTTTCCGTCGGGACCTTGGATCGCGGCCCGGAGTCCGTCGGCTGTGGCAGTGGCAAAACCATCAACGTCTTGAGTGGTGTTGTCCAGGACAAACGTGTGAGCTTCGTTCTGGCAGAAGTCTTTGACACATACACCGTGGTCGTTGGTGACGGGCTTTTGTCCCAGGCCGGAAATCGAGTCGAATGCGATGAGCAAACTGTCGATGTCGGATGCGAGATAGAACTCGCCCGGAACGGGGTCGGTGAGGTCACCACAGGACTTGCCACCGCTGTCTTTACCGGTTGCGATTGACCGCATGAGGTCGAATTCTTTTCCGTCTTTCGACCCGAGTCCCACACCGAACATAGCCACGCGAGAGCTTCGTAGCTGGTCGGCTAGACCACCGGAACGGCAGATGTCTTCACGCGCCTTTTCTTCGACCTTCTTGGTACCGTCTTCGGTTTTCAGGCTGATGTCTGGCGCGAATGGTTTGGTTTCTCCGTACTTGTTGGCCATGTTGCCTTTGCGAACTTCGTAGTCGAGTTCACCGTCGGAGAACCAGATGATTGCCTGGCAGCTCTTTGCGTCGCTTCCGCGGTCGTGGGCGCGCTTGGAGAGTTGTTTGCGCGCTTCGTCCATTGCCGTCCAGTAGTCGGTGTCAATACCGCTGGTCCGGTTGGACAGGTCGTTGATGGCGCCACGGAGGTTGTCGACGTCGCCGTCGTTCTTGACTTCTTGCCAGTCACGCACGGTGGAGTATTCGTGGCCGAAACCGCTGACGGCAACCGAGAGGTTGCCCGATTTGGTCAGCTTCGACATGCGCGAAACCAGGTGCAGCCCGGAGGTCACACGCGCGTTGTTGGGGTCGCTGTCGACCAGGCTCCCGGATTCGTCCACCAGAATAAGAACGTCGATGTTGCCACCTGCAGCCGCGCAGGCTGAGAACTGTTCTGGGAGCGGTTTCGAACTCCCGAGGTCGCTCCCCCCTGATTTCTGTGAGTCACCGCTGTCCTGTGACGGTTCCTCGCTTGGTTGGGCGTGAACGGGGGTGGACAGACCTGCAAGACTCTGTGCAAGAAGGATGAATACGGCGACGAAGCCGATGAGAAGTTTGCTTGCGTGCGAACGAACGTTTTTCACAGGTGTCCCACCCACAGTGCGGTCAGAATTGCGGTCACGATCACGGCGATCAGCGTCAGGATCGCGGCCACCCAGTACAGGGTTGTTGCTGCTGGGCGCGATGCGTACATTCCACCGGCTCGCCTGCGGACGTCAGTGGTGGTGAAGTTTCCTAGCATGAGGATCGCAACTGGCCCGGCGATGAGCCATCCGATGATTCCTGTGAAGCCCCACGGCAAAACCGCGATGATAATTCCCAGGACCGCGCATCCAAGAACGATGAAAAGGATGTGCATGGGTGGCCCTGCAACCGTGAGATCACCGGAACTGGTTTCTGGCGCAAACGGAGCGTTCGGGGTTTGCTGGGCGCCCGGCTGATGCGAAGGATCTTGGGATTCGAAAGGGTTGGACGCTTGAGGCGCGTGACCCTGTTGTGGTGCTTGAGGTGACGCGCCATGTTGCGGTGACGCACCCGGTTGGGGTGCCATGCCCGGCTGCTGTGCAGCTGGACCCCCTGGCTGGTTCGCAGGTGAGCTACCAAAGGGGTTGCCACCTGACCCCGATCCAAACGGCACCGACACCGTGGCCCCCTTTCACACCTCGTGCTCGAAATCACACGTTCTCATTCTGCCAGAGCACGAACTCTTCAACCATAACAACGTTGAGAACCACGCAATGTCACAACTTTTGTTTTGTATCAGATCTGATACTACGGCCTACGCGAGGCCGTTCCTCGTCATTCTTACATGACAAGGAACGGCAGAATAGTTTCAGCTTGCTTCTTCTATTCCGAGTTCATTTCCGGGAATCGACGCGAGTAGTTTGCGCGTATAAGGGTGACGCGGGTTGGTGAACACTTCTTCCGAGCTTGCGGCTTCGACCAGTTCACCGTCCTTCATCACGCACACATAGTCAGAGATGAGCCTGACAACCGCGAGGTCGTGCGAGATAAAGAGGTACGACAAGCCCAGTTCTTCCTGCAGGTTCTTCAGCAAAGTCAGGATCTGGTCTTGGACAAGCACGTCGAGCGCGCTCACGGGTTCGTCGCACACGATGAGGTCTGGGTTAAGCGCAAGTGCGCGAGCAATTGAGATGCGTTGCCGTTGCCCACCGGAGAGCTCAGCCGGATACCTGCGGTAGAAGTGCTGTGGCAGCGCAACTTGTTCCATAAGTTCAAGAACGCGTTTGCGTCGCTCTGTGGCATTCCCCCGCTTGTAGGCGGCCAGTGGTTCCTCGATGATCTTGCCCACCGTGAACATGGGATTCAACGATGAGTAAGGATCCTGGAACACTGCTTGCACACGCTGCCGGAAGTCTCTGAGGTCTTTGCCTTTGAGCGTCAGAACGTCCTTTCCGTCAAACGTAATGGAGCCGTCCGTGGGCTCAATGAGCTTCAGCAACATGCGAGCCGTAGTCGTTTTCCCAGAACCGGACTCCCCCACGATCGACACGGTTTTTCCTCTGGGAATCTCCAAGCTCACGTTCTTCGCAGCGTAGAAATCGTCGTGCCCGCGCACTGGGTACACCTTTGTGAGCCCAGATACTTCTACGAGAGGTTTCTCTTCTGGCTCTTGGGTGGCAGTGTCCTCCGTCTTGTGCTCGTGAGCGATCAGACGAGTCGCAGCAACCGACGGGGCCGCGTTGACGAGCGACTGGGTGTACGGGTGTTGTGGGTCTTCCAAAAGCTGGCGGGCTGACCCAGTTTCCACGACCTTTCCTCGGTGCATGACCACCAAGTTCTGGGCACGTTCGGCGGCGAGCCCCAGGTCGTGCGTGATGAGGAGGACTGACGTTCCCAGGTCGGCGGTCATCGAGTCGATCTGGTCAAGGATGACCTGCTGAACGGTGACGTCCAACGCCGAGGTGGGCTCATCTGCGATGAGAAGTTTGGGTTTACATGCCAAGGCAATCGCGATGAGGGCACGCTGGCGAAGGCCACCCGAAAGTTCGTGCGGGTACTGTTTTGCGCGTCGCTCGGGTTCCGGGATACCGGCTTGGGTCATCACCTCAATGACCTGGTCCTTGACCGTGTCTTTCGTTGCCAGCTTGTGTGTGAGGAGGGTTTCGGAAATCTGGGTTCCGATTCGCGACACCGGGTTGAGGTTACTCATGGGGTCCTGCGGAACCAGTCCGATCTGACGACCTCGGATGCCACGCATTTTTGGTTCCGGAAGCCCAACGAGCTCTTGGCCGTCAAACAGAATGGAACCAGAGGTCACTTGTCCGCTACCGGGGAGCAGACCAATAGTCGCCATTGCGGTTGTGGATTTACCGGATCCTGACTCCCCCACGATTGCAAGAGTTCCACCAGCCGGCAGTTCCATGCTGGCGCCTTCTACGGCCTGCACTTTGCCGTGCATTGTGGTGAACGAGACTTCAAGGTCCCGAATCGTCAGGAGGTTCGTTGTGTTTTCTGGGGTCTGAGTCATGGTGTCACCTTGCCCGTGATTTAGGGTCGAGAGCTTCGCGGAGCGATTCGCCCATGAGGGTGAAGCCCAAAGCGGTCAGAGCGATGCAGAGGCCAGGCAGGAATGCGAGCCACGGCGCGGTTCCGAGTTCGGACTGCGCGTAGGTCAGCATGCGTCCCCATTCGGCCGTCTCTGGGCGTCCACCACCAAGGCCCAGGAACGACAGTGCGGCTGCGTCAATCACGGCGGTCGCAAGCGTCAGAGTCGCCTGCACGATCACCGGCCCCAACGAGTTCGGGAGAATGTGGCTCATGGTGATGGTGCCTCGGCTAAGTCCCAGCGTCTGCGCGGCCAGAACATAGTCTTGCCCTTTCTGCGTAAGCATGGATGAGCGCAGAAGGCGAGCGAAAATGGGGACCTGCGAAACACCAATCGCGATCATGACCGCGTACGGAGTCTGTCCCAAAATAGCTGCGATCGAAACTGCGAGCAGAAGGTTGGGAACTGACAGCAAGATGTCGACGATTCGCATGACTAGGCCGTCTACCCACCCGCCGAAGGTGCCGGCGAGCAAGCCCAAGAGCATTCCGCCCAGCAGACCCAGCGCGGTCGATACGACACCGATGACAAGTGATGCTTGCGCACCCCAAATGAGCTTGGAGAGGACGTCGCCACCAAAGCGGTCGAGCCCTAGTGGGAATTGCGACAGTTCACCGGGCCCTGGAATGTGGCTGGGGGTAATTTCTCGTGCTCCGGGGACCGAGGTGCCCGGATGTGGCGCGAGAAGAGGCGCCAAAATGCTGATCAGAATGAACAGCGCTACGATCACGAAACCCGCAATGGCCGCGGGGTTCTTGCGGAGTCGCAAAAATGCGTCTTTCCACACCGACGTACCTTTTTGGTCCATGGTGGGTTCCGATGTTTTTTGCGTCAGTCCCGCCTGAACCTGCTCGGGGCTTCCCGGAAGATTTTCGGCATTGTCGGAAGTGGCACCGCTTGGGTTTGGAGGAAGATTCATTGTCATGACACACGCACCCTCGGGTCGATGAGTCCGTATGAAACGTCAACGACCAGGTTGATGATCGAATAGATCAGGGCAATAAAGATGATGAAGCCTTGCAAAACGGGGAAGTCAAGATTGAAAATCGCACCCCATAGGAACGATCCGATCCCGTTGAACGCAAACACAGTTTCGGTAAGAACGGCACCGGAGATCAGCAATCCAAGTTGCAGACCCATTGTGGTGATCACGGGAAGCATCGAGTTCCGGATCACGAACCTGCTTCGGATCAGGCGAGGCGCCAGACCCTTCGCTTGTGCCGTGCGAACGTAGTCCGCGTTCTGTACTTCAAGAACAGCTGCGCGCGTGATGCGAGCGATGATCGCCAGAGGGATTGTTCCCAGGGCCACACCCGGAAGGATGAGGTGGAGGAACGCGTCCCAAGCGGCGTCGTATTCGCCCGTGCTGATGCCGTCCCACACAAAGAAGTTGGTGTAGTGGGTGGCGTCAATACGTGGGTCTTGTCGACCGTCTGTGGGCAGCCATCCCAGTTCGACTGCAAAAACCCATTTGAGGAGGAACGCCAAGAAGAACACTGGTATTACTACGCCAAAGAGCGAGAAGAGAACGGCTAGGTGGTCTTGCCACTTGCCCACGTTGCGCGCTGCCCAATACCCCAGCGGAATTCCGACTGCTACTGCGAAGATAATCGCGAAGATTGACAGTTCTAATGTCGCTGGAAAGCGAGCTGCAAACTCTTCAAGTACGGGCCTGTTTGTGAGGATTGACCGGCCAAAGTCACCGGTCAGAATCTTCCCCATGTACGTGAAGTACTGCTCTAATAAGGGGCGGTCGAAGCCGTAGGCCTTGTTCACAGCCGCAACGGCCTCGGGCGTGGCTTTATCACCCAACAGTGCGGTTGCCGGGCCACCTGGCAGAGCGCGCACCCACAAGAACAGAAGAATTGAGAGCCCAAAAAGCGTAGGGATAAGCAGCAACAGCCGCTTGCCTATGAGTCGAAGCACGGGCAGATGCCTTTCAGTTGTAGGTCAGCGTCAAAGACCGGCCCAAAGGGGTGGAGCGACACCGCTCCACCCCTTCAGGTGAGGTGTCAGACCAACGTGGCGGACACCTCGGGCGCGGTCTTACTTAGACAGCTTGATCTCGTTGAAGACTTCGTCGTTGACTGGTGAGACCGGGAAGTCCTCCACACGTTCTGAGAACGCGAGCGATGGAGCAGGGTGTGCCAAAGGCACGGCCGGTGCGAACTCAGCAACCTTCTTGTTGATGTCTTCGTACAGTGGGGTCTGCTTCTCCAGCTTGGGTTCCTGACGGGCTTCCGAAAGCGCCTTGAAGAGTTCCTGGTTGTCGAATCCGAACTCAGGCTTCTTGGTCCCGAAGAACACGCCTACGAAGTTGTCGGTGTCGTTGTAGTCACCGGTCCAACCCAAGAGGTGGATTCCGTGGTCCTTGCCACCCTGAACGCGGTCGAGGTAGTCGGGCGACCACTTTTCAGGAACGGCCTTGGTCTTGATGCCCACCTGTTCAAGCTGACCGGAAATGTTGGAGAATACCTGTTCAGGGGTAGGCATGTACGGGCGAGAAACACCGGTTGGGTAGTTGAAGTCGATGGTGAAGCCGTTTTCGTAGCCGGCTTCCTTCAGAAGCTGCTTCGCCTTTTCCTGATCGTATTCGTACTTCTCGACGTCTTCGGTGTAACCGTTCACGCTGTCAGGGATAAAGGTGACGGCAGGCTTGGTACCTTCAGGAAGGGTCTGCTTGATGAGGGCGTCCTTGTCGATCGCGTGGCTGATCGCCTGACGAACCTTGACGTCCTGGAGTTCCTTGACTTCCTGGTTGAAGCCCAAGTACAGGATGGTGAACGGGTCGCGGTTCATCACGTTGAAGCCTGCGTCAGACAGTGGCTTCACGTCACCGGGTGCAACCAGGTCGTATCCGTCAATTTCGCCGGCTTCCAGGGACTGCTTGCGAGCTACAGGGTCGTCGATGACGCGGAACGTGATCTGGTTGATCTGGCCTTTTTCGCCCCAGTAGTCGTCGTTGAACTTCAGCTTGATTTCCTGGCCGGGGTTCCATTCTTCGAATTTGAATGGGCCGGTTCCGGTTGGGTGTTCGCGGGCGTACTCGCTCATTTCTGGAGCTTCAGCGCTTCCGCCAATCTTGTCAGCGTTGTACTTTTCCATTGCTTCGGGCGACTGCATGGCGAACGCTGGAAGTGACAGAGCAGCAACAAATCCAGCGAAAGGCTGGGCGAGGTTGACCTTTGCGGTCGTTTCGTCGCTGGCTTCGCAGGACTTGTAAACGGCGTCTTCTGGTTTGTCTTTGAATCCGCGGAAGAGCTTGCCGTAGTAGTACGCAACCGCTTCAGACTGCTGGATACCTGTGAAGTTGTACCAGCGTTCGAAGTTTGCGCAGACTGCTTCAGCGTTGAAGTCGGTTCCGTCGTGGAACTTCACGCCTTCCTTCAGGTGGAAGGTGTAGGTCAGGCCGTCTTCGCTGGTGTCCCACGATTCAGCCAAAAGTGGTGCTGGGTCGGCTGTTCCGGGCTTAGTTCCCACCAGCCCTTCCATGATCTGGCGGCTGACACGGAATGATTCACCGTCGCTTGCAAACGCTGGGTCAAGCGTTTTGGGGTCGGATGACGCGGCGAAGATAAAGTGCCCGTCGACGTCTCCTCCGCCACCTTCGCCACGTTGCGACTTGGCGCATCCAGTTACAGCTAAAGCCATTGAGGCGACAACGGCAACAGCGCCGAACGCCTTCTTTTTCCATGCAGACCGCATGTTTCCTCCAGTGTGTTATGGATCACGTAATGCTTCACTATAGCGTCACCTGTGAGTCACCTCACAACTTTGAGACAGTGACACGAAAGGCGCATTCAAATTGTTATCTTTGCCACTTTTCGTCACATGAGACCTGGTGAGAGAGGTGCGCGGGTGCCAAGCTAGTACCAGACGGCGCAAAGCGAGCGAAACTGCGCATTATATTGCGTAGTTTCGCTCACTTTGCGCCGTTTCGTCTGACCATTGCCCGCAAGCACTGAATGCGGTAGACTGGCCCCACCAAGACCGGTTCCGCTGCTCTTCGTGGCAGTCCAGGGCCGGTCCTCATTTTTCTTCGGATTTCTGAAGGGAAATCAGATGTCGCAGGCGTCGAAAATCTTCAAGTCACATGGACAGCAGATCGATACCCTGCGCTCACGCGGTATGAGCATCGAAGATGAGGCTGTGGCCCGTCGAACACTGGAACGCGTGAACTACTACCGTCTATCAGGCTACTGGTACCCCTACCGTGAAATGTCTTCAAACGGTGGCCAGCGACTCGATTCGTTCATCAACGGAACCTCCTTTGAAGAAGTACTTGCACTGTATGAGTTTGATGAACGACTTCGAGCGGGAGTGTTCACCTGTCTAATTCCCATCGAACTGGCACTCCGCTCAGCTTTGGGACACGAACTCGGGCGAATCGATCCTCTGATTCACTTGAAACCCAACCTACTCGGCCCCGTCAACGTAGAGCAGAGAAGAAAGCGAAAAAGAAAAAGTCTCGGGGCACGGAGTGACCGACAGGCGGGCAAAGCGTGCAAAAACCGTTTACCCACCACCCCTCGAACAGGGTTGGTGGGTAAACACCCTTTTTGTTCGTTTTGTTCACGTTTTTGGCCATAAATCGCCTAGTTACTCAACACCCCTAGGCGCAAAGCACTTACTTGTGGTGGGTAACTGGGTTGTGGGCAAAAAATGGGAACGATGACCCGAAACATCTGCGCCCCAAAACACAAAAAGTCTCGGGGCATCGAGTGAACGATGTCCCGAGACTTCACAGGTGGAGATGGCGGGAATTGAACCCGCGTCCGTCGGCAAATTGTCGATTCTTCTCCGGGCGCAGTACGTGTAAATGTGTCTTAGGTCCTGGGTAGCGCACGAACACACTATCCCAACGAACGGAGTTGAGTAAGAGTCCCACTCACACCCCCAACATGTGTGAGCAGCAGTGGCTTTCTAAACGACGCCAGGATCTAGAGGGAAAGCACCTCTAGGCTGACGGAGTCGCAGCTCGCGGATTAAGGCCTAAATTAGGCGGCGAGGGCAAACTCGGTGCGGTTGTTAGATTTAGCACCTATTTTTTTACAGACAGCATCACGAGTTGAGTCTGCATTCTCGGCCCGCTTCTCCCGACGCAATGTCCAACGTCGAAACCGATCATCCCCATATGCAATTGCCAAACATCCCGCGCATAGCGGGACTTTCTATCTTAACAAAACCACCAAGAAAACACAGCCCCGGGAGCCCACAAGGCCCCCTCGACGCATATTGAATTTTTCCAGTAGCGCTATACACAACACCGGCATCACACGCAATATTCCACAGCTTCATCCACACTGTGGATAAACTTTCCACACCTTGTCGCACAAATAGCGTTGTCGCAGGTCAGACCCTATGGATAAATCGCATGCTCATACATTCCACATTGTGAAAAGGTGCGCCATTCCGGGATATCCCCAGCTTTTCCACACGTGTGAATAATCACAGAAACGACCTTTATCCACAGGACGTTTTGGCCACGGTTACATATTCCGGCGAAGGGACATCGCACGCTGCGCCTCGCGCTGATCCTGCTTCTCGCGCAGAGTCTGTCGCTTGTCCCAATCCTTCTTACCTCGGGCCACAGCGATCTCCACCTTCACACGCGAGCCATCAAAGTACAGCTCCAACGGAACCAGAGTCCTACCCGATTCCTTCAGCTTGTGTGAAATCTTCAGAATCTCGGCCTTGTGCAGAAGTAACTTCCGCTTCCTGCGCGCAGAGTGATTCGTCCACGAGCCCTGCAAATACTCAGGAATGTAAACGTTTTCCAACCACGCTTCACCCTGGAAAATTAGTGCGAACCCGTCCGTGAGCGAAGCACGCCCCTCACGCAACGACTTCACCTCAGTACCAGTGAGAACAAGACCAGCCTCATACGTGTCTTCAATGTGGTAGTCGTGACGTGCCTTGCGGTTCTTCGCAATCGTCTTCTTACCGGTTTCTTTTGCCACGTGCCAGCCCTCCTCTCACATACCTTGCAGGCACAAGATGAATATCTTACCAGCGCCCGCGCCAGGTGAGACTCACGGCTGGTTGGCTGCCGCCTCGGCCGCCTTTTCTTCTTCCTTACGCCAGCGGATCCCAGCCTCTAAGAAGCCGTCAATATCCCCGTCAAACACCGCCTGCGGATTATTCACTTCATAACCCGTACGCAAGTCCTTCACCATCTGATACGGGTGCGTGACGTACGACCGCATCTGGTCACCCCAGCTGGCCTTAATGTCACCTGCCAGGTCCTTCTTCTGCGCTTCTTCCTCTTCCCGCTTCAGCTGCAACAGGCGCGACTGCAAAACACGCATCGCGGCGACGCGGTTCTGGATCTGAGACTTCTCGTTCTGCATCGACACAACAACACCCGTTGGGATGTGCGTAATACGCACCGCCGAGTCCGTCGTGTTCACCGATTGACCACCAGGCCCCGAGGACCGGAACACGTCAATGCGGAGGTCGTTTTCGTCGATATCAATGTGGTCGGTCTGCTCGATCAGAGGGACCACTTCCACAGCGGCAAAGGACGTCTGACGACGCCCCTGGTTATCGAAGGGCGAAATGCGCACGAGCCGGTGCGTACCCGCTTCAACCGACAGCGTTCCATACGCATACGGCGCGTTCACCTGGATGGTCGCCGACTTCACGCCCGCGCCTTCCGCATACGACGTATCCAGCTCTTCAACCTTGTAGCCACGGTTTTCAGCCCAGCGGATGTACATGCGAATGAGCATCTGCGCCCAGTCAGTCGCGTCGTCACCACCGGCACCCGAACGGACCGTAATCACGGCCGAACGCTCATCAAACTCGCCGGACAGCAGAGTCGAGATCTCCAGCGCGGCCAGCTCAGATTTGAGCTTGGCCACTTCCGAGGCCGCCTCTTTCAAAGCGTCTTCGTCGCCTTCGTCCTCACCCATCGACACTAAAAGCTCAACGTCTTCAATGCGTTGGTCGAACTTCTGAAGCTTCTCCAACGTGCCCTGCTTGTGGCTGAGCTTGGAAGTGATGGCTTGCGCAACATCGGGGTCGTCCCACAGGTCTGGAGCGGCAGCAGCCTCGGTGAGCTCCGCAACTTCAGACTTCAGCTGTTCAACGTCAGACACTTCACGAATCGAGGCAAACGTCTGCTGCAGTGAAGCGATCTCGCTAGGAAAGTCAATGGCCATAGTGCTTCTACTCTACTTCACCCCACCCCACGCGATTCCACTCGCCCAGCCGTGCCGCGAATACAGCCCAGCGCCCACTTCGCGCTACGACTTCATGACACAGCCCCACAAAAAGTTATCCACAGATTTTGTTGAGACTATTCCCATTCGTCGCTCAGCGGGATAGATTGTTGAGCACCCGTACATCCGGTTGGAGACATCATGGACGCTGTCGACATCATCACTTCGGAAGTGCGTGACCGAATTCGCGCAACTGGAATAGATCCCCGAATAGATACCGCCGCTTCACGCGACGTCATCAAAGCTGTTATCGCTGACTACGACGAACGCACACTGAAGGGGAACCTTCCCGTGCTGTCGGATCCAGACGAAGCGTTTAAAAGCATTCTCGACGACGTCGCCGGGTTCGGTACCTTGCAGAAGTACCTCGACGACCCAGACATTGAAGAGATCTGGATCAACGGACCACAAGCCGTTTTCATCAGTCGGCGAGGCGTTTCCGAACTCACCACCACCATCCTCACCGAAACAGACATTTACGACTTGATCGAACGGATGCTTCGCACAACCGGCAGGCGGGTGGACCTGTCCAGCCCATTTGTGGATGCCAGCCTGCCCGACGGTTCACGCCTCCACGTGGTCCTCCCCGACATCACGCGCAAGTACCCCAGCGTCAACATCCGCAAGTTCATTTCTCGCACACGGTCTCTCAGAGACCTGGTAGAAAACGGTACCGTCACCCCAGCTGCTGCCGAGTTCCTTGACGCGGCCGTGATCGCCGGCGCCAACATCATCGTCTCTGGAGCGACCCAGGCGGGCAAGACCACCATGCTCAACGCTCTAGCTGGTTCGATTCCTGCCCGCGAGCGCGTCATCACGTGCGAAGAGGTGTTTGAGCTATCCCTGCCCACCCGCGACTGGGTTGCGCTTCAGTGCCGCCAGCCCTCGCTTGAGGGTGCCGGCGAGGTGACCTTGCGCAAACTGGTGAAGGAAGCGCTCCGCATGCGCCCTTCCCGGATCATTGTGGGCGAGGTTCGAGAAGCCGAAAGTTTCGACCTCCTCGTCGCCGCCAACAGTGGGCTCCCCGCCCTGGGCACCTTGCACGCAAACTCGGCGCGCGCCGCGGTCACCAAGATGTGTACCCTCCCGCTTCTCGCAGGCCCCAACATTGGTTCAGCGTTCGTCACCCCAACGGTCGCTACGTGTATTGACTTGATTGTCCACGTCAAACTTGACCCGTCAGGCACCCGCCGGGTCGACGAAATCGCTGCCATCCCCGGCGGAATCGAAAACAACACAGTCGAACTCGAAACCGTTTTCCACACTACTGAGCGCGGGACGTTAGTTCGCGGCACAGGGTTTACCCACCTCGGCGAACGCTTTGCCCGGGTAGGTAAAGACATCCACCACATCCTGGAGGCGGCATGACCACGTCGCTGACCGGCGCACTGTGCGGGCTCACGCTTGGGGCCGGCCTGTTCTGCCTGTGGTGGTCCATGTGGGAGACACCAGCCCAAAAGAAAACGCCGCCGGCATTTATCCTGCGCACGCGCGACCAACTCCGCGCGGCTGGCCTCCACCGGGTAAGTCCAGCGCAACTGTTCACGGTGTGCGTGGGGTGCGGGCTGGTGGTTGCCATAGTGACGTACGTGTTTTCGCCCGCGTTGCCCATTGCCGTGTGTTTTGGTTTTTTCGCAACGGTCGCGCCATATCAGATCGTGAAGTTCCGGGCGCGTAAAACGTCGGTGTCCCGCCGCACCTTGTGGCCGGAAGCAATCGACCACTTAAGTTCCGGGGTCCGCGCGGGGCTTTCCCTGCCCGAGGCGGTATGTGGCTTGAGTGCCCGCGGTCCGGTTGCGTTGCGACCCCTGTTCGAGGTCTTCGCCCGTGAGTACCGCGCCACGGGCTCGTTTAGTGTGGCCCTCAACCGGTTTAAGGAGTCAGCTGCTGATCCCGTTGCTGACCGCATGGTGGCGGCGTTACATATCACCCGCGAAGTGGGTGGCACGGACTTGGGTGCCATGCTCAAAACGCTCAGCCAGTTCCTGCGAGAGGACGCTCGCACGCGGGCTGAACTGACCGCACGCCAGTCGTGGACCGTAACGGGAGCCAAACTTGGCGTGGCCGCACCGTGGGTGGTGCTGGGCCTTCTTGCCACCCGCCCAGAAACCGCCGACGCGTACAACACGGCCCAGGGCACCATTCTGCTGGTGGTGGGTTTGGTCATTTCGCTGTGTGCCTACAGCGTCATGAAGCGGATCGGCCGGTTGCCTGAAGAAGCACGGGTTTTACGATGATGACGCTCGATCACCCGCTTGTCATTGGCGCACTCGGCCTGTCGGTTGGGCTGTCCCTGACGTTCTTTGTACTGTCCTTACCCGTAATGCGTCGCCCACGCTTAGAGGACCGCATTGGCCCCTACCTGCGCACGACACAGGCGGCGGAGGAAAAGTACCACCTCACCGCCCCTACCGAGACTGGGTTTGGTGGTTTGGCCCGCCATTACTTCACTCGGGCTCTCCACTGGCTAAACTCCCGCATGACCACCGACGCGTCCGTCACTCTTCGCTTGTCAAAACTGGGGCCTTCTCACACGATCGACAGTTTCCGAGCCCGCCAGGTTTTGCTCATCATCGCCGGTTTAGTGGCAGGCGCACTCATGAGCACGGTGATCAGTTTGGCTCGCGGGTTCAACCCGCTGGTGTGTGTTGTTCTGATCGTTCTCAGCGGAGTGTGTGGACATTTTCTTAACGACTGGCTCCTCACTCAGGCCGTTAAGAAACGTGAAGAACGCATCCTAGCGGAGTTCCCCACCATTGCTGAGCTGCTCGCACTGTCCATTACCGCTGGTGAGGGCACGGTCGACGCGCTGAATCGCGTGTGCCAAACCGCTACGGGTGAGCTCAGCGACGAACTGCGAATCGCTTTGGCTCAGGCCCGCACCGGCACATCCTTGGTCGAAGCGCTCGATGCGATGGCACGTCGCACCAATATCCAGAGCCTCATCCAGTTCGTCGACGGGCTGGCCGTCGCATTGTCGCGTGGCACGCCCTTGTCTGAGGTGTTACGCGCTCAAGCTGCCGATGTTCGAGAGGAGGGTCGTCGCAAACTCATGGAGCTTTCGGGCAAGAAAGAAGTAGGGATGCTTGTCCCTGTGGTGCTTTTTGTCCTTCCTATTACTGTCCTGTTCGCTGTGTATCCATCGTTGGCCGTTCTCAATGTAGGTCTTTAGCTCAAGGAGGAGCTGTGTTTGTTCGGTTCTACACGTTTATGTCCACCCTTCTACTCGCGTTTACTCCCCGTCCCCGCCCCCGAGGTGCCCGTTACCGACGCTCAGACCGCGGCGATGTGCCCGGTTGGGTGTTGATAACGGTCATGACAGCGGCATTAGTGGTCGCCCTGTGGGCGCTTGCCGGTGAAGCGTTTACGAATTTCTTCAATGATTCGATGAACAAGGTGCGCAACGCAGGGTAGTTCCCGGCCGAGTAGTTCCCTCATGTGTCTGAAGTCGGATCGTGGTTCGGCTGTAGCCGAGTTTGTGCTTGTCGCGGCCCTTCTGTCGTTAGTGTTCGCAGGTGTGTTGCAAGTGTGCCTGACTATTCACGTGCGCAACACTGTCACAGATGCTGCCGTGGCTGGCGCCCGCGTACTTGCGATGGGTGACGGCAACGCCGACGACGCACGCGACGTGACCCGAACTCTGATTGTGAGTTCCCTAGGCGAACGCTACGCGGGCCCAATCAACGTGGGCTACGACAGTTTTCATGGCGATGACGTAGCCGTCGTCGAGGTAACAACTGCCGTGCCCGTGATTGGAATGTGGGGACCCACCGGCCTCATGACCAGACAGGGACGCGCGTTCGTTGAACCTGTGTATGAACCCTAAGCAGCAAGGAACAGTGCGCATGATTGGCGTGACGAAACGGTTCAAGGCCCTGTGCGTCAACAGGGCCGACTCTGGCACCGCAGCTATTGAGTTCATATTTGCTTCGGTAGTGCTCTTGGTGCCTGTCGTATATATCGTCATGGCAATCAGTGTTCTCCAGGCAGGCACATACGCCACGCAAGCCATCGCGATCGATGCGGCCCGTTACGCTTCCAGGCACCCCGACACTGCACATACGCGCGCCAACGCCACCGCGTCCCTGCACCTGGATGATTTTGGGCTCAACGGAACTCCCCACCACGTGAAGTTTTCCTGTTCAGAGAAGTGCAACACCCCAGGTTCAACGGTCACGGCTCATGTGGAAACTCGGGTGGCTCTTCCTGGGATTCCGTTCGTCTTCAACAGTGAAACAGCCGGGCGCATCACGGTTACCGCTTCGCACACCGACATCGTCGCACCCACAGGAGGTCATCATGAGATCACGCATAGCATCGTCGGCGCACCGTGAGTCTGGTTCGATCACGCCCCTTGCCGTTGGGTTCTGCGTCATCGTCCTTGCCTTGGTCACCGTCATTACCATCATCACCGACTACTACATGGCACACCGCAAGCTGTATGCAATCGCCGATTCAGCCGCCCTTGCAGCTGTGGAAAGCTACCAGCCAGTGCCCGGGGGCAAACCCACGTTCGTTTTCGACGCCCACGGAATCGAGAAGAAAGCGAACCAGCATGTGGCTCGTATCAGTCCCCCGTCGAACCTCGCACGCATTCGAGTAAGCGCACATATTGCAGATTCGCGCAACGTTCACGTCACCGCGCATGCCCGCTACAAACCCATCCTCATCTCGCCTTTTGTCCCAAAAGGCATCGAACTGACCTCAACGACAAAAGCCCGGGGCGCCCTCCGGTAGCCGTCTCCCACCTCGGCGTCTGAGCCCCTCCGCCAGGACCTCACCACCACCGCGCACTTATGCCCACAGGTCCTGCGACTACCTGCCACTCACGGTGTGGACAAAACCGGGTTATCCACACCTCGCAACTAGGGTCTGGAACCGTGGCCCGTGAACGTACATTATGGCGAACATGTACAGCACGATCGTTCATGTTGTGGAGGGTGACTCCATGTCGTCCCTGCACGTCGAAGCACCGGGGTACGCCACGGCTACTGACGTGTTGACTGCGCTCATGACCGATCGTGGCATCGAGACGCCCAACGTCTTCACCGTGCGCAATCTCGCCCGCGCTGTGCCCACGCCAGACGAACGGTGGTTCGAGTGGTGTACCCGCAGCCCGGTCACGGTGGTTGAAAAAGCAACCGGCCTCACCTGTCACGCCGTGCCCGAGGTCGAACAAAAGTCGGTCTCTGTCCTCGCCGGCCCGGATTCCGGGTTTTGCGTGCCGTGGACACACCCCGATTTCACTGTGGGCCGATCACCGGAGGCCACCCTGCAACTGTTCGACCCGCATATGAGCCGCGCCCCAACTCCCGTCACCCCAGCCCCAGCGGCCGCACTCACCGCGCACGGTGCCACCCACCTCGGGACGCACGACCCACGCGACCGCACCACCCCGCCGGAACCACTCACCTGGCCGGCCGCCCCACGAATCACCGCCCCTCGCGCGCCACACATGGCGCACTACGCGATCCCGATTGTGCTGGGCGTTGTGCTCATGCTCGTCACCCACATGTGGTGGTTCTTGCTGTTCAGCGTTGCCGGCCCCGTAAGTGCCGGGGTGACGTGGTGGAGCAGTCGGCGCCGGTATGCCCGCGACCTCGCCCAGGCGCTGCACGAGTTTTCGCGGGCGATCGAGAAGTTCGAATCCGATATCCGTACCAATCGCGCCCGGGCCGCGCGCGCCGAGAACCAGCGTCCGTTCTCGCTGTCCAGGATCCCTGTGGGTGTTGGCACGTGTTGCGTGGGAGCCACGGTGACGGCGCCTCCGGACTACGAACCGCCGTTTGACCGCGTGGCCGCCCGCGTCACCGTTGCTGGGATCACCCGCGACGGTCACACTCACCTGGTGTCCAGCAACCAGATTGTCACGGTGGACCTGGAACGTACTGAACTGGTGGTGTGTGGTGAGTCCGCTCCCGAGGTGGCCCGCGGAATCATCGTCACGCTCCGGGCGTACGGCGCGGCTGTGGTTTTTGACCCACCCCCAGATAGGCCGGAGTTTCTGCGGATGGGGACGCCCACCTCGGGGCCGGTCATCAACGTCACCTGGGGTGACACCATCCGGTTCACCCCCGCCGAGGTGGCTGACACGTGGATTGTGGACTGCCCGGATTCGGTGACGGCGAGCATCCATTGCCCACCTCCGGTAGGGGCTGGCCCGGTGCCAGGTTCGCTCGCGCCCAGGTGCATGCCCGCCCACAGGTTTGTGCGGGTGTTGGGTGAGGTTTCGGGAACTGGGCCCGTCGCTTTGGAGTCCATGAGTGTCGCAGAACTGACCCGAGTCATGTCCGTCGATTCGCGCGGGGCCGTCCCGGTAGGCGTGAGCGAAGGCGGTGCGGTGTTTCTTGACCTTTTTGCCCACGGGCCACACGCGTTGGTCGCGGGGACAACGGGCAGTGGGAAGTCGGTGTTCTTAAGCGCGTGGATTCAATCATTAGCCGCCGTGTTCGCTCCGCAGGAGGTCCGGTTTGTTTTGGTTGATTTCAAGGGTGGGGCAGCGTTTGCACCTTTGAAAGACCTGCCTCACACCGACACGGTTGTCTCAAACCTGGACACGTTCTTGGGACTCAGGGCGCTGAGGTACGTTCTGGCTGAGGTGACGCGACGCGAAGAACTGTTCGCACGTGCAGGTGTGAGCGATCTGGTCGCGTACAACGCGAGCAATCCCCCACTTCCACGGATCGTCACGGTCATCGACGAGTTTCAAGCCCTGGTCCACCAGGTTCCGGAAAGCGTGGAGATCCTGGAACAGCTCACAGCTTTAGGCCGCTCCCTAGGAATCCACGCGGTGCTGGCCACCCAACGGCCGTCCGGCGTGGTGACGGCGCGGATGAAGTCGAACATTTCAGTGCGCGTGTGCCTACGTGTGAGGGACACGCAGGACTCAAACGACGTCATTGACTCCCCTGAGGCTGCCCTCCTTGACGCGAGCGCACCCGGCCTGGGACTCATCTCGACCCCGCACGGTCTCACCCTGTTCCGGTCGGCGCACACGGGCGCGCCGGAACCGGCGGTCATGCGTTGGCGCCTAGCCGGAGCTGAGGACGCGCCACAAACGGAAGTACCGCTTGAAGGATACGAAACCGGCTCACAGCAAGCGCCAAGCCCGGACTCGTCCGACGACACTCACCCCCAACCGCACACCATCGTCCCGCCCCCACTGCCACACACGTTCGACGGAACAGCCAGCGCAGTTTTTGACACCTCGGCGGGGCTCACCCCGTGGTCCTACCAACCAGACCGGGACGGGGCGGTGCTCATCAGCGGAGGCCCGAGGCTGTCTCTTATACACATCT